>JAAUYB010155177.1_pt1 | contig 21025 bp, 23 predicted proteins | sample 7278071 | NCBI WGS metagenome assembly JAAUYB01 (sample SAMN14350121, study PRJNA611818) | marine sediment metagenome | isolation source: surface marine sediment (1.8m) | place: French Polynesia: Moorea | collected 2018-08 | reverse complement strand
TGGCCCCATCGCCTCACCGGACCTGATCCAATGGGCCCCGGGCCTGCCAAAAACCCGCTCGGGCAAAATCATGCGCCGCATCCTGCGCAAAATCGCCGAAAACGACTACGGCGCCCTCGGCGACACCTCAACCCTCGCAGACCCAACCGTCGTCGATGACCTCATCAATAACAGAATGAATAGGGAATAAAGCGCCCCGATTCGCGCCAGACAAGGCGGGCCAAAGCGGCCCGCATTTTTCGTTTGGATTAACCATACCCGCAAAAAATGCAGCAAATTCAAGACAAAGCGCTGCCAGACCACGCAATTCGTGGTATCGTCAAACACGTGGGGGCGCGTAGGACGGAGATGTCCGATGCAAGTATTTGCCAACCACATGTGGGTTAGCCCGCAGACAACAGACCACCGTTTGGGTCTTCCCAGCCTCACGCGTTTCAACCAGCCCAAGGAACGCGTCGAACCCATCGACACAAAAAGCAAGGACCGGCTCGATGTCGGCACACGTAATGAACGTGCGCCGCAACAGACCCGGCGGGACGGGTCTCCGGACCCCGAAACCCATGTCGCGCCGCCGTCGATCATGCAACTCAAGATCGCGGCGATGCTCGAAGATCAGGCCAGCGCAAAGCGCGAGGCGGAAGCCGAAATGCCAAGCGATACGGATTCCGCGGCGCAGCCCGAGGCCGAGGCCGAAGATCGCACCCTGGCGCAACCCGACGACACCACCGACGCCGCGCCTCCCACCCCGCTCGGCGACGACCCTGCTCCCGAACCGGCACGGGATGAGAAATACAGCCTGCCGGAGGCCACGCCGGGCAGCCTGAGCCTGGAAACTCGCGCCTGACGCTCTGCCCCCATGGGTCTGACTACCCGGCCCTGACCACGTCGGCGCGACAAAGCCTTGCCGCGGCGGCTTTTCACACGTACGCCGTTGTCCTATAAGCGGGCAGCCGAACGCGGGTGCGCGGCCAAGGGACGGGCGAGGACAAGAATGAGCGACAAAACCCACGAAGCGGACGTGGCCTTTATCAAGGCGCTGGCCGAGCTTCTGCAGGAAAACGACCTGACAGAACTGCATGTCAAACGCGATTATGGCGAAGATGACAGTCTGAATGTCCGCGTCAGCCGCGGCGGCGCGCAGCAGGTGGTCACAACCGTCAACGCGCCCGTGCCAGTGGCGACCCCTGCCCCGGCGGTCGCCCCCGCCCCGGCCGAACCCGAAGCCACATTGCCCGAGGACCCGGCCGCCCATCCGGGTGCGGTCACCTCGCCCATGGTCGGCACGGTCTATATGCAGGCCGAACCGGGCGCCCCGGCCTTCATCACCGTCGGTGCGCAGGTGGCAGAAGGCGACACGCTGCTGATCGTCGAGGCGATGAAGACCATGAACCACATCCCCGCGCCCCGCGCGGGCACCGTGAAGCGCATCCTTGTCGAGGATGGTGCCCCGGTCGAATACGGCGCGCCCCTCGTCATTCTGGAATAGGCCGGTCAGATGTTCGACAAGATCCTGATCGCCAACCGTGGCGAGATCGCCTTGCGTGTGATCCGCGCCTGCCGCGAGATGGGCATTGCCTCGGTCGCGGTGCATTCCACCGCCGATGCCGACGCCATGCATGTGCGCATGGCGGACGAGACGATCTGCATCGGCCCCGCCCCCGGCACCGACAGCTATTTGTCGATCCCGGCGATCATCTCGGCCTGTGAGGTCACCGGCGCGCAGGCGATCCATCCAGGCTATGGGTTCCTGTCGGAAAACGCGCGTTTTGTGCAGATTATCGAAGACCACGGCCTGACCTTTATCGGCCCCACCGCCGAACATATCCGCGTCATGGGCGACAAGATCACCGCCAAGGACACGATGAAGGCGCTTGGCGTGCCCTGCGTGCCCGGCTCGGACGGTGGTGTGCCCGACGTTGAGACCGCGCAGAAACTGGGGGCCGAGATGGGCTATCCGGTGATCGTCAAGGCCACAGCAGGCGGCGGCGGACGCGGGATGAAGGTGGCGGCGAGCGCCGACGACATGGCACACGCCTTTATGACAGCGCGGTCCGAGGCCAAGGCCGCCTTCGGCAATGACGAGGTCTATATCGAGAAATACCTGCAAAAGCCGCGCCACATCGAAATCCAGGTGTTTGGCGATGGCAAGGGCAAGGCGGTGCATCTGGCGGAACGGGATTGTTCGCTGCAGCGCCGTCACCAGAAGGTGTTCGAAGAGGCGCCCGGCCCGGCCATTTCGCCCGAGGAACGCGCGCGGATTGGCAATATCTGCGCCGATGCAGTGGCGCAGATCAACTATGCCGGCGCCGGGACCATCGAGTTCCTCTATGAGGACGGTGAGTTCTATTTCATCGAGATGAACACCCGCCTGCAGGTCGAGCACCCGGTGACCGAGGCGATCTTTGGTGTCGATCTGGTGCGCGAACAGATTCGGGTGGCCGAAGGGCTACCGCTGTCGTTCACGCAGGATGAGCTGGCCATGAACGGCCACGCGATCGAAGTGCGGATCAACGCGGAAAAGCTGCCCAACTTCGCGCCCTCCCCCGGCCGGATTACGCAATATCATGCGCCCGGAGGTCTGGGTGTGCGGATGGACAGCGCGCTTTACGACGGCTACAGCATCCCGCCCTATTACGACAGCCTGATCGGCAAGCTCATCGTGCATGGCCGTGACCGAAACGAGGCGCTGGCGCGCCTGAACCGCGCCTTGGGTGAGCTGATCGTTGACGGGATCGACACCACGATCCCGCTCTTTCATGCGCTGCTGCAGGAGCCCGACATCCATTCCGGCGATTACAACATCCACTGGCTGGAAAAGTGGTTGGAGACCGCGCTCTCCGAGGGCTAGTTTGCCTTTGATGACGTGGACAGCCTTCCGAAACGGCCAAGGGGCGCGCCGGGCATGACGCCAACAGCCGAGTTGATCCTGCACGCCTACCGGTCGGGCATCTTCCCGATGGCGGAACACCGTGACGACCCGGAGATCTTCTGGGTTGATCCGCGCAAACGCGGTGTGATCCCGCTCGATGGCTTTCACATCTCGCGCAAGCTGGCGCGGCGGCTGCGACAGGACGATTACGAGGTCACTTTGAACCGCGCCTTTTCCGACGTGATGGATGGCTGCGCTGATCGGTCCGAGACCTGGATCAACCAGGAAATCCGCCTGACCTTTGAAGAGCTGCACGATCTCGGCAACGCGCATTCAATCGAGGTCTGGGATCAGGGCACGCTGGCGGGTGGGGTTTATGGCCTCGCCCTCGGTGGGGCATTTTGCGGTGAGTCGATGTTTTCGCGGCGCACCGATGCGTCAAAGATTGCGCTCGCCTGGCTGGTTGATCTATTGCGGCGCGCGGGGTTCACTCTGTTCGACACGCAGTTCCTGACGCCGCACCTGGCCTCGCTCGGGGCGGTGGAGATCACCCGCACGGCCTATCGCCGCCGCCTGGCCGATGCGCTGGAGGTTGACGCTGACATCACCAGCGTGGCGCTGCCGGAAAGCGGTCAGGACGTGGTGCAGCGCATCACCCAGACGTCGTAACGCGGGTGGTTTAGCGGGTTGAGCGCCGGCGAGGAGGCGATCATCCAGCCGCGAAAGACCGGCTCGGCCACCCCGGCCTCGCGGATCGTCAGAAAGGCATAGGCGTCGCCCGAGGGGTTGCCGCGAGGATAGCGGCATTCGGTCAGCGTGACCTCGATCAGACCCAGCGACTGGCTCGCCCCGTTGGTCAGCGTCATGTCGGTGACCTTGGCGTTCAGCTTGTCCAGCCCGCGCAGCACCGCGCCGGTGCCTTCGTTCACCGCTTCTTGCGCGGCAAGCGGCAGTCCGGCGAAAAGACAAAAACAGGCGGCCAGCGCCTGTTTCATTCGTTCTCTCCGGTGACGAATTTCAACAGCAGCGACACCAGGCTGACCGCCCCTTGGGTGTCGAGGATCTCATCCCCTGGAGCGTAGTAGAACAAAGATCCACCCGGGCTGATCTCGACGAAATTACCGCCCAAAAGGCCTTCGGACGCGATCACAATCGCGCTGTCATCGGGGATCTCGATGCCGTCCTTGATCTCGACCGTGGTGTCGGCGCGATAGGTTTCGGGGTTCAGCGCGATCGACGTGACGGTGCCCACCTTGACGCCCGCCAAACGCACATCGGTGCCAACGGTCACCCCCTCGAGCGAGCGGAAGGAGGCCGTCAGCTCATACCCATCGCTGCCCAGCTCAAACCCGGTGGTCTGCACGGCGTAAAGCCCAAAGGCCAAAGCGGCGGCCAATACGCCGCCGCCCACGATCACTTCGGTGGTTGTGTGGGTCATTATTCCGGGCTCCAGGCCTCGTAATCCTTGCGCTCGGCCGGCGCTTCACGGCGGATCGATCCGGCGGGCGCATAGGCCATCGCCGTGCCGGTCAGATTTTCCTGATGCGGCTTTTCCCACGTCTTGTGCGGCAAAGGCCGATCCGTGGGCGCATCCTTGAAGGTGTGGTGCAGCCAGCCATGCCAATCCGGGCTGATGCGGCTGGCCTCGGCCTCGCCATTATAGATCACCCAGCGCCGCTTGCCGTCTTTGGTCTGGTAGAACACATTGCCCTGCTCATCTTCGCCAACCTTGACGCCTTTGCGCCAGGTATAGAGCTGTGTGCCCAGGGTTTGGCCGTTCCACCATGTCACGGCGCGCAACAGTGTGTTCACAATCCCCATAGACGACTCCTACGTGTTTCAATGCCTTATGGCGAAAACCCCGGGCCGCGTCCAGTGCGCCCCCTGCCGCAGCGGCGCAAAAATGCTGGCCCGTTTCCCAGCCTTCCCTTATGATTCGTTAAAACAGGTCACAAAAGGGCCGAGCAGACATGTCAAACATCACAACCGCCGCGATCTGCAAGGGCGTCAAGGTGCCGACGTCGCCCTTTCTGAACGAAACCCGCATCCGCCGCATCGAAGAGGCGCGTTACGAGGGCGACGAAATCGCCGGCGCCTTGGCCGTTGTCGGCCCTGAAGACCGGGTGTTGGAGATGGGATCCGGGCTGGGCATCGTCGGTGCGGTGATCGCCCACAACGCGCAACCCGAGGCGATCCTGTCTTTCGAAGCCAATCCCAACATGATCCCGCATATCCGGACGCTCTATCGGCTCAACAACCTGCAAGACCGGATCGAGGTGCGCAACCAAGTGCTGATCAGCGCGCCCGACCGCCCCGAAACCGTAACCTTTCACATCCACAACTCGTTCCTTGGATCGTCGCTGATCGAAAGTAGCACGCGCAAAACCCGCCCGGTCAAGGTGCTGACCGCCGATTTCGAAGAGCTGCGCCAATCCTTTGCGCCCACCGTGCTGGTCATGGATATCGAAGGCGGTGAGCTGGAGTTCCTCGAACACGCAAATCTCGACGGGATCCGCGCGGTAGTAATCGAGTTTCACCCCAACGCCTATGGCACCGACGGGACCAAGGCGTGCAAGGAAAAGCTGCGCGCGATGGGGTTTCACAAGAACACGCAAGTGTCGACGCGCTTTGTCTGGACCTGCACGCGCACGCCCGAACACATGACGCCGCCCAGCCCCACGGCGGGCTGGTCGGCGCATATTGCCCGGCTGAAAAACCCCGTTGTCGTCCCCGCGACCGAGCGCAAGCATATTCAGCGCTGCGGCGTGCTGACCGACAAAGGCAAGTTTGTGCCGCATGCGGCCACGTGGCGGGGCAATCGGCTTTTGACGACCCCGCCCAAGATGCCCGAAAACGCCGAACGCCTGCCGGGGCGATGGCTGTGGGGCGGCGTATTGTGGCGCTATTTCCCGCATTTCGTGACCGAAAGCGTGACGCGGCTCTGGGCGCTTGAGCATATCGACGAACAGGAGTTCGAGGGCATCCTGTTCACCCCCAAGAACCCTGCCGTCGACGGCCCGCCCCCCGCGTTTCAAGAGGATTTCCTCAAGCTGATGGGCTGCAGCCTGCCGATCCGCGAGGTCCGTGAGCCCTGTATCCCGGACGAACTTTTTGTTCCGGGACAAGGGTTTGGGCTGGGCGAGATCAGCCGTGGGACCGACCGCTTTATCGAGGCGATGGCGCTGCGTTTTGGTCAGGACATCGCGCCCGACGGGCCGGAAAAGCTCTATATCAGTCGATCAAAGCTGGGGCCGAACCGCGGCGCGCTGCTGGGGGAAGAGCGGCTTGAGGCGCTTTTGGAGGCCGAGGGTTACGAGATTTTCCACCCGCAGGCGCACCCGTTGGCCGTGCAGATCGCGCGCTACAAGGCCGCGCGCAAGATCGTGGCGGCCGAAGGATCGGCGTTGCATTTCGTTGCCTTCGTGGCCGGGCCGGAACAGCACGTGGCGATGATCCTGCGGCGCAAATCCGGGGCGACGCGGCACATCTCAGCGCATCTGGAAAGCTTTTCCGGCCGCGCGCCGGTCTGGATCGAAACACTGCGCCGGGCCTGGATGCCCGAGGGTGAGGTGCGCAAGCGGCTGGCCATTGGCGAACCCGACTTCGCCGCCGTCCAGAGCGCGTTGATCGCGCATGGCTTCATCGACAAGGGCCCCGAATGGCAACAACCGGACGAGGCCGAGATGCAAGACCTGCTGGGCCCTGGGTTCACGCTGTTGGAACAAGAGCTGCGGCAAGCCAGCTGAGGCGCCCCCGCCACCAGCCAAGTGAACAAAATCGAAAAGCCCGGGTCACGGCCCGGGTTTTTCCTTAAATCTCAGTCTCTTAGGTCAGCCCGCTGACGCCGGCTCTTTCTTCTGATCGGCATAGATCAGCAGCGGCTTGGCGTCCGAGGTCACCGCCTCTTCGTTGACCACCACCTCGTTCACATCATCAAGGCCCGGCAGCTCGAACATGGTGTCGAGGAGGATCGCCTCGAGGATCGAGCGCAACCCGCGCGCGCCGGTCTTGCGTTCAATCGCTTTCTTGGCAATCGCGCTCAGCGCATCGTCGGTAAAGTTGAGCTGCGCATCTTCCATCTCGAAGAGACGCTGGTACTGCTTGACCAAGGCGTTTTTCGGCTGCGTCAGGATGGTGACGAGCGCGTCCTCATCCAGATCCTCCAACGTCGCCACCACCGGCAGACGGCCAACAAATTCCGGGATCAGGCCGAACTTCAGCAGATCCTCTGGTTCGAGATCCTTGAACGTCTCACCCACACCGGCGTCGCTTTCATCCCGCACGTCGGCGCCAAAGCCCATGGCCGAGCCCTTGCCACGCTGCTTGATGATCCGGTCGAGCCCGGCAAAGGCGCCGCCGCAGATAAAGAGGATGTTGGTCGTGTCGACCTGCAGGAATTCCTGCTGCGGATGTTTGCGCCCGCCCTGCGGTGGGACCGAGGCAACGGTGCCTTCCATCAGCTTCAGCAAAGCCTGCTGCACCCCTTCACCCGACACGTCGCGGGTGATCGACGGGTTCTCCGACTTGCGCGTAATCTTGTCGACCTCGTCGATATAGACGATGCCGCGCTGCGCGCGTTCGACATTGTACTCGGACGCCTGCAACAGCTTGAGGATGATGTTTTCCACGTCCTCACCCACATAACCCGCCTCAGTCAGTGTGGTCGCGTCCGCCATGGTGAACGGCACATCGAGAATGCGCGCCAGGGTCTGCGCTAGCAACGTCTTGCCGCAACCGGTGGGACCGATCAGCAGGATGTTGGACTTCGCCAGTTCGATATCGCCGGATTTCTGCGCGTGGTTCAGGCGTTTGTAGTGGTTATGCACCGCCACCGACAGCACCCGCTTGGCAATCGCCTGACCGATCACATAGTCGTCCAGCACATCGCAGATTTCCCGCGGCGTCGGCACCCCTTCGGCAGACTTCAGGCCGGCGCCTTTGGTCTCTTCGCGGATGATGTCCATGCAAAGCTCGACGCATTCATCGCAGATGAATACGGTGGGGCCTGCAATCAGCTTGCGTACCTCATGTTGGCTTTTGCCGCAAAAACTGCAGTAGAGGGTGTTTTTGCTGTCGCCGCCAGAGTTCGTCGCCATTATCGCACCTTTCCCGGCCAGGCCGCCCTTTCGGGCACGCGCCGAACGGCGTTTCCGTCCGGTTTGACCGCATATCGCCTCAAGCTTAGGGCAGCCATTCCGGCACTACAATCCGAAATTTCAACCCACGCGGATCATAGCCGCGTAGGTTAATTTTTCGTTACGCGTCGGCATCATCGCCGGTGTCGCGGTTGGTCACGATTTCATCGATCAAACCCCAGTCTTTCGCCTCTTCGGGCGACATGAAGTTATCCCGCTCCAGCGCCGCCTCGACCTTTTCGAGCGTCTGACCCGTGTGATGCACGTAAATCTCGTTCAACCGCTTTTTCAGCTTCAGCGTCTCTTCGGCGTGGATCATGATGTCGGTCGCCTGACCCTGGTAGCCACCCGAGGGCTGGTGCACCATGACGCGGCTGTTGGGCAGCGAAAAGCGCATGCCCGGCGCGCCGGCCGTCAGCAAGAGCGAGCCCATCGACGCCGCCTGCCCGATCACCAGCGTGCTGACCTTGGGTTTGATGTATTGCATCGTGTCGTAGATCGACAGCCCGCTGGTCACCACCCCGCCGGGTGAATTGATATACATGCTGATTTCTTTCGAGGGGTTTTCCGCCTCGAGATGCAGCAGCTGGGCCACGATCAGCGACGACATCCCGTCATGCACCGGACCGTTCAGAAAGATGATCCGCTCTTTCAGCAGCCGGGAAAAGATGTCGTAGGCGCGTTCGCCGCGACTGGTTTGTTCCACAACCATGGGAACAAGGTTCATATAGGTTTCAATCGGGTCGTTCATGTCTGCCTGCCTGATGTTGTCTGGAAATGCCTAGCGCGAGTGTGTTGACAGAATCTTAGTGTTGGCCCCTAGGACCTGCAAGGGCAGGCGGTTGAATTCGTCGGATTGACGATCGCGGGCCGTGTCCTAACCTGACGGAGCATGAACGCTTTGCAGACCTTCCCCCCGACCCGCACCGCCGCTTTGGAACGGTTGGCGCGTTTCGTCCCGCATGCCGGGCGCGACTATGCCGCGCGGCGCAACTATGACCTGGGGCCCGGGCGGCATGACGGGGTGTCGACCCTGTCACCCTATCTGCGCCACCGGCTGCTGACCGAGGAAGAGGTCTTGCAGGCCGTCCTGGGCCGGCACTCGCACAAAGCGGCGGAGAAGTTCATCCAGGAGGTGTATTGGCGGACCTATTGGAAAGGCTGGCTTGAGATGCGGCCGTCGGTCTGGTCCAGTTACCGCGCCGGACTGATCCAGCGCTGGGACGAGGTGCAGACCCAATCCGGCCTGCGCCACGAATGGGAGGCCGCGTGTCGGGGCGAAACCGGGATCGCCTGTTTCGACCATTGGGCGCAGGAACTGGTGCAGACCGGCTATCTGCACAACCACGCGCGGATGTGGTTTGCCTCGATCTGGATCTTTACCCTGCGGCTGCCGTGGGAGCTGGGGGCCGATTTTTTCTTGCGACACTTGTTGGACGGCGATCCGGCGTCCAACACGCTCTCTTGGCGTTGGGTGGCGGGCTTGCAGACCAAGGGCAAGAATTACGTCGCACGCGCGTCCAACATTGCGAAATACACCGAAGGGCGGTTTTCGCCGGTGCATCAGCTGGCGCAGGGCGAGGTTGCGCCGCTCGATGGCCCGCCGCATCCACCTCGGATGGACGCGCCCACGGGCGATAGCTTTGACCCCAGCCTGCCCACCGCGCTGATCCTGCACGAGGAGGATCTGTCACCCGGGTGGCTCTTCGATCTGGGTTTGAAACCGGTGGCGACCGCAACAGTGCAGGCCGCGTCAGACCTGTCGCCGCTGCAACCGGCCCCGCATGTCGCGGCATTCAAGGAGGCAGCGCTGCAGGAGGCGGCGGACCGTTGGGCAGACCGCTTGGGTCCGGTGACACAGGGGCTGAGCGACGCCGGCGCACTGAACGCTTGGGCGCGCGACACCGGTGCGGTACAGGTCGTGACACCCTATGCGCCGGTCGGGCCAACAGCCGCTTTGCTCGCGGGTGTCGATGCGCTGCCGCTGCGCCGCGCCCTCCGGCCCTATGACGCTGCGGCCTGGCCCTTTGCGACGGCCGGGTTCTTCAAGTTCAAGGAAAAGATCCCGCGGTTGATCGCCGACCTAAAGGGCCTGCGCGCGGCCTAAGGCCAAAGAGAAACGGGCGGCGCATTGCACCGCCCGTTTGCATTTCTAACCCGACAAATCAGGCCGTGCCGAACATGTCCGAGGTGATGCCGGCATACCAGCCGATGCTTTCCTCATAGGTTGCCTTGCGCAGATCGGCGTCTTCGCCGGTCTGGCTGATGAAGCCGTCGGTCTTGGCGATCTTTTCGTCGGTCGCCTCGTAGGAAGCACCCACCTTGATCCCATCATCCGTGGCCACCAGCGACCAACAGGTGTTCGAGAACTTGGCTGGGAACACGCGGCTTCCGGTCAGCGCCCCACGCACCGCCATTGCCGCCACCTTGGCCTGGCTGTTGGCCGAGAAGCCGGACTTGGGCATGTCACCCTGCGCGCAGGCATCGCCGAGGATGTGGATGTTTTCATCCAGACGCGACTGCATGGTGTGGCCGGAAACCGGCGCCCAGTTGCCATCGGTCAGCGCGGCAGCGGCGCAGATCGTGCCGGCCTTCATCGCCGGGATCACGTTGACCACGTCGGCATTGACCACTTCGCCATCGATATCGACAGTCATCTCGGCCGCGTTCACCGACACGTTTTCGCCCCCGAAATCCGGACCGATACGTTCGATCATACCGCCATAGTGGTTTTCCCAGCCTTCTTCGAACAGCGCCTGTTTGGAGAATTTCGGCTTGGGGTCGGCGATGATGATCTTGGCCGTCGGGTTGTTGGCCTTGAGGTAATGCGCCACCATCGACACCCGCTCATACGGTCCCGGCGGGCAGCGATAGGGGTTGGGCGGGGCAACCATGACATAGGTGCCGCCTGTGGGCATCGCCATGATCTGCCGCTTCAACAGTTCGGTCTGGGTGCCGGCCTTATAGGCATGCGGCATGGCGGTCTGGCTCGACAGATCCCAGCCGGGCACAGAGCCGTCGACAAAGTCGATACCGGGCGAGATGACCAGCCGGTCATAGGGCACGCTGCCACCACCGGCGAGCGCAACGGTCTTGGCATCGCGGTCCACACCCGTGGCCCAGTCATGCACCACGTTGACGCCGAAATCAGACGCCAGGGTGGCATAGCCGTGGCCCAGGCTGTCCATTTCCCGGAAGCCACCCAGATAGAGGTTCGAGAAGAAGCAGGTGTAATAGCTGCGCGTGGGCTCGATCAGCGTGACGTCGATCTCGCCACCTGAATCCTTGGCGATATAGCGCGCAGCCGTCGCCCCACCGGCGCCGCCGCCGATGACCACGGCCCGCGGCGTGGTCTGCGCGCGCACCATGGGAGCCGCCAGCGTGGCCGCGGCCACTGCGGAACTTCCCAGGAAAGTCCTTCTGTTGAGTTTCATGTCCATCTCCTCCTTATTGGACGTCGTTCTGTGCGGGTGCCGCCGTCTAAATGCGCGGCCCGCCCCCTCGTCTCTTATGGCCCGGGCGGGGTTGCCCGGCCCTGTCAACTTTTGCGGTATGGAATGCGGATTCTGCGTCCGCGTTGCGATCAGAGTACGCCTGAGATTGCGTTCTGTCGACATGGATGACGCCGTGCAGCATCACGGTTTGAATTTGCGTGTCTGATGCGCGATTCAGGCACGGGGTCAGCGCGTGCCAACCGGCGTTTCGAGCGACCCGCGCTTGGTGATCTGCACCTCGTCGGACACCCGCGCGCCGCCGGGCAACCAGCCGAGCATTGCGGCCAAAGCCAGCACGGCACCCACCATCACGATCAACCTGGCGAAACTCATCTGCCAATGCCCCGATCAAAAAACCGTCGGCACGCAGGGTGGAATAAACCCTGCGCGCGGGGCCAAATGCCCCTGGGACGATCTTGATCGCGTGCATGTTACTGATCAATTGCGGAATACCGGACCCATCCTCATTTCAGCTCGGCAAAATACGCGGCAAGCGCCGCGATTTCTTCGTCCGACAGGCGTCCGGCCATCATCTGCATCACCGGATGCGGGCGAATCTTGCGTTTATAGGCGTGCATCGCGACAACAAAATCTTCGGGATGCCAGAGCGTGATCGACGGGATGCCGTCATCGGCCCCAGTGCGCTTATGGCAGGTCAGGCATTCCGAGGCGAGGTATTCGCCATAGGCCACGTCACCAACAATGGCGAGCACCTCGGGCGACAGCTCAACCTCTTTCTTGAGCGCGGTGGGCGAGGCTTCGGGGATGTTCTGCGGGTTGTCGGAATAGAGCCGCAGGAAGGCCAGCACATCGTCGCGGTCCTTCTTTTCGCGCAGTCCGCGGAACGACATCCGGGTGCCCGACACCAGCGCCTTGGGGTTCTCAAGATAGGCGTCGAGATGTTCCAGATCCCAGATCAGCCCATCCGCCGCCGCCCGCATCAGGCTTTTGGAGTAGAAAAAGCCCTCAATGGCGCCCGCCTTGCGGTCAAACACGCCGTTCAGATGCGGGCCGGTACGATTGACCGCATCAGGACCAACCTGGTGGCACCCACTGCATTTCTTGTAGACGATGGCGCCGCGTTCGGCGTCACCAATCTGTTCGGCCGTTTCATCGGCAAGCGCCGGCCCCGAAAGGGCCAGCGCCAGAAGGCCGGAAAAGATCCGTCCCCACATCTTACTGCTCGAAGGTCTTGAGGTACTCGGTCACCGCGGCGACGTCGCCCTCTTTCTTGAGCCCGGCAAAGGCCATTTTGGTGCCTTTGACCGACCCACGCGGATCCGCGAGGAAGGCCGCCAGCGTGGCTTCGTCCCAGACGCCGCCCATGCTGGACATCGTCTTGGAGTATTTGAAGCCGTCGAGGCCGCCGATATCGCGGCCAACGATGCCGTTCAGATGCGGGCCGGTGCGGTTCTTGGCACCGTCGCCGACCTGGTGGCAGGCCTTGCACTTTTTAAAGACGTTCTCACCAGCTGCAGCCAGATCCATGTCGATGGTCGCCGAGGCGGTTTCAACCGGCGCCTCTTCGGCCGCGGTCTCTTCAGCAGCGGCGACCTCAACCGGAGCGGCCTCTTCCGCAGCAGCGGCTTCGCCACCCTCTTCTTCCGGTGTCACGTCCAGCACGGTGGCGCGCATGGTGACCTCGACGCTGTCCTTGCAGTTTTCCATGCAAGGTTCAGCCCGCCAGATCGGATACTCGGTCTCTTCCCGGTCATCGATGATGAAACCTTGGGCATTCGGCAGTTCCACCGACGCCAGGGTTTCGTTCGACAGTTCAAAATCGTCGTCGATCAGGTCGTTGGAATAGAGGATATAGGCCACGATGGCATAGACCTCATCCGCCGTCAGCGTTTGCGCCGCGCCAAAGGGCATGGACCGGTTGACGTAATCCCAAGCGGTCGACACGTGCGGCCAATAGCTGCCTACGGTCTTCAGCGGATCCTCATCCGCCAGCGTGCCGTCGCCGCCAGCCAGCTTGGGCCAGTTATCGACACCTTCGGCGAAGGAGCCGTGGCAGATCGCACAGTTTTCTTCAAAGATCGCCTCGCCGTCATAGGCGTTGCCGGTGCCAACCGGTAGGCCGGTGCCATCGGGCTGCACATCGACATCCCAAGCGGCGATTTCTTCGGGCAGGGCCGGGCGGCCGATGCCGAATTTGGTGCCGGGCATGCCTTCGTCGGCTTGCGCGGCGGCGACGAGGCCACCTTGCGGCACCTCGGCCTGTGCGGTCTGCTGAGCGGCGACCTTGGCCGCTTCCAGTTCCGCCAAAGCATTGGCAGACAGCGGCCCCAGCGTCGGCAAGTTGTCCGGCACCTGGGCGACGTTGCGGTCGGCGAAGTTGTAGGCGCCGATCAGCAGGACCGAAAGGCCGATCGCGGTACCGGCGTAGAGATTAAGAGACTTCGACATTTTCGGCCTCCCCATTGGCTTTCACATGCCAGGTCTGGATGCAGTTGTTGTGGTAGATCGAGTTCAGCCCGCGCACCTCACGCAGTTGCGCCTTGGTGGGCTGGACATAGCCGGTCTCGTCGATGGCGCGCGATTGCAGGAACATCTCTTCGCCATCCCAGGTGGTGTCGAGGTAGAAACGCGTCAGCGCCTTATCCTCACCCGGGGCGGCCAGCCGCGCGGTTTCCCAGGTCATGCCGCCATCCTTGGAGACATCGACGCGGGTGATCTTGCCATGGCCGGACCAGGCCATGCCGGTGATCACCAGCGGGCCGGGGCCGTGTTTGATCGGCGATTGCGGGCTGGGCGAGGTGACAACCGATTTGGCGTCCATCACCCAGGTCCACTTGCGGCTGGTGCCATCCTCGAGCGTATCGGTGTATTTCGAAGTTTCCTCGCGGCTTTCCACCGCGCCATCCATGACCTCGATACGGCGCAGCCATTTGACCCACATGTTGCCTTCCCAGCCGGGCACAACCAGGCGCACCGGGTAGCCATGTTCCTTGCGCAGCGCCTCGCCATTGGCCTTGAAGGCGACCAACACGTCATCGAGCGCCTTTTCCATCGGGATCGAGCGGCCGTTCGAGGACGCATCGGCGCCTTCGACGTATACCCATTTGTCGGCCAGATCGCCTGCGGCGCCCAGGCCTGCCTCGTTCAGCAGGGTACGCAGCGATACGCCGGTGTATTCCATGTTGTGGATCATGCCATGGGTGAACTGCGCGCCATTGAGCTGCGCACCGGCCCATTCCATGCCGGTATTCGCCGCACATTCGCAGAAATACACATGCTGTTCGCGCGGGAAGCGTTCGAGATCGGCATAGGTGAAGACCAGCGGCGTATCGACCAAGCCATTGATCATCAGACGGTAATCTTCTTTCTTCAGCTCGATCGCGCCCGAGTGGTGACGTTCAAAGGCGCAGCCCTGCGGGGTGATCGTGCCGTCGAGCGCGTGGATCGGCGTGAAGTTGATCGAACTGATCGTGTCCGCGGTCAGCCATTCCACGTTGCGGCGCACAACGTCGGCTTCGTGCTCGATCGGCAGGCCGTAGGGCGTGGCGTCAACGCCGTCACCCAGACCCGAGGCCCATTCCTGCACCTCGGTGATCAGCGGATCGGGGCCCGCGGCCCGGGCTGTCGTTGCCGCGACAGCCCCTGCCCCAAGTGCGGCGGCACTGGTCAGAAACTTGCGGCGCGAAGGGCCTTTCGTCTCTTTTGTCATCTTTCTCTCCTTCCAAGTGGGTCAGCGCGTTCAGACGCCAACCACCTCGACCGAATTGTTGGGCGCGACGCTGACCGTGCCCTGTTTGCGAATATGGCTTTCGACCACGTCCCAGATCTGCGGACCTTCGGTGCCTTCGTTGACCGAGGCCCAGCCGGCGACGATGTATGTCTTGGCGGGGTCGATCGCTTCACCGTTTTTCAGCAGGATCATGTCGGTGACGCGCTCACCCTGCGGCTTGCTGACATCGATCCGGTAGCCCATGCCGCCAATGCGGACCATGTCACCGCCCTGCTGATAATAGGGATCAGGGTTAAAGATGTTGTCGGCCACGTCTTCCAGGATCACCTTGATGAATTCGCCCGTCATTTCCGAGCGATAGGCCTTTCCATAGGTCATCGAGGTGACGTTCCAGATGTCTTCTCGGGTGATATCCTGCCCGGGCAGGATCGACGGCCCCCAGCGCACGCCGGGCGACATGGCGATGTCGGCCTCACGTTCGGAGATCAGCGCGTCGCAGATCAGATCGTCCCACGAGCCGTTGAAGTTGCCGCGGCGATAGAGCAGCGAGTCGGTCTGGCCGATCACCTCTTCCAGCTCGGCCTTGTAAGGCGCGCGTTGTTCGTCGATCAGGGCCGTCATTTCGGTATCAGGTGTGATCACATCCGAGAAGATCGGGATCAGCTTGTGGCGGAAACCCATCATCCGGCCGTTCTGCACATCGAGATCGACGCGGCTGACAAACTTGCCGTTCGAGCCTGACGCGACGATGATCGTATCCCCGACCAGCACCGGTTCGGGAAGCGCGTCATGGGTGTGGCCCGACAGGATCACGTCGATGCCGGTCACGATGCTCGCCATCTTCTTGTCGACGTCAAAGCCATTGTGCGACAGGCAGACCACCAGCTCGGCACCCTCAGCGCGGACCTCATCGACCATGGCCTGCATGTTTTCGTCGCGGATCCCAAAGGAATACTCGGGGAACATCCAACGCGGATTGGCGATGGGCATATAGGGGAAGGCCTGCCCGATGACGGCGATCTTCACTCCGCCGCGTTCAAAGAACTGGTACGGCGGGAAAAGCTCGGCCGGTTCGTCCCATTCGGCGTCAAAGATATTCTGGCCGAGCGCCGCGAAAGGGAGGTTCTCGACAATCTCGGCCACACGATCCGAGCCAAGCGTGAATTCCCAGTGGAAGGTCATGGCGTCAGGCTTCAGACCGTTCATCACGTTGACCATGTCCTGGCCCTGCGTGTGATAGCAGGTGTAGGAGCCATGCCAGGTGTCCCCACCATCAAGCAACAGCGCATCCGGCCGGTCGGCACGGATGGCGTTGATGACGGTCGAGACACGATCCAGACCGCCGACGCGGCCATAGGCCTGCGCCAGCGCTGCGAAATCGCCCGATGACAGTGCGTAATGGGAGGGGCTGCCATCGTCGATTCCGTAAAGCTTGCGAAACTCGGCGCCGGTGACATGCGGCACCGCGCCTTTGTTGTCCCCGACCCCGATATTGATCGACGGTTCGCGGAAATAGATCGGTTTCAGCTGCGCATGGATGTCGGTGACATGGATCAGGCTGACATTGCCGAACGTGTCGAACTGCAGCAACTGGTCCTGGGTGAGCGCCTGCTGCGCGGCCAACCGCGCCCAGTTGCCAAAACCGCTGGCGCCGTAAAGCGCCGAGGCCGCCATGGACACCTGCAGAAAATCGCGCCTTGAGATCATGGGGAGGGTCTTTCTTATCTCGCGACACACATGCGCATGTGTGAATGGGTTAGGTTTGAAAAACCCCGCGCCAGAGCCTCTGGCGCGGGGCCTTCGGGTTTAGTTGCGGACGGACGGCCCTTCGACCGACAGACCGTTGGCACGCGACTTCACGTACAGCTCCAGCGCGATGAATTCCTCGCTGCCAGGGCTGTAGGTTTCGGCGCGGGTGTCCCGCACGCAGCCCTTGAAGCGGCTGTGCACACCGTTCAGCTTGGCGTTTTTCAGACGGTAGGTCGGGAAACCGTTGATCTGGCCCTGGCTGAGGTGGTCGGCGCGAATGTAGTTCCCGTAGTTTTCTTCGTGGCAAGAGGCGCAGGACAGCTCAAGAATACCCGTGCGGGTATAGTAAAGCTCTTTGCCTGCTTCCCAGGCCGCGGCCACCGGGCCGTCGATCGCCACGTTGACCGGCATGCCGCGCGACTGCGAGGCGATCAGCGCTTCGACGTTGATGGCGACGCCGGCGTCATACTTCCACGGCTTGGCGCCCATGCGGTTTTCCCGGCAATCGTTCACCTGCATCTGCACGGTGCGCAATTCGCCGGCTTCTTCGTTCCACTTGGGATAGCTGGCGGCAACGCCTTCCATGCTTTCGGGACCTTCATGGCAGGACGCGCAGGACTTGCCTTCGGATCCGTCGACGGTTTGCCAGGTCTCAAGGCCCTGGTCGACAAAGATCATGCCCTGGTTTTCAAAGTCGTCGGTCTGAAGCTGCTGGGTTTCGTCGGACCGAAAATGCCAGCCCGAGATGATCTCATCGATGCCCGTCTCGGCCATGTGTGCCGGCGCGGCCACCTTGGTCGTCATCTCGATTTCGCCGTTGAGGACAAGCGTGTCATCATCGGCGCCACCCGCGAAAGCCGGAGCGGCAAGCAATGCGGCAATTGCCGTCAAAGCCTTGAATTTCATGTGTTTCCCTCCCTAAAGGCTACCCGCCCCGCGCTTCGGCGGGGCAAGCTTTGCCGCCATCAAACGGCGACCGATTTGGCTTCTTCGTAGACGGACCCGTCATCGTCGTACCAGGTGAATTTGAAGTCACCGGCTTCGGGCACCATGGCCTCGAATTCGAAATACGGGTTGGTCGAGATCGCGGGCGCGAGATCCACATCGATCACGTTCTGGCCGTTGAAATCGCAGGTGAAGCGATTGATGATCGAACGCGGGATGAGGTTGCCCTCTTTGTCCTTGCGCTGACCGCTTTCCATCTTGTGCGAAATCAGCGTCTTGATGGTGATCGCGTCACCGGCCGCTGCTTTCTTCGGGACTTTCACGCGGGGTTTGACACCAGATGCCATTGTCCTGAACTCCTAAATGTTTGTGGTCGCAATCCTCGGCAGGATCGCTCCTGAACTCAGCCGCCGCAGCCGCCGATGGTGACTTTCACGGTCTTCGAGGCGCGGGCAAAGCTGCCATCCGCCATCTGCGCCACGGCGACGACATCCTGCGTGCCGGCCAGACGGATCCGGGTCGACGCGCTTTGCGACGCGGCCATCGGACCGAACTTGAAGGTGGCCACGGGCGGCGTCGGGTTGCCGGCGGCCAGCACCATGATCGCGGTGGCACCATCAGCGCTGACCGAGATCGGCACGGTGTTGCCGTTTTCGGCGATTTCCGGCGCGGTCAGGTCGACCCCGCCATCCGCCACAGCGGCACCGCCGGTGAATTCGTTGATCAGATCGTCAACCGCGGCGTTGGCCCGAAAGGGCAGCACGGTGATCAGCGCAGCCCCGGCCCCGATGGCCAGCGTTTCGCGACGAGTGAATTCCATCGTCTTTCTCCTATGTTACGCGGTCAGCTTTCCTGCAAGGTCAGCAGGAACGCCACCACATCCTCGATTTCCTGAGCCGACAGAATCGGCGCGATTTCCTTGGCGGCCTTGCCGGTGTAGCCGTCACCCGGGCGGGTAAAGCCCGACGTCTTGTAGAAGGCCGGCATCACCGTGCCTTCGAAGGTCATCTTGGCGTTTGCCACGATGCCGCGCAGTTCGGCCTCGGAGCGGTAGCCGCCAATGCCGTCCAGCGTCGGGCCGACTTCGCCGTGGAACGGCGCGTCTTTCAGTGCGCTGATTTCATGGCATGCCAGGCAGTTGCCCTTGCCACGCGAAATCATGATGTCGCGGCCGCGCGCGGCGTCGCCGGGCTGACCTGTGAGCGATGCTTCAAGCTCGCCATACTCGCTGAACTGCACCGCACTTGGTGCCACGGTTTCGGCAAAACCCGCACCGGCCATAAGCGCGATTGCCGCTGTAAGTGACGTGAGCCTCATATTTCCTCCCTTGGCTTGAACGCCCGTTCACGGGCCCTAGCTACTGCCAGTTGCGGTATACCGTAGGCTACCGAGCCGCGTTCACGCAACAACAAATTCACAGTTGTGAATTATTGCCCCGATTTGTCGCGGTCACCCGGTTTTATGACGTGACGTCAGGGAGTTATCGGATTGGGGATCGGCGCGATTCGGCGGGTCAAGCACCGAATCGCCGCGCTGAGTCGGATTTTTCACGCCACGTGATTCGTGTGGCGCGGCCCGCGATCACCCCGGCAAAAGCCGCCGCACGCGACGCGGAGCTTAGTCGAAACTGCCGTTGTCACGTTCCTGGATCATCCGGGCGTGATAGCGCTGGAAGTCTTCGCCATTGTCCATGGCATAGCGTTTTTCCGCGACCCAGGTGAACATGTCCAAGGTGGTGCCTTTGCCGAAGGCACCTGGCATCACGGCCACCGCCGCATCCATCGCGCTTTGTCCGTCATCAATCTCTTCGGGCAGGAAGACGATGTTGGGGGTGAACATCACCCGCCATTTGCGCGCCAGATCCTTTTCCGACAGCTCCTCACCGTCGAAATCCACCACCTCGATGTCGCCGTAAAGGTTCAGCTGCACGACAAAGAAGTTGTCCCCGACAAAATTGCTGATCCCGGCATCGCTGAACACCTCTTCGTGCATCTTGGTGCAATAGATGCAGCCGCGCTGTTCAAAGAACAGCACCAGGCGCTTGCCCTCGGCATTGGCCTCATCAAGATCCTCGCGCAGATCCTTGAAGGTGTCGCGCATCCAGGGCTGCTTGTGCAGGCCATCGTCGCCCAGTTCAGCCGCCCCAACCGGCAGCGCCATCAGCATGGCCAGCGCCATGCCCATCCAGTATCTCATCTCTGTCCTCCCCTCTGTTCAGCTGAGCGCCACCCATCCCGGAAACGTCTCAAGCATCCATTGGGCAATCAGGTTGACGGTATCGGTTGCGATGAGGATAGCAAATACGATCAGCATCGCCCCCATGATTTTTTCCACATATTGCAGCTTGTCCCGGTACCGCGCGGTCCATCGCAGGAAGGGGCCCGAGAACAGCGCGGCGATCACGAAAGGCGCCGTCATGCTGGCGCCGTAGACCAACAGCAGCGACCCACCGCGAAAGATGTCGCCCATGCCCGACGCGATCATCAGGATCGACGCCAAGGCGGGGCCGACGCAAGGCGTCCAGCCAAAGCCAAAGGCCAGCCCCATGAGGTAGGCGCCAAGGATGGTGGTCGGCTCGGCGCTGGAATCGATCCGCGCCTCGCGATGCAAAAGGCCGATGCGGATGACGCCCAGAAAATGCAGGCCAAAGAGCGTCAGCACCCCCGCCGCCACATATGACAGCGGCTTTTTCCAATCGGCAAAGGCCTGGCCCACGGCCGTCGCGCCCATCCCCAGCAGCACAAAGATCGTCGTGACACCCGCGGCGAAAAACAGCGCCGAGACGATCAGCTTGCGCTGGGTGCCCGGGGCAATCCCGGCATCGTCGCGCAGCTCGGCCATTGAAATCCCGGCCATGTAACACAGGTAAAACGGCACCATCGGCAGAATGCAGGGTGTGAAAAAGCTTAAAAGACCGGCAAATGCAGCGCCGGCAAACGAGATATCCAGCATAACAGGTGCCTTTCCTTGATTAATTCACATATTCAGATTAAGTTGAGTGTTAGGTTTACGTCAATCGGTGTGCAATGAAACCGCTTAGACAACTGATCGCAATAACCCTTGCAACGGCCTTCCTGGCAAGCGCGGCCGTCGCCGAAACCTATCTGGTGATGGTCGAACAGGACGGCTGCAGCTATTGCAT
>JAAUYB010035184.1_pt1 | contig 21035 bp, 19 predicted proteins | sample 7278071 | NCBI WGS metagenome assembly JAAUYB01 (sample SAMN14350121, study PRJNA611818) | marine sediment metagenome | isolation source: surface marine sediment (1.8m) | place: French Polynesia: Moorea | collected 2018-08 | reverse complement strand
TTCTGTTTTTCGACGCACGGCGCCGGCCACGGCTGCGGCGAACACGCCGGGCACTGGGCCTGACGATCCGGCGCTGCCCCCTCCTATATCGGGCGGCGCCGTCCAAAAGGGGGGAAGGCCGCCGTGACGACGCTCGAGACCACGATCCATCCGGTGCCGCGTTGGGACTTCATCCCGAACGCCGACGGCTATCTGCTCTATTCCGACCAGGGCCAGGCCATGGTGCCGGTGGACGATGCCGGCCGCGCGGCCATCGAGGCGCTCCAGCCGGGCGCGCGGCTTATCGATTGGGTCGAGGCGGCGGCGGGCGGCGGCGACGCGCATGCGGCGCTGCGCCAAATCCATCCGTTGCTCGACCCCCTGACGCGGGCAGGCCTGATCGGGCTCGACGCGCCGCCTGAGCCGGTCGATTGGGCGTCCAAGGTCGTGCACACTGAATCCGGCGGCTCCCGCACCTGCTATCTCAGCCTGACGGACAACTGCAATCTCAAGTGCAGCTATTGCTACAACGAGGATGAACGCGCCGAGGCGCTGGCCTGCGGCAAGCGGATGCTGCGCGACGACGAGATCAAGGGCCTGCTCGACCGGCTGGCCGCCGCCGGCTTCCAATACGTGATCTTCACCGGCGGCGAGCCGATGCTTCGCAAGTCGATCTTCTCGCTGGCCGAACATGCCCGCGGCCTGGGGCTCGGCGTCAACCTACTGACGAATGGCACGGCCTTCACCAAGCGAAATGCCGGTCGGGTGGCGGAGCTGTTCGAGACGATCACCGTCAGCCTCGACAGCGCGGTGCTCGAGGATCACGACATCACTCGCGGTAAGGGCTCCTGGGCGCGCATCGTCAAGGGGCTCGATCTGCTGGTCAAGGCAGGTGCGCGTGCGCTGTCCCTGCGCCCGGTGGTGACGGTACACAACATGGACCGGTTGCACCTCTTGCCCGACTTCGCCAACGGACGTTGGGGCGTAACGTCGTTCAAGCCTTCGCTTTATCTCCCGAATTCCGCCGAGGAACTGGACGAACTCGCATTGCTGCCCGAGGCGGAGGCCTACCAAGCCTCGGTCGCACGGTTCAACGCGGTGCTGGAACGCATTCCGGGCGCGCTGGCCGAGGACCCGCTGCGCGCGGTGTCCTATGGCGGCAAATGCGGCATGGCCGACAGCATCTTCAGCGTCTCGGCCAGCGGCGACGTCTATCCCTGTCAGTCGCTGCATTTCGACCCGCTGTGGATGGGCAACGTGCGCACCCACGGCGTCGAGGAGCTGTTCGCGAACGGCAAGCGACTTGGCATCGTCGGCGCCTGCGGACTCGACGTGCCCGAATGCCAGGGCTGCCCCTATCAAATGGTCTGCGGCGGCGGCTGCCGCGCCTCGGCGTACAAGATGCGGGGCGACATGGCGGCGCATAACACAGTGATGTGCCGACACCTGCGGATCGGCGCGCAAAGCCAGTTGCGCCGTTATGCCGAGTACAAACGCAAGCAACATGTGGCGGAGCCGGCATAGGCTGCCGCCGCGAATTCCAACCGGTGCCGGTTGGCGCAGCCGATTTGCGGAACCTGGAGGGCAGTGTCGGCGGCGCGGCGGGTCACAGGTCTTGCGCGAGGTACGGCGGCTAGAACAACGATCCCTGATCTGGCGTCTCCGCCTTGGATCTTGCCGGCTTGCGGCTCGCCAGCGCGAGGCGTCCATCGGCGAATTCGATCTCCAGCGCGTTGGCGGTCTCGGCGCGGACCTTGGTGGTGACCACCGCCCCATCTCCGCGCACCACGGCATAGCCGCGCTTCAGGGTCTCGCGGTAGCCGAGGCTCTGGCGCAGACGTTCCAGCGCGTCGAGGCGCTCGGCCCAGCCGGTCACTTGGCCTCGTCCGGCGGCCGAGAGGCGCTGCGCGAGCCGGTCGTAGGTTTCGCGTTTTCGAGCCAGGTCACGTGCAACGAGGCTGATGCGCAGCCGGCTGGCGGCTTGGTCCAGGACGCGCCGCCGGTCGGTCATCGCCCGCCGCAAGGCGGCGGGGCGCAACAGCGCGGCGGCGTCGGCGAGACGCAAGCGATTTCGTTGTGCGGCAGCGATCAGCGCCTTTGGCAGACGCTCTGACCAAAGATCAAAGCGTTGCGCCGCGGCGGCAACCAAGTTGGCGGGTCTCGGCAGGGCGCGGGCAAGGTCGGCGAGGCGCTGGCGGCGCTGACCGATTGCCTGGGTCACACCGCGCGTCAGCCGGGCATCTTGGGCGTCCACCCACGCGAGCAGGTCCAGGCGGACCGGGACGGCAAGCTCTGCGGCAGCGGTGGGGGTGGGTGCGCGCTGGTCGGCGACAAAGTCGATCAGCGTGGTGTCGGTCTCGTGCCCGACGGCAGAGATCAGCGGGATCGTAGAGGCCGCGGCGGCGCGCACCACCGATTCCTCATTGAAGCCCCAAAGATCCTCGATCGAGCCGCCACCGCGGGCGACGATCAGAAGGTCGGGCCGCGGCAGCGCGCCGCCCGGGGTCAGGCGGTTGAACCCCTCGATGGCGCGGGTCACCTCGGGCGCGCATTTCTCGCCCTGCACCGCGACGGGCCAGATCAGCACCTTGCGCGGGAAGCGGTCGCGTAGGCGGTGCAGGATGTCGCGGATCACCGCGCCCGAGGGCGAGGTGACGACGCCGATGACCTCGGGCAAATAGGGCAGCGGGCGCTTGCGCGTGTCGTCAAAAAGGCCCTCGGCCTGCAGCGCCTTCTTGCGCTTCTCCAGCATTGCCATCAACGCGCCCATGCCGGCAGGGCGGATGTCTTCGATAACGATCTGATAGCGCGACTGGCCGCCGAAGGTGGTCATCCGGCCAGTCGCGACCACCTCGAGCCCCTCTTCGGGCTGGGTGGCGAGGCGCCCGGCGACGCCCTTCCAGATCACGCCGGCGATGACGTTGCGGTCGTCCTTGAGGTCGAGATAGACGTGGCCCGAGCGGGGCCGGCTGACCCGCCCGACCTCACCGCGAACCCGGACGAAGCCGAACTCGCCCTCGATGACACGCTTCACCGCATTCGACAGTTCCGTGACGGTGAACTCCGCCGCGTTATCGGGCGGCTCGGGGCCAGGCTCGTCTTCGAAGAGGTCGGACATCGGAGTGCCTTGTACTGCTCGCAGCGAAAGCCTAGAGCAGCGATCATTGGGCGGAAAGGCTCATCGCGCCCGATAGGTGCATTTCGCCGGCGAAGACGGATCGCTAGGACCGATACGCGGGTGGCTGGAAAGGGACGCAACCGGCATGAATATCCTGATTCTAGGCGGCGGCGGGCGCGAGCATTCCCTGGCCTGGGCGGTGCTGCAGAACCCGAAATGCGACCGGCTGATCGTGGCGCCGGGGAACGCCGGCATCGAAGGCATCGCGGACTGCGCCGATCTCGACATCGAGGATGGCGCGGCGGTCTGTGAATTTGCGGTCTCGAATGCGGTCGACTTCGTGATCGTCGGGCCTGAGGCGCCGCTGGCGGCCGGGGTGGCCGACGACCTGCGCGCGGCAAACGTGCTGGTATTCGGCCCGTCCAAAGCGGCCGCGCGGCTCGAATCCTCGAAGGCCTTCACCAAAGAAGTCTGCGACGCCTGCGGCGCGCCCACCGCCGCCTGGGCGCGCTTCACCGATACTGGTCCGGCGAAGGACTATGTGCATGCCCAAGGCGCACCGATCGTGGTCAAGGCCGATGGGCTCGCCGCCGGCAAGGGCGTGATCGTGGCGATGAACGAGGCGGACGCGCAAGCGGCCGTCGACGAGATGTTCGGCGGCGCCTTCGGCGCGGCCGGCGCCGAGGTCGTGATCGAGGAGTTCATGGCGGGCGAGGAGGCCTCGTTCTTCGTTTTGTGCGACGGCACCGCCGTGCTGCCGATCGGCACCGCGCAGGACCACAAGCGCGTCGGCGAAGGTGATACCGGCCTCAACACCGGTGGTATGGGCGCCTATTCCCCGGCCCCGATCCTCAACGACTCCGTGGCCGACCGGGCACTCGACGAGATCGTCAAGCCGGTCGTGGCCGAGATGGCGCGGCGCGGAACGCCCTATCAGGGCGTTCTCTATGTCGGGCTGATGATCGAAAACGGGCGCCCGAGGCTGGTCGAGTTCAACGTCCGCTTCGGCGATCCCGAGTGCCAGGTTCTGATGATGCGGCTCGGGGCGCAGGCCCTGGACCTGATGTTGGCCTGCGCCGAGGCTAGCCTGGCCGACGCGCGCATCAATTGGGCGGACGATCACGCGTTGACGGTGGTGATGGCGGCGCAAGGCTATCCCGGCGCCTATTCAAAGGGCACGCCGATCGGCGGGCTCGACGAGTTGCCCGAAGACAGCAAACACATGGTTTTTCACGCTGGCACCGCCAAACGCGACGACCACCTTGTAGCGACCGGTGGGCGGGTACTGAATGTCACGGCGCGCGGTGGGTCCTTGGCCGAAGCGCGGAACAGGGCCTACGCCATGGCCGACCGTGTCGACTGGCCGGGCGGGTTTTTCCGGCGCGATATCGGGTGGCGGGCTCTGGCCCCGAAGCTCTAGCGCGCCAAGCGCATTTTACTCTGACTTCACGACGCCGGGCTTTGCGGCACGCTCCCTTTTGGTGTATGCTCTAGGCTCTTTCAATTTAAGGAGTAGTCCGATGATTAGGAAATTGTGGCGATCCGCCACTGCGATTGCGGCATCTGCGATGATTACGGCCGGCGCGCATGCCGGCGGCCACGAACAACCCGCCCCAGATTTCGCCAACATGCAGGCCCGGATGGAACAATTGGTTCGCATCCTCACCGAAGGCGAAAGCTGTGAAGGCGTCGGCGCCGCGATCGATTTGACGCTGGGCCTGGTCTATGGTGGCACGCGGCCGCTGCCGAGCCTGGTGCCGAAAGATCTGGGCGAGGCGCAAGAGAGATTTGGCCGGAACATCGACCAGGACGATATCGACATCGCTGGACGTGCCGAAACCGCGCAGAAGGACATCGCCGAGACCGTCCGCCGGGTCATCGAAGCGCTCGAACGGCTCGCCCTGGGCGAGGGCTGTCCGGCACTTGGCGGCCGCGCGGCGGACGTGAAGTTCTTCCTCGAAGAGATGGAGGACGTCGCGGCTGCGCTTAGCGGAACCACGCGGCAATGCACGGTGGGCAGCTCGCTGGTTGACGGCCCGTGCGCGCAATTGCGGCAGCAGCTGAACGAAGAAACCGGCCACCTCTTCAAGCCGGGTGAAGCGCCCGAAGAGTTGTTCCAAGGCTACGAAGTGAAGCTGCGCAGCCCGTTCATCCCGCGCTACAACCGGCTATGGGAGGAAGACGTCAAATTGATCCCGGCGCTCCAGCCTGGCGAATGCGGTTCCGTATTCAAAGAGACCAAGGGCCTGATGCTGCGGCTTCGGCTTGACGGCTTCACCACGGTGCTTGACCCTTGGGCCACGCCGAACCTGCCGCGCGGCACCAAGATCCCGATTTGGACGCTGACATGGGTGCCGTCGGAGTATGTCAAGCACTTCAACGTCTGCAACAACGACGGCAAGATCGTGCATACTACCGTGCATCAGCGCGTGAAGCAGGACGTCCCGCTGAACTTCTTCTGGCGGTACTATCCGAAGACGCCGCACTGACGGGGCCGGGGTTTCGGTTCGGCTAGCGCCGATTCGACCTGTGAAGGGGGCGCATGCGCCCCCTTCTTTTTTGGCGGCCGGCGGGCGGTCGATGGAGCTGGATTTGTTGGGCGAGGTTGGGCCTCGTTCGTTTTGCTTGGCTTCGGACGGATATCCAAGTGCCGCCCTGGGGCACGGAGTCAAGGGGCGCAGCCCCGCCGTGCCCACGAGGAGGGATGGGTTGGTTCCAGGCACATTCAGCCGAATGTCGGGATCAACGACCGCCCACTCTGACCGCCGCTACTGGCACGCCAAAGCCGCCGCGAAGGAGTCCGGGCCGGCGAAATCCGCGATCGCCTGGGCCTCCAAGCCGCCTTGCACCAGGCGAACCGCCATGATCCGGCGCCAGCCAGCGTCGGCCGTGACAATCTCAGGCGACCTGCCGCAGTGTCGAATCCCGCCCGAAATGAACGGCTCGCCGATCCGGTGGTTGGTCAACCCGGGCAGCGCGGCGACCTCGACCAGGCGGCCCTCGGAATACCGCCAGACCCGCAGCGTCTTGGCCAGATGCGGCCGGTCGATATAGGCCAGTTCGATCGCGCCGTCGCCGTCGAGGTCGGCCCCGCCCAGAGGCGCGAGCCAGCGAAAGGCGCGGCCGATGAAGGGCGTCGCGGCGATCAGTCCGTCGGTGCCATAAACGGCCAGACGCGCCCCCTGCCCCGCGTCGCTTTCGACGACCACGACCTCCGGCGCGCCGTCCAAATCCAGGTCGATCAGACGCGGCACGAGATCCTCGAAAACCCGGGTTTCGGGCAGACGGATCACCATGTCGCGGGTCGCCGCACCGTCCCGGACCGTCAACCGCAGCGCGCCCCATTCCTCGTCGTCGCCTAGAACGCCGTGGGCATAGCGGGTCGTGGGCTCGGCGAAGACCGCATCGACGATGGCGCGCGCGGGCTCTGCCAGGACCTGCCCCGGCAGCCACAGGCACAGACCCATCAGTGCGCCGCGGGCGCACCGGGGCAAGCCGCGCCACGCCGGACGCGGCGCCGTGCCGATCATCAGATCTGCTTTTCCGGCATCTGCACCACCAGCCCGTCCAGCGCGTCGCTGACCTTGAGCTGGCAGGTCAGACGCGAGCGCTCCGGGTTCGGCTCGAAGGCGAAATCCAGCATGTCCTCTTCCATCGCCTCCTTCTCGGGCAACTTCGCGACCCAGTCGGGATGCACATAGACATGGCAGGTCGAACAGGCGCAGGCACCGCCGCAATCCGCCTCGATGCCGGGGATGTTGTTGTCGCGGGCGCCTTCCATCACGGTCAGGCCGTTGGCGACCTCGACGACGTGCTCGGTGCCGCTGTGCTCGATATAGGTGATCCTGGCCATGTCGCCCTCTTTGCGCTCGACGTTCCAATCCGTGCAAATAGGGCGTTCGGGCCGGATTTGCCAGTGTCTTTCGTGCGCCCGGATCGGGGTTGCACCGCGCCACAGATGTTCTATCTTCGTTCTCCATGATCGCCGGCCCTGATCCCTGGCCCCGGCCGCCCGCCGCGGTGCCGCATGCGCTGATCGACCGCGTGCCCCACGGCGCGCGGCTGGCGGTGGCGGGGCTGGTGCTGGTACGCCAGCGGCCGGGCACCGCCAAGGGCGTGATCTTCGTCACGCTCGAGGACGAAACCGGGGTCTGCAACGTCATCGTCTGGCGCAAGATCTACGAGGCGTTCCGCCGCGCGGTGATCGCCGGGCGGCTGTTGCGCGTCACCGGGCGGCTGCAGCGCGAGGGTGCGGTGACCCATGTGATCGCCGAGCGGATCGAGGATCTCTCTGGCCTGCTGGACAGCCTACTACATCACGACCCCTGCCGCGCCGCCGACCAGCCCTGACCACATTGGTGCCCCGCCGCCACAGGCCGCGCGGGACGGCCCGGCTCGGGTTCCGCGCGCGCGGAAAACCGGCTAGGGTTGTCCAAAGCCCGAAGAGGCAGCGAGCAGACATGACCATCAAACCGATCCTGACGGCCTGCGCCGCCGCACTTGCCTTGGCGGCGTGCAGCGATGTCGAGATGCCCGACGTGGCGCAATTGGTGGAACCCGAGGTCACCGCCACCCGCTCCGCCCCGCCGCCCGGGCTCGACCCCGCCGGATGCTATGCCCAGGACGTCACCCCGGCCCTGGTCGAGACGGTGACCGAACAGGTGATGCTACAGCCCGCCTCGGTCAGCACCGACGGCAAAGTCTATTACCCAGCGGTCTACAAGACGGAAACTCGCCAGGCGATCGTGCGCGAGCGCAAAGAGCTTTGGTTCGAGGTGCCCTGCGCCGATCTGCAGACGCCAGAGTTCGTCGCCTCGCTGCAGCGCGCGCTCGAGGCCCGCGACCTCTACCGCGGGCCGATCACCGGCGAGATGACGGCGCGGACCCGCCGCGCGGTGCGTGCCTTCCAGAAGCCGCAAGGGCTCAACTCTGGCATCCTGTCGATCGCCGCCGCGCGGCAGTTGGGGCTGGTGCGACACCCCGGCATTCCCGAGGGATGGGAACGGGTCAAAATGAACTGAGGCCGCCTCGGCCCCGCTTTCAGCTCAGATGTGTGGCGAAGAACGCCAGCGTCCGATCCCACGCCAGCGTGGCCGCCGCCTCGTCGTAGCGCGGGGTGGTGTCGTTGTGAAAGCCGTGGTTCACGCCGGGGTAGAAGTGCACGCTGAACGCCTTCTGGTGCGCGCGCAGCGCCGCCGAATAGGCCTCCCACCCGGCATTGATCCGATCGTCGAGCCCGGCATAGTGGATCAAGAGCGGCGCCTCGATCGCCGGCACGTCTTCGGCCGCCGCCTGCCGTCCGTAGAACGGCACCGAGGCGGCGAGGTCGGGATAGGCCACCGCCAGCGCGTTGCAGACCCCGCCACCATAGCAGAACCCCACGGCGCCCACCTTGCCGGTCGAGCTTTCGTGGTCGCGCAGGAACTCGAAGGCGGCGAAGAAATCCTCCATCAGTTTGGCCCGGTCGAGCGAGCGCTGCATCTCGCGCCCCTCGTCGTCGGTGCCGGGATATCCGCCGAGCGGGGTCAGCCCGTCCGGCCCGAAGGCGAGGTAGCCGGCCTTGGCGGTACGGCGCACGACGTCCTCGATATAAGGATTGAGGCCGCGGTTCTCGTGCACCACCAGCACCGCAGGCAACGGGCCCGCCGCGCCGGCCGGCTTCGCCATCAGGCCCTGGATCGTGCCGTGGCCCACGAGGCTATCGTAGCTGACGGTCGCGGTCTCGATGGCCGGATCGTCGGGGGCGACCTGCTGGGCCCAGGCATAGTTCGGCTGCAGCTGTTCGAGCAGCATCGCCCCGGTCACGCCCGCCGCGGCGTATTTGCCCGCGTCTCGGATGAACTGGCGCTTGGTGAGGCGGCCGTGGACGTAGCCATCGAAGATCTCGAGGATGCGCGGGTCGAAATCGCTGGCTTTCTTGCGGGCGGCGTGGGTCATGGCGTGTCTCCGGAATGGGTTGGGCGGACTATGGGTCGGTGAAACTGCAAATCAGAGTAGCACGAAACCGGGTCGGCCAGGAGCGGACATTGCCCAAAGACGTGCGGGGCCGTGTCCATCGCCGACCCGCGGGGTGGCGATCCGACGTCTGATCGGCAGCGATTTATGGCTGTCGAGTCCGTAGGACCTCAAGCGATGCGCAGGTGTCGACCAATCGCCACCCCAGCCGGGCGCTCGTGGCCGCCCGAAAAGGTCCACTGGACCTTTTGCGGTCTACGAACTGGCGATGGGCACGGCGGCCTGCGGCCTTGAGTCCGTGTCCAGGCTCCCGGGAGCAATCCTCGTCCAAACGATTTCTGCCAGGGATTGCCAGAAACCCGCGACTGCCACAGGCAATCCCGGGCAGCGCGGAACGCCAACGAAAAAGGGCGCCCAGCGGCGCCCTTTCCCAGTTCAGACCTCCGGCCTCAACCCAAGGACAGCGCCACGAAGCGGGGTTCGCCCTGGCGGCGGACCAGCAGCAAGAGCGACTTGCGGCCGGCCTCGCGGGCCTCGGCGATGCGGTCTTCGAGGTCGCCGACGCTTTGCACCTTCTGCTGGCCGGCTTCGGTGATCACGTCGCCCGCGCGCAGGCCCTTCTCGTGCGCCTCGGTGGTCTCGTCGACCTCGCGCACGACCAGCCCGGCGGCGCCGGCGGACAGGCCGAGCTGCTCGCGCAGCTCTTCGGTCATCGCAGTGACGGTCAGCCCAAGGATGTCCTTCTCGATCGGTTCTGACGACGGCGCCGAGGCCGGCACTGCGCCTTCGGCTTCTTCGCGCCGGCCGAGCGTGACCATCAGCGTCTGCGTGCCGCCATCGCGGAACACCACAACGCGCACCGCCTTGCCGACCTCGGTATCGCCGACGATACGCACCAGCTGGCGGGTGTCCTGAACGTCGGTGCCATCGAACGTCATGATCACGTCGCCGGCTTCCACGCCGGCGTCCTTCGCCGGGCCGTCGGGGACGTCTGTCACCAGCGCGCCGGCAGCTTCTTCGAGCCCCAGGGCCTCGGCCACGTCGGCGCCAACATCCTGGATACGCACGCCCAGCCAGCCCCGGCGGGTTTCGCCGAAGCGCTGCAACTGGTCGACCACGTTGGTCACCACGTTCGAGGCCATGGCAAAGCCGATGCCGATCGAGCCGCCGTTGGGCGACAGGATCGCGGTGTTCACGCCGATCACTTCGCCGTCCATGTTGAACAAAGGCCCGCCCGAGTTGCCGCGGTTGATCGCTGCGTCGGTCTGGATGTAGTCGTCATAGGATCCCGACAGCGCGCGGTTGCGGGCCGAGACGATGCCGACCGACACCGAAAAGCCCTGGCCCAGCGGGTTGCCCATGGCCATCACCCAGTCGCCGACGCGGGCACCGTCGCTGTCGCCGAACGGCACGAACTGCAGCGGTTCCTCCGCCTCGACCTTCAAGAGTGCAATGTCGGTGTTGGGGTCGGTGCCGACCACCGTGGCCTTCAACTCGTCGCCCGAGAAGAACTCGATGGTGATCTCATCGGCCGACTCGATCACGTGGTTGTTGGTGACGATGAAGCCGTCCTCCGAGATCACAAAGCCCGACCCCAACGCCTGGCTTCGGCGCGGGCGGCGCTGGCCTTCGCCGTTGCGGTCCATGAAATCGCGGAAGAAATCTTCGAACGGCGAGCCTTCGGGCACGATCGGGCTCGGCGCCGTCGAGGCCGCCACCGTCGTCGCTGTGGTGATGTTGACCACCGAGGGGCTGATCTGGTCGGCGAGGTCGGCGAAGCTGTCGGGACGGCTTTGCGCCTGGCTCGCAAGGGTCTGCACGATAAGGAACGCCAGACCCAAGAGGACGGCCCAACCAGCGCGCGACAGCGCGACGGCCTGGGTGGGAATGGGGATTGCCTGAGGTTTCACTCTTCTTCTCCGTATGCTCGCCCCGGGCGTAGAGGCCACAGGGCATCTTTTGTGCATCTGAGCATCTAGATAGGTGCAGGGACGCACAACCCAAACACCCGTCGCATTGCCTCAACAGGGCGTGAAAACTGTGTCATCTAAGACCGAGTGTCTCACGCCCCGAGGGATTTCGCCAGCCAAACCAGCAACACTCCTACGGCCAAGGCGGTCAATCCGATCAATCGGCGGGTGTCCGCCGGGATATTCCGCAAAGCCTCCAGCGCATCCTCCAGACGCGAAGGGGCCAGTGCGAACACCAGCCCCTCGACGCATAGGACCAGGCCAATGGCCAGCAGGATCGTCGCCATTCAGAGCGTGCCCTGCTTGGCGGGCCGCAACGCCATTCTCCGGTCGGCCGAGACCGCGTTTGCATGGCACCGCGGTCGGCTCACGGACGGGCTCCCTCGGAACCTGGCACCGCTACTCCGCGGTTGCCGGCGCGCGGCCCGTGGCGCTGTCGAGGTAGTTGAAGAACTCGCTGTCCGGCGTGATCACCAGGGTCGAGTTCGCGCCCTGCAGCGACCGCGAATATGCGGCCAACGACCGGTAGAACTCGAAGAACTCCTCGTCCTGACCATAGGCCTCGGCAAAGACGTTGTTGCGTTCGGCGTCGGCCTCACCGCGGACGATCTCGGCCTCGCGGGTGGCTTCCGATACCAGCTCGACCACGGTCCGATCGGCCTGGGCGCGGACCCGCTGCGCCGCCTCCTCGCCGCGGGCGATCTCGTCAGCCGCCTCACGTTCACGTTCGGCGCGCATCCGCGCGAAGGTCGCATCGAGGTTCTGCGCCGGGAGGTTGGTCTGCTTCAGCCGCACGTCGACCACGTCAAGCCCAAGGGGCCGGGCACGGGTCTTCGCCTGCTGAGTGATCCGCGCCATCAGCTCTGCCCGGTCGGCCGACAGGATGGTGTTCGAGGTCACGCCTTCGGCACCCAGCACCGCCCGGATCTGGGCGTTCAGGATACCTTCGAGCCGGTCCTCGGCGGTGCGCAGCCCACCCACGCCGACCGCTTGCCGGAACTGTTCGACATCGGCGATCCGGTATCGCGCGAAGGCATCCACGACCAGACGACGGTCGTCGGACGGCGTCACCTCGGTCGGCGGCGTATCAAGCGACAGGATGCGGTCGTCATAGCGCACCACGTCCTGGATCAGCGGAATTTTGAAAGCCAGACCCGGGTCTTCTTTGATCGACTTGATCTGGCCGAATTGCAGCACCAGCGCCTTTTCGCGCTCGTCGACGATGAAGATCGACGAGAAAACCAGCGCCAAAAGGACGACCACGACGGGAAGGATATAGGTTGTTCGACGCATGGTTTAGTTCCCCCCTGCGGTAGCGCTGCGGCGCAACTCGTTCAGCGGCAGGTAGGGCACCACGCCCTGCCCCTGGCCGCTGCCAGAGACCGCTTCGTCCAAGATGATCTTGTCGACGTCGCCCAAGACCTGCTCGAGCGTTTCAAGGTAGAGACGTTTGCGCGTCACTTCCGGCGCGGCCCGGTATTCCTGCAGCACGGCGACAAAACGGCTCGCCTCACCCTGCGCCTCGTTGACCACCTGGGCGCGGTAGGCTTCCGCCTCTTCCAGTTTTTGCGCCGCCTCACCGCGGGCGCCGGCAAGCACCCGGTTGGCGTAGGCGTCGGCCTGGCGTTCCAGCCGGTCGCGCTCCTGTTCCGCCGCCTGCACCTCGCGGAAGGCGTCGATCACCGCGCCCGGCGGGTCGGCCTTGTCGAGGTTGACCCGGACGATGTTGACGCCCGAATCGTAGCCGTCGAGCGTGGTCTGGATCAACGTTTCCGCCGCATCCGCGATGACCGCGCGGTCACGGTTCAGGATCGGCGCCAACTCGCTGGCCGCGATGATCTCGCGCATCGCCGATTCCGACACCGCGCGGATCGTCGCCTGCGGGTCGCGCAGGTTGAACAGAAATCTCGCCGGGTCGTTGATGTTCCAGACCACCTGGAAATCGAGATCGACGATATTTTCATCCGTGGTTAGCATCAGGCCGGCATCGTTGCCGCGCGTGCTCGCGGTGCCGATGCTTTCGGTCTGTTCCCGTGTAACCGGCAGCACCTCGTAGGTGACAACCGGCCAAGGTGCGAAGTTCAGGCCGGGATTGCCGGTGGCCGAGTAGCTGCCCAGAAACAGTTCCACCGACTGCTCTTCCGGCTTGACCGTATAAAGCGAGGCAAAGGCCCAAAGCGCCACCAGGCCAAGGATGCCCAGCCCGACGGTGCCGCGCGTGAAGCGCGGGCCGCCGCCCCCGCCGCCGCCATTCGGCCGCCCGCCGCCGCGCCCGCCCATCAGGACGCGCAGCTGCTCTTGCCCTTTCTTCATGATCTCGTCGATTTCGGGGATCTGCGGTCCGTCGCCTGGGCGCCGTCCGCCGCCGCCGGCGGGACGCCGGTCGTCGTCGTCTCCACCGCCGTTGCGGCCGCCGCCGCCCCAGGGTCCGCCTGAATTGTTGGCCATCTAGGTGTCTTTCCCTTGTCTATGCCGGGTCGTTGGTGTGCTACCTGTGCTTGTTCGGCGCGGAAATCAAGCCGTCCGGATCGGCGTGCTCATGGTGACAAGCTCCTCCGACATGGTCGGATGTACCGCGCAAGTACGGTCGAAATCCTCTTTCGTCGCGCCCATCTTCACCGCGATGCCCGCCAGCTGGATCATCTCGCCCGCGTGATCTGCGACGATATGGCAGCCAAGCACCTTGCGCGTCGCTTTGCTGACGATGAGCTTCATCAAAACCCGGTCGCTGCGCCCCGCAAACGCCTGCTGCATTGGCTTGAACGAGGTGCAGTAGACCTCGATCTCTTCCTGATCGGCCGCCTGTTCCTCGGTCAGCCCCACCGTGCCAAGCTCGGGCTGCGTGAAAACGGCCGAGGCCACAAGCTCGTGATCGGGCTTGGTGGGGTTGCCCTTGAACACGGTTTCGGTGAACGCCATGCCCTCGCGGATCGCCACCGGGGTCAGCTCGATCCGGCTGGTGATATCGCCGATCGCGTAGATCGAGGGAACCGCCGTCTGCGAATAGTCGTCAACGATCACCTCGCCCTTACGCCCAAGCTTCACGCCGCACTCCTCCAGGCCCAGACCCGCCGAGTTCGGCTTGCGCCCTGTGGCGAAAAGCAGCGTGTCGAACACCCGCTCGGTGCCGTTCGTCGCCTTGACCCAGACCGGCCCGCCGGCGGTGCCGCCCGTATCCGCCAGCATATCAAGCGCTTTCACCGGCGGACCCATCGCCGCGTCGGACTCGGTCGGGCGCGGTCCATGCTCGGCCGTCGCCGCCGTCATCTCGACGATATTGGTGCCCAGGTGCAGATCGATTCCCTTTTCGCGCATCGCCTCAGCCACCAGCCCGCGCGCCTCGTCGTCGAAGCCGCGCAGGATCTGCGCGCCGCGGTAATATTGCGTGACCTTAACGCCGAGCCCGTTGAGGATGCCGGCGAATTCGCAGGCAATATAGCCGCCGCCGATGATCAGGATTGATTTCGGCAATTCGTCCATCCCGAAGATGTCGTCCGACACGATGCCAAGCCCGGCATTGGGCATCTCAGGCCGGACCGGATGACCCCCGGTGGCGATCAGGATGTGTTTGGCGGTGACCGTGCCGCCGCTGGACAACTCAACCGTATGCGGATCGGCGAGCCGCGCGCGTGTGTCGTAGACGGTGACGTCGTTGCGGTGCAGGATCGCCCGATAGACCTCTTCCAGCCGGTCGAGTTCGCGCTGTAGATGCCCGCGGAAGGTCGGCCAGTCGAAGCCGCCGGGCTGGTGGCTCCAGCCATAGGCGCGGGCGTCGTCGATCACCTCGCGGTAACCCGAGGCGAAAACCATCAGCTTTTTCGGCACGCAGCCCCGGATCACGCAAGTGCCGCCCATGCGGCTTTCCTCGGCCAGCGCCACCTTGGCGCCGGTCGCCGCGCTGGTCCGAGCCGCGCGCACCCCGCCGGAGCCGCCGCCGATGACGAAGAGGTCGTAGTCGAAAGCCATAAAACTCACTCCGAGAGATCGGAGAACATATTCGCGCTTTCGACGAAGTCGATGCGGTCCTGTTCGGTGGTGCCGGAATTGATGTCGTTGACCTCGACCCGGCCGTCGCCGTGGCCGATCACCACGACATCGCAGATATCGATGAAAAGCCCGTTCTCCACCACACCCGGGATTTGGTTGAGAACCAGCGAGGCCTGGCGCGGATTGGCGATGCGGTGCAGGTGCAAATCGACGATATAGTTGCCCTCGTCAGTGACGAAGGGCGCCTCGCCATTGAGCCTCAGCGTGCAGGACTGGCCCAGCACGTCGAGCCCCGCGAGCGTCTCTTCGATCAGCGCCTTGGTGGTTTGCCAGCCGAAGGGAACGACTTCGAGCGGCAGAGGGAAGGCGCCCAGGCTGTCGACCCGCTTGCTCGCGTCGGTGATCACGATCATCCGGTCGGACGCGGTTGCGACGATCTTTTCCTGCAACAATGCGCCGCCGCCGCCCTTGATCAGGTTGAGGTCGGGGTCGAATTCGTCAGCGCCGTCGATGGTCAGGTCGAGCCACTTTGCCTGATCGAGGCTCACCACGTCGACGCCGACCTTGCGCGCCAGTTCGGCCGTGCGGGTCGAGGTTGGCACGCCGACGACGCTGAGACCGTCTTCGCGGACCAGTTCGCCAAGGCAGCGCACCATCCAGGCCGCGGTCGATCCGGTGCCCAAGCCCACCTTCATGCCGTCCTCGACAAAGTCCACGGCCCGCTTTGCGGCCACGAATTTCGCTGTGTCGATGGGGGAGAGTTCTCCGGTCATGGGGCAGCTCCGTCGGTCTTTGGCCGCTTATAGGCAACTTGGACCGGGGGTGCGAGGGCGCAAATCCACCTATGGCCAAACTTTATCAGCTGCATCCGCACTCCCTCAGGACGACCAAACAGTCGGGGCGAAACACGATGGATGTGCCTCAGAACGGCGCAATCTGGTGTAGCGCACGACTTAGGCATTCACAGTTCAGCTGAGCGAATGGTTCGCGCCCCGCCCAGGGGGGATCAAGGACGCACTCAAACCGTTCCAGCGGACGGATCGCGCAGGATTTGGCGCCTCCGCCTTGGACCGCCTTCATGCCGCCTGAGCGATGTATTCACATCGCGAATGTTGCATCATTTTCAGGTAGTTCACGGATCGCCGGTGCCCATTGCGGGAGGGGCGATGCCTGTGGTCGCTTGGATCGATGTGCAACGCAATTTCGGCCTGGACACAATCCAAATCCGACACCGTGTCGGAACAACGGCTCGGCGGGATTAGAAGGGTCTGGGTCCAACAAGAACAACGTCCCAATCAGGCGCCGGATCCGACAATAGGGCACCGCGGCCCAAACCCAACCGCCGCCTAAACCTCTCGCTGAAACGCTTGGGTCGCCAGCACCACCTCGTCCAGGACCACCCGACCATCGCCATCGATGTCGAACGCCATCAGAGCACGCAGCGCGTCGGCGTCGGAGCTTGTGAGTTCCGCCAACGCCTTGTCTTCGGCATACGCGCGCAACTCCCCCAGATCGACACGGCCATCTCCGTCGGCATCCGCGGTTCGAAACGCCAGCAGCAGCCGTCCCCGCGCGGTTGCCGCCGCAGCGCCGATCAGCACGCCAATCTCGGCCTCGTCCACCGCACCGTTATTGTTGAGATCGGCCAACAGCAGCCGTCGCATCTCGCGCGCTCGGATATAGGCGCGGCGGACCGCGACATAGCGTTCGACCCCCGCCGCGTCGATGCTGCCGCCCGCACCATAGCCCATGATGATCCCCGCCACCTCCTCGACAAAGCGGTCGGGGGACTTGCGCAGCTCACGGACGGTGCTGCGCGGCAAGTCGTCGAGCAGCCCCTCGACATCGATTTCGGGCAACCCGTCGGCCGCCACGGCGATCGGAACGAGAAGGGCGACCACCACCAAAAGAGTGAAGACCCGCATCGGAACCTCCGGATTTCTGCCGCCGGTTTTGACCCACCTGTGGTTAAGGCTGGGTAAATGGGGGCGGTGCGGCAACGGTTTTGCACCGCGAATGGTCGCTTCGATGCGCGTCGCGGCCCCGGTGCGGCCTATATCGACAGGATCGTCTGGAGGACCGCGCATGTTCGTTTCTGTGTTCGACATGTTCAAGGTGGGGGTCGGCCCGTCCTCGTCGCATACGATGGGGCCGATGGTCGCCGCCGGGCGGTTTCTCGACGCGTTGCGCGCCTCGCCGTTCAGCGCGAGCGGACTGAGGGCGACGCTCTACGGCTCTTTGGCCTTTACCGGGGTGGGTCACGCCAGCGACCGGGCGGTGACACTGGGCTTTGCCGGTTTTGCGCCCGACCGCTACGACCAAGACAAGGCTGAGGCGGCGCTGGCCGAGATCGCCGAAACCGGCAGAGTCACGCCCGCCGGCCTGCCGCCGCTGGCCTTCGATCCCCAGACCGACCTGGTGTTTCACTATGGCGACCCGCTGCCGGGCCACGCCAACGGCCTGGTGCTGGCCGCAACAGACGCCCAAGGCGACGTGATCCTGCAAGAGACCTATTATTCCGTCGGCGGCGGTTTCGTGATGACCGCCGAGGAGCTGGCCGGTGACCAGAAGGGCGACGACGGCCCGCCCGTCCCATTCCCGTTCAAATCCGCCGCCGAGATGTTGGACATGTGCGTCCGGGCGGACACCTCCATCGCCGGGCTGAAACGCGCCAACGAACTCAGCCGGATCGGTCCCGGCACGTTGCGCATCGGGCTCGACCGGATTTGGCAGGTCATGGACGACTGCATCGCCCGTGGGCTGGTGGCCGAGGGCACGTTGCCCGGCGGGCTGGGCGTCAAGCGACGCGCCAAGGGCATCCATGATGCGCTTCTGGCCGAACACGGGCTGAACATCACTCCTCCGCACACCATCAACGACTGGATGAGCGTCTACGCGATGGCGGTGAACGAGGAAAACGCCGCCGGCGGCAAGGTCGTCACCGCGCCGACAAACGGCGCGGCCGGGGTGGTGCCGGCGGTGATCCGCTATTGGCTCGACCATGTTCCGGCCGCGGCGCCGTCCAAGGTCGGCGATTTCCTCCTCACTGCAGCGTCCATCGGGGGGCTGATCAAACACAACGCTTCGATCAGTGGCGCGGAATGTGGGTGTCAGGCCGAGGTTGGCAGCGCCTCTGCGATGGCCGCCGCGGGGCTCTGTGCGGTGATGGGCGGCACCCCGGAACAGGTGGAAAACGCCGCAGAGATCGCATTGGAACACCACCTCGGCATGACATGCGATCCGGTGAAGGGCCTGGTCCAGGTGCCGTGTATCGAGCGAAACGGCCTCGGCGCGATCAAGGCGGTCAGCGCTGCCTCGCTGTCGCTGCGCGGGGACGGCACCCATCTGGTGCCGCTCGACGCTTGCATCGAGACCTTGCGCCAGACCGGCGCGGACATGAGCGCGAAGTACAAAGAGACCTCTCTGGGCGGCCTCGCCGTCAACGTTCCGAACTGTTGAGATCTAGGCCGACGACACCCGTCGGAGGCACCGGCGCCGTCGCAATGCAACAACCCTGATCCATTAGCCAAGACGGCGGGGCCTTGGCCCTAAGCCGCAATTCGTTGGTGCAAGCCGAAGCGAAGCGGCTCAGGCCAAACGGCTTCGAAATGGATTGAAACGCAATTCGACACGCGTTCCCAGACGAACCTGCAATGGCCCGCCCAACCCGCGCGGCAAGGACTGGCACTTGGCCAAATGCCGCCGCATCGTTTCGCTCAGACCCCGTGTCGCGCCTGCAACCGTCGCACGCAATTGTCCAGCGCGCCAATGGACCGGACCCCTCCGCCGCTGCACTGGCGCTGCACTCCCCCACGCCCTACCCTGCCGCCCATGACCGCTGACAGGCCCCTGTTCGGCATCCTGCTGATGCTCGGCTTTTGCATTCTGGCCCCGATGGGCGACGCCATCGCCAAGGCGCTCGGCGGCACCGTCCCGCTTATGCAGCTCGTCGCCATCCGGTTCGCTGTGCAAGCTGCCGTTTTGATCCCACTCCTCTGGTTGACCGGCCAGAGCCTCGCCCTTCCGCCGCGGCTTCTGGCCCTCACCGCGCTCCGCACCGGGCTGCACATCCTCGGCATCGGTGCGATGTTTCTGTCGCTGCAATTCCTGCCGCTCGCCGATGCCGTCGCCATCGCCTTTGTGATGCCCTTCATCATGTTGCTGCTCGGCCGCTTCGTTCTGGGCGAAGAGGTCGGCCCGCGGCGCCTGGGCGCTTGCGCCGTCGGCTTCGCGGGTACGCTGATGGTGGTGCAGCCAAGCTTTGCCGCCATCGGCGCACCGGCGCTGCTGCCGCTTCTGGTCGCGGTGGTCTTCGCGCTCTTCATGCTGGTCACCCGGAAGATCGCCAAGGCGGCGGATCCGGTGGCGCTGCAGGCTGTCAGCGGCACCATGGCCAGCCTTATGCTGCTGCCGCTGCTGATGATCGGCGCCGCCACCGAGGGGCCACTTCTGGCCCCGGCCGCCCCGTCACCGCTCGACTGGGCCCTTCTCGCCGCGCTTGGTCTGCTCGGCACCGCGGCACATCTCTTGATGACCTGGTCGCTGCGCTTTGCTCCGGCCTCGACGCTGGCCCCGATGCAATACCTTGAAATCCCGGTCGCCACATTGATCGGCTGGCTGGTGTTCCACGATTTCCCCGATCGCCTGGCGCTGGCGGGCATCGTCCTGACCATGGCCGCCGGGCTTTATATCATCGCGCGCGAGCGCGCTGTTACGCGGGACGCAGCGCCTGCACCGCAACCGTGAGTGCAGTGCGCGGCAAGACCACCAGCATGCCCGGCCCCGCCATGGTCAGCGTCACAGGTCCCAGCGCTTCGTTCGAGGTTCCGACCCGCCCCCAAGGCGCGAATTCGATCCCGTCGATCGGCCAGCGCAACCCGTCGCTGCGCCCGGCAACGGCCCGCATCGGAAACAGCGACAGACGGGTGCCCGCCGCCAGGTCAAGCCGCAACTGGGCTGGGCACTGGAAACAGATATCGTGCTCGCCAACCACAATCGCCATCTGCGTGGCCCGTCGCGCCAGCGTGTTCCAAACCGCCAGTTCGTGGTCGAGCCGGGCGCCGGTGAACCCCACCGCCAACACCAGCGGGGCCGCGATCGACCGCAGCGCCTTGTCGAAATCGGTGCTGTCCTGTTCGGCGATCCGGTGCAGGCGATCGGCCGGAATCTGCGTCCTGGGCTCGGACCCCAGCGAGTCCAGATCGCCAATCACCGCGTCGGGCAAACCGCCCAAGCGCAACGCCGCATCCGCGCCGCCATCGGCGGCCACCAACATCTCGGACAAAGCGAACGATTCGCGAAAAACGGCCTCTGACACCGGCGCAGCGCCGATCAGCGTCACTATTTCCGAACATTGGACAATCGCCGCCACCATAGCGATATTAATGGGATATTCGGAAACATGTCACAATCTGACCTCGAAAAAATACTGGGATTTTCCTGGTTCTGTTCCGAATTCGGAACCACTGCATGGTAAACACGGCCCTGCTGGATCGGGGGAGAAAGCGAATGCACGATGGTTAATGCCAGCAAGATTCTGACCGTATCCTACGGCACCTTCTCCTGCACGCTCGAAGGATTCGACGATCCGTTCTCGACGATGCGGTCGATTGCCGAGTATTTCCGCGACCTGGCTGCGGACGACCGTTATTTCGGCGCCGAACCGCCGACGCCGGATGCCGAGATGCTGCACCGGATTGCCGAGCGCGAGATTCAACGCCGGGTCGAGGCCAAGGTGCAGGACAACGGCATCGTGCTGCGCCAGGTCGACGAGGATGAAGAGGCGCCCGCCATCGCCGCGGCCGAAGAGCCGCCCGCGCCCGCTGAAAAACCGCAACCGACCCAAGCGCCGGCCGTCGCGCCGGTTGCTCCGGCCGCACCCGTCGCCGCTGCTGCGCCTGCCGCTCCCGTCGTGGCCGAGCCGGTGGCGTCCGCCGACGTGCCGCAGGCCTTCGGACCCGAAAGCGTCGCCGCTAAGCTGGCGCGCATCCGTGCCGCCGTCAGCCGGTCGCAGAACGAGCCCCAGC
>JAAUYB010129207.1_pt1 | contig 21063 bp, 17 predicted proteins | sample 7278071 | NCBI WGS metagenome assembly JAAUYB01 (sample SAMN14350121, study PRJNA611818) | marine sediment metagenome | isolation source: surface marine sediment (1.8m) | place: French Polynesia: Moorea | collected 2018-08 | reverse complement strand
CGGGTTTCAACCCGGTAATGACGACATTGTCCTCCGCGCTCAATTCCCGGCTCAATTCCGGATCGAGATTGAAATTGACCTGGACATCCGCCAGGGGTTCGCGGAGAGCATTGGTTACCGTCGCCGTTAATAGGAATTCTCGGGGCTTTTTTCTGAGAGCGTCGATTTGCAACACCATGCCCGGCCGACCCTCGTTGGGGGGGACCGATACAAAGCTTCCTTTGATCGTGCTGATCACCTCGCCTTTGAATCCCTCAACCGTTGTTTCCGAGGGGAGCACCGGCCTGAGTGTCAGGTTTTGCCTGGTGATGAAATTGGGGTTGGAAAACCCTCTCGTGGGAGCGGGCTCTTTGGAGAAATCCAAGGCGACCCTCAATTCGAAATCCACGCTGGGAATGTAATAAGCGGGCAAGGGCCGACCGGACTCTCCAATCTTGGGCAACTGGTTGAGCTGTTCCTGGGCGGCCACCAGGCCTTCGGCCAGGCTGAGCAGGAAATCATCGATGGTTGTGTTCATCACTTCGTTTTCATTGGCCATGGTTGTTTACCTCACCGCAATTCCGTCAATCAATAGCTTTGCGTCTGTCCATCCGTTTTTCCAATGCCAGGGCCTCCTTGCGCCGTTCCAATGTCTTATGCTTCATTTGTTCCCTTTGCATTTCCCGGCGGCGTACCCAGGCGAGTTCTTCCCGGCGTAAATCCTTTGCGGACTTCTGCTCCCAAGATGTTATTTTCTTTGGACGCTCTTCATCAGTTGAATGTTTTTCAGTACGCGGGTCTTTGTTTGCCAGGCGTTTCTCTTGTTCCCGGCGCTCGGCCTTCTGTTGTCGCAACTGCTCCCAACGCGCCATTTCAGCCTGTTCTTCGCGTGCTTGTTCCTTTTTCCGCTTTAACGCCATGATGCGATAACGGTCCGGGTCTTTTTTCCCGGTTTCAGTTGGTGCCGGACGGTTGACGGGTCTGTCTGCTCTGCGTCGCTTTTGCTGCAGTTTGGGTTTATGTTCGGCACATTTCTTTTCATGGCGCTGTTCCCACTGTTTGCTCCGGCGCCGATGATCGGCATGGAGGGCCATGCGTTCCCTTTTGCGCTGTTCCGCTTGAGCAGAACGCAAGGATTCTTCTCTCCTGCTTTCCTTGTTTTCACGCTGTTTGCGAGCGGCGGCCTTTTGTCCGCGGATTTTGTGCGCGGTTTCAGCAGAGCGTTTTCGCTTGAGTTTTTCCCAGGCGATAGCTCGTGTCTCCTCGGAGCGCCTTTCACTCCAGTTTCGGAAGATGAGGGTTCCTATGCGACGCTTTTTTTTGAGGACCTGCCGGCGCTCGATGCGTTTGTCCAAACACTCCCGTTCAATTCTCTCTCTTTTCAGCACTTCCCGAGCATTTTCCTCACGCTTGTCATGGGCTTTGGCTTCCGCTCGGCGGTCCAGGGTTTTTTGGGCGAGTGAGCGGATCTTTTTGAGTCTTTGTTGCTCTAAACGGCGGTTGAGGCGACGGGCTTCCATACGGGTTTCCGGTGTATGTTCCAATACCGGAAAACACCGGGCCTGCCGCTCGTCCATTTCCCCGGGCGGTTCTTCGCCCGCCATGACCTTCAGTCGATGTTCCAATTGCTCCTTCTGCTGCAGCAGTTCCGTCACTTCCTCCGGAAGCCGGACCTCCCGGGCAGGCGATCTATCGGGAGCGGCGAACGGCTGTTTTACTTCAGGCGTATCGCGACCTTCTTCTTCAACCAGGTCTTGCCAGGTGAGATAGGATTGAACCAAAATATCCGTCCTTGGGTTTAAGTGGTATCGGACTCGGAGAGCAGGCCGCGAATGCGTTGCTCCAAAACGGCCGGCGGCGGGACGGGTACCAGTTTGGTCCGCATCAAACTGGAGCCCTCAGCGCTGTATTGGTATTTAGATGCATAAGAGGCGCTTACAGAGCCGGCATTAACCTTCAGGCTGCCGGCGACAGCAAACCAACCCCCTTTGATAGAGACGGAGCGGCGATTGATTTTCCTGGCGGTGGTGGTCTCGAGAGAGGTGGAAATCGATACTTTCACCTCGATAAGTGTGTCTACAAATTGGTAGAAAGAAGGGGTGAAACCAAGCTCCAAAAGCGTCAGCGATTGGTCGCCGAACTCGAACCTGGTGTCTTCGTCAGTCTGCGGCGGGTCCGCATCGGCGTCGCCTTTGCCCGCCATGAGTTGGGCGATTTTCACCCCCACCAGGTCCAGTTCGTACTGCGCTTCCGCAATAGCAAGGCCCATGCTCTTGATCAGGTCCGGAAAAGGGACATCCAGTAATTGATAGCCGATATTTGAATCGAATGCCATCTTTCAGCTCCATTATCGAGAAGTGGTTATCAATTGTTTGGGGATCATGTAACTGGCGGATTTGCCTTTTCTTTGTCATCCTGTTTCTTTTCGATCAAGTCACGGATGCGGCTCTCCAAGACGGACGGCGGGGGAATGGGGACCAGTTTGGTTCGCAACAAGCTGGAGCCCTCCGCGGAGTAGGAGTACGTTGAGCTGTAGGTGCCGTCCACGGAACTGGAGACCACGGTGACCGTTTTCTTTCTCTTGAAAAACAAAAAACCTCGCCTATGTTTTCTCGTTCGGGAGGTGGTCCTGATTCTCTTTCCTGATTCTGTTCTCGATGTGGTGATTTTGATAGCGATCTTGACCTCGATAATGGTATCGATGAACTGGTAGAAATTGGGTGTAAAACCCAACTCCAATAAACTGACTTTTTCTCCGCCGAAATGAACCCTGGTATCCTCGACTACCGGATCATCACCCTTCCCGATGAGATTCCCATCTTTGTCGGCGAGATTCCCATCTTCATCGGTGAGGGTTCTTTCACCGCTCATCAGTTCGGCCATTTCTACGCTGGACTCATCCAGCTCCATTTGAGCATCGGCAATGGCGAACGCCATCTGCCGGATCATATCCCCCATGGGAACGTTGAGAAGGTCTTGTCCTATGGCCATGCTTTCCTCCAAGCTCTTGTTATATGTTGTTTGTTCTCTGTGATTTTATGTTTTGTCGGCGGCCAGCTGATCGGTGAGTTGTTTGGGCGCCGGAACCGAAACGAGGTTGGTGGTAATGGAACTGGAGCCGCTGGATTCGAACTGGTATTTACTGGAATAGGAAGCCTCGATATGGGCGGCAAAAACCTTATAGTTGATCGATGCGCCGCCGCTGATGCCGAATTCGGTGCTTTCGCTGGTAGAAAAGGCCAGACGCGCCTCGATGGCTGTTTTGGTGAAGTGGTAGAAAGTGGGCGTAAACCCCAGTTCAAGCAAGGAGTAATTCCGGTCTCCCAACTGAATTCCCTGATCCGCACTGCCCATGATTTTGGCGATCTCCAGGCCGGTCCGATCCAGCTCCAATTGGGCTCTGGCAATGGCAACCGCCAGGTTTTGAATGACTTCACCGAGCGGCGCTTGCGTGATGGAATGTGAATCGTTTTTCATGGGCCGTCCCTCAAGTACCGGCTTCCTCCGGCACGGGTTTCAGGGTATCGAGAAAGGTCATGAAGGGCGCGGGCGCCGGCACGGAAATGATCTCGGCCGTAACCGTCGACGACCCGGAGGCATCGAACTCGAATTTACGATGGAAATCCAAACCAACGGCCGCCCCGAAGGGAACCGCCCTTAAGCCGGTGCCTGATGTTGTTGTACTTTCACCTTCATTTTCCTCATTCTCCTTATTTTCATTTGGGTTGTCGTTGTTTGGATCCTGCTTTCCATTTTCCGTCTTTTTTTCAATCGAGGCATCTCCAATCGTCCCATCCAGACTAAAGTCAAACCCTTGTTCAGCGCTCATACTCATGGTCATCTGAATGCTGAGCGAGGCTTTGGGGATATGGTAGAAATTGGGTTTGAAGCCCAGTTCAAGCAGGGTTTTTTGGATGGTCTCTCCATCTTCGGTCACAAAATCGACCTTGGTAGTGGCCAACATGGTGGCAAGGCGGATGCCGATTAGATCCAGCTTGCTTTGGGATTCGGCAATGCCCTGGCCAACGCTGGTGATCCAATCACCGACGGGAATATCGGCCAGTACCTGGCCCGGCGTCATATTTTTCAGGTCCAACATGGCGGTTACCTCCGCGGCGTTTCTTGGGTTAAAGGGTTTTTCAGGTTCAGGTTGATAGCTCGTTTCGGATCGACATGATCCGGGTGAACCGAGAAATAGTGACAGCGCTCTTGTTCTTGAAGCAACCGGTCGCCGGAAACGTGAAGACCGGCTTGCAGCCAACGTAGAACAGTCGTCGCCAGAGGCAGCGTGTGATCTGTCCGTTCGGCCAGTCGGCAAGCTGTCTGTAATGCCTTCCGGGCCGCTTCGACATGACCGGATTTAAGCAGGACGATTCCCTTGCGTTGGTAGGTGTCGGCCAGGTCCGCACGGGCCAGATCGTGTTGCGGCGGATGATTGTTGAAATGGTCAACGGCCTTGTCGCAATAGGCTAGAACTTCCTCAAAAGCGCCCATATGTTCCAAGGCTTCCAGGCTACATGTCATGTAATGCCGAAAGAAGACTTCCGGCGCCTTTTGGGAAACGGACAATCTCATGGCTTCCCGGTACTGTGTTAGGGCGGCTGTATAGTTACCTTCCAAGGCAAAAAGTTTACCCTGTTCCGCCACGCCTAAATGCAGTGTGAATCGGTATGACTCTTTTTTCTGTTTCATTGGCGTAACTCCAAACTCGATTGGGTACCTACCAGTGACAATTCGTGGCGTAGCCAGCGGGCGCGCAGGGCGGGGAGAGGTTCATCCAAACCGGCCGGCAGCCGACTCAGTAATTTATTGGAACTATGATAAGGAATGTTACCTATCCTCTTTAAAATCTCGACGGTGTTGTCTCGATCGGAAACGGATTCTAGAGTAAGTAAAAAGGTTTGAAAGGTAATCAGATCTCCTATTGCTTCGGCGCCAAAATTCTTCAGCTCTTTCAAACAAGAAAGCATGACGGTATGAGGGACATTTTGCATGAGCACCACGGGAACATGGGCCAGGACCTTGGGAACCGCTTTCTCGGGCATACCGGTGGTACGGACCAGGTAATCGGAAAAGGCTTCCGATGGCGGCGCGTGGAGTAAGCGGATATCGAAACGCTGAAAGTCCCTGTTGAGAACCAGAAGAGGGAGACCGCTTCTTTCAACCCCGGCCCAGAGTTTCAAGGCCTGCTGTTGATCCAGGCCCATGGCCAGGAGAGCGCCGGTGCTTTGAGCATCGAGTGCGTCCTCCAAGGTTTCAGCGCCGGTCTGACGAATGGCTTGAATTGCCCTCCGCCTGGTTTCCGGAGAACAGGGTTGGATGAAGATATCGAAAACCGTCTCGGAGGGTCGGGACACATCCACGCTTACTCCAAGCGGCTCAAACCGCTTTTGTATCGCACTGACGGTAGCCCTGGAAATATTCCCGAGCAGGACTGCCGGTGATCGACACAAAATTTTTCCGGCAGTTTCGCTATCGCATGCCAGCACTTGCATGACCTCTTGAACGATTTGCGGCATATTGGCGATTCGGTTGACGACCAGGGCAATCTCATGGCTGCGATCACCTCGCTCGAAGGGTTCTTCCATGGGTTGACAGGCTACTTCCATACCCGTCGAAGCAAGCAAGGCGGTGATTTTTTCAGCCGGTTCCCGCGCTATACCCGCAATCAACTCCGAGGGAGCCTGTAGAAGGCAGGCGGCAAGCTCCTCTTGTGAGCGAGGGATGGCTTTCCCTAACATACCTACCGAAGCCGCACCGGAGGTTCCAATAGAGTTCACCAATACACGGTAATGCCCACGAACGGAAGGTGCAACCCAGCTATCTACACTGCTATTAACAGAAAGTCGATCATGGTGCATCATGATACCCTGTAACAAAAAACATTTTGATTAACCCTAAAACATTAACATGATTGATGGAAAAATCAAGGGTTTTCTTTTCTTTGATTCATGTCAGTTATCTTTACATCTGTTTCATGGCAATTTATAAATTATTGTGATTAGTATGCTGCCAATTTTTAAAATAATCATTGTCAATACATGAAGCTTTTCAAAATACTTTTTTGCTTAGTAAGTTATGTATATTCATTTTTTCGATTTGACCTAGATAATTATTTCAAAGCTTTATTCAAAGACGCTTTTTTGGCATTATAGTCGGAATCTTCTTATAGAGTCGTATTACTCTCGCGCTAAGATAAATCAAACCGATGGATCGGGACCACGGATGCGTGAATAAAAGCAGGAGACAATTGTGGAGGCCGCCTGCCGACATTTTGAAACGGACGGGTCGGCTGACGAGGTTTTCGGCCTTTTTGCCCCTATACAATGCCTTATTCCGATTTCACAACTAAATACAGCCGTTTAGGTGGTTCTTGCGGAGATGCGCCTTGTTTGGCAGCCTTATTCGTTGATTCTTCTTTTCCAGGATCGAGGAATCACGGCTGATTTCTCGATACTGAAAGTCGGAGAGCAAAGAATCAGTCCTCATTCTTGGCGCACTGAAAGTTCAGGGTCAAAGAATCAGTTTTGATTCTTTGCTCCCGAAAAGTCCGGGTCAAGGAACGACAACTGATTTCTTTCACATGACTTTTCAGTGCGCAAAGAATCGGATCTCATTCTTTGCTCCTGGCTTTTCCGGGTCGAAGAACCGGGACTGATTCTTTGCTCCTGACTTTTCCGGATCAAGGAATCAGAAAGGATTCTTTGATATTCAGTTTACCGACACAACCAATGACAACCGCAAAAGAGGCCCTGCACGGCTCTGAGTGACAATCACGCGACAAAATGTGGCGAGAGCCTCTTACCACTCTCGTTGGTCCCTGTAACGAGCCCCCGGTCTGCCGGAAGGCTGCGACCTGGACGCCGACGGAAACGGCGTTACCGATATCCTTGACCTGCTCCATATCGACGCGGGCCTGACCTTGCCCTGCGATCCCTGCTGGAAAAACCGGAGGATGCGGGCTTGCTCGCCTTCTCTTTTCCCTCGTGCGCCGGTCGGGGTTTTAGCCCGTATCAAACCGGAATCAGGCGTTTTCTTTGGTTAGGCCTGACCTTGCTCCCGGCTGAGCATCTGTAGGAACGCGGTTTTTTGCTCCGGGGTCATTTGCCTTACAAAAGCTTGGATAAAAGTCTCATTATTGGCTAGAAGGTTCGTTAATTCATTGGATTCTTTGAGGTGGTCAGTAACTAAATCCATCACACCCAAGCTTGTAAATGACCGGCCTATCTCCCTAAGAAATTCTTGCGATACTTTCTGCATGATCGATTCCTCCGCTTCCAGGCTGACCTTGCAAATACCTTTTGCGAACCAGTACCAGGACTCTTCTGCCCAGGGTATCTCTCCGCTGTTGAGCAACTGCAGTACAGCATATTGCTCTTTCATTCGACTGGCGAATAGTTTGAAGGCCACGTTGTAGGGCGTGTTCTCCAACTCATTCAATATTATCATATCTACATACGATGCCGACTGTTGATTCGATCGATAGACGCCCGGTTTGTCAGTGAGTTGATAACCGTGGTCCCGCAGGGTATAGCTGTCCGGGGTTTTGCTGGTGACGATGTATGAGGCCAGGTCCCCTTCTTCCAAACCCAGGGAATCCTTCAAATGGACGTCGTTGGCAATAGCGCGGCGGATCACGCGCGAGTTAACGGATTCCGTGTGTTTTTGCTCCAGGAAAACCCTGGGCGCCCGGCAATCGCGAATGCCCTCGCATAATCGGGCTCGTTGCTCCTCGGTCCATTCAGGCTCCTCACGGCGGATCAGGATGAGGTCGGCGCGAGGCGGCTTGCTGATAACCTCTACCTCCGGCATCACGTCGATACCAACCGGTGTCAACACCATTTGCAGGTTCTCCGCGAAGGCCTGATGCCAGGAGTAGGGCTTCTTTTTCTCTTCAGCCATGCTCGAGTCCTCGGGTTGTAGTAGGCGCCTTGAATCATATTGATTCGTTGCGACTTACCGTCTAAGTCCAGGGCCGGGCCAGGATACCCCGGCTCTAATGGAAGGGTCAACGGTGAATGTGAGGAGCCGGGATGCCGGGTCAATTGTGATCCAGCTCAACCTTTTATTCCCTGCTTGAATATGCTGTAGGGGTTCCCCGATCGCCCCCCGTATCCCACTTTTGACGAATGGGAACCGGGGGGTTTAACGTGACGACAACAAATTATTTCACCCTGGATCAGGGCGCGCGGAATCGTCCGCGCCGGCTGTTGCCCGCCATATGGGCGCTTGCCTTTACCCTGATCCCGGCGGTGCTCGGCTTCATCCCCTTATTGGATGACTTGCTGAGCGACCGCGCTTTGACCAAATCCAACGCCGCCGGGTCTTCCCGGTTGCTGCTTGTTCAATCTTCACCCGACCGCGATCAGCCCGTTGACTGGTCGCAACTGGTCGATCATCTGCAAACCTCCGGCGCAAAGATCATTGTCTTCCCCTTTATACCGGAAGCCGATCGCGCCTTCTTCCAACGCGCCGCCCAATCGGGTAACGTGCTTTTCGGTCGCCCGTTATTGCATCGGAACGGACGCCCTTTCCTCGCGCCCCTGCCTCCCCGGGCAGCGGACCTGGACCTGCACTCGGCCATTGCTTCACTACCTGCCGCGCCGGGCAGGTTGGCCAAATACCAGCAAATCACCTACCGTCACGAACGAAGCGAAACACCTTCAATCGAGGCATGGACGGCGCGAGCCGCCGGCGTATCGTTACCCAAGCGGACGCGCTTTCGTATCGACTTCTCGCCGGCGTCGCTGCCCAATGTAACCATGGACCATGTCCTCAACAACCGAATGCCCGCGACGATGGTTCAAGATAAGATCGTCATCGTGGGCAACCATACGCCGCCGGAATTCCGGGCGCGGGACCTCGTCCGCGTACCCGGGAGCCGGTCCGTTTCCACCGCGGCTTTTCATGCCTACAGCCTACACACTTTGCTGGAAGGCCGCATAATCCGTGAACTTCCCATTTGGGCAACCGCGGGGTTGGTGACGCTGATCGTTAGCGTCCTGGCGCTGTTTTCCCAGTTCCTGTACATTCGTCCGGTGTCCAGGATACTGGCGGCGGCTCACCTCCTCGTCTTGGGCGCGGCATGGCTCGGTCCGGCATTATTATCTGTCCATCCCCCCGCCGCCGAGTTATTGACCGCGCTCGCCGCCTTCACCTTCCTGACCATCTATAGCCGCTACAGTGTCTTGATCGACAGTATTCGGCAGTATCGTCTGGACTTTGGCGAACTGGTCCGCGGGGTTCTGCCCCCGGACCGGCCGTCATTGCCCGCTACTGAGCGCAAGGAACATGTGGACGACCGCATGTTCACCGCCATGCGTTGCGAGGCGTTACAATTGGAAGAACACCTGCGGGCCGCCTCCACGAAGCCGGCCGCGATGCCTTCGCCCGAGGAGATCGGCGGGAGGGTCGCATGAACCTGTTTCCGCTGCCGCTGTTTCCCCAGGGCAGTCTGGCCGAGTCGGTAATCACGACCGTGTGGCTGGGCGCCATGGTGGTCATCTTCTTCAACACACGCTTCGGCTGGACGCTTTCGGGGATCATTGTTCCCGGTTACCTGGTCCCCCTGCTTATTTTGAAACCCGTCTCCGTAGCCGTCATTCTGGTCGAGGGATGCGTCACCTATTTCCTGGTCCGGCTTTTGTTTGTCGCTCCCGCGTCCCCGGGTCTCTGGGGCCGTGTCTTCGGCAGGGACCGCTTCTTTGCCATTATTCTGGTGAGCATTGTCGTTCGCTTGGGTTTTGACGCCTGGCTGCTGCCGCAAATGGCGGAATTCCTGGGCACACATTGGAACCTCTCGCTGGACCTGCGCGTTCAGATGCAGGGCTTCGGGTTGATCATCCTGGCTCTTATGGCCAACCAGTTCTGGAAACCCGGCTTTCGTCGGGGTTTGATCTCTCTGTCAGTCACCCTGGCGATTACCTGGGCGCTGGTGGTTTTCCTGCTCATCCCGTTTACCAATTTCACCATCAGCAATGTGGCCTATCTCTACGAGGACATGGCCGGCAGCATCGACAGTTCGCCGAAAGCCTATATCATCCTGGTGATTGCCGCTTATCTTGCCTCGCGGATGAACCTGAATTACGGCTGGGAATACAACGGCATCATGGTCCCCGCCTTGCTGGGCTTGCTGTGGCACCAACCCGAACAAATCATCATGACCGTCCTGGAAGCCCTGGCTATTTTCCTCTTGGCTAAAGCCACCTTACAACTGCCGTTCCTGCAAAACTCCACCATCGAGGGCGGCCGCAAGCTACTCTTTTTCTTCACGATCGGCTTCTTTTATAAAGTACTGCTGGGCCACGGCCTGGCCTGGTTTGCGCCCACGGTCCGCGTGACCGGCTTCTTCGGATTCGGTTACATGCTGTCCACCCTCATGGCCATGAAGATGCACCAGAAGCGCATTCCCATCCAGCTCACCCGCGCCACCCTACAGGTCTCCCTGGTCGCCGCCGTCCTTGCCAACGGTTTGGGATATGTTCTAACGCTTTTCCCTAAACCTTCCTCGGATACGCCAAAAATAGTCGAGCGTCGCGATGATCTGTCGGAGAAAAGTCCGCTGGCCCGGCTCCGTGACCTGAAGCCGGAACTCTACGGCGTGTCGGAAACATTCTCGGCTGACAACCAACCACTGCGCGACCTGTTGCAAAAGCTGTGGATCGCGCCCGATATGCCTGATGCTGAAGCCTTGGAAGCCGCCGGCTATCAGGCGGTTCGCTTGGAAGACCGCTATCTTTTCCTCAATCCAAGCAATCCCGCTTCGGGCGCCATTTATGTCTTCGACACCCGCGCTGCCCACAATCTGGCGATGACCGTTCCCTACCCGGTTCAGGAGCAACTGACCATGGAAGCCGGCTTGCACCTGGCCGCGAACCTGAAAGCCCGGCTGGTGATCTTCGGTGATACGGTGGTTCCGCCGGGGGCGAGTTCCTTGACGGTGCGTTCGGGTAAAACCGACGAACTACACATCAACGGCGACCTGCCGATGGGGCTGGATCTAAGCCTGATTGACCGAGCCGGCGCCGATCTTCCCACTCTTTGGCAGGCCGTACCGACGCGTTTCGATGCAGACGCCGTGATCTTTCTGAACAAGACCACCCGGCGCCGCCTTTTGTTGGCGGCACAGGCGGCAGACCGTCGGAACGAGAACGCTCGGTTGATAGAGCGCCGGGGCCTTCCGTTCGTCAAACTGGCCGCCGCCGCGGACGGTATAATCAGAGCCGACGCCGATCGGGAATACCGGCCGCCGTCTCGTTCACAACTCCTGTTTTTCGAATCGGAAGTGCTCAGCCCGCTGTTACGCCTGATGACCAATCCCGATGTCGAGGCAATCAAACCGGAACTGGCCCTCCTGGCGGGAACCGCCGCTGTTCTACGCTATCGCATCTACCTCTATCGTCAAGACGGGGAGGCGCATGTGGTGCTGGCCGAACGTAGCGGCGATAAAGCTCGGGGTTTGGGAACCTATGTCTTTCGGGTCGGGGCGACCGCTCCCTTCCAGGTACAGATCCCCAGGCCCGTAACCGAAAGCGGTACCGCCGCATTCGGGATCGCCCTATACGACAGCCTGAAGGCTCGGTCCTTACTGATGACCGGCGCTCAGCCGAAGGCGAACCCCGGCAAGACAGGTGACCCGCTGACCAATCGCGCCTCCATGTTCAACCTGGTCTATCAGGCAGACATGCGCGCCTGCCGAGACCAGAAGTTGACCGCTGTCCAGGTTCGGGCAACCCGGAGCAAAGACCCGGTCCAAGCCGAAGCTGTCCTCAGCAGCACCGGGGAACTACCCGCCGACATGCACACGCTCACCAACTTCCTGGCGGGCAGCGGGATATCGGTCGCCCATGCCGACGGAAGCGCCGAGGTTGCCGCTTATCAAGCCCTACGCTTGCCCCAGGCGCGCTACCTGGACCAAACCGGTGACAAAGGCCTTATCGCCCTGTGGCTGGGGCCGGAAACGAGGGAACGTTATCGCGTTCGCGATGAAAACTCTCACCAGATCGATCGTTACGCCGCCCTCAGCATCCCCACCAAAAACCGCAACATCACCTCCTGGCTTTCAGGGCAATTGCCAGGGCTTTTGGAACCCGAGATGCTTGAGAGTCTGAACTTTTATCTGGAGACACGCAACGTGACCGCGCTCCATCGGCTGATTCAAAACGGCAATCACTTGACTCGTGTTCGCGATAGCGCCACGCGCCAAAGCTACCTGGTGGTTGCCGATCATAGGAAACGACCCGCCCTGATTGCCAATCTGGAAACCAGATCCGGCGGCGAACCGCGCACGGCCTTCAATGCCGTGTCCTTGCGCCAAATCTTGAATGAGCGCACGGCCTTATGTGTCTGGGGGGAACCATGAGCCTGAGAACATTTCGAACCCTGATCTTCCTGGCCCTCTCTGCCGCGCTGCTGACCTGGGCGGCCTACGGTCCGAAACCCGACTGGACCCAAACAGACGAACAAAACCAATGGACGCGGCCGGCCGATGCCGTCGGCGCCATTACCTACCAGTTGCAGACCGACCGTTGGACCCGTTTTCCGGTACCGCCCGGCACCCAAACCGTACGTTGTATCTTCAACGCCAATCTGCCGGGTAGCGTAGAAAGCCAGGATTTGCGGTTCCGGGTTGCCTGGCGGTGGTTGGACGGGCGTGGACGAGAACTGGGCGGGGAGAATTACAGCCTGCGTACCGTCAATCAGGACTGCCATCCCGGTTGCGGTAATCAATCGACCCTGTTTTATGATCAATCCGGTCTAAGTCCCATGGAAGGTAGGCGGCTTACCTTGCATGTCGGTGAGCTACCCGGTCAGGCCGCTCAGTTGGCCCTTAGGCTTGAGTCCGCCGATGCGCCTTTGACGACCATCGCGGCAAGGGTTTATGTTCCCGACACCAATACAGATGTGAGCGCAAGCGAGATCTGGCAAAGCCTCAGCCGACGCGAGCGCCGCCAATTGCTTGCCGAGAATGCCCTGGGTCGTCTGGACGAAGCGGAGCGGGAGAATCTGCTTCGCAACCGTTACCGCCCGGTCGGCCCGGTGGGCATGGAAGGCCGTGATTACCGGAGTCGTCGACTCTACACGCATCCCGACCCACCCGCCCGAATATGCCGCAAAACCCCGGATCGACAAACAGTCCCGCCCGAAGGCCTGCGCATCAGGACCTGGCCGGTTTCATCGGAAACTGCCATATCCTGGCGGTTCGACGGTCGGGGGGAGACTCATTTGCGGTTGGACCTGAGAACACCGGCCGATACAACGGTTACTTATAAAACCTTCGACCAAAACCGGAATATCCTTCAGGAAGAACGGCTGCTGCTGCAAGCGACAGGAATAAGCGGAGACTTACTGGAAGACGGCGATAGGGTAGGGGAGAGGCAATCCTTTTACCTGACTCTCCCGCCGCAAACCGACAGCCTGGTCTTGACCTCTGAGGGACCCGTGTATTGCTCCGCCTGGGTACGCCCCCCGGAATTACCCCGACACGGTATTCAGGCCGAAAACCCCGAGGAAGATTCCTGGCTGCACGCCTGGTTCTCCCTGTTACCGCATACCGCCGGCGAGGCGCGGACTCTTATCCTTGCCGAGCGTCCCGAAACGGATGAGGCGCTCGATTCCATCGTTGAGCCCAAAGAATATGCTCCGATCGTCGACTTGAAACCCGGCGGCGACTGGTTGGGCCGCTACGTGATGATGGAGCGCCGGGCCGCCGACCTGCCCAAGGATGCGCCTCTGACCACGGTGTTTACCCGCGTACCTGTCAACCGCGAAAAGGAATTGACCATTCAGGGGAATCCCGGTGAAACCGTATACCCCATCCTGGCCTTCCAGAGAAAGAGCCGCAACCCTGTGAAGCTCTCCGTGACGCTGGACGGCAAACTAATTTGGGAAGACACCCTGTCCGCGCGCGGCGGCGAACTGTCGCTGGGTCAAGTATCGGCCGGCAAGCACACCCTGCACATCCGGACCGAAGATAAGCGGGCGGCAATCTGGGTGAACCATGTCCGACCCCGACGAAACTTCCTGCGCCGAAAGCCCGCGGTGTTGCTGGACCAACCGCTGACCTACCGGATTACCAAACCTCACCACGACCGCTTCACCGTGACAACCCGTATCCTTAGAACCCCGGGCGGAAAAAAGCCGGTGGTCCTGAAAGCTACGTTGGACAATCCAAACCCGCCGGGCGGGGCAACAAGAGCTTACACCTTTCCAAAACGGCAAATCACCCTGGAACCCGTGGAGGTCGGCCGGACGCGTATGCCGTCGGGGAAATCGCAAGCCCTGGCTGAAAGCCGACCCTGGTTCATTCACCTCGATGCGGACCTTCCGCCGGGGGATTATACACTGCGATTCGAAAGAGTGTCAGGCAGAACACCGTACCTTTTGGTCTCACATCTGGGCCCGGAAAAGCCGGCGGTTAAAAAATCCGTGTCCTACCGGGCCGGTGAATCCAACTTATCGATTAGCGGGAGGTAATTATGTCCTGGTTGATGACCCCGATCTGCTTGCTGTTAGCCTTCCAAGGTAACCAATTGGAAACCGTCACCCAGCGACTGAACCAGGCCCAAAGAGCCGCGGGCAATTTTCGCCAACCCACCAAAAGCAACTTACAACGGGCTGAAACTCTCTTCCTGGCCACGCTCAACGGAAATCGTACCGCCGCCTTGAAGAACGACTGGCGACTACAGGGTTTTGTGGTCGAGGAATTAGGCGATATCTGCATTGTCCGCGAGGTTGCCAACCGGGGAAGAGGCTTCTATTTGTTCCGCACCGTCGAAACCTCTTCCGACCAGGCGTTGCAAATTCCTCACGGCATCCACGACCTGGATACAGACCTGATCGGCCTTCAACTATTCATGGAAGGCAACTTCCGAGCCGCGACCTGGAACACCATCCACCGTAGAGAAACCATCCCCGGCAGTAAGAAAGAGGCGGACCTGGCTCACCTGAAAGACACCTATCTACAATCTTTTACCGCTGCCTGGGCGCGCCACCGGCCGAATGGACGTATTCTGCAACTACATGGTTTCGCGGCAGAAAAACGCAAAGAACCTCGGGCAAGAAACGCCGCCGTGATCCTGAGCAACGGCACCGATAAACCCAACCGGGCAACGATCATCATGGCGGGTTATCTCAACGGCATCGGCGCGGGTCCGGTTGCGGTTTACGGGCGCGATACCATGGAACTGGGCGGCACCACCAATGCTCAATACCTGCTGTTATCCGAAATGAAGTTCCGTCGCTTCCACCACTTGGAGCTAAGCGCGGGTTTGCGTCAACGCCTGCTTAAAGAACCCGGTTTACGTCGGGCAATACTTGAATATTTCAGGGAATGAGATTCTGCAAGTTTCCCTTTTCCGTAACCCTGTCTCGACCACCTTTGCAAAAGAATTTTCAGGCAAAAGACCGGTAAAACTTCCACTTTGCCGGCAGAAATGGGTCATTTCCAACGTATTCTGTTGTGGTGGCCGATCGGCCGGCGAACAAAAATGCGGCCTTCTGTCAAGATTCCGTAGTGAAAAACCGAAATAATTATTGTCCGGGCGGTAAAAAACTACCCACTGAGAGGTCTAGTTGGGTTAGTATGGGAAGCAGCGATTGCCTATTGAAGAACCTGTTAGTAGGGCTTATCGGCTGCGTTAAACCTGGCGTGGTGACGCACGTACACAAACTCTGAGAGGTGTAGTCGATGCCAAGGATCATTTTCATAAGACCTGCCGAAACTGACCATAGTACCCACGACCTGGTACTGGGTCGGCATGACGTCGATCTTAGCGAGAAAGGCTACGCACAGACCAGGCAACTGGCCGATGCTCTTGCCGCATCCTATCAGATCGACTTTCTGGGGGCCAGCCCCGTTAAACGCGCCCTGTCCACCGCAATGCCCATCTCCTATTGTTACGACGATCTGTCGGTCATTCCGGTCGCCGGATTTCGAGCAATGGACATGGGCGAATGGGAAAACCGCGGCAAGGAAGAAATCAACATGAGTGACGGCAGACGGTATCAGTCGTTCCTCACCGATCCCGATTTTCGCTCACCCGGCGGAGAATCACGGCGTGACGTCTATGCGCGCGCTTTTCCTCATCTCATCGACATCGTCAAACACACCGGCCCCGACGAAACCATCGCGCTTGTTCTGCAAGAAGCGGTCATGCAGGTCCTGTGCTGCGGCACCCTGGATCTGTCGTTGGAAAGCGCTAATCGTTTCCAGGTAGACAACGGCGCCTTTGCCGTTTTCGAACGTCTGTACGCCGACGGTCCCTACCAGTTGGTCGCCTGGAACCGCAACAGTCATCTGAAACCTGTAGAAGAAGAAGAACTGGAAGAAATCTCTGCCTATTGAATTCTAAGATAAAGATGCTTGCCGGATGCGTACGTGGAGCGCTTCGGCGATGGCATCCGCAATGGGCAGGTCCAGGTATTTTTCCAGCATGCCCCATTCGCCCGCGGGATTGACTTCCAAAAAGACGTGCTCGCCCTCCGGTGTTCGGATGAAGTCGAATGCGCCGAAGATCAGACCCATGGCTTCCATCATGGTTTGCATCTTTGCTCTCAACTCTTCCGTTACGGAACCGGCCGCCCATTGATTGGCCCCGCTTTCGCTTCGCCGCCAGTCGGTTTGACCCTTTTGGGATTCGGAGGCGTCGATCGTGCCGGTAAAAACCTTGCCGTCCACATAGGCGACGCGTAACTCTACGTCCTTCTCGATCTTCTCCTGGAAGATCATGGGGCTGTAGCGCAGGCCGTCCAATTCCGTCAAATCTTCCTCGGTAATCTCGCTGGTATAGACAAATGCGGAGGGCCGACCCATGGAGATGGTCAATGGCGTCAACATCTTGGTAACCACCTTGCCGCCGCAGGTTTTGTAAAAGGCTCTCACCTGCTCGGGATCATTGCCGATGAGGGTGCGGGGAACGGTCAACCCTGCCTTGCGTGCCTCGGCCAATTGCCATAACTTGTCCTCGCCTCTGCGATCGCTGCCGAAGGGATTGACCGAAGGCAGGTGCCGAAAGGTTCCCAGCAACCCGCTGAAGGCCGCGGCCGATTCGCGAATGCAGCCCTCGACGAATTGAGCATCCAAGCCGTCATCGAACTTGGGCATGAAAACCTTGCGCCGCCACAGGCCTACGACCTCGCCGGCTTCAAAGGAACGATCACCGGTGACGAAGGTCGCACCCGTTTCCGGTCGGCCCGATATGCGCAGTTCCATGGGGAAGCGGTCGCTGTCGATACGAACGGGATCATAACCTCGCTGCGCCAGGGCGGCCATGACATTATCGATAGTGTAGAAGTCGCCGCTGTGGGTGATGCATAAAACAATTCCGGACAATAGAGACCTCCATGGATACACGCGGTGCTGATTGATCTTGCAAGGCAACGGACCGAAAGGCAAGCGGAAACCCGCCTGCTTGCTTCTTACGCTTTAAGGGTTGCCTCGGTTCTATGAATTGCCCGGCGTTACCGGCCGAGAGGCCGAGACCGCCTGGGGTAGCCCGCCAGGGACAAATCCTCGCAAACCTCGGAAGATGTCCCCGGCGGACAACCCCAGGCTATCGGATATAACCACATGGTGGTGTGGTAAGGTCCATAACCCGTGGGGTTTCCATCAATTAGACCGGGGTTGGCGGCCCGGGTCACCCCCCGATATTTATGTACTCGGAAATGTCAAACGTTTAGATTGTCATCAATGATTCGAAACGATTGTGACCCTGGCCGCCTACCCCGGGCGGCCTCCCGACCCGGAAACGCCATGCCGGAAATGTCAAACGTTTAGATTGTCATCAATGATTCGAAACGATTGTGGCCCCGGCCACCTACCCCGGGCGGCCTTCAAGCGTATTTACCGATGCCTAATTCCTTACAGTATTTATAAAGGATCGATTGCCCCAAGCCCGTGAATTCCTGCATCCTGGCGTTGATCCCGCCGCAACGCTCGTAGGCATCGGCCAGGTATATAGCGCGAGCTCTTGTTTGCAGGTCCTTCCATTTGTCCTTGCCCTTGTAGAAGGGAATCATCGCTTCTGCCTTCCCCGCTGCCGTCGGTTGTCGCTGATGGTAGATGTGTTGCTCGATGGCACGCGTGTCCAGCGGGCCGTCCATGCTGCCCCCGCGCAACATGGCGTGTTGAATCTTGCCGCCCAGTTCCCGTACGTTGCCCGGCCAATCGTAGCGGAAGAAGCAGTCGTAACTGGTCGGCGGTTCCACGGACATGCCGCGTTCTCGATTGAACTTTTCCAGGAAGTAACCGACCAGTAAGGGCACGTCTTCCATGCGATCTCGCAACGGGGGAACCCGGATGGTCAACTGGGCGATGCGATGGAACAAATCCTCGCGGAAACTGCCGTCCGTCACGGCCCGGCGTAGATCGCGGTGGGTGGCCATCACCAGGCGGGCGTTCATGGGCAGCGCGCGGTTACCGCCCACCGGCCGCACCTCCCGTTCCTCCAACACCCGCAGGACGGCCGCTTGGGCTTGCGGGCGCAACTCGCCGATCTCATCCAGGAAACAGGTTCCCGCGCCCGCCTCGGTCAGCAGGCCCCGCCGCTGGGTATTGGCCCCGGTAAACGCGCCGCGTTCGTGGCCGAACAACTCGGATTCGACCAGGTCCGGTTTGAAGGCCGCGCAGTTGACCGAGATCTGCTTACCCATGCCTCGTTTCCGGTGCAGGAAACGCGCGCATAATTCTTTACCGGTGCCGCTTTCGCCCTGAATCAAAACGGTATCGTTGACCGGGGCGAAACGGTTCAGCAAGGTGATCATCTCGCGAACCGGGGTGCTGCGGCCGACCAGGAAACCTTCCTCGGGTTGACCGGGGTCCGATAAATAGAGTTCACCCAGGATGCGAGCCCGGAAATCGGCGATATCCGTGCCGCCGGGAACCAGGAAACGAACGCCCTGCCGATGTTCCAAACTACGGACGGCCCGAACGCTGAGACGCGGCATGCAAACCCAGCGCTCCCGACAAGCCGCGGTCTCGGCCAACCAACGCTCAAGTAGCGTGTCGGCGGCGCCCCTGGTGACAAAAACGGCCAATGCCCGCGGGGTCAACTCTTTAGTGATGGAAAAGGATTCGCGTTTGAGCGATTGTTTCAAAGCGTCCACGACTGTCTTCGCATGCGGGCCGCTTAAATGAACGGGCGGAATCTTACTCATGAGCGGCCTCCACGAGCGGGCTTCAGGGGAATGCGGACTTCCAGAACATTGCCCTCCGTTTCATCCGACGAGATATCGCGAACCGCACAGCCCATCTGCTTCAGGGCAATCCGCATTTCGAAGAGCTGAAGCGACGGCGATTCCTCACAAAAACCATCGAACCAGGCATTGCGACGCACGCTGGACAGACGGGGCCCGTGATCCCGAATCACCACGACCAGATCCTCGGGATCGTGCCCGGCGGTGACGCTCACATGGGGCGCGCGCTCTTGCTCTTGAGCCGACAGGTGGAACAGCCGAAAGGTTTCCTCGATGAAATCACTGAGATAACTGTTGTAGGGAATGGGCGCATCCAAACGAAGTGTCAGGGTTGCATCGTCGTGGATATCGGTTGCGTCGGCCCAGAGGGACGACAGGTCCAGGTGGTTCTCTTTGCCGAGCGCATGGAAGGGCTCCAGTTCGGTAAGTATTTCACAGTAGCCGGCGCGGTGGTCCAGGATGCCGGGGAGGTCTTCAATGGGATCGAACGCATCGGCCGATTCGTCCGGTTGCTGCAGCGCGCCCGCGATTTGATAGGCATTGCCCACGAACTGTTCCATGCGGCCCATATCGCGGGCGGTCAGCAACATGCGACTCTGCCGGACCACGTCTTGCAGGGCGGGCGCTACATGGCGCATAAACGCATCGGCCACATAGGTGCTCTCGCCGGCATGTCCGACAGGAACCTGAACGGCCAGATTGAGAAACAGCCGGTCGTAACGACAAAGCCTGAGGATATGGATATCGACCGAACTACCGCCGGTCGTGGTACGAAACAGGTGTCCGCGACCGTCGGCGCCCGGGTTTTGCAGGAGGGCTTTGACTTCATCGTCCATCCCGAAGCGGCCGTACTCCAGGGTGAGGGGCGCGCCGTCCAAGTCGGCATAAATCGCCGTGGGAAGGGCGGTTCCGTGGTAAAGCAGTTGCGGAATCAGCAGATACTCGGATTCGCCGCTCCAATGATCCTGAATGAGGCCGTGGAAGAGATTGTTGTAGAAATGAGGCACCCACCAGAAATGTAATTCCCGAGCCAGGTTAAGTGCTTCGATGACCGCGGCCATGTGGAATATGGAAAGATCCGGGGATAAAAAGGCATCGACCGGAAACTGCATATTAAACGCGGGCAGCGACTCGGGCCGGTTCGATAGAGCCAGCAGTTTGGGAGGCCGATCGGGGTCGGCGCGAAAGATATCGCTGATGACGGCATAAAGATCTTCCCGACCCGGATCCGCGACGAGAACGGAGGGGACGATTTGGGGGGAAGGCCGGGTATAAACCCCGTAAGCGGGCGGCAGCGCTTCTTCCAATAAATCGGGTAACGATCCGTCGATAAGGACGAGGATGGGATAGTCACAGTGCTGCATATCGAGAACTCCTTGGTCGAGGCCGAGACATTTTAGCGTGGAATGGCGCTTGCTGTTCCAATTTTCGCCGGGGCGCAGGGCAAACCCAAATTTATTTCAAGGATTCCACACACCCTAAAGAATGAGAGTACATTCTTCGCTTTCTCTCTTCACTCTGTGTCCTCTGTGTCCTCTCCTCCTGAAATCCGAACGATCATCCCACGAAGGAACCTCAACCAGGCAAGATCGAAAGAAGGCCGGCGGCGTGTTTCGATTTGAGTAATGCAACTCCGAAGGCATAAAAATAAGATTAAGGAAGAGAGGTCACCGAGGGCACAGAGTTGGTGATGCGCCGCGGCGCACTAAATGGCCGGGAAACAAGAGCCGGGTCCAGGAGCGTCGACTATCAGCTATTGAACTGGGGTTCGTAGCGGAGGAAATTTTGCCACAGATCGCTCAGATCTGCGCAGATCTGAGCGATCTGCGGCTAATCCCTTTTATTTCAGCGGCTTCTTGGGATTTATCTTGTCAGGTAATCCATTTTGTT
>JAAUYB010197933.1_pt1 | contig 21076 bp, 19 predicted proteins | sample 7278071 | NCBI WGS metagenome assembly JAAUYB01 (sample SAMN14350121, study PRJNA611818) | marine sediment metagenome | isolation source: surface marine sediment (1.8m) | place: French Polynesia: Moorea | collected 2018-08 | reverse complement strand
GTTCATAAAGGTGGTACATGTCGCCGTGTTTGTCGCCAAGAATCTGGACTTCGACATGACGGGCTTTCTGGATCATCTTTTCCAGATAGCCTTCGCCATTGCCAAAGGCGGCCTCGGCCTCGCGCCGGCCTTCCAGCACCTTTTCCTGCAGCTCATCCGGCCCGTTGATCGGCCGCATCCCGCGCCCGCCGCCGCCCCAGCTGGCCTTGAGCATCAGCGGATAGCCAATCTCGCCCGCCTCCTTGGTGATCGCTTTGAAATCATCGCCCAACACGTCTGTTGCCGGGATCACCGGCACACCGGCGGCAATCGCCACCTTGCGAGCGCTGGCCTTGTCGCCAAGGGCGCGCATGGTTTCGGCCTTGGGCCCGATAAAGGTGATGTCATGCGCGTCGCAGGCATCGACGAAATCGGGGTTTTCCGACAACAGCCCATAGCCCGGATGGATCGCATCCGCGCCGCATTCACGCGCCACGCGGATGATCTCGTCAATGCTCAGATACGCCTGCACCGGTCCCATGCCTTCGCCGATGCGGTAGGCCTCGTCCGCCTTGAAGCGATGCAAGCCCAGCTTGTCCTCTTCGGCATAGACCGCAACGGTGCGTTTGCCCATCTCGTTGGCCGCGCGCATGATGCGGATCGCAATCTCGCCCCGGTTGGCGATGAGGATTTTCTGAAAATCGGGCATGGCAGCGTTCCTGACGTAAAGCGGTGGCCTCGTGTCTAGGGAATTAACCCAAGCGTCACAACTCGTAGAAGTGGGTAGATGTCGCATCCTACCAGCAAATCTGCGAGCGCTTCGCGTTTACGATTTGTTAATCTTTTGCTATGCTTTCGATATGGCAAGCGAAATGGAACTCGGCGCAATCTTGTGCAGCCTTATCCTTGGTGGGGATATGGAGGTTCCGCATGACTACGTGGCTGCAGGAACAAAGCGCCACATTCGCGTTGATTGCGAAACGCCTACTCACGTCGTCGAATTAGGAATGGACAAAAAGCGGTCGTCCTTTGACAGCCTGCATCAGGCGCTTTTCGCTGCAGAGATCACCGGCAATTTGCCGATGGTGGTGATCGTTGACACGAATGGCATCGAAGAAGGCGAGGAATTCCAGATAGAGACCGTCGCGCGACGCACCGGTGTGAGTTATCTGACCGTGGACAAAGACTTTTTGATCCGCTGGCAAATGACTGCGCCGTTCCGGGATTCTCAGAAAGTGCCGCTCTTCGGATACTGAATAGCCCGACCGCGCAAGTCGGCGGGGCGGGCGACGCCGAGTTGGCCGAGATTGGCGGTCAGGTCGCGGGTCAGGATGTCGATCAGGTGGGCGGGGCCGGTGTTCCCCAAGGCGCCCAGGGCGTAGTGCCAGGGCCGGCCCAGCATCACGAAATCCGCCCCCAGGGCGATGGCGCGTAACATGTCGAGCCCGCCGCGAATACCGCTGTCAAAGATCAGCGGCAGGTCGGTCGCGGCGCGGAGGGCGGGCAGGGCCTCGATGCTGGCAAGGCTGCCGTCGAACTGCCGCCCGGAATGGTTCGAGACCCACAGCGCATCGACCCCGGCCTTTTCCAGACGCGGAGCATCCTCGGCGCGCATGACGCCTTTGACGACCAGCGGCCCCCGCCAATGCTCACGCAACCAGGCGAGGTAGTCCCAATCCGGCGCGGTGCGCAGTAGGTAGCCCACATGCGCCGTGGAATCGCGGCTTTGCGTGTCGCTGCTATACGCGTCCAGCGTGCGCATCCGCGGCATCCCCAGTTGCGCCATGCCCAAGGCCCAGGCCGGTCGCAGTGCCACCTGCGCCAGAAGGCGCGGGGTCAGGCGCGGCGGCTGGGTCAGACCGGAACGCAGCTGCCGTTCGCGGCGCGAGGCGATGGGGACATCGACGGTGAGCACAAGGGTATGAAACCCCGCCTCTTGCGCCCGTTTCAGCATGTCCTTGCGGATCTCCGGATCGCGCGGCGGGTAGAGCTGATACCAGCCCTTGCCGCCCGTCAGCGGCCCGATCTCTTCGGGAGTGGCCGCCGCCACGGTGGAAAGCGTGTAGGGCAGCCCGGCCTTGGTGGCCGCACGGGCCAGCTTCGCCTCGGCCCCCGGCCAGATCAGGCCGGACATCCCTACCGGCGCCACGCCGAAGGGCAGGGGGTGGGCCTCCCCCAACAGCGTCGCGGTCAGATCCGCCGCAACCTCGCCATGCAGAATGGACGGGTCAAACAGCACCCCATCAAACGCCGCACTGTTGCGCCGGGTCGTCGCCTCGCTCCCCGTGCCGCTGTCGAGATATTCCCAGACGAATTTCGGAATCCGCCGCCGTGCCTGGGTGCGCAGGTCCGATATGGCGGGGAAACGGGCGTTGAGGTCCATTCCGCCATCTGAAACCGGATCACGACAGCGCTGCAAGGGGCGAAATGCGCCGCGTCTCAAACGCTTGCAGGGCTTCCATGCAAATGGCGGAACAATTGTGGAACGTGGCTTTCTTTTGTGACGCTTGAGCGCTATCCTTTCGGCATGAGCAGTTTTGATGACATGGACGCCTTTGAAGGCGCCTCGCTGGCGGCGCGCGCCATGGCCGCGCGGCCGGCGCCCTATCTGGACGAGCTGAACCCGGCGCAGCGCGAGGCGGTGGAAACGTTGGACGGCCCGGTGCTGATGCTGGCCGGCGCGGGCACCGGCAAGACCAAGGCGCTGACCGCGCGGATTGTGCATCTTTTGAACACCGGGCGGGCGCGCCCGAACGAGATCCTCGCAGTGACCTTCACCAACAAGGCCGCGCGCGAGATGAAGAACCGCGTCGGCAGCATGCTGGGCCAGACGGTGGAGGGGATGCCGTGGCTGGGGACCTTTCACTCGATCTGTGTGAAACTGCTGCGCCGTCATGCGGAACTGGCGGGGCTGAAGTCGAACTTCACAATCCTCGATACCGATGATCAGCTGCGCCTGCTCAAGCAACTGGTCTCTGCCGCCGGGATCGATGACAAACGCTGGCCCGCGCGGCAGTTGGCCAGCATCATCGACGGCTGGAAGAACCGCGCGCTGACGCCCGACAAGGTGCCCGCCGCTGATGCCAGCGCCTACAATCAGCGCGGTCCGGAGCTTTATGCACAGTACCAGGCGCGCCTGCGTGAGCTGAACGCCGTCGATTTCGGTGACCTGCTCTTGCACATGGTCACGATCTTTCAAAACCACGAGGACGTGCTGGAGCAATATCAACGCTGGTTCCGCTATATCCTGGTCGACGAGTATCAGGATACAAACGTCGCTCAGTACCTCTGGCTGCGTCTGCTGGCCGCCGGGCATCGCAACATCTGCTGCGTCGGGGATGACGACCAGTCGATTTATGGCTGGCGCGGGGCCGAGGTGGGCAACATCCTGCGCTTTGAGAAGGATTTCGAGGGCGCGCATGTGGTGCGGCTGGAACAGAACTACCGCTCCACCCCGCATATCCTCGCCGCCGCGTCGGGGGTGATCGCGGGTAACAAGGGGCGGCTGGGCAAGACGCTGTTTACCGATCTGCCCGAGGGCGAAAAGCTCCGCCTGATCGGCCATTGGGACGGCGAGGAAGAGGCGCGCTGGATCGGCGAAGAGATCGAGGCGATGCAAGGCGGCACCCGCGGGATGCGCCCGGTCAGCCTCGATGAAATGGCCATCCTTGTGCGCGCCTCCCACCAGATGCGGGCGTTTGAAGACCGGTTCCTGACCATCGGCTTGCCCTATCGCGTCATCGGCGGGCCACGGTTCTACGAGCGGATGGAGATCCGCGATGCCATGGCCTATTTCCGGCTGGTGGTCAGCCCGGATGACGATTTGGCGTTTGAGCGCATCGTCAACACCCCGAAACGTGGCCTCGGCGACAAGGCGCAGCAGACCATTCAGGTCACCGCGCGCTCCAACGGGGTGTCACTGCTCGAAGGCGCGGCGTTGGCCGTCGAGCAGGGGTTGATCAAGGGCAAGGGCGGGGCGGCCTTGGGCCAGTTGGTGAGTGACCTTGTCCGCTGGGGCCGGATGACCGGTGATGCCTCAATGACCCATATGGAACTGGCCGAGATCGTGCTCGACGAAAGCGGCTATACGACCATGTGGCAGAACGACAAGACGCCCGAGGCACCGGGGCGGCTGGAGAACCTCAAGGAATTGATCAAGGCCTTGGAAGGGTTCGAGAATCTGCAAGGCTTCCTCGAACATGTCAGCCTGATCATGGACAATGAACAGGACGATGGCGGCGCCAAGGTCAGCATCATGACGCTGCACGCCGCCAAGGGGCTGGAGTTTCCCGCCGTGTTCCTGCCGGGGTGGGAGGATGGGCTGTTTCCGTCGCAACGCTCGATGGATGAAAGCGGGGTGAAAGGCCTCGAAGAGGAACGCCGGCTGGCCTATGTGGGCATCACGCGGGCAGAGGAGGTCTGCACGATCTCCTTTGCCGCCAACCGGCGGGTGTTTGGGCAGTGGCAATCGTCGATGCCGTCGCGCTTTATCGATGAACTGCCCGAGGCGAATGTCGAGGTGCTGACGCCGCCAGGGCTCTATGGTGGCGGTTATGGCGCGGCGGGGATGTCGTCGGGGATCGAAAGCCGGGCGGCGGAGGCGAATGTCTACAACTCGCCGGGTTGGAAACGCCTGCAGGCGCGGCAAGCGGACCGCCCCGTGAGCCAGCCGCGCGAAAGCCGTAACACGGTGATCGACCTCGATGCAGTGTCCGCCTACACGGTTGGTGACCGGGTGTTTCACCAGAAATTCGGCTATGGCGGGATTGTCGGGATCGAAGGCGACAAGCTGGAGATCGAGTTCGACAAGGCGGGCGTCAAGAAGGTGGTGGCGAAGTTTGTGATGTCGCCGGACGACGTGCCGTTTTGAGGCGTTGCGCGATTTTGGGGCTCTGCCCCGTCATTGACTTTGTCAATCACTCCCCGAGGTATTTTTGAACCAGAGAAGCAGGGGACGTGGTGCTGTCAGGTGATGGGCAGCGGCGCGTCAGGTTTGGTTTGGTCCATCACGATCTGGCTTTGCACTCGAGCGACGGTGGGATGGGCCAGCAGCACCTCGTGGATCAACCGGTTGAGCGCGGGCAGATCGGGGCAGAAAACGCGCAAGAGGTAATCGGCCTCGCCCGTCATGGTCCAGGCCGAGGTGATCTCGGCCCGTGTGCGCAAAAGGCGGGCGAAATCGCCGCTTTCCAGTTTGCCGTGCCGCGCCAGTTGCACCTGAACAAAGGCCTGGATCGCGAGGCCCAGCTTGGCCGCATCCAGTCGCGCGCCATAACCGCGGATCAGCCCGGCGGCCTCGAGCCGCTGGCGGCGGCGGCCGGCCTGGCTGGGGGAGAGGTTCAAGATAGCGCCGAGGTCTTGTGATGTGGCGGTGCCATCGCGTTGCAGCGCGGCAAGCAGGGCGATGTCGGTCGGGTCAAGATCGTGCATGATACGCGCAGTGTACGCACAGATCACGCATCATTCCAGATATTCGCTGCAGGTTTGCGCACTCTCCGCATGGTGCAAAGCGTAGAATAACCCTGCGAACAGAGAGAAAAGGAAACGCCATGGGCCCGTTCCCGCATGACGCCCCGCAGTCGAAGATCACCGCAGACAACCCCGCCGGGACCGACGGGTTTGAATTTGTCGAATTCGCCCATCCCGATCCGCAGGCCCTGCGCGACGTCTTCACCAAAATGGGCTACGCCCATGTCGCCAACCACAAGACCAAGCAGATCGAACTTTGGCAGCAGGGCGACATCACCTATGTGCTGAACGCCGAACCGGGCAGCTTTGCCGCACGCTTTGTCGAAGAGCACGGGCCCTGCGCGCCGTCGATGGCGTGGCGGGTGGTGGACGCCCAGAAGGCGTTTGACCACGCGGTGGCCAAGGGCGCCGAGCCTTATACCGGCGACGACAAGACCGTGGATTGGCCGGCGATCAAGGGGATCGGGGGCAGCCTGATCTACTTCACAGATCAGTATTACGACACCTCACCCTACAACACCGAGTTTGACTGGATCGCGCAATCTAAGCCGCGCGGGGTTGGGTTCTACTATCTCGATCACCTCACCCACAACGTGTTCAAGGGCAATATGGACACGTGGTTTTCGTTCTACGGCGATCTCTTCAACTTTCGCGAAATCCGGTTTTTCGACATCCAGGGCAAGTTCACTGGCCTCTTCAGCCGGGCGCTGACCTCGCCTTGTGGCCGCATCCGCATCCCGATCAACGAGGATCGTGGTGAGAAGGGCCAGATCGTCGCCTATCTAGAGAAATACAAGGGCGAAGGCATCCAGCACATCGCTGTGGGGGCGCGTGACATCTATGACGCCACCGATGCGATCGCCGCGGCTGGCCTCAAGTTCATGCCCGGCCCGCCCGAGACCTATTACCGGCTCAGCCATGAGCGGGTTCAGGGCCATGATGAGCCGATCGACCGGATGAAGAAACACGGCATTCTGATCGATGGCGAAGGCGTTGTGGACGGTGGCGAGACCAAGATCCTGTTGCAGATATTCTCAAAAACCGTGATCGGCCCGATCTTTTTTGAGTTCATCCAGCGCAAGGGGGATGACGGATTTGGCGAGGGCAATTTCCAGGCGCTCTTTGAATCCATCGAGGCCGAACAGATCGCCAATGGCGAGCTGGGACAGGTGACCGCAGCTGAATAACCGCATCGTCTGAACCCCTTGTGCAAGCCGCCAAGTTCAAAAAGGACTTGGCGGTTTTCGCGTTCTGCGTGTAGCTTTCCCGGCATTGAAACAAGTTTTAGGGAAGATTTATCATGCCGAATATCGTTGAAAACTGGGCTGCGGGTGCCGAAAGACTGAAAGATTTCTACGGGCGCAACTCATTCTATCGCAAACCTCTGATCACGCACACGGTGTCAAAGTCCTTTGAGGGGGGCTGGAAAAACGACTATGCACAGTCGATCTGCATGAGCCCGGAAGAGTGTGCGCATCTGCATTTTCCCGGCAAATTCGATTGTGACAGCCTGACCTCGCATGATTGCGACAGCGAGTTCAGCCGCCAGAATATCACCGGCGCGCTGCAGGCCGGATACACGGCGACCTGGGGCCATGCCGGCGATGTCGGCATGAAGGTTGATAAGAAAAAGCCCTATCTAGCGCGGGGCTTTTTCTTTGGCAATTTCGATATCCTCGACAAAAACGGCCGGCCGTTCACCGAAGGGACCTGCGATGGCATGTGCAATGTCGGTGTTGTTCGCAAGCCGCTCGAGGATGCATGTGAAAAGTGCCACCAGGAAGGTCGCTGGCATGGCAGCGTCAAGGCGCAGGTTGTATTGCCGGATCGGGAAATCGCCTTTCTGATCGGCGAGATGGCGTTTGATTTCCAGTATGAGTTCACCAGCAGTTGGATGAGCACAAAGTTCATCGGCACGCTCGAGGGCATGCTGATCCGCTACTGCAAGGATGACGGAAAGCGCTAAAGCTCAGCCACGCGGCATCTTGAGCACAACGTTGCGCCCGCGTTTGGAATAACGCAGTTCGCTCTCTCCGATGGCGGTCACCCGGCCGCCATCCATCCTGTCGCCGACCTGCACCTTTTTGTACTGACCGTTGGCCAGACGCACCAAAGCGCGGCGGCTGGACGGTTTGCCATAGACCCCGATCAGGTTGACCCGGTTGAGGTTGATCGCGTTGCGTTCGGTCGCCGCACGGGTGACCGAGGCGGCCGACGGAATGTCAGGTGTCACGGTGCGCGGGGCCACAGCCGCGGCGGTGCGCACCTCTTGCGGGCGGGCCTGTTCGGCCCGGCGCACGATGGCGGCCATGTTGCGCGGGCGCGTGACTGGCGCCAGAGAACGCACCACCGCCTGATCGGTGGCGGGGCTTTCGGGTTCGGCCTCTTGCGCGTCTTCCTGCGCGGTTCGCGGGCGCATGGTGGGCCGGATTGCGCGCAGCTCGGCGACCGAGATGCCGCCCAACGTCGCCCGTTCCCGCAGCTCCAGCAAGTCTTCGGGCCGGGCTTCGGGGCGAACTTGCCGCAGTGGGTTGTTTGCCTGCGGGGCAGGGGCGGCCGCATCGGGTGCGGGCACTGCGGTGGGGGTTACCGGCACCGGGTCGCGCAGGGGTGGTACCACCGGCGGCAGACCGGCATAGACCCGGTGCCCTTCCGGCGACAACGTCCCCTCGGGGCTGGCAACCACCAGGCCGCGAGGGTCCAGCGTGAACACCACACCGGCGGGCGGTGGCGCCGTTGGGACAGGCAATGCCGCCTCTTGCGACAAACCGCGGGCATCAGGCAGGGCCACCGCATCCAATTGCTGCACACCGGGGTCGATTGATGCCACATATAGGTCGTTCAAAAGGCTCTGCGCGGGTTCTTGCGGGGCAGCGGGGGCTCGCTGCCAAATGCCCGTCGCGGCATAGGTCGCTGCGGCTTCTTCTTCGGTCATCGCCTGTGGTAGCTGGGGTTGCGCCAACGCCTGAGGAACGTCTTCTGTGACCTGCCCGTCATCCAGCGCGGCCAGTTCCACCTCTGGTTCGGGGACCGCTGCAGGCGCCGGTTCCGGGGCTAGTGTCGGCAGGGTTGGGCTGTCTTCATCGGGCAACTCGACCGCGGCAACATCAGGCTCATCCCGCGAGAAGAGCGAGGCCAGGCCATCATCCAGGAAAACCGACGCCCAAGCTGCAACCCCAACCAAGAAGAGCAGAAGCGCCGAGGTCAGCATCAGCCCGAGATATTTGGGTTTGCCGCCAATCGCCGTGTCGCCGCGGGCGCCAAAGACGGTCATCCGCTCGCGTTCGCTCTGCAGCGCCAAACCGTCTGCCGGCGCCGACTCGGCCGGTTGCTGCGCCAATCGCCGCGCCGTCAATTCGCTGAGCGGCGACGGGGCAGGCTCCTTCGGGGGCTTGGGCGGGATCGGGATTTCCACCCGCGCATGCGCCGGGGCGTCGGGCGCCTTGGGCAGGGCGGGCTTCGAGGTTTCGGGCGCGTCGTCCGATTGCGTGGGCGCCTGCGCCTTTTGACGCCGGCGCGACATCGCATCCAGGACCGCGTTGGCGCGCGCGCCAAAGCCGCTGGTGGTGTCGGGCGCGTCCAGATCGCCGGAATTGACGTTGGATTCGCGTGCGGTGCTGTCGGGTGTCACAACCGGGGTGAACCGGGCCTTGCGCGCCGAGAGTTTCGGTTCGGGCCGTCCCATCGGCGCATCCGCGCTGATCGGTTTGGGCGCCGGCGGCACACGCCGCTGGCTGGAAAAGCTGGGCGGCGCGGCTTCGTTATCACTGTCTTCGGCTGTGTCACCGTCCGGTTCGGCCGGCGCCGATCTATGAGCCGGACCGAGGCGCAAGGCCGGGATCTCCGGCGCCTTGGTGGCGTCCGTTTCCGGCGCTTCCGTTGCAGCGGGTGTTTCCGGCGTCGCGTCCTCTGCCTCTGGCGTGGCGAGCGTTTCGACAACCGGCTCTTCGACCTGCTTGGGCTCATCCTGCACCGCAGGGGTCGCAGCCGCGGCCGCCTTCGGCCCCGGGCCCGGCTTTGCGCGCTTGGCGCCGACCGGTGTCAGGGCCGCCTTGTTCGCGGGCACAATCTGGATCGCATGGGGCAGGCGTTCGGGCTCTTTGCCTTTCCAGCCTGGCGCGCGGCCGAAATCTACGGCGCCGTCGAATGCCCCCTGGGGAGCTTGGGCTGCAAAACTGGCCGGGTTGAACCCGTGCGACCGGGCAAACGCCTCCGCCTCGTTCAGGGTATCTTGGGCAACCGCCGCGACAAGGATGCGCCCCGGCGCCAGTGCATAGTCGAACTTGAGGTCATCAACCGCATAAGGCGTCGCGCCTTCCAATGCGGCACGGATGGCGGTTTCGCGGGTGCTCTCGTCGCCGCCCAGATCGGGCAGGTCGATATAGCGGATCTGCTCGTTCGGAATCATCAAGACAACCCGCGCCCCGCCCGGCCCCAGGCTGAGCGCACGGGTCTTCAACCCGCGCACACCTTCATCGAGGTTGGCGCTGTCCAGCGCCACCTCCTCGATCTTGGCCCATTTTGGTCCCATGCGCCGCAACAGCGAGATGCCGTCAAACGACAGGGAAAGTGCGAAATTCGGGATCATGGAACGTCCTTATCAACCTTGTTGCGCGGTTGGGAGTCCTTTGCCTCACCATGTTGATTCTACAGCAAGTCTTTGCCGAGGAAAAGAAATGACGCGGGGGGAAGCTTGCACGCGGGCTGCTGCGCGGGCCACACTGCGCCCGGGTGAACTGTTATCGGAGCAATCGTCATGCGTGTTCTTGTCTTTCTTGCTGCATTGTGGGTTTCGGCGGCGGCCTGGGCCGAAGACATGCCCACCATGGTTGTGACCGGCGAAGGCACGGCCTTTGCGCCGCCAGATATGGCGACGATCACACTGGGCGTCACCGCCGAGGCGGAAACCGCGGTGGAGGCGATGAACGAGACGTCGGAAGTGGCCGCCGCCATCCTTGCCCGGCTTGACGGGCTAGGGATCGAGCCGCGCGACAGGCAGACCTCGGACCTGGGGCTTGGACCGATCTATGCCGAGCAGACCAAACCCGGGCAACGTGTTAAAATCGTTGGGTTTCGGGCGTCCAACCGGCTGACCGTCCGGGTCCGGGACCTGGCGGTTCTGGGTGATGCACTGGGCGCGGTGCTGGGTGATGGGGCCAACCGTCTGGACGGTCTGAGCTTTGGCTTGCAAGAGCCCCGCCCGCTGGAAGACGCGGCGCGGCGCAAGGCGGTGCAGGACGCTTTGGCCAAGGCGCAGCTTTACGCCGAAGCGGCGGGTGTGAGCCTCGGCCCGATCCAGTCGATCACCGAGGCCGGCAATCCCCGTCCGCAGGTCGAAATGTTCCGCGCCGCCCCGATGATGGCCGATGCCGTCCCAGTGGCAGGTGGCGAAACAGGCCTGACTTCAAGGGTCAACGTGGTGTTTGCCCTGGAGCAGGGGGGCGAGTGACAATCCCGCGGAATGCGCGGGATTGTTCAGGTTGGTACCGAATCTAAGCCTCTGGCGCCGGCGCGTCGCCGCGACAGCCCAAAGGCAAAGCCGCCGGCTGGGGCCGGCGTCTTCCGTTTAACCCAAGGTCAAACGTTGGCCTTGGTCAGCGCCTGGTCGAGATCTGCGATCAGATCATCCGCATCTTCGATCCCGATCGAAATCCGCACCACGTTCGGCGCGGCGCCGGCGGCGATCTGTTGTTCTTCGGTCAACTGCCGGTGCGTGGTCGAGGCGGAATGGATCACCAGGCTGCGGGTGTCGCCCAGATTGGCGACATGGCTGAAGATCTCGAGCGAATCCACCATCTTGACGCAGCCCTCATAGCCGGCCTTCAGCGCCACGGTGAAAAGCCCGCCGGCACCATTGGGACAGATCCGCGGCACTCGGTCGTTGTAGGGTGACGACGGCAACCCGGCATAAGTCACGTGATCGACGGCGGGGTGGTTTTCCAGCCAGCTCGCCACGCGCATCGCGTTTTCCACGTGGCGCTGCATCCGCAGGCTGAGCGTTTCGATCCCCATCAGCGTGTAATGCGCCGCCTGCGGGTTCAGTGTCATGCCCATATCGCGCAACCCGATGGCGATGCCGTGGAAGGTATAGGCGAGCGGGCCGAAGGTTTCGTGGAACTTGAGCCCGTGATAGGCGGGCTCGGGCTCGGACAGCGACGGGAACTTGTCCGACGCGGACCAGTCGAACTTGCCCGAATCCACCACGACCCCGCCGGTGACGGTGCCATTGCCGGTCAGGTATTTTGTCATCGAATGCACCACCAGCGTGGCACCATGTTCGATCGGCCGGCAGAGATACGGCGTGGCCGAGGTGTTGTCGACAATCAGCGGCAGGCCCGCGTCATCGGCCACCTTGGCCACCGCGTCGAGATCGGTGATGTAGCCACCTGGGTTGGCGATGGATTCGCAGAACACCGCGCGGGTGTCGTCATCAATCGCCGCGGCGATGGCATCAAGATCGTCGAAATCCACAAATGTCGCCGACCAGCCAAAGCGCTTGATCGTATGGCTGAACTGGGTGACCGACCCGCCGTAAAGCCGCGTCGACACCACGATGTTCTTGCCCGGCCCCATCAGCGGGAAGAGCGCCATGATCTGCGCCGCGTGGCCCGAGGAACAGCAAACCGCCCCAACGCCGCCCTCCAAAGTCGCCACACGTTCCTGCAAGGCGGCGACCGTGGGGTTGGTCAGCCGCGAATAGATGTAGCCGACCTCCTGCAGGTTAAAGAGCGCGGCGGCATGCTCAGAGTCGCGAAAGACATAAGCCGTTGTCTGATAGATCGGCACCTGCCGCGCCCCTGTGGCCGGATCGGGGCGGGCACCGGCGTGGATTTGCAGCGTGTCAAAGCCGTAGGTCGGGCCGTCGGTCATGGGGTCTGTCCTCCCTGAGGGTGTCTTTTCCCTTGTCCTAGGCGATTGCGCGCGCGGCGACAACGCATCTCTGCGCATCAGGGCCGGGTGTTCCGCGGTTATGCGTCGGTGCGGGACGTGCGTTTTGGTCTGGTGGCCTTGGGCAGGACATAAGGACCAGATCCGCGCCCGCACGGGCACTAAAGCCCCGGCACAAAACTGTACTTTGGGCGCTGCCGGGTTTCGTGGCAGGGTTGCGCATTGACAAAAAAAAGGATCACGCGATGACCAATGCGACCCCACCCTTTCCCGGCGCCAAGGAAAACCCGATGCTGCTTTTGGGTCTCTTGCCGAGAACGATCACGTTTTTCGACCTCAAGGGTGACAAAGCCAAGAATTTCACCGACGCAAGCCCGGTCATCCTGAAGCCGGGCAAGCAGCTTTACCGGGTGTTCGGTGGCGGTGCGGGCAAGATCGGCGGCTACTGGTCCCCGTCGCCGCCGTCGCCCGGGGAAACCGAAGGTGACTGGCGCAGCGAAAACGCGGTTGAGCCGGTGTGGAATGCCGGCACCACGGTTGTCGAGATGACGGTGAAAAAGGGCAAGACCTTGCAATCCTGGACCGGTGGGATCGAATCGCAACCGGCGCGGGACGATCAGCAAAAGATCATCAAGGATTGGTTCCTGGTCGGTGGTGGGACGCAATTCTACGTCAATTCCTGGGCCAAGGATTTCACCGATAGCCTGGATTTCAAGGTGTTGGGGCCAACACCATGGACGGCGCAGGCACCGGCCGTTTCGGTCGAGGAACCGGCGCAGGACGTGGCGCTTGCAACGGCGCCCGAAGATCTCAGCCCCGAAACCGCGGCCGAGGCGCATGTCCGGCTGGTGCATGATTTGGCCGCGGCGTTGCGGGCCACGGCCGAGGCGCTGCGCGATCCGGCTGTGCCTTGCGCGCCCGAGGATGTCGCGATCCTGCGCCAAGCCGCCAACACCGTGACCGCGCAGGCCAACGCGATGCTGGCCGATATCGGGCAGGATGATGCGGCGGTCGAGGTGGCGGCCTGGGCGCAGTGCAGCCTCAGCCGCCATATCGAGGTCGATCCGCGCTGGCCGCAAGGACGCGCGGCCGAGGCCGCGCTCGAGCAGGTGGTGCATAGCGCCGCCGCGCTTAGCCATCGCGCCGGGTAAAGGCGCGGGTTAGGCCGCCACCGTCTCGACGCAGAGCACGGTGGGCAGGTGGCGGGCGATCTCTTGCCAGCTGTCGCCTTCGTCATGGCTGGCAAAGACCGATCCGGTGTTGGTGCCGAAATAGACGCCTGGGCTCTCGCCCTGATCGGTCGCCATGGCCTGGCGCAACACGGTAAAGAAACAGGCCTCTTGCGGCAGCCCGTTGCGGCAGGCCTGCCAGCTCTCCCCGCCATCCTGTGACCGCCAGACCGCCGCCTTGGCGTCCGGTGGAAAGCGCCCGGCGCTGTCGCCATTGAGGGGCAGGGTCCAGAGCGTGTCGGGTTTGGCGGGATGCACCGCCACCGGAAAGCCGAAGGTCGAGGGCAGGCCCTCGGTGATGTCATCCCAACTGCGCCCGCCATCACGCGACCGAAAGACCCCGTGGTGGTTCTGCTGATAGAGCAGATCGCCTTCCGCCCCGGCGCGCACCATGTTGTGCACGCAGAGCCCGGCATTGCCGTCGCTGGGGGCTGCGGGATGGTCGTGATGGCCACAGGCATCCGCATTCGACAGCCGATTGCGCCGCTCCCACGTGGCACCGCCATCTTCGCTGGCAAACACACCGGCGGCGGATATGCCGATCCACATCTTCTGCGGATCCTCAGGTGAGGCCACAATCGTGTGCAGCGTCAGCCCGACGGCACCAGGGTTCCAGCTTTCGCGGTCGGGAAATTCCGCAATGCTGGCAACCGATTGCCAGCTTTCGCCCTGATCGTCGCTGACATAGAGATTGGCGGGTTTCGCCCCTGTGAAAAGCCGGTCCCCCACCCGCCCGACAGACCAGAGCGCATCGATCTTGCCGGTGAACTCGGCGGGTGGCGCTGGATCGCGGCCAAAGAAGGCGGCGGTGTCTGGGTCGTTGCGGATCCACTCATCCAACGTACCATCGGCGAGCTTTGACAGCGCCCAGGTCGTGCCGCCATCCTCTGATCGCCAGACGCCGGCGCCTTCCCACTCGCCGCCCCCGGCGGCCCAAAGCGCATTGCCCTCGCCAATCGCATGGTTGATCGCCCACCCATCACAGAGCGGCCCCGTTACACGCCAAGACGCGCCGTCTTTGGGTTCAAGCAGAAAAAGGCCTTTGGTTGTGCCGACCAGCAAAGTGACTTTGGTATCCATCGTCGCCTCCCGTCGCTGAGCGGCGACAGGATAGCACAATCGGCCACCAGCCCCTAACGCATCCAAAACCCTTCGCGTTTGATCGTGTTGCGGATCGCTTGTTCGCGACGGGGCAGGTCGCTCCGATCAAAGAGCGCGCGGACCTTGTGGCCGCGGCCCTGATAGATCATGCGTTTGATCGGATCGTACTGCTTCAGCACCTTCTTGATCCGGTTGGCGGCGGTCACGGCCTCCAGCACGTCGACCACCTTGTCGCTTTCGCGGGCGTAAAGCAGGGGCAGGACGCGGTAATGACAGGTGGTCTTGCCGTCGAGATACCCCGCCGGCAGCGTGTCGCGCCCGCCGCCAAATGAGTGGATGACCAAGGGCAGGGCGATCTGATCCAGCCAGGGATCCAGGCTTTGCAGCACCAGCTCGGGCGGGGTGTCGTCGCGGATGGTCAGAGCATAGTCCAGAAACCGGTCGCCAAAGGCTTTGGGGCAGGTGTAATAGAAAAACCCCGCGTTGAAATAGAGATAGCGCTGCCAGTATTCATCCGGCTGGCTCAGATCGAGCGAGCTTTCGAAATCCAGGCCAAAGCGGTCGTAAAGGGATTTCCAGATTTGCGTATAGCCGGGGCCATAGATCTCCAGCTCGGGCCAAGTGCCTTCGCGCCGCATCGACGCGGTGGGCCTGTTGAAATCGAACGGCACCTTGGCGAGATCGCCGGTCACCAGCGTGTCGGTGTCGAAGAAGATGAAAGGCTCACCCGCAGGCAGGGCGGCCAGCGCCTCGATCTTGTTGCCATAGGGATAGGGATCGCCGAAATGCCGGCTCTCGAAAGGTACGATTTTTGCCCCCAGATCCTCGAGCAACCCGCGCGTGGCGGGATCGGTGATGCGCGGATTGGTTGGCCATAGCGGGCCGGGCTGCGGTTCGGCGACGAAGAGGCGAAAGCGTGGGCCGGTGGTGTGGGCCTGCAGCGAGGCCGCAAAGATCACCGCCTCGTATTGCAGCCGCCCGGCCTGACCGACGATCAGGATATTGACGTTCTGCGGCTTTGCGGTGCGGGTGGCCATGGTAAGGTATGCCTGTCTGCCCGTTGGTCTTTTCTGGCACTATAGGTGGGAACGCAGCGGGTCAAAAGCGCTGATCTTGGCAAGGGGGTATTGATGTCGAAAACACGTCTGATGGCCGCAGTTATGGCTTTGGCTCTGGGTCAAAGCGTTTTGGCGGACGAAGGGTATGTGGCCGAGCCGCAAATCCCCACCGGCCAATTCACCACTGCGGTTGAGGTCAAACCGATCCTGACCGCCACCAAGGCGCAATGGATCGCCATCCGCGATTTCAACGGGCAGGACCTGCTCTATGTCACGCAGATCTATGCCTGGCGCTGCGGGCTTGTGGGTCTGAAGGTGGGTGTGAATGGCGCTGCCCCCGAGGCTTGGCCGGTGCCGCCTTGTCACGAAGGCACGGCCAGCCCCAACGCGATCACGCCCGAGGATGGGCTGCCCTACCGGTCTTATGCGGCGGGCAGCCTGGAAAGCGTGTCGGTGGAGCTGATCTATGACGACCTCAGCACCGACACCGCCGATTACGACCGCGCCGCCGTTCAGATGCCCTAAGGGCTGATCGGCTGCATCACCTGCGGTTCGATCACGTTCACCCCGGGCAGGCCTTGCGCCAGCGCCACAGCGTCCTGTTCGAGGATCGGGAAGGTGCGGTAGTGGCAGGGGATCACCGTTTGGAAGTTGAAATAGCGCTGCGCCGCCCAGGCCGCCTGCGCCATGTCCATGGTGAAATAGCCGCCCGCCGAGAGGATGCCGATATCGGGTTTGAAATAGGCCCCGATCCAGTCCATGTCGGCCATGATCCCGGTATCGCCGGAATGATAAAGCGTGTGGTCCTCACCTTTGATGATGAATCCGGTCTCCATCCCCATGTAGGTGGACTGCTCATCCATCGCCATAGACGAGGAATGCGAGGCCGGCACCATGGTCACGCTGACGGTGCCGAAACTGATGGTGCCGCCCTTGTTGAAGGCGTTGCCCTCGACCGCGCCCTGGGCGACCAGCGCTTGAGCCAATTCATACATCGCTGAAACCGGCGCGCCGGTGCGCTTCGAGATGCCGACAATGTCGGCCGTATGGTCAAAATGCCCATGGGTCACAAGGATTTGCGTCGCCCCCTCGATGGCGGGGCCATGCTGATCTTCGGCCAGCATCGGGTTGCCATTGAGCCACGGATCGATCAGCAGCACCTGGTCTTCGATCTCGATGCGGAATGAGCCATGGCCCAGCCAGATGATGTTCATGTCAGCCTCCCGTTGGTTTTTCTGCGTCCAGCCTAGCAGGATTGCGGGGCAGGGCTAGATGCTGTTGCAGGTGGAAAAGGGGCCAGGTCGGATGGATTGGACACAAGCGGTGGACGGCTATTGCGAGCGGGTCGGGCCGGCCTTTTGGGCTGAGCCGATCAATGCCGTTACCAATGCGGCCTTCCTGATCGCCGCCATCATTGTCTGGCCGCGGACGCAAGGGATTGGCCGGGTTTTGGCGGCGATCCTGTTTGCCATCGGTGTGGGCTCGTTCCTGTTCCACACCTTTGCCCAGCCTTGGGCGGGCGCGCTGGATGTGTTGCCGATTGTGCTCTTCATCCTGGTCTACATCTATGCTGCCAACCGCGATTTCTGGGGCCTGTCGATCACCAAGGCGACAGGGCTCACGGCGCTCTTCATTCCCTACGCCGGAGCCACGGTGCCGCTCTTCGCGTTGATCCCGGGATTGGGGGACTCCGCAGGCTATGCACCTGTCCCGATGCTGATCGCGCTCTACGCCTACCTCTTGCGCCACCGTTCGCCCGAAACCGCGCGGGGTCTCGCCATTGGGGCGGGGCTACTGGTCCTGTCGCTGACCCTGCGCACGATTGATGAGCCGCTCTGCCATCACCTGCCGTTTGGCACACATTTCGGCTGGCATCTGCTCAACGCCACGATGCTGGGCTGGATGATCGAGGTGCATCGCAGGCATATGCTTGCGGGCGCTGTCGCGGGGCGCTAAAGCCGGGGCCATCCGAACCGAAGAGGCCCAGACATGTCGATCGACACAGAGACCGCCGCCCGCGTGGCCAAGCTTGCCCGGATCAAGGTCGAAGAGGACGCGCTGCCCGCATTGGCGCAAGAGTTCAACACCATCCTCGGGTTCATCGAGCAGTTGAACGAGGTGGATGTGGAAAATGTCGAACCGATGGTGTCGGTCGAACCGATGCGGCTGAAGCGGCGTGTGGATGGCGTGACGGACGGGGACCAGCAGGACAAGGTGCTGTCGAACGCGCCCGATGCGCGCGAAGGGTTTTTCGCAGTGCCGAAGGTGGTGGAGTGATGAGCGATCTGACCAAGATGAAAGTGGCCGAAGCGCGCGACGCGCTGCGCACAGGTGAGGTGACCAGTGTCGAGCTGACCCAGGCCTGCCTTGACGCCATCGACGCCGCCGACGCGCTGGGCGCTTTTGTGCACAAGACACCCGACAAGGCTTTGGACATGGCCCATGCCGCCGATGTGCGGATCAAGGATGGCGCCGCCCCCGCGATGTGCGGGATCCCCATGGGCATCAAGGACTTGTTCTGCACCAAGGGGGTGGCCAGCCAGGCCGGCAGCGGCATCCTGAACGGCTTCATACCGGAATATGAAAGCACCGTGACCACCCAGCTTTTCGATGCGGGTGCGGTGATGCTGGGTAAGCTGAACATGGATGAGTTCGCCATGGGCTCGTCGAATGAGACCTCGGTCTACGGCAACGCGGTCAACCCGTGGCGCGCGGGCAATGACGATGCGGCCCTGACGCCGGGCGGGTCTTCGGGCGGGTCGGCCAGCGCCGTGGCGGCGGACCTTTGCCTCGCCGCCACCGGCACCGATACCGGTGGCTCTATCCGCCAGCCTGCCGCGTTCGCCGGCATCACCGGGATCAAGCCCACTTACGGCCGTTGCTCGCGCTGGGGCATCGTGGCCTTTGCCTCGTCGCTGGATCAGGCCGGGCCGATGACCAAGGACGTGCGCGACGCCGCCATCGTGTTGCAGGCCATGTGCGGCCACGACCCGAAGGATAGCACCAGCGCTGACCTGGCAGTCCCGGATTTCGAGGCCGCGCTGACCGGTGACATCCGCGGCAAAACCATCGGCATTCCCCGCGAATACCGCATGGAGGGCATGCCGGACGAGATCGAGGCGCTCTGGGCGCAAGGGCGCGAGATGTTGCAGGATGCCGGCGCCAAGATCGTCGATATCAGCCTGCCGCACACGAAATACGCGTTGCCCGCCTATTACGTGATTGCCCCCGCCGAGGCGTCGTCAAACCTCGCGCGCTATGACGGTGTGCGCTATGGCCACCGGGCCAAGCTTTCCCAAGGTGACGGCATCACCGAGATGTACGAAAACACCCGCGCCGAAGGCTTTGGCGCCGAGGTGCAGCGACGGGTGATGATCGGCACATATGTGCTCTCGGCCGGGTTCTACGACGCCTATTACAACCGTGCGCGCAAGGTGCGTACGCTGATCAAGCAGGACTTTGAACAGGTCTTTGCCGAAGGGGTCGATGCGATCCTGACGCCCGCCACGCCCTCCGCTGCCTTCCCGCTGGGGATGGAGATGGACGACCCGGTACAGATGTATCTCAACGACGTCTTCACCGTGACGGTGAACCTTGCCGGCCTGCCCGGGATTTCGGTACCCGCAGGCCTCGACAAGCAGGGGCTGCCGCTGGGGCTGCAACTGATTGGCCGCCCGTGGGAGGAAGGCGATCTGCTGAATACCGCTTATGCGTTGGAACGCGCGGCGGGTTTTGTGGCCAAGCCGACGAAATGGTGGTAAGGGCTGCGGCAAAAGACTGGCAGGATCGAGTGATGCGGTATCTTTCATGTGCAGTGGCGGCGCTTGCGCTGGCGGCCTGTGCGCCGACTGTCCCCGACAGTGGGGCGGGCGTCGGCTTTGACCGGCTGGATCAGCAGCGCCTGCAGCGCGATGCCGTGCTCGAAGGCCGTGACGTCACCACTGTGCCCGGCCCGATCGACGTGCAGGCGACACCTCTGGATGCAGATGGCCAGCCCGCCCCGGGTGCCGCGCAAGCCGCGAACACGCCCGCCGATCAAATCGCGGCTGATGCCAATTCCGGGGTTGTACCGTTGCAGGCGTCGCCGTCAAACCCGGCCCCACCGGTGGTGACCAATGCCGCCGGGATTTCGGGTGAGAATGACTTTGCGGCCGTCTCCGACCAGCGTGACATCCAGGCGGATGCCGCCCTGATTGCGCGCAACCGGGCGCAGTACCAGGTGATTGCCCCGACCGATCTGCCCACACGCCCCGGCACCAATCAGCCGAACATCGTCGAGTACGCCCTGCGCACCACGAATGATGTGGGCACACCGCTCTATCGGCGCGGCTTCACCTCTGAGTCGCGCTATCAGCGCGCCTGCGCGGGCTATGCCTCTTCGGACCTCGCGCAAGAGGCGTTCCTGGCCCGTGGCGGGCCCGAGCGGGACCGCTTGGGACTTGATCCCGATGGCGACGGCTTTGCCTGCGGCTGGAACCCAGCACCGTTCCGCGCGGTGCGGGGCAGCTGACCCCGATCCCCCATCCGTCGCCCAATTGCGGGCCGCGGCGCAATGGCGCCCTGCCGGACATGGTGGTGCTGCATTACACCGCGATGACCAGCGCCGAAGAGGCGCGCGATTGGCTGTGTAATCCGCAATCGCAGGTCTCGGCTCATTACGTGCTGGCCGAGGATGGGCAGCTCTGGCAGCTCGTCGACGAAGACACCCGCGCCTGGCATGCCGGGGCCGGCGGCTGGGGCGATACAACGGATGTCAATTCCCGATCGATCGGGATCGAGATTTCCAACACCGGCACGCAACCCTTTCCCGAAACGCAGATGGCGGCCTTGGAGGTTTTGTTGCCCGGTATCCTGTCGCGCTGGGCGATCCCGCCGCATCGCGTGGTGGCGCACTCCGACACCGCTCTGGGCCGCAAGATCGATCCCGGGCCGCGGTTCGATTGGCGGCGCCTGGCGCATCAAGGGCTGTCGATCTGGCCCGGCATGGCCCCACCGGGCGACTTCTATGCGGATGCAACGCGGTTCGGCTATCACTGGCACGCGGGTCAGGAGGACGTGGTGCTGAACGCCTTTCGCCTGCGCTTCCGCCCCTGGGCGACCGGGCCGCTCGATGACACGGACCGCGCCTTGATGGCGGATCTTGCGGCGCGCTGGCCTACTCCAGCTGATAAGGCAGAACCTCCCGCTGGTCCGGCGTGATCGTCAGGGTCTTTTCCAGCGGCGGGACCGAGCGTTGGTGGCAATGCATCCGCTCACAAATCCGGCAGGAAATCCCAATCGGCTCAAACGCGCCATACCGCCTGAGGTCAAGCCCGTCGGCATAGACGAGGGCCCCCGCATGGCGCACCTCAC
>JAAUYB010207871.1_pt1 | contig 21152 bp, 18 predicted proteins | sample 7278071 | NCBI WGS metagenome assembly JAAUYB01 (sample SAMN14350121, study PRJNA611818) | marine sediment metagenome | isolation source: surface marine sediment (1.8m) | place: French Polynesia: Moorea | collected 2018-08 | reverse complement strand
TCCGGGCGCTATCAGGTTTCAGCTTTTTGTTTGTTTGGCTGATGCCTGACGCCTGACAGCGTCTCTTCTAAAAGGTGTCCTGCCAAAAATGGCAACGGTGGTGTTTCTGATGGTCAGATTCATGTCCATGCCCGATTCTTTCTCCAATACACCAGAGGGTGTTTCCTCGATCACTTTGTATTGAAGCATGACCCCATTTATCTGCAAACAGCCACCAGTTATCTTCACCGTGTCTCCCGGCAGGCCGACCAATCGTTTGAAACTGATACCAGTCCCCATTTGAAAGAGAACCAGATCCCCCCGGCCAGGATTGGCCAGCGTCAGCAATTTCAAGTCGGTATAGGGTACATATACATCATAGGCGGCCAGGTTGGCCAGGACCGATTTCGTAGAAATAGGTGGTACCGTAGGCATTGAAACCCAAAGCGAGTCATGGTTAGGGTCAACAATAAAGAAATCCGTTTAACGGTTTTCACAAACGCCTCCAACAGAATTGATTTTTAAGGCAACTTGGATAATCCAGGTTCATTGTAGCATATTTCCCAAAACCACACTCCTTTACAACAGTGGTCATTTTTAGACCTTCACACTTAAGTACTACTGAGCCCCAAAACAATTAGTATCATCCATCAGCTTGGGATATTGATTTCAGAACTATCAGAATTTCCACCATACCGCCGGCCTTCTCCTTGGGAACCAATTCGCAGCAATTGATTGTTAGCACTTGACTTGAAACTCTTTGTGACTAGGCGCTTCGTGTAACTTCTCCGCCGCGAAGCGGGGGCATAGGCAAATGAATACTCCTCCCCGCCGATCCCGTTATGAAAGGTAGAAAAGCCGCCGCGAAGCGGCGGCGGTAGATGGGGTGGTCTTGCTTACCCAGGGCTCCTTCGTCTCCGCCGGGCTTTAACCTGTCGGCCTCGCAAGCTCGGGCTTTGGGCTTCACCCATTACATTATTCAATCGTTGTGTTCCCACCGAACCCCGCGGGGCGCGGTGGGAACGAAACGCTTTCAGGTTTGTGGCAAGGGCATCAGGGTAGGCAGCCCGCTGTTGTGTTGATGTATAGCAGATCCCGAATATCTATCCGGCCGTCTCCGTCGGCATCGTGGATGGTTGCGGATAACCATTCTTGGGCGGCTAGGCGTAGATCTCGGGCGGTGTTGCAGCCATCGCCGTCCATGTCGAAATAACGGGAAGCCCTACCGGCGAGAACCGTGGCGGTTCGGATAGTTGGTGCGGCGACTCCCTGGTCGTTCAAAACCACCTGGTAGGCCGTGGTTGTGGCGGGAGGCGGGTCCAGGGTCAGCACATTCCCCGTGCCGATGAGCCCGGCGATCGGGTCCAACCATTCAATCGAGGTTACCTGACAGCAAAGGTCGGTGATCTCGAAGGTCAGGGGCAACAGACCGCGAACGGCGACCGGCGGTATCAACCGCATGCCCGGGATGGATTGAATCGAAGGCATGAGGTTGGTGTCCACCGGTTGGTCGTCAAACTGGAAAAAGGAAAAATCAAGCGAGGCATTACCCCAGCCGATGGCTTCCCCGGCAAGATGAAGCAGGGGCGCCGAACCTTCCAGGGGTTGGGAACCGGCGCCGGCCACGATGATTTCACCGGGTTGGCCAGCATTGGCCATAATCATCCACCCGGCGTTTTCCAGCAGCGTTCCCGTGGTGTCGATACCGGTAACGTCAAGAATGTCGGGGTTATAGGTCAGGATAAACCAGAAAGACCGGATGTCGCGGCCGTTGACCTCATCGGGAAGGACGGGCAGCCTGAGTTCATGATCCGGGGGCAGCGTCTGTTCGGGAATCATCACGCTGCCCATATTGGTTCGGCGCGGCGGGCCGGATTGGCAAAAGCCCGAGATCAGGTCGGCCGTGAAGCGGAAAATCTCAGAGGCGTCCAACGGCGTGATTACTCCGTTGCAGTTGGTGTCGGCGCGGCAGGGGTCCAGCGGATCATAGGGTGTGGGCAGGCCGACGGCGTATTTGAGAATCTGGGCGCCGTCGAAGGCGGTGATCGAGCCGTTGCCCGTAACATCTCCCTTGCGGCACATACAGATGTCCGCATCATTCAGGGTCATGCAGTAGTTTTCCTCGTTCACTTGGATGTTTTGAAAAGCCAGAGTGCTGCATTGGTCTGGCAATGCCTCGGCATTGACGAGGAAGTCAAGATAGAGCAAGACACCGCTCGTGGTGACGGCCGCGGATGTGCCGCCGGACAAGGTCAGTTGATCAGTCCCCGGGTTGACGAACAGGGACCAGTCTTGCATCAGGGTCCCGTCCTGATCAACACTCACAAAACTGAGCATGGACGGATCGAAGCTCAGGGTAAGGGTCAAGCCTTCTATGGCAACGCCGGGGTTATCCAGCTGGAGGGGAACCCGAAGGGCCAAACCCGGGGCGCCCTCCAAGCTTCCATGACCCCCGGATTGGAACGAGAAGGACAGCGAACCGGCAGCGCCCGGCAGCAGGGACAGGGTTGCCGGATCCGACGTTTCTGTACCGCAATTACCGGTAACCTGGCAGGAATAACCGCCTACATCCTCGGGGCCGACGGCGCCGATGGTCAATACGGGCGCGGTTTCACCGGGTATCGGCATGCCGTCGTGGAGCCATTGGTAGGAAGCATGGCCGCTGGAAGCCGTTACCGAAAAAATCGCCGAGCTGCCGGGACAGACGGTAACCGACTGGGGATGTCCCTCGATCTGCTCGCTGACCACGGTGACCGCGGCGCTGCCCGCGGCGACACCGGTGTCCAGCATATCGCTGACGCCGGTTACGGTGTAGGTGGCGTCAGCAAGGGGCGAGACGGGCCGGAGGAAGGGGCTAGCCGTCACGTTATCATGGGTGGCGCCGTCGCTCCAAACCAACTGCCAGGGCGGCATACCCGTGAGATCGACGCGAACGGTGGTGGATTGTCCGGGGCAAATCGTCCCGCCGCCTGATACGGTCGCGGTGGGTATGGCCGACCTGGTCATGGTTCCCAGGCTGTATCGGGCTTGAGGCGGGTGTTCCCCGTCGTCGATGACGGCATAGATGTAATAATCGCCTGGGGCCAGATTGGTTGTATCCCAGGTATAGTAGTCCTGGAAATCGTCCTCATACAGGCCGCTGACGATGAGTTGGCCGTCCTGACCCGTTTGATCGTTGTCATAGTACAGGGAAATCAAGGCGTTATGGTCCACATCATCGTCGACCCAGCGGATGGTGTAGTCCAGCACGGCGGTATCCCCGGCCCCGTCCGGTTCAGTCAGGGTGATGTCGGGCGCCGTGGTATTCAGACTACAATAGGGTGTTGAGGGCGGAGTAAAAGCACCCGTCCAGAGGGCGGCGCCCTTGGTGATCCGGAATTCGTCCAGATAGCCGCCGAACCAGTTGTTTCCGGCCCCCTGGTATTCCGGCCCCGCATCCCCGATGTAGAGCGGACCGTTCAAATTATCCAGGCTCCCGCTGATGATGGTGGACACGTCCGGAATGCCGTCCACATACAAGGTCAGTGTGTTGGCATAGCGAACAACGGCCACGTGATGCCACTGATCGTCCTCCATCTCGATCGTTCCGGTCAGCCACACGGGCGACACGGTATTCCCCTCGATAAAGACCACCACAACTCCCTGGTAGGTATAGATCTGGAGTGAATGTTCATCCACCGCGGGTGAATAGTTATATTGATTGACCACCAGATCGATCATGCTCCCCGGGGTTTTGATCCGGAAATCGATGGTAAAGTCGCCGGAACCGAAAGCCCAATCATCACTGTCGGGAATACTGAGGTAGCCGCTTGACCCGTCAAAATAGGCGGCCGCGGCGCCCAATTTTGGTTCGGCGGTGCTGAGGTGAACATTACCATGGGCCGTGACCGGGTGTGCTGCCGGTGATTCATCGATAAAGTCCGTTACGCCGTCAGCCCCATCCATATGCAACAGAAGACTGGTCTTCGGGTTGGGACAGGATCTTAAGACCGTCACGGGCCCGCTGCTGTAGGACACAACGGGCGGGTTGACGCCGTCTTCGATGACCGCATAGATGTAGTAATCCCCCTCGGGCATGGCGGAGGTATTCCATACGTAACGGTCCGCGGCATCATCCTCGTTCAAGCCGATGAAAAACCGCGTGCCGTCCTCGCCGGTATCATCGTTGTCGTAGTAGAGCGAGATGACCGCATTATCATCGGGGTCATGGTCGGTCCATTCGATGGTGGTGGTTAAATCGGTGATGTCTACCGCGCCGTTGGGCTCTGTCATGGTAATCATGGGCGGTTGATTGGCGCATTCGGGGTTTGACGGCGGAGAGAAGTAGGAAGTGGTCCATAGGGCGAGGCCTTTGGTAATGCGCAACTCGTCCAACCAGCCGTGAAACATGCTGTTCGTGGAAGTCTGGTACTCAGGGCTGACATCGCCGATAAAAAGCCGGCCGGTAAAGTCCTGCACAGGTCCCGTTATGGTCCCGCTGTCTACCCAACTGCCGTTATAGTAAATGACAAGTCTATCCCCATGGCGAACCACGGCGATATGATGCCAATTTCCATCGTAAGTGGTGAAATCTGATTTCAATTGAACCGGTGCGCCCTCGTGGCCACCGAAATAGACCCGAACAGTACCACTGTGGGTGTAGATTCGGAACGAAAGTTCGGGAGTACCCGGTGACGCGTTATACTGGCTGACTATCGTGCCGGAACCTCCGTAGGTTTTGAGCCAGAAATCAATGGTGAAGTCATTGGTGCCGAAATACCAATCGTTATGGTCGGGGAGGCTCATTCTATGCGTGGCGCCGTCGAAATGGAGACAACCGCTGCCCAAGACCTGGCCCGTGGCGATGTGTACATCGCCATGGGTGGTCACATGATGCGCCGAAGGGGAGCTGTCGATAATATCAGTGGAGCCTTCATCCCCGTCCAAATGCAGTAGTAAGCTGTGGTAAGGGGCAAGACAATCGTTTGTTTTGGGAGCGACCCATGGTTCTTGTGCGTTGAGGTGAAAGGCCGTACACCAGATAAGCAGGGACATCAAGCCGATAAGTTGTTTCATCGTAGCACCTCATTACATGCGGCGACCTGTTTGCATCAGGGGCATGACGAAACAGGCCGGTAGAAATAATTGATGGGGTTTGGTTTCCGATTGCGTGAGCCGGTTTTGTATTTCGCTCGGCGTTCGGGCAGTCGGAGGGCAGGCGGGTTGGCTTCGTTCGAATTGAGGAATCATCGCGCGTTCCTTGCTGAACAGCATTGATTGCAACAGAAATCAGCTTCAAGGCACCAACAGATCCCTGGATACCGAACAGATTGTGACGATTGAAAAAATGGTGCGGCAGATAATAGTCAGGTCAATCAGGCCAGGGAAAGAAATAGAAAAGATTGTGTTTGTGACAGGGTAATAAAAATATCGGGGAATAGATGGTGGCGGACGTTTCCAAGCGCCGCCCGAAAAAAGCATATATTAAGGCTACCGTTCGTACGGGAAACAATAAAAAGGCCGAAGAAAAGACCAGCAACATTCATACCGGTGGAAAGTCCTGATCCAAGTCACTGGTTTCATTAAATCGACCTCCATGACTACGACCGGCAGAGGGTGAAATCACCCAATTCCGAAAAATTTCCCCAATCTGCCGCGGTTTTGCTTACCCAGGGCTTCTCCGTTGCCGCCGGGCTTTAATCTGTCGCCCTCGCAAGCTCGGGCTTTGGGCTTCGCCCACGACCTGTCTCAAAACCACTTACAGGCGACGATGGGTCACAAACCATTTCTAACCAACTTTCTGTGACCAGGTGCTTCGTGTAACTTTCTTCGTGTAACTTTTCGTGTAACTTTCTGTGACCAGGTGCTTCGTGTAACTTTCCAAAAAATTCAGTTCGACTCGACATCCGTTGATGCCAATACGGAATGGCCCACCGACTCGGGCGTGATTTGCAAGCTGGGAAAAAGAATCTATCGACGATTGGACCAGCTAAAAGTATTCGGGTTGCTATCTTTTTCCGTGCCGACAAAAGAAACCTTACTGGGGGATCTCACCAGGCAGGACTTACTGATCAATTGTTGCTCCGAAAAGAAACTGGTCTTCCCCCGTTTTCCTGGACAGCCGGTTAAGCAAGGTTTACCAAGAACTTGGAGAACCAACTCTTGGGTGGAAGTTCAAGTTCCGAGAACCCATACGTTTTCCGAGCCATCCCATCAAAAGGTCCCGTTGTTGACACTTGATCGAGAATCCGCCTCTTGCCTCTTGCCGGCTTGGGCAGATCGACGGGCACCTTTTTATCGATGACCTCAACCTCATGGCTGTTTAAACGATGGTTAGAAAAAGAAAGGAGATTTGTAGTCGTGGTGTAGGCGCGAGCGTAGAAGGTAACCATCCGTTTGTCGTTTATGCCAGCCAAGCACCCACAAGCTGACCGATAAAACCGAAGATGACGAGGAATGCCCCGCTCAGAAAGCGCGTTCGTCTTCGAAGCAACTGTAAATTTCGGTTCCTAAGCACCCGGAACCTCGCGTTTAAGTCTGTGAACCACCGAAGCTCATCTTCAGCGGACTCTTGAAGAAGCCATTCGATAACAACTTCGCCATTGAATTGGCTTGGAATTCGATAATTCGAGGAGAAGATCTCCCACTCGATGGCGGTAAGTTGGGTGCCTATTCCTGTATTCAGCGCTTCCCACGCTTCCAACGCCTGCTCAAGGGATAGTGCCATCTCGGCATCGAGGTTAAGCGCCTCGATATCACCCTTCGAGAGACCGCCTTCTTCGAGTGCGGCAACGTAATTCTCATGGGTAGCCCTTTTACTGAAGTAGACCTGCGTTACGGCCCGAAATGCCTTGAAGGCTTTACTCTTGTTCGGCTGTCGGGCCTCTAATTCCTGCCTGAGATTGTGGAGGAATACAGAGAGCTTCTTCTTGAGTTGAAGAATACAAGCAGCATAATCGGATGAGAGTCCCCTAAACTCCGTGGTTTGAGCAGCACCGAGTTCAAACATCAAGATGGTGAAACCTATGACATCGAGGAAGAGGCCCGAAACCGCCAGGAATGTAGAAATGCTTTCCATTCTTCCACCTCCACTACATTTCAAAAATGGGTCGCTTGGTATAGCTCTAGTATACCACGCCTTCGAATCCCTTCCCAAAGTGGGCCGCTTTGAGATGTTGGGAATTTCAACGAGACACCGTTCCTAAGGCCAACCTGACAGGCCGATCAAGGCGCAAGTCCCGTAATTTACTGGGCTCACTAATAATCCAATGGAGCACCGGAACTCCTTGGGTTGATGACATACGTTTCAATGGGGCTGAAAAAGTAGGCAGAGACAGCTTGGTGGAGCTCAATAGCACTACCGCATATCGCTCGAGCTCAACCCGGACAACCGGAACGCCGTGGAGATGATTAAAAAATCGGGGCGAAAAATAAATAAAAGCCCTATTGCCAGTTCGGCCTGATCGAATTCTCGGGGGTATTTTTCGATGACCTCAACCTCATGGCCTCATATATGTTGGGACACGTTTTGTGGGACGAAAGGTGTTTGCAGAGTGATGATGTCCGTCAAGATCCCTGACCGTTCACTCACCAGGTGCCCAAACCGTTGGTTAAATGAGAAAATTTTCACCGATTTCCTCTGAGATTTCCACGAACTCAGAGCAAATCCCTGGAACCATTGCCCACCAACGGTTTCAGAGAACAGCTTGAAAATGAAACGCCGCTTGTAGTCGTGGTGTAGGCGGCTGGGGTGATAAGAATTGTGGGGTCGTAGGGCGTCGGCGTTGTTGGGTGGTGATGATTGGGAATCGGATGAGGTCTCGTTTGAGCAGACGATCGCCGATGCTGCGGGCAGGCCGACGGATCGCTCATCGAGGAGCCTCATCGGCGCGCTCCAGGCAGTCGGGGCACTCACCTCGCAGTTGGACCATCGCTTTCCGGATCGACGCGGCCCAGGGCCCATCCATCGACATCGACGCGGTGAGCTCTTCCGGCAGGCACGCGATGCGGCCACAGTCCTCGCAGAGGAAGTGCGGGTGACGATGCCCGTCATCTCCCGCCCCGGCGAGCGCGTAGCGATCGATGCCCGCGGCGCGGCTGACCACGGCGGTGACACCGGCGTTGCGGAGCTTCACGAGGTTCCGATAGATCGTCGCCGAATCCCAGTCCGTCTCGCCAAGGCGCTCGAGCACCTCGGTGTACGAGAGCGGGTTCCGGGCTTCCGCGAGCACGCGGAGCACCGCCACCCGAGGGGCGGTAACCCTAAGAGTGCTCTCGTGCAGCAGCTTTCGTGCCTCGTCCTTGGTGATACTCATGACGGATCTCCGGCGCGGGAAGAAGTTACCTCTGGAATTTTAGTAGAAACCGCTTGCATATGCAAGTCGCTTGCATGTACAATTTTTGCAACTAACTTGCAGGTGCATCCTGTTTGCGCACCTCGGAGCTTCGGGGCGCTCGGCCCAGGCTGTGCCGACGACAATACTGTTGCCGACTCAGTGCATCTTTAAATGAAGCAGAGAATGAACCGGACGAGGACATTGATGAACCTGAACCAGCACACCACTGCCGACAACCCACGTCTCCCCGTCACCGTACTTTCCGGCTTCCTCGGGGCTGGAAAGACAACACTACTCAACCAGGTGCTCAATAACCGGGAGGGTCGCCGGGTCGCGGTGATCGTAAATGACATGAGTGAAGTGAATATCGACGCGGCGCTCGTCGAGCGCGGCGGGGCCGAGCTCAGCCGGACTGAGGAAAAGCTGGTCGAGATGTCTAACGGCTGTATCTGTTGCACGCTGCGAGACGACCTGCTCGCTGAGGTTTCACGGCTCGCCAAGGAAGGACGCTTCGACTACCTACTCATCGAATCCACGGGGATCTCGGAGCCCATCCCGGTCGCCCAGACCTTTACCTTCGAAGACGAGAGCGGCGTGAGCCTGAGCCAGGTTTCGCGCCTCGATACGATGGTCACGGTCGTGGACACGGCGAGCTTCTTGCGGGACTACAACGCCGCTGAGGCGTTGAATGACCGGGGTGAGTCGTTAGGTGAAGATGACCTGCGGACGGTGACCGACCTGCTCATCGATCAGGTTGAGTTCGCCGACGTCATCGTACTCAACAAGCTTGATCTCGTAAGCAAGGACCAGGCGCTCAAGGTCGAAGCCATCGTCAAAGCGCTCAACCCCGGTGCGAATATCCTGACGGCAGTACGAGGACAGGTTCCGCTCGAATGCGTACTCGACACGGGCTTGTTCGACTACGAGAAGGCAGAGAGCTCTGCCGGTTGGATTCGAGAGCTGCAAGGTGAGCACACACCCGAGACCGAGGCGTATGGGATCTCGAGCTTCACGTATCAGACGCCACAGCCCTTCGATGCCGAGAAGCTGTGGGTGTTCCTGCACGACGATAAGAACTGGCGCGGCGTGCTGCGCTCGAAGGGCTTCTTCTGGGTCGCCGCCGACCACCGAATCGCCTACGAGTGGGCTCAAGCCGGCGGCGTCCGCAGCGTGAATCCCGCCGGGATGTGGTGGGCGGCCATGCCGCGAGAATACTGGGAGCACCCGGAGGGTCAGCGTCCTGACGAGCAACCGGGCTGGCATCCGCGCTTCGGGGATCGCGTCCAGCAAATTGTCTTCATCGGCCAAAATGTGGACCAGGCCGCGCTAAGCGCGCGCCTCGACGCGTGCCTGCTTCATGAGCGCCTTGCCCGCGCTGACAGCAATGCCTGGACAGAGCTGCGGAACCCATTTCCAGAGCTTCGCGTCGCCAAGGAGTCAGTATGACCGAAACTTCCTCATCCGTCTTGACGGAAGGGTCACCATGGAGGCGTGGCGAAGACGAGTCGTTCGCACTCGTGCCGTTCTTCGAACGCTCCCTGCTGGAGTGGGTCGACGACGAATCCGCCACCATCGCTGCCGGAGACTGGCGGGACGGTGCGGTGATGGAGCTCGTCGGTGCGGCGCGTTTGCTGCCCGCTCGCTACGACGGCTGCTTCGAGGGTGTCCGCGAGTTGCGAGCTGTCGGAAGTGAACACCACGCCCACGTCGATCTCGGCCGGATTCACTCCATCGAGTACGTGATTGCGCCCAGCGTCTGCCTTGGATTTCGGCCTTCTCTAGAGGTTCGCTACCTGAGCACGGGGCCCGGTGGAAGCCGGACAGGAAGAGCGATGGTTCGTGCCCTCGTCAACTCGCTCTACACGGAGGACGGTGTGAACGGCCACGCTGTTTCGACGTGGTATCAACGTTACCTCCGCGACGTCGCTGAACGACCGGATCGCGTCCGGCTCGTTCTCAGCCCCGAGGCATCCGGCGCAGCTGAGGGCGCTGCCTTTCTGGACGCTCTCGCAAAGGCCTCCAACATGGCGCTGCCGGGCTGGCCGGACGCGGCGCGAGTGCTCACGAGCGCGGAGAAGCCGGCCGTGACGCCCTCGGGTCCCGTCTTCCGTGATCTGCTCGAAGACGCCATTGCGCTTCACGACGCATCACTCGTCATCTTCCGCGACCGTACGCTTGTCGAGTTCAAGACCGACGATCTGGCGGGAGTGTTCGAGTACACGGAAGGCGAACACACGTCGTGGCAGATCGGCGCGATCGATGCGCACCATTGTCACCTGGCGCTCAACGCTGTCACGAGTGTCGAGTTCTCGGCAGAGCCGGTGCCATGCCAGGGCAATCGCCTCAACTACACGATCTGGTTCATCGTTGCCGGCGGATGCGGCAACCCTTTCAGGAGCGACGGCTATTTCTCCGTCACGTTGAACCGTCCCTATGAAGGTGATCGTCCGAGGTGGGCGGTCATACGGCCCTTGGTCGGGCTTTACGAGAAGTACCGTCAGCACGAGTGGGTCCGCGCTGACAACGGGTTCATCAGCGCCGTGGCTGACATTCCCGTGGGAGGGAGCTGATGCCACGATTGAGTGTCGCAGACTGCAAGGCGATCCTGAGGGCGCTTGAGGAGCGTCCGGCGCCAAGCTCATATGCTCAGCGAGCCGCCGCCCGACTCCGACTGCGCCTTGAGCAGGCCGCTAAGAGCAAAGCGTCCTCCGGCCCCTCCCTAACGCAAAACCAATCGTCGCAAACGCGTGACCACGGCGCCCTTCGGTCATATACGCTCCATGTGTGCACGTCCTGTAGGCCGCCAGGGTCGCCGCGGGAGCCTCGGGAGAGCCGACCGGGCTTCATCCTCTATCAGGAACTTCGCGCGATGTTCGACGACAGTCCCCTGAAACCGTGGGTGGATGTGAGGCCCGCCGAGTGCCTGAGCGTCTGTCCGCGCCCTTGTGGCATCGCGCTCTCGTCGCCCGGGGCGTGGACTTACATCTTTGGGGATCAGCAACCGGGCGAGAGTGTACCTGACATCGTGGAGTGCGTCTCGCTCTACATAGAGTCCCTGGATGGATTCATGCCGAGGGAGGAGCGCCCGAAGCCCCTCCGGGCAGGCGTCCTGGGGCGGGTTCCGCCATCCCCGGGAGGGTCGTCATGCATCTAGTACGACCAGATGAGAACCCCCTGCACGATCGGGTAGATGTGCGGCCCGCGGAGGCGCCCGCTAGACGAGCCCGTTGCCTGACCGAGTTGAGTGCGAGTCTCCTGATCGCGGGCGCGATGGGTGTTTCGGCAATCCTTTGGCTCGCGATTCTCGCGGTGATGGTGATCTGATGTCTGCTGTTCTCCAGATCCGAAATCTCGCTGTAGGATACCCCGGCCTGACGTTGTTTCGTCAGTTGTCTATCGACATTGAAGCCGGTACGACGCTCGCCGTGCTGGGCGCGAATGGCTCCGGCAAGAGCACCTTCGTCAAGGTGCTGCTCGGCCTGATCCTTCCGTTGTCGGGGCAGCTAAACTGGCCCAAGGGCCGTCCGCATGAGATCGGCTATCTCGCGCAGATGACCGAGTTCGACCGCCGTTTCCCCATTCGGGTGCGGGATCTCGTCTCCATGGGGGCGTGGCGAGGCTTCGGCCTGCGGTCCGGGCTAAACTGCGCCGGACGCCACCGAGTGGCAGCGGCGCTCGACGAGGCCGGCGTCCTGTCCCTTTCCGACCGGCCGCTTCACACTCTGTCGGGTGGGCAGCTTCAGCGCGCGCTGTTCGCCCGGGTAATGTTGCAGGACGCCCCACTGATCCTTCTGGACGAACCCTTCGCCGCCGTCGATCAGAGCACAGAGGAGCATCTACTGTCGATCATCCGGCGCTGGCGCGTTGAGGGCCGCGTGGTCGTCCTGGTCGTCCACGACCTCTCGTCGGTGCTGAACCACTGCTGCCAGGTCCTGCTCCTCGGTGGCGGGGACGCGACTCACGGCGCGGTCGAGAGCGTCCTGGCGCCCGAGCGCCTCGTGGCGCAAGGCTACCTCTCGGAGAGCCAGGCGGCCTGGATGTTCCGCGGTCACGCGACGAATCCGGTGAGCGGCCATGCTTGAGGTCTTCGCCGAGATGTGGGGCTTCGCCTTCATGCGGCGTGCCTTCGTAGCGACCACCGTGCTGTCGGTCTCGGTCGCACCTGTCGGGGCCTTCCTCGTTCTTCGCCGATTGTCGCTGGCCGGCGAGGCCATGGCCCACGCGATCACCCCGGGGATCGTGATCGGATTCGTGACGGCGGGCATGTCAGTGACGTCACTTCTCGTGGGGGGACTCATCGCCGGGATTGGCGTCGCCGGCCTGGCGGCGCTTCTGGCGCGATGGACGATTCTGCGCAGCGATGCGAGCCTCGCTTCGCTCTACCTCATCGCGCTGGCGATGGGCATCTTCATTCTGTCGGCAGCGGGGTCGGCGGTACCCCTCAAGAGTTTCCTGTTCGGCTCGATCCTCGGGATCGACGATCCGTCGATGCTTCTCCTGGGCGGCGTTGCGACGCTGACCCTGGTCTCGTTCGCGGTGATGTTGCGGCCCCTCATCGTCAGCACCTGCGATCCCGTGTTCTTCGAGTCGCAGACGCGACGGCCCTGGGTGGTCGAACAGGGGTTCATGCTCCTCCTGGTGCTGAATCTCCTGGCGGCTTTCAAGACCCTCGGCACGCTCATGGCCGTCGGCCTGATGATCCTCCCCGCGACCGGCGCACGATACTGGGCGAGCACCATTACCGGGCAATTGTTTCTCAGCTTCGTATTCGCCCTGTCGAGCTGCTGGATCGGCCTGACCCTGTCCTATTTGTTTCCCGAAACCCCGTCCGGCCCGGCGATTGTCCTGGTGGCCGGCTGCTTGTTCCTGATCTCGGTACTGTTGGGCCCGCTCGGCTTCGGAGGACGACTTCGCAGCCTGGTCCCATACCCCCCTACAACTGGGAGGACGTCATGACTCTTCTGAAGGCTCTTCGTGTCGGCCTGATCTCGGTATCGCTCGCGCTCTTCGCCTTGTCCGCATCGGCTCAAAGTGAGGAGGTCCGGGTTGTCGCCAGCTTCTCGATCCTCGGCGACATGGTCGAAGAGGTCGTCGGCAACCTCGCCGGCGTAAGCACGATCGTCGGACCCGATGCCGACGCCCACGTCTATGAACCCTCGGTCGCCGATGCGCGGGCCGTGGCCGAGGCCGATATCATCTTCGTCAACGGGCTAGGCTTCGAGACATGGGCGGAAACGTTGATCTCGGAGTCAGGGACCAAGGCCGTCGTCCATGTAGCGACGGAGGGGATCACCCCGATCGAGGTCGACGGCGCGACCGATCCCCACGCCTGGAACTCACTCACGAACGGCACGATCTACGTCCGCAACATCGTCAGCGCGATGGGCAAGGCCATGCCCGAGCACGCCGGCGCGATCGCCGCGAGGGGCGAGGCCTACATCGCTGAACTCAAGGCTCTGGACGCCGAGACTCGCGTCAGGCTGGCCGCGCTGCCGGCGAACCGCCGCACCATCGTCACCGCCCATGACGCGTTCGGGTATCTGGCAGACGCCTACGGTCTCACCTTTCTCGCGCCTCAGGGCATCGACACCGAGGGGGAGCCCTCGGCACGCGACCTTGCGGTTCTGATCGAGCAGTTGAGGGCCGAGGCCGCAGCAGCGTTATTCGTCGAGAACATCGCCAACCCGGCGCTCGTCCGGCAGATTTCGAACGAGACCGGCATCGCCATCGGCGGACGCCTGTTCTCCGACGCTCTGTCCGAACGTGGGGGGCCGGCCACGAGCTACCTGGAGATGTTCCGGCACAATCTCGGCGCGTTGCTCGACGCGCTCGAACAACCAACGGCGCCCTGAACGAAGCGTCGGGGGAGGAGAACGCATGTTAATCGGCAAGGAAACGAAGAGGCCGAACCTCGAACGGGTTCGAAGAATCAAAAAGGCATTGCGTGAAGCGCTGAGCCTTTCCGACGACACCACCGTCACAGTCACCGAGTTGGCTTGTCTCGAAGAGGATTGTGCGCCGGTCGAGACCGTGTTTGGGCTGCTCAGGCCCGATGCGCCGCAGCTTCAGCACAAGTTACACAAATCAATGGACGCCGTTGATGCCGAGGACCTGGTCCAGGTATGCACGGCGTGGGGATTCGACGTCAAGATTCCGGTGCTCGCACCACTACCCAAGCAGAACTAGGAGAACTAGGAGAACATGATGAACACGACGCAAAAAGTACCTGTCACCATCCTCACCGGCTTCCTCGGCTCTGGCAAGACGACCCTGCTCAACCGGATCTTGAGTGAGGAACACGGCAAACGCATCGCCGTGATCGAAAACGAGTTCGGGGAGGTCGGCATCGATCAGGCACTCGTCATCAATGCTGACGAGGAGATCTTCGAGATGTCGAACGGCTGCATCTGCTGCACTGTGCGTGGAGACCTGATTCGCGTGCTCGGCAATCTCATGAAACGCCGCGACAAGTTCGATTATGTCCTGGTGGAAACCACGGGACTCGCCGACCCCGGCCCGGTCGCTCAAACCTTCTTCATGGACGACGAGATTCGCACGGAGTTCGCGCTGGACGGGATCGTCACGCTCGTTGACGCGGCCCACATCGAGCAGCAGCTCGGCCGTAGCGACGAAAGCACGGAGCAGGTCGCCTTTGCGGACGTCCTCGTGCTCAACAAGACGGATCTCGTCAACGACGAGACGCTCGACAGGCTCGAAGCGCGGCTCCGGGACATGAACCGAATGGCCCAAGTGGTGCGTAGCGAACGGGGGAACGTCTCCGTCGATACGGTCCTCAACCTCAGCGCCTTCGACCTGGACCAGGTGCTCGAACGTCGTCCCACCTTCCTGGAACCGGAGTATCCGTTTGAGTGGACCGGAGTCTATGCACTCCGGAAGGGTCGCTACGAACTGAGTCTCGCCGAAGGACCTGATCCGACCATGTCGCTCGTCGTCGTGTACGACCAGGGTACGGACGACGCGGCGCTTCGTCAAGGCGCCGAGTGGTGTGTGCGGCGGTACGCCGAACCCGCCGAACCCGTTCGCCCGGGGGAAACGATTCCTCTTGGAAAGCACGTCAACCTGCAGCTCGATGCCTCGGGGCGCAAGTCGTTCTTTCTGGAGGTTGATCGGCAGGTGTGGGTGGGTTTCTATGCCCAGCACACCGCCGAGGAGTTCGATCTTCAACTGACCGATGCGGACGGTGCGACCATCAGGCAAGAGGTTGAACGCACCTGGGTTGCCCAGCACGAGCACGACGACGAGGTGGGCTCGATCGCCATCGAGATGGACGGCAATGTTGATCCCGACGAACTCAATGCCTGGCTCGGTAAACTGCTCCGTGAGCGCGGCGTGGAAATCTTCCGCATGAAGGGCTTCATCAGCTTCGCCCGTGATTCGCGCCGCTTCGTCTTTCAGGGGGTTCACATGCTCTTTGACGGACAACCGGACCGTCCTTGGGGTGACTCGCCTCGACGCAATCAGTTGGTCTTCATCGGTCGCAACCTCGACGAGGTGGACATGCGCCGGGGATTCGAAGCATGCCTGATATGAATCTGGAGAAACCAAAGGGAGTGCTCAGACGGGGTTGGTCTGCCACGGTCGGCGACTACGCCATCGCCGGTGGCTGGACCCGGCATGGCGAGGTGCTTGTGGTCGGTGATGTGGCAGGCGGCGTCTCCGCCTTCGACGGCAAATCCGGCGACACCATCTGGGCGCGGCCCGAGATCCATGAGGGCGGTGTGCTCGCGACGACGATCCACCCGAGTCAATCCGTGTTCGCTACGGCCGGCCAGGACGGACGCGTCCTGATCTGGAATGCTGCCGAGGACAAGGTGAGCCAAACTGTCGACATCGGCGGTTGGGTGGAAAATGTGGCGTGGTCGCCGGATGGACAATGGTTGGCGGCGTCCAGTTCCCGGCAGGTTCGTGTGTATGGTGCGGACGGTGGCGAGGCTTGGCGTTCTGATGATCATCCCAGCACCGTCAGCGCGATCGCCTGGGCGAGCGCAGAGGAACTGGCGACGGCCTGTTACGGCCGCGTGACGTTCTTCGGCGCGTCCACCGGCGAGCTCCGCCAGAAGCTGGAATGGAAGGGTTCCCTGGTGTCGATGGTACTGAGCCCGGACGGGGATATCGTGGCCTGCGGTAGCCAGGACAACTCGGTGCACTTCTGGCGTCGCTCCACGCAGGAGGACTCCATGATGTCAGGATATCCTGGCAAACCGTCGGCCCTGGCATTCGATGACACCGGCACCCTCCTGGCCACCGGCGGCAGTGATGCGGTCACAGTCTGGAGCTTCCGGGGAAGTGGTCCGGAAGGCACGCGACCCGGTGTTCTGAGGCTTCATCCTCAACCTGTCACAACGCTTGCTTTCGCGCACCGCGGGATGCGCCTGGCCTCGGGATCTCGGGATGGCGCCGTATTGGTTTCTTCGCTTCGGAGTGATGGAGAAGGCCGTGTGGTAGGGGCTGCGCGTGTGCCGGATGTGGTCGCCGAATTGTATTGGCGGCCGGACGGTCGCGCCCTTGCCACGCTCGACGCTCGGGGTGGCGTGAACGTTTGGCGAGTGAGGAAATGATTTTCCACGATCGCAACAGCCTGGATTACAGCGCCTTCGCGGCTAGGAGTCGATCTCAAAGACCCGGAGCCCTGAATGTGCCGTCCCAGCCCAGGAAGAGTACGGCCCAACGGCCCTGGAGGCGTGATAACATGATCGGCTGATTTTTCTATCGTACCTTACATTCGAAGGAGTCATCTATGACAGGGTTGAGACAAATAATTTTTCTTTGTTTTATCCTTCTCGGGAACCTTACTACCATTGGGCAAACAGTCATGACATCCGGGCCGCCGGCCGGTCCTGCCCAAGAGGCGGCGCCGGTGCCGGCTGTTGCCTCATTGTGGGACGATGCGGTCGCCTGGGCCGGGAATCGCGCAATGCCGCTGACCACGAGCGAACCTGGTCAGGGATTCGCAGATCTCCGCAAACTAGCACCGTCGATCGGCTCAGCGCGCATCGTCGGGATGGGCGAAGCCACGCATGGAACACGTGAATTCTTCCAACTGAAGCACCGCATGTTCGAGTACCTGGTTTCAGAGCACGGTTTTCGGTTATTTGGACTGGAAGCGAGCTACGCTGGCTGTTTGCCCATAGACCATTATGTTCAGACCGGAGAGGGTAATGCTCGCGCCCTGGTCAAGGGGCAGGGATTCTGGACGTGGGACACCGAGGAAGTTCTCGCCCTGGTCGAGTGGATGCGGTCCTACAACGCGCGGTGCGAGACACCCGAGGATCGCGTACACTTCTACGGAATCGACACGCAGGACGCCGCAAGGCCGCTTCGGTTGGCGTTGGCTCGCCTTGCGAAGTTCGACCCGGAGCAAGCGAAACACCTCGAGCGACAACTGGCGCCGGCCATCGCAACCCGCTACGCAAGTGACCTGCGCAATGGTTCGATGGAGGACTATCGAGCGGTCCTTCGCAGCATCGAAGACCTGAAGACGCAGCTGTCAAAGCACCGCAAAGCGTTGGGCAACCAGCTCACCGAACGAGGCTATGCGCGGGTCCATTTTGCGGCGGAGGCCGGCCGCTACGCTGTTATGGCCAATCGCCCGACAGTGAACGCGCGCAAACCGAAAGCGCTACGCAATATCCGCGATGAAACGATGGCCAGGGTCGTCGATTGGATCCTCGATCAACATGGAGACGAGTCACGGATCATGCTCTGGGCACACGACGGGCACGTCACCAAGTACCGGGGCGATCCTCAGAAAGATCGCCCGTTCTTGGGCAGCTTTCTCGAGGCCAGGTACGGCGACGACTACATCCCCGTTGGGTTTTCGTTTGCAAAGGGAGGGTTTCAGGCATTGTATTGGCCGAAATCCGGCGAGGACTGGGCACGACGTGTCCTCGGTGAGTACCGGATCGGAGGAGTGATCCCCGGGTCGATCGACCACTTGTTTTCAGAGGTCGGCCATGCGCAGTTTTTCCTTGATCTACGAACCACCGACAACGCGGTTCCATCGTGGCTAAACCAACCACGAAAGCGACGAAGCATCGGTGGCTTATTTGACAGCGATGACGCCGACGGCCCGCGCTTCACCGAACAGGTGGTACTGCACGAGCACTTCGAGCTCGTCGTATTCGTCAACACAACCTCCCGCGCCGTGCCCCTCAGCCCGCCTCCTCCCTTCCGGTTTGGTGCATGGACCAAAGACAGCGATGCCGGTGGCGCGTTGGTTACGGGCGTTGCTGACGACTCGATCGCGCAACGGACCGGTCTTCAGGCAGACGACGTCATTCGCCGGGTGGCCGGCTTTGCGGTCGAGAACGTGTATGACCTCAGTCTCGCGCTTGCCAAGCTGGACCGTCCCGGCAAGGTCGTCGTCCAAATTCTGAGGCGCCGACATGACGGAAGCTATGAGCCCCAAGCGCTATCCCTCCAGGTCCCGACCTGGGTGAGAACGAAGCAGTAACCGGCGTTGACACGTGAGCGACGAGCCACCTGCCCAGGACCCGAGCGGCCCGAAGCTCCGCAAACGAGTACGCGAGCCGGGTGCACCTGAGAGTCAGTTGCAAAAGTAGATGCAAGTAGCTTGCATTTACAGGCGGTTTCTCCTAAGCTTTTGGAAGTGACTACTTCCCGCGCCGGAGATTCGTCATGAGAATCACCAAAGACGAGGCAAGAACGATGCTGCACGAGAACAACCAAACAAGTTCGACGCTGATACTTCGTATCATCCCATGCCTTGTTATGGTAATCGTAACTTCGCACGGTCATCACACCTGTGTGGAGCATGATGGTGCTTATGACAATCAGCAGCGGCATTATCTCGGTCATGTGAACCACACCGGCGAAAAATTGATACCGATCGAGATGAGTGACCTTTACGATCACGAACATTGCGTCGCGTGTCTGCTTTTGGTCAAGGGTCCCGATCCGATTCGCGCCGAACATCTTGACTTCCGCTGTACCAACCCGAATGTCGAGTACATTTTTCTCGTACCCTTCGACCCAGCCCTCATCAGGCATCCGCGCGGACCGCCTCCTCACTCCTGAATCGCTGTGTAATTTGTGTGACCGACCAGGCATTCATTCGTGAGAATGAATCGCTTTTTTCAAAATGTATCCCGGCGCTCTGAAATGGTAGGTGACCGGGTAGTGATTTGGAGTAGAACATGTTTCATTTGAAAATGATTTTGTGCGCTGTATTTGTGTGTACCGGCGTATTTGCCCAGGATGCCGTGGTACGCGGTAAGGTGATGAATGCCGACCAGGAAACCGTGGCCGGGGCCGAGGTGATGATCTCCGGTGTCCGCCGCCAGGTAACCCGTGCGACGGATGGTAGTTTCGAAGTCTCGTTGGCGGCGGGTAAGTACACCGTAGTAGCCAAGGATCCCCGTTACGGATCCGCCGTTCAAAAGGTCGAACTTGACGCGAGCCAAACCCTGGAAATTGTGCTGACACTCGATATCAATCTGCACGAGGAAATCGTGGTGACCGGTCAGATGCGCGCGCGCGCCATGTCGGAGACCTTCCAGTCTTATGGGGTGCTCGATAGTGATGATCTGATGGAAAAAATGGCGCCGACCATCGGTGAGGTGCTGAGGGAAGAGCCCGGTGTAAGCACCACCTATTTCGGGCCGGGTGCGGGCCGGCCGATTATCCGTGGTATCGGCGGAGATCGGATCCGGATTCTCGAAGACGGCATCGGGGTTGGCGACGCCAGCAGCACCAGCCCGGACCACGCGGTATCCGGCGATCCGATCGGCGCGGAACGGGTCGAAATCATCCGCGGCCCGGGCACCTTGCGTTTCGGCAGCAGCGCGGTGGGCGGCGTAGTCAACATCCTCGACGACAGAATCCCAGAACTGCAGTATGAGAAAACGACTTCCGGTTCGGTGTTCCTCAGTGGGAACTCCGTCGCGGATGAACGTGTCGGTGCGGTCAAGCTCAACGGCTCGATCGACAGAATTTCCTGGCATGCCGAGTACCTGGACCGTGAAACCGAAGACTACGAGATTCCCGGTTTTGCCGAACTTGAAGGTATAGATGAACACGACGAAGAAGAAGGTCACGATGAAGAGGAAGAGGTCGAGGGCCTGTTGGAGAACAGCAGAATCGAAAGCTCAAAAGGTAGCGTGGGTGTTTCTTATATCGGCGACCGCGGGTTCATAGGCGTGGCCTATAAGGGGTTCGATACCAACTACGGCCTTCCCGGCCATGGCCATCACGAGGAAGGAGGCCACGATGAGGAAGGTCATGACGAAGAAGGCCATGACGAGGAAGATGAATTCGTCTCGATTGATATGGAACAACGCCGGTTCGACTTACGCGGTGCGCTGGAAATGAGTAACAACTTTTTCCAGAGCGGGAAGTTCGGCTACGGCGTGACCGACTACGAGCACCTGGAATTCGAAGGCGAAGAGGTCGGGACGACCTATACCAACGAATTCTGGGAATTCCGGACAGAGTTGGAGCATCGCGAGATCGGCATCTTCCAGGGCAGCATCGGGCTTCAAATCTCCGATCGCGATTTCTCGGCGCTCGGTGCGGAGGCATTTGTGCCGCCCTCGCAAACCGAGCGTTTGGGTCTGTTTATCGTGGAAGAGGCCGAACTCAACCAGAACTGGACGCTGAACGTCGGTTTTCGTTACGATGAGCAGGATTCCGATGCCGACTTTACTGACTTCGGCCATGGTCATGGAGAAGAAGAGGAAGGCGAAGAGCACGACGAAGAGGAGCATGAGTGATAGGCGGCACGATAACTGATAGAAAATCTGGTGAAAATGTGCAAATTATTCGAGGTTTAGGGTGAGAGCCCCCTCACGAAATTTGCCGATTCCAAAGAGGACTCTC
>JAAUYB010120325.1_pt1 | contig 21203 bp, 15 predicted proteins | sample 7278071 | NCBI WGS metagenome assembly JAAUYB01 (sample SAMN14350121, study PRJNA611818) | marine sediment metagenome | isolation source: surface marine sediment (1.8m) | place: French Polynesia: Moorea | collected 2018-08 | reverse complement strand
TTCAAGGTGCATTGCCTATTGCTTGGTTTTCGCTTTTCGGCAGTTCAAGTATATCATACAAAATATCAAGCCGTCCTAGAAGGACGGGGTTTCTACCCACATTTTCGATGAAAACTGCTATCAGGACTTGGTAAAATAGCTAAGTTGAGTCATACCGCCCATACCCTCCAGAGAAGTGTGGGGTTGTCTCCCCTTCTGTTGTATAAATTCGCTACCAAATTATTTTATATTCAGCCATTATGCAAACCCTCGAAACACCTCAAACTTCCCCTAAACCCGAATTTGATACCACCATCCATCGTCGTTCCACCCGTCCGGTTCAAGTGGGAGACGTAACCATTGGCGGCGGCTCTCCCGTTGTGGTACAGTCCATGATCAATGAGGATACCCTCGATATTGAAGGGTCCGTTGCGGCCATTCGTCGGTTACACGAAATCGGTTGCGAAATTGTGCGGGTAACCGTTCCCAGCATGGCCCATGCGAAGGCGTTAGCCACCATTAAAGAGAAATTAGCTCAAGTTTATCAACCCGTCCCTTTAGTGGCGGATGTACATCATAATGGTTTAAAAATCGCCCTCGAAGTGGCTAAGCACGTGGACAAGGTCCGCATTAACCCAGGATTATACGTCTTTGAGAAACCCAGTGCCACCCGTAGTGAATATAGCGACACAGAATTTGCAGAAATTGGGGAAAAAATTCGCCAAACCCTAGAACCCTTGGTCATTTCTCTGCGAGATCAAGGAAAAGCCATGAGAATTGGCGTTAATCATGGGTCTTTAGCCGAAAGAATGTTATTTACCTACGGCGACACCCCAGAAGGGATGGTGGAATCAGCCTTGGAATTTATCCGTATTTGTGAGTCCCTCGATTTCTATAATTTGGTCATTTCCCTCAAAGCATCGCGGGTTCCGGTCATGTTAGCCGCCTATCGTTTGATGGTAAAACGCATGGATGAACTAGGGATGGACTATCCCCTCCATTTAGGGGTGACAGAAGCAGGAGACGGGGAATATGGCCGGATTAAATCTACGGCTGGGATTGGAACCCTCCTGGCAGAAGGCATCGGTGATACCATTCGCGTGTCCTTAACCGAAGCCCCAGAAAAAGAAATCCCCGTTTGTTATAGTATTTTGCAAGCCTTGGGACTACGGAAAACCATGGTGGAATACGTCGCTTGTCCTTCCTGTGGTCGTACTCTCTTTAATCTTGAGGAGGTGTTACATAAGGTACGAGAAGCCACTAAACATCTCACCGGTTTAGATATTGCGGTGATGGGATGTATCGTCAACGGGCCAGGGGAAATGGCTGACGCTGATTATGGTTATGTCGGTAAACAAGCCGGTTATATTTCCCTGTATCGAGGCCGCGAAGAAATTAAAAAAGTGCCAGAAGATCAAGGGGTACAAGAATTAATTAACTTAATTAAAGGAGATGGCCGTTGGGTTGATCCTTAATTTTAGAGAGGGAGCAGGGAGCAGGGAGCAGGGAGTAGAGGGAGCAGGGAGCAGGGAGCAGGGAGTAGAGGGAGCAGGGAGCAGGGAGCAGGGAGCAGGGAGTAGAGGGAGCAGAGGGAGAAAAAGATTAATTTTGTTTCTTATCTTCCCACCCTTCCCACACTCCCGTCACCCCGTCACCCCGTCACCCCTTACCCTAACACTTGAGAAGCGGCGGCAATACCTGCCCCAGACTTGGCTCCCTCATAACCCAAGGTTTGTAAGGTGGCTTCTAAAGCTGCGATCGCGGTTAAAACATCCCGTTCACTGACAAAGCCTAAATGGCCAAAACGGAATATTTTACCTTTGAGATGATCTTGTCCCCCGGCTAAGGCAATATCAAACTGTTGTTTCATGGTAGAGCGAATAGCCTCAGCTTCCACCGTAGAAGGCATCACCGCCGTTACCGCACTACTAGCCGCCTCGTCAGGGGCAAATAAGGTTAACCCTAACCCTTTGACCGCAGCACGGGTGGCTTGGGTTAACCGTTGATGACGGCTAAACATAGCCTCTAACCCCTCTGCTTTCATCATGGCTAAAGCCACTTGTAACCCGTACATCAGATTCACCGGCGGTGTAAAGGGAGAACTGTTTTTATCGGTGGCTTTTTTGTAAGCCCCTAAATCAAAGTAAAACTTCGGTAACGTAGCGGTTTCGTAAGCTTTCCAGGCTTTGGGACTGACGGCCACAAACCCCAGTCCCGGTGGAATCATATACCCTTTTTGGGACCCTGAGGCCACCATATCCAGCCCCCATTCATCCACCGGTACACTGACAGCCCCTAAACTGGTGACTGCATCCACCATGATCAACGCTTCCCCGTGGGCCTTGACGTAACCGTTGATCGTCTCTAGGTCGTTGAGAACCCCGGTAGAGGTTTCCGAATGGGTGATAATGACGGCTTTGATGGTTTTCTCATTGTCTGCTTCTAGCCTAGCTTTAAACGCCTCTGGATCGAGGGGTTTCCCCCATTCTGCGGTGATTTCTTCCACGTCTAAGCCGAAGGCACGGGCAACCTTTCCCCAACGCTCCCCAAACTTGCCGTTATTCCCCACTAAAACGCGATCGCCCGCACTCAAAAAATTGATAATGCCCGCTTCCATGGCCCCAGTCCCACTGGCGGTTAACATCAGCACATCGTTTTGGGTTTGGTGCAGCCATTTGAGGTTTTCTGTGATTTCCCCAATAATTTGACTAAAATCCCCACTTCGATGGCCAATGGGATGTTTTGCCATCGCTAATAACACACTTTCAGGCACAGGGGTTGGCCCTGGAATCATGAGCATATGTTTATCTTGCATTAATTCTGTCTCCTGCTTATTTTTGCTAAATCAATCAATCCCCTGTTTATGGGCATGAGAATATTAAAAAGCGAGATATTGTTGGGGCAGAGTATCAATCTCTGTTCCAAGAACAACTTCTGACTTCTGACTTCTAACTTCGTTACCCTGCTCCTTTCCACCTACTTTTTTCCTGATAACCTGTAACAAAATCTACTAAAATTGAGTAGGTTTTGACATCGGAAATGGCTTCGGTGACTCTGCAGGTTTTTCTTCCCAACCGACGTTACTCACTTTGAAGCCGACAATTATCGTTCCGTCCTTTTAAGAAAGGGTGAGGAAAATTACGTCTGGGGCTTTCACGGGGGTTGAGGTTGAGGTCTTACCTCCGAGATGATTAATCCTCTGGTTAATCATCTACCTATCATTATATCACAGCGTTTTTCATCTTCCTAGAGAGATATTGACAGCTTTTAGTAGATATCAATAGATTATTGGCTCCTAGAAGAAGCAGACTAGAAAAATCCTTGTCTTATCTCGATTTTTTTCAGCTTTAATTCAGATTTTTTCCTTTAAGGAATCAGCATCGGAATTAATTGCCCCATCTACACTATTAAGGGACCAATGATACTCTACGGGGATATGGGTTTGTTCACAAATGGCTTCGAGTTGTTTTTGTTGCGCTCTGGCTTTGCGTAGAGTAACAATTAATTGCTGCACTTGTTTATATAGGTGGGGTTCTTCGTAAGTCATGGCCTGCGTTTTACGCTCGAGCAACTGCAGGAGTAATTCGTAATGAACAAGAGACGGAAGGGGAAGGGGTTTCATCAGAATTATTGGTAATAAAATACTTAATCGGCTAAATTTAGAGCTTACTTTTACCATAAACCATCAAAGGCTAGGCAAAGCTAAAATTTATCTCTAGGTTTATTATTTAACAAGAGGCTTATAGAAATATGATGATTAACGCTTGCCAATTGTTCCGTTTATTAATATGGACAATTCTTTCATTCATTCTCAGCAAACGTTGAGATTATAGGGGATAATTGAGACAATTAAGGAAGAAATTTTTTGCTATTTTCTATATAAACCTAATGGAAAAACCTTCAGTTATTGGTCTGGATCTCGGTGGGACTGCTATTAAACTTGGACAGTTTCTCGAAGATGGCACTTGTATTAATTCCCTAACCGTTGCCACTCCCCAACCCGCAACCCCCGAAGCAGTGGTTAAAACGATGGTAAATGCGATCGCTCAATTGACCCCAGAGCAAAATTGTGTGGCGTTAGGAGTGGGAACCCCCGGACCAGCCGATAAAACCGGTAGAATTGCTAAAGTAGCTATTAACCTCTCTGGGTGGCAAGATGTTCCTTTAGCAGACTGGTTAGAAGCGCAAACCGGACTCCCTACCACCATCGCTAATGATGCCAACTGTGCCGGGTTAGGGGAAGCTTGGTTAGGGGCGGGGAAAGACTATCAAAATCTGATTATGTTAACCTTGGGGACGGGAGTGGGTGGGGCAATCATCCTCAATGGTCATCTATTTACGGGTCATTTAGGGGCTGCGGGGGAGTTGGGGTTAATTACCCTCAATTTTGATGGGCCGGTGTGTAATAGTGGCAATAATGGCTCGCTGGAACAGTATGGGTCCATTCAAGCCATTCGCCGTATGACTGGGAAAGAACCAGCAGAATTGGGAAATTTGGCAGAAAAAGGCAATAAAGAAGCTCTGGAGTTTTGGGAAGGTTACGGTTGCTTATTGGGTGCCGGGTTAGCCAGTTTAATCTATGTGTTGACCCCAGAAGCGATCGTGATTGGGGGTGGTATTAGTGGTAGTACCCGTTTTTTCTTCCCTGCTATTCTCGACGAAATCGACAGACGAGTGTTACCCAGTTCCCGCGAAAACTTACAATTATTAACCGCAAAATTAGGCAATGAAGCGGGAATGGTAGGGGCTGCAAAATTAGCCTGGGAATTAGTCGAATATTTTTAAGAGTGGCTGACGGCAATGAACAGGATAAAGTTGTCTTTAATTCCCTAAAAGAGTGGAAACAATGGCGATTTTTGAGAATATCTTTGGCTCACTAATATTTCGGGCAATCTCGTCATTCTCAATAAAATACTCTTCATGAGAATTGCTAATAATTACTAATTTGGTTAGCGTAAAATTGACACTAATTGTAACCCAAATTTAAAAATTTTTTTCGTTTTTTTCGTATCACTTAATAAAAGTGCGAAATGTGGGTTCGACACTATCATTCCAGACATAGGCTGATCCTGATGGAGTGTCAATGTCAGTAAATATAGAGGGGACGTTATTTAATTGCCCGAGAAATATTCTTGAAAATATTCCTGATATAAACGACAACTGATTACAACTTTATGCCCTTTAAAATCCACTAATCCTAAACTTTGTAATTTGATGGATTGTACTAGGTCTAATTCCACTGGTTTAGTGGCAAAAACCACCTTTTCTAAGGCTGAAAATAAGTCACAATCTTGTTGTTTTAAACTCCATAGTTGTCGTTGTAGATGATCCCGATAAACTTTATAGCAAGCATGGGGACGACTGCTCAAAAGTTTGTCTAAGCTAATGGTTCCATAGTAAATATGATAGAGGGCCAACCTGATTAAGTAGGGATGTCCCCCGACGAAATCTATTAACTTTTTCGCTTCTTCTAAGGACAATTTTAACTGACAAGTTTTCCCCAACTCTTCGACTTGTTTAGGGGTAAACATGGGTAAGGAGACGGGAATTCCCACATTGAAAGGGGATTGGTTAACATTGAGGGGGATATAAACTTCGGCAGAATGAACCACAATTAACCGTAATTTTTGCCAAACCTCTCTATTTTTTCCCTCCTCATGCCAAGTCCTTAATAAACCGAAAAAGTCATCCGCTAATTCAGGGTATTGGAACAGGCGATCGACATCATCCAAACCTAACACTAGGGGGGTTTTTAAGGAAGATAAAATATGCTTTTCAAAGTAGGTTTTACAAGTAATTTTACTCCCAAACATATTAGTCCAGGAGTCAGACACTTGATGGGAAAGATTTAAACTTAAACTAATACTGGCGCAAAACCATTGTAAAAACTTATCTAAGTCTTGAAATAACCCAGTCTCTGCTAAGTGAAAACTCAAAGAAACAGCAGCATATTTATTCTCATTGGCCTGATCGATTATCCTGGCAAGGAGGGAACTTTTGCCCATGCGTCTCGGTGCTTTGAGTCGAATTAAAGCCCCTGGTTGTAAAATGGCTTTATAGCAATCTGATTCGATGGGCGATCGCTCAATATAAAAGGGAGAGTTAAGGGGAACGTGGCCTTCGGGTAATTCCAGTGGAGGAAAAGCGCGAGGTTCGGGATGATAAAAATCCTGCTCACATAAGTCTAACTTAAAGGATTTGAAACAAGTTTTAAGGGTTTGTTTATCTACCCGTAACTCACAAGCAAATACTTTCATGAGGGTATCCATTGCTAACCCTGTTTTTTCGCTTAAGGCTTCCAGTGTATAGCGATTTCCGTGGTTGTCCGCGTATTCAGCTTCAGTTTTAGCATTTTGTAGTTTCTCCAACCCTTCATCCGTTAGAATCACCCCACGTTTTCTGGTTTTTTTTGAGTTGGTTTGAGTCTGTGTCATAATCATCAACGAAATTGAGAAAGACAGTGGTCTTATGTCTAGAGTTTACCCAATTTCGGCTCAATTGTGTTCATATGTTTAGGAATTTATGGATGATCAAATCCGATCCTAAGTTATGAGATCAGAAGTTAAACAGATTCAGGGTTTTGATTGTTCTCAATATTGAGTTTGATTACGCTGTTTTCACAAAGCGAATAATCTCTCTCACTTGATGTAAAAAGTTACTATCTTCTGTCAATTGAGAGATAGCTTTTCTGGCTTCTCGACTAATTTCTTCGTGTTCTATGGTATTTTTAGCTTCTAATTTATCTAGTTGAACGCCAATTTTGATGACTTCTTGTCCCGTGATTTCCCAGTTTTTCTGCTGTTTATTAATCCAAGAATTAGGATTGTTGGTATTTAATTTATTATGAATAGCATTCACTGTTTGTTCGAGTTGACTAAAGCGATTTCTTAATTCTAGAATGTCTTGGCGGGGATATTTAATCTGTTGTCGAATGGTGGACAAACGATAAGCTACATATTGATAGCCTCTGACGGCTGGCCGTAGTGCTGTTAATAAGAGGGTGGCGAAAGAACTAATATATCCCACCGAACTAATTCCCGTCACAGCGAGTTCATACAATCCTAAAGCTGAGAAAAGATGAAGGGCGATCGCTCCCAATAAAGCCCCTCGACTAACAGTTTTAACATAAGTCAATTGTTGACTATCAACTGCAATTCCTTGATCTTGAGACATAGCTGCTTCTGCGGCTACTTCTTTGGCCTCAAAATAAATATTCCAAGGAACAGTTACAATAGCTAGTAACCACCAAAAACTGGCAACGCCAATGGCCCAATCGATAAAGTTACCGGCAGGAATATCTAACCATTGTAAGAGAAAGAAAGCGACTAAAACGAAGAAACCTAAGCCAAAACTAAAGCTAAAGTACCAATAATAACCGTAAGTATTTCTCATAATTTTTTTAATTCCCGATTCTAGTTTCCCACTTAAGTTCAACTTTTCTTTTATATTTGTGACGCTTTTTTGACTGTTCTAATGATAGCCTCTTTTGGATTAATAATTGATGCCGTGATAACTTTTCCTTGAATTTGTTGCCCTAACCAGGGGGTATTATAATTCAAAGTATTAAGGGTGGATGCTGTAACTTTCCAGGTTGCTTTGGGGTCAAAAACAATTAACTCGACAGGGTTACCTACTTTAATGGGGTTAACAATTTGTCCTAAACATTTTCTCGGGTTACTGCTAAGAGTTTTCCATAATTGTAAGGGGGACCAGGTTTTTGTTTCCACTAAACTTTGCCAGAGGAGAGGCAAGACTAATTCTAAGCCGATCGCCCCTGGGGGAGACTCGGCAAAGGGGACTGTTTTCTCTTCGTAGGTATAGGCGCGATGATCAACGGCGATCGCGTCGATGATTCCTTGGGAAATCCCTTCAATTAAAGCGATGCGGTCCTCTGGGTTGCCTAAGGGGGGATCGAGGCGTAAATTCGGGTCATAGGTCCCAATGTTTTCGCTATCGAGTAAAAGGTGCATCCAGGTGGTACTGGCGGTGATGGGAATGCCTCTGGCTTTTCCCCAGGCGATTAATTCCACAGCGCGACGGGTGGAAACTCGCATTAAATGCACAGGGGTTTGGATGACGGCCACCATTTCTAAAATCGTGGCGACGGCGGCGGCCTCTGTCATAGTCGGGTTGCCCGTGAGTCCATAACGGGTGGAAAAATAGCCTTCTCGCATCACTCCATTCCCTTTAAGGGCAGGAAATTCGGCCACTAACCCTAGGGGCTTTTTCAGGGGTTTGAGATACTCTAAAACCCGTCTGAGTAGCCCGATATTTTCAATCCCTTGGTTATCTGTAAAGCCGATCACACCTGCTTTGGCTAATTCGGTTAATTCTGTCATCTCTTGTCCGTTCCCTTGATGGGTGAAGGTTCCCCAAAAATCGAAGGTTACCGATGGGAAGGACTGGGTTTGCTGTTTTAAATAGGTAAGGGTGGCTAAATTGTCGACAGGGGGTTGGGTTTGGGGTAGCAGGGCGATCTGGGTAAACCCACCAGCCACGGCAGCGGCGGCTAAACTAGCAAGGGTTTCTCGATCTTCATGGCCCGGTTCTCCACTATAACTATACAAATCCATTAATCCTGGAGCAAGAATCAAGCCTTTCCCCTCAATAATCTGCGTTTCTGGGGGAATATTGTCCAGTTGGGAGTCTATGGCTTGAATTGTGCCTGAATCTAATAATACATCGTTGATCAGACTGGTATTGGCAACTGGGTCTAAGACTTGAATTTGTCTTAGCAGCGTTGGGGAAGCGGTGGTCATAATTATTTCGGTTTCATGGGTTTAGGTAGGGGAAGACGGCGAGGAGAAGGACGGGGACGATCTAAACTATGGGGAGAGGATGGGGAGCGATCGCGGTTTGATGGGGAGGGTTTGGGACGAAATTGGGTTGCACTCCTTTTTTTTGCATATTTTCCTTGCTTTTTCTGCATCTGGCCCAGATTGATCCCTGTTGTAATGGTCAGGTGATTATCGATCAGTTGCACTTGTAATTCCCAAAAACACCCTACGGCTTTATCGGGCAGGGTTCCAAGCAATTTTAATTTGAAAAATTTCGGTTTTTCTGAGGGATGCTTAGGAAACTGACGAATTTTAACAATAACAATTTTTTTTTGATGGGACGCATAGACCACTTGGCCGCGAATGGAAAAGTCTCCGCTTTGACTGGGAAATTCAGGGTTGACTTGTTCTGAAGATAGGGATAGGTGAGTTTTTTCGGGATATAAGGTTTCTGGTTCCCACACGCCAGCAATTTGTAGTTGCAGTTGATCGTTAGCGAACCGCGTTCGGGGGTAAACGATCCACAAATGAGGTTTATCTAAATCGATGTGTTTTTTAAAGAGACTCAGCACTTTACCTAAGACAACAGTATCAATGATGGTGCCGTCTTTTGTGATGAGAATTCCTCGTGTTTGATGTTCTTGGGAACGCTGATATTGACCCTCGATTAAGCCGATCGCCCGATATTGTCTGGGATGACTCGGGGGAGGAATGGGAATAGGGTTGTGAAGGCCATTGTCAGGGGAAGATAGCATAATATAAGCCGTTTAACGGGATGCTTCTGATGACTAAATTATCAGTTTTCTTTAACAAACATGGGTAAATGAAGTATTTTTTAAGGATGGCTTATAACTGTTCTAAGTAACTTAACAAATCAGCCATTTCTTGGGGACTGGGTTTAAACTTTGGCATGGGTGGGGTTTTTCCACTGATCACTTGTTGAATGAGACTGATTTTCGATTTATGCTTTTGAACATGGTGTAAACTCGGACCGACAATTCCATCGGCTTCCATACCATGACATCCGGCACAATTAATTTCAAAGATAGCTTGTCCTCGACTCACATCTCCCTGACGGGATAAGACTTCGTTAAGGTAAGGATCTGAAACTTTATGAAGATACCAACCGACTATCACGATGATAGCTATGAAAATCATCCCTAAACAGATTAGGATTAATCTTTGGATAGCATCCTTAGGTGGGATTAACTGTTGAGTCACGGTCATTCAAAGTGTGCTTGTGTTGGCCTTCTCTTTACATTTTGCAATATTTTGGGCATAAAATGCTAGTTTCGTTAACTCATGTAACAATGTAACAATTTAAAATCGCTTCTCATATCTGACCCGAAACTCATTGAAAGCATAATCATAAGATAAACGGACATAACCTTTATCTTCCACTTCGTAAATAGTTTCTAGGAAAGGAACAATCCGGAAGTCTGTACTATCGATGGTGTCACTGACAGAGGTTTCAATATCGTAGATAAGGGTTTGAAAGACCATCGGTAGGGCCAATTGAACAATTCCAAATTGTATTAATTGTTCTGTACTTTGTCCTTGCAAGGCTTCTGCTAATACGAAAACTTGTTCTCCTAACAAACGAACGATCTCCCCTTGACTTTTGGGGGGACTACTGGTTAAGTTCAACACAGGATTACTTAATAGTTGTTCATCGTTATTGCCTTGGTTCGCCAAAGTTTGTAAACAGGTACTAACTTTGTCTAAATCTGCTTGAGATAATTGAGTTTGAGTTTGAATAGGTTTGAGGGGATCTTGCAGTTGACATACTTCATATCCTTCTCGTCCTAGGTTGGGAACCAATTGAGATAAGGGTCCATTCAGGGCTAAATTAATGTCAACCCGTTGCACTTTATTAAGACTATCATCAGGAATTTCGGTGGTATCTCCTGAACGGAATTTTTTACTGGTATTAGGAACTTCAGAAACAATGGTTCTCATGGCTAGATCAAGGGTAGGATTTAATAATCCGTCATCGGGACTAAACACAATTCTATTTTCTTTTCGTCGTTCGATAAAAAAGCGAGTTTCTAGGAAATTAACCAACCCGCGACTAACGATAATTTCTCCTTCTGGTTGTAAGGCGGTAAAATCGCTAAGAAAACCGTCAACTGCCACATTCCCTCCAAAATCAAAACGAAATAGGGGTAAAACTTCCACAAACAAATTGTTTAAGCTGACTTCAAAGTTTTCTAATTTGGGTATAAAAGGAACGGGTTGATTACTGGCAGTTTGTTGGCGTCGTTTAGGAATCACCCAGCGATTAATTTCGGCAACTGTTTCCTCTTGACTCTGTAGTTGGGTGGGGATAAATATCTGACCATTGGCCAAAGTTACGTTGCCTCCTACCACTGGTTGAATGGCTGCCCCTGTGACTATAATGGTTCCATCAACTAACCCTCGATACAATCCTTCGAGATTAATTTCTCCTTTTTCGATGGCAACTTTGAGGGGATTGTCTAAATTGGGTTGTGGTTGAAATAAGGGTAACACTCCTACAATATTGAGGGTACTATCAGCAAAGTTTCCTTGTATTTGTTCGACGTTAATGACTTGATCGTTAATAGCAACGGTTCCACTGACGGTTAAGGGTTGGGGTAAGGCTGCACTTTGAAAAATTGTCTCATTGAGGGTAATGGTTCCCCCGGCATTTAAGTTAGAAACTAATAACCCTTCAGATAGGTCTAGGTTTCCTGTAGCTTGAGCATTAATAATACCTTCCCCTCCGGTTAAGAAAACCTGTTCACCGGTGAACACGCTAACTAATTGCAAGGCTTCTGTATCTAGGTTAAGATTAATGGCAAAGTTATCGTTATCGGTGTAGGTCGGAAAGGGAATATCCACCGCAGCAGCAACTAGAGAATCGTCAGTGGTGGCCAGTTGAAACCGTTGACCATTATAACTAAATTGTCCAGCAAGATTGGCGTTGAAGGATCTTCCTTGAAAGGTGGTATCAACTAAGGCAAATTGTCCTTGTAGTTGAGGCTGGAACGGGCTTCCCCCGATGATTCCTGAAGCGTTTAATGCCCCAGTTGCATCCAGAGGAACTTTGATAAAGTTATTAATAGTGGACAGGGATAAATAGTTAACTTGCCAATTAGCGGCAATTTCTTGTAGGGAAAAAGTACCTTCTAATCCTAACCGGGTTCGATTAATTTGAATGCTGGCGGGATTAATGGTTAAAACGTTATTACTTAAATCCGCATTCAAAGTAACTTCATTAATGGGAATAAAGGACACATCTCTGATGACTAACCCCAAGGGTTTGATGACATCGGGATAAGACGCTTGAGGATGCCATTCCCAATTTTTTCCACTTAAAGCAATATTGAGATTGGGTTTATAAATAGTACCCCCTAAAACAATATCAGTGCTAAAATCACCTCGGATATCGAGTTCGGTGGGGAATCCTCCTTTTTCCCGTTCATCGGCTAATTCTCGAATTTTTTGGTCAATAACGGCTAATAGGTTCACTTGATCGGCAATTTTCCCGTTAGCTTCTCCCACCGACTGCGGGGGAATAGCAGCAGCGTTTTGGTAGTCAATGGGTTTAATCTTTAATAGGTCCAGTAACCGTTCGACGCTGGACAATTTTAGGGCAATAAAGAGATCCTGCAAACGGCCCTCTTCTATGTTCAAACGACCGGTAATGTCCCCAGACTCCAAGTTTAAGGACCCTTGCACAGCATATAAACTTTGGCCTAAGCTGAGGGTGGCGTTTTGTAACCTAGCAATGTTGTCTTGATAGAGGACATCGGCGGTTAATTCACTGGCTTCGACAAAGCCAATACTGGGCTTCTCAATGACTAATTTTCCCCTTCCTTCTAGGGTGTAAGGGTTGATGACTACCTCGGTTTGCACTTCCCCTGATAAAAAGCCAGGAACCCCAAACTCTCCCCCTGGGGCGATTTTGAAGATATCTAGGGGAAACTGCTCAATTTTAGCCACTAACTCGTCCCCTTGTAGTCTTCCCGTCACAGCAATGGGGGCCAGGTCCCCTGCTTGTTGCCTTAGTTCAAAGGCCACAGGGAGATAAGGGGCCGGACAGTCCCCACGGGTACAGGGTTGCAAGGATGCAGCAATCACGTCTTGTTGACCCCGTAAGTCGAGGGCGATGGTTTGTCCTATGGTTGCGTTGACTTTGCCGGTTAAGAGGGGTTCAAAGGGGCGATCGTTAAACACCAGGTCCCGTACCGTTAAGTCCCCCGTCAGCTTAATATTACCGGGTAGGGTGGGGGCTGTCAGCAGATTTTGCCCCACCAGGGTTCCTTTAAAGGTTCCGACCCCTTGCAGTTTCAATTCTTCGGGCAGAAAGTCCCGTTTCACAGGAACAAGGGAAATGAGTTGGGTGAGGGGTAAATCATCGAGGGTGGAAGTCGCTTCTACGGAGAGGTTAACCTCTGCATCGGGAAGGATGAGGGGGTTGGAGATAAGGATGTTACCTCTGGCGTTGAGGCTTTGTCCGTCGGCTTGGACGGTGATCTTATTGGCGTTGATGGGTAAAAGGGCGTTCTCGTCGAAAAGGCTTGATAAGGTTCCTGAAAGGGAAATTTGGGCGTTTATATCGTCAATATCGATTTTCGGCAGTTCTGGGGCGATTTGGGCGAGAATGAGGTTAGGTTTGAGGTTGGATGCAGTGACTTCGGTGGTCCATTGATTGTTTTGCAGACGGGTTAAGGTGTCAATGGTCCCGTCGGCAGTGGCTAGTTGCAGGTTGACGGTGGCTTGGGCTGTGCTAAGATCCGGTTGAGTGGAAAGTAGGGGCAGTAGATCACTGGAAACGATCGCTTGTCCGTCCACTAATTGGGCGTTAACGGGTAAGTTAGGGACGAGATCGTTGAGGGATAGGGTGGATAAGTCCACCACCCCGCGTACTTGACCACTGCCTAGGTTACCCACTACCCTGATGGGACTGCCATCTACGGTTAATTGTACGTTAGCATTGCCTCGAAAACTACTAAGATCGGGGGTATTTCCCAAGGAAGAGATGAGAGAGTTGAGGTTTCCGGTTAAGACGAGATCGCTGCTGACTAGGGTGGATGGTACGGGTAAATTGGGGATGATAGGATTGAGGGCAATGGTTCCTACTTGGGCGATGGTGGTTAAAATGCCGTTACCCACTTCTATATTGGCGTCGATGGGACTCCCATTAACGGTTAACTGGGCATTACCATTGACGTTGAGACGGTTAATATTTAATTGTCCGTCTTGGAAAATATCGCTGAGGGAACCAGACAGGTTGAAATTGCTTCTACTAAGTTGGACGGGGACGGCTAAGTTGGGAATATAGGGGTCAAGGGGTAAACCGGACACCGCAGCCCTTCCTGTGAGATTGCCTTGGGATAAGGCGGTTTCCAGGGCGATCGCTCCTTGGCCGATTTGCAGTTGTAGGTTACCTTGACTATTGATGGTATCCAGGGCAAAGTTGTCTAGTTTTCCAGCAAGATTAATATTCCCCCCCGTAAGGGTTACCGCTTGGGTTAAAATTTCGTCAGGACAGGTAATCAAAGAACAAGCAAGTTCGACAAAAGGGTTGAGGGAAAAACGATCGGCAGTGATGAGGGTTTGCCATTGTTTTTTGTCAATATTTCCTAATCCTTTAACGGTAATAGTCCCTTCAGTGGAGGTTAAGACTGTATCTTGAATTAAGATATCTTTTCCTCCTAAAAGTATTGTCCCTTTTCCTGAAATATCTTCCCCTGAAACCCTGATAATACCTGGGGCTGACCATTCTATTTTTCCTTTGGGTTCTCCTATATTTCCTCCTATCTGTCCTTGCGCTGTGATGGTTCCAATACTAACATTTTCAGGGGTTTGATAGTAGGTTTGGGCTAATTTGTCACCTGGTAAATTAGCTTCAAATCCTAAGGCAATGGGCATCTTTTGCCATTCTATTTTCTTATTTTCTTCTAAGGCTTTTAAGATCCCTAAATCTACTTTTCCTGTTGCGGTAATGTTACCCCCTGCGGTGGATTTCACTTGAAATTCTTTGAGATTAATTTGATTTAAGTTTGCTTGGAAAACTGTTTTTAATTGTTCAATTCTCGTCCTTTCAATTAATAGGGGTTTACTATTATTAATTGTCCCAGTTATAATGGGATTTTTTATCTCTCCTGTTAATCTAATTTTTCCTTCAATTTCCCCTGCTAAATTAACCGGTAACTGAACTTTTAAAATATTAGATATATTCCTCAGTAAAAAGGGATTAATATTAACATCAATATTGTAACCCTCTTGCCAATTAACTGATCCTTCGATATCTGTAGAAAACTCCCCTAAGCTTAAACGACTTTCTTGAAAATCAACAGTTTTACCTACAAAATTAAGTCCTAAATCAAGCTTGATCGGAACTTTTAACGGTTGCAACCCTGCTTCAATGTTTGAAAGTTGAAAATTTCCGATGCCTTCTGTTCCTTCAATCTCTTCTAAAGACGGTACATTGATGTTTAAATTACTATCAATCAAACCACTCTTTAAGGTTACAGGTAAGTTAGGAATTAACGCAGCCAACTCAGGTAACGCTAATTGAGAAATGATTAATTCTGCTTGAGTTTGGAAGGATTTTATATTCGTTTCTCCTGTAACTTTAACCGCACTGTTTAATAAAGCAACATCTAAATCATAACTAACTTCTTGCTCTTCATTGGACTGATAAGTATATCCTGCGGTTCCATTGGCATCGATTTTTACGACTTCTTTAAACCCAGTGGGTAACACAGAAACTTCAGCATTATTCAAGGCAATATCAGCATCAATATCGATGGGTAAATTTAATTCTACTTCACCTTCAATCTCTGGTAACTTTACCCATTCCCCTGAAGCATCTTGTTCAATATATAAATTAGGATTATCGATAGTTATATCAACATCCAAAGGTTGACCTATTAATAAAGGTAAGGGATTAAATTGAACGGTTAACCCCTCTAAATCAACCCTATCAGGGTCATTCTCTGTGGTAGGAATTGAAGTTTGTCCGATACGAATATGATTAAACGAAAAACTCTCAACTTCCCCAACTCTTACCTCTCTTTCTAATACTTTACTTAACTCCCTAGACAGCAACGGAGACAACTTTTCATAGACAAAATAGTTCACTCCTCCATAGGTAGCAACCCCCAACGATACCAACACTCCCCCTGTGATCAACGTTGAGGGTTTCTTGAGGAAATTTACTAATTTTTGAAAAACAGATGTACTCCCCTCAGAGGGTTCTGGGGGTGGGTTGGGGGGGATATTAGTCATGAGTCCTTACACCACAGATTTAGTCAATCCACTGACTAACTTAACACATATTTTTTGTTTCTGATGTTAGCTTAAATAGACCGTTGCAGGACAACTATTGTCCCTTTATCCCCTTTATTGATGCGTATTTCATCGTCTAAATAAAGGATAGTTGATTTTCCTTTCGGCGATCGCTTCATCTCAAAAGAAATGTCTCCGGTTTCTTCATTCATCCCTTGGGGGGGAACTAAACCAAAGGTCATTTTTAAGAAAAATAAGGTTAATCTTGCTTTTAATCCCTTTTTCTCGCTTTTATCTTGCTTAAATACATTTTTCCATAGTTTTAAGTCTTGATTCGGTTGGGGACTTAACTTTCCTCCGATAAACTCTACTTGTACCGTATCATCCGTAGCAGGAGAACAAACCCCTAAATTATATACCTGACCTTTTAATCTGGGAAAATCGGGGTCAATCATGGTAAATTCGACAATTATATCGTGACTGAACCTATTTTCTTCCTCTAACTTAAGGATAGGCTGTTTTACACAGTCAATAATCACTTTTAGGTCAGTGGGTTGAAACAAATTAAAGGCCAACCGTCCCAAAGTGTAAGCATATTGTCCACTGGGTAGCTTCTCTCCTTGAGGAAAGGACGGCGCACTAATTAACCTCCACTCTGCTGATTCTAAGCGATCGCTCTTAGCTGGTGCAACAATAGGGTTAAGTTGACAGAGTTGATTAATTTTCCCTTCAACCACTGGGTGTTTAACGTCTCCGTGGTATTGTTTCAAAGCTTCTTTTAAAGCGGTTTTCGCTGCGTCTCTTGTTGTTATTACAGTCATAATAATGGCTTTATTTACATTTTGTTACAATATACTTTAGTTTACATCTTCAGCTTGGATAATCAAAGTCAACTTTAATTTTTTCTAGATACTTAATTATGATGATTAATAACACCGTTACCTCTCAAGAAAATCTACTAATGATAGGAGGAAATGATCCTGATCATTTTAACTGGGAAGAAGTTTGGTATCCTGTTCATTATATCGAAGATTTGGACAAAAAAAAGCCCACCTCCTTTACGTTGTTAGAGAAAAATATTGTTATCTGGTGGGATAAAAATAAGGGTCAATGGTCGGTTTTTGACGATCAATGTCCCCATCGTTTGGCCCCGTTATCAGAAGGAAGAATTAACGAGTCTGGTTGTTTGGAATGTCCTTATCATGGATGGGCATTTTCGGGTCAGGGAAATTGTGAAATTATCCCTCAACAAAAGCCAGAAGGAACTGCTGAAAAATCCCCTAGAGCCTCCGTTAAAATCTATCCTGTTAAAGTAGCACAAGGATTATTATTTGTCTATGCAGGGAAACCAGAAAATGCTGATCAAACTCCCCTTCCTTTAGTGGATGTTTTCGAGGAAAACTCTGATGAATGGGTGTGTCTTAATACCTTTCGGGACTTACCTTATGATGCGTTAACCTTAATGGAAAATGTCTTAGATTCCAGTCATATTCCTTACACCCATCATAAAAGTGTTGGTAACCGCGCCAATGTTGCCCCCGTAGATTTAGAAGTAGTTGAATCAGGAAAATGGGGGTTTAAGGGAGTATGGGAAGAAGGACCCAGAAAAGGCACATTAGGACGGCAAGAAACCACCTTTTTTGCCCCTGCTATGATGTACCACGATCTCACTTCAAAGCAGTTTGGTCGCACTTTAACCGTTGTTTATGCCACACCGCTCAGCAAGGGAAAATGTCGTTTATTTGCTCGTTTTCTCTTCAACTTTTCTTCACCTATTCCCAAATTTTTTATTAAATTTACCCCCCGTTGGTATTCCCATCTTGGACAAAATGGTGTATTAGAAGATGATCAAATATTCTTACATTATCAAGAGCGTTACTTAGAAGAAAAAGGAGGAAGTCCTAATGTTTCAAAGGCATTTTATTTACCTACTAAAGCAGATTTATTTGTCTTTCAATTGCATAGTTGGATTAATCAATATCAAGGTCAACTTTTTCCAGAACAGTCCTTAAGTCCCGCTTTTTCTTCCGAAACCTTACTAGATCGCTACCATTCCCACACAAAACATTGTAGTAGTTGTCGCGCTGCTTTAAAGAACTTACAACGAATCAAAACAGGAGTGGCGATCGCAACTTCAGTGATTTGGTCATTGATAGTTATCTTATTATTAACGTTTGATGCTCCTTCCCTTTGGGGGATGATAGGATTGAGTGTAACGGTTCCTTTGGGTGTCATCATCTGGTTTGCTTTGAGTCGCTTAGAAAAACAATTTTATCAAGGCCGAGAAATTCCCCCAAGAAATCTACCTAATAAATAATCATAATTACAGTGTATTATCATCATCCTAAAGATCCTTGGTTAGCTGTTAATTTATCCATGTTTTTTCCTGGAATGGGTCAATTTTATGCCGGTAATTATCTCCAAGGATTTTTCTTTTTTAATGGTCAAATTCTCTTATTGGTGTTAACAATTTGGCATATTTTTGCTGCTAAGGGAAACACAATCACTGGATTTATTTGTTTAGGAATAGCGACTATTTTTTACTTTATTAGTTTAATAGAAGCTCATTTTACTGTTTATAAATATCGCAATGATGCCACCTTAGAAAAGATACCTCGCCAACAAAAGAATCTTTGGTTTGCTATTTTTTTTACTCGTCTTTTACCGGGGTTAGGACATCTTTATCTACAAAAACCAATGACCGGTTTATTTTTGTTGACACTTTATTTAATTTCTTGGGTGATTAATAATTTTTCTGCTCTTTTTTTATTCATTAATCCCTTAATTTGTGCTGCGAGTATTTATCATCTTTCCCTGATTTTTACTCGTAGACGTACCGCTAGACTACGGTTACTAATTATCATCATCACAGGAATAACTTTTACGTTTGGGGTGATGGTTAACTATTATCCACAATGGTTAGAAAAACGCTTTGATAAATTTATAATTCCCAGTCAATCAATGGAACCCACCTTGCAAGTCAACGATCTTGTTTTTGTCAAAAAATCAGCAAATTATGTCCCAAAAATCGGCCAGATTGTGGTTTTTACCCCTTCAGAAAACATCAAAAAAGTCGATCCCGATCCATCAGATTATTATATAAAACGTATTATTGCCACACCAGGGAACGAGATTGAAATCAAACAGGGCCAAGTCTATCTTAATGAGACTGCCTTACAAGAACCTTATATCGCCGAATCCCCTCAATATACCTTAAAATCGATGATTATTCCCCCTAACCGTTATCTTGTCTTAGGGGATAACCGTAATGATAGTTTTGACTCCCATGTATGGGGACTTTTACCCAAAGAGGTGATTGTAGGCCAAGCTTATAAAATTGGTTGGCCCCCTCAAAGAATACAATCAATAATGCCCTAAATTTTACCCAAATGTTGATAAGCAGGGATCGTCACCACCCTACCTCTGGGGGTACGATTAATGTAACCAATTTGTAATAAATAGGGTTCGTAGACTTCTTCGATGGTTTTGGCATCCTCTCCGGTAGCTGCGGCGATCGCTTCAAGTCCCACCGGTCCCCCGTTAAACTGGGTGATCATGGTGTCTAAAATGAGGCGATCAGTCCAGTCTAACCCTTGGGGGTCCACTTGATAGATATCTAATGCGTCTGCGGCCAATTCTTGGGTAATGGTATCAAATTTTTTGACTTGTACATAGTCTCTTACCCGTCGCAGTAAACGGTTGGCGATACGGGGGGTTCCCCTGGACCGTCGACCGATTTCTAGGGACCCTGCTTCGGTGATGGAGGTATTTAAGAGTTTAGCGGTTCGTTGAATAATGAGGGCGAGTTCTTCCGGTTCATAGAATTTTAACCGTTGAATGAGGCCAAAGCGATCGCGTAAGGGAGAGGTTAAGGCCCCGACTTTCGTGGTTGCCCCTACTAAGGTAAATTTAGGTAAGGGAATACTCCGAGTTCTGGTTGCTTGTCCTTTGCCGATGGTAATTTCCAGACGAAAATCCTCCATCGCAGGATAGAGTAATTCTTCGGTTAAACGGTTTAAGCGATGAATTTCATCAATAAATAGGATATCCCCTGGTTTTAAGTTGACTAACAGTCCTGTAATATCTCTAGGTCTTTCTAAAGCGGGGGCTGCGGTAATTTTACAATTCACCCCCATTTTTGAGGCTAAAATGAGGGAAATGGTGGTTTTCCCCAGGCCAGGGGGACCATATAAGAGGAGATGATCCATCGGTTCGTTGCGAGTTTTGGCTGCTTCGATGACGATAGATAGAACATCTTTAAGGTCTTTTTGTCCGATATATTCGTCAAACGAATGGGGACGAATACTTTCTTCTATGTTGTCTTGTTCTTGATTTATTTTTGTGTTGATTAATCGTTCTTTTTTGTCTGGTTTAGGATTAGACGTTTTATTCCGTTTAATAGCCATTTAATCAAAGTTTGATTCCTTTTCTTATTTTACTAATTTTTGGACAAATAATCAAAAATCAATGCTTAAAAAAGCTGTTATATTGTTGTTCATTAATTCGTCCTGCTTCGTATAAGGTTTCCGTAATTTCGGAAATAGTTAACACAGAAGAAGCGTTATATCCTTCTGTTTTCAGTTTATCTTTAACTCCTTGTTCGTGGTCAATAAAGACTACAATATCCTTAACAACTAATCCCGAAGAAGTTAATTTTTCTGCCCCTTCTTTAACACTTTTTCCTGTGATTAAAATATCATCAACAATCACCACGGTTTCTCCTGCTTGAAAATTCCCCTCAATTAAACGACGAGTTCCGTGTGCCTTAACTTCTTTTCTAGGATAAATCATAGGATGATGTAACAGTAAAGATAATCCCGTGGCAGTGGGTAAGGAACCATAAGGGATTCCTGCTATTCTATCAAAATTCAACGTCTTTAAAATATCAGCATAAGCCGTTAAAACTTGGTGGAATAATTGAGGTTTAGAGATGATTTTTCTGAGGTCAATATAATAGGAAAAAGTCGCTCCCGATGCTTGAACATATTCCCCAAATAATAAACAACCAATGTCATACAATTGTAAAATTAAATCTTGATGAGGATGGGATTTAAGTAAACAAACATTAGGACTCCAAAGGTCACAATTTTGTAAGTCTTGAGTAATACTTTTTCTATATTGATTAATATCTTGATTGAGATTAATCACCTTTTCTTTCAATGCTTCTGACTTCAAAAAATCTTGAGG
>JAAUYB010149504.1_pt1 | contig 21206 bp, 20 predicted proteins | sample 7278071 | NCBI WGS metagenome assembly JAAUYB01 (sample SAMN14350121, study PRJNA611818) | marine sediment metagenome | isolation source: surface marine sediment (1.8m) | place: French Polynesia: Moorea | collected 2018-08 | reverse complement strand
TTATTAGATAATATTATTCAACCTAATCCTTACAGTAAACTGGATATTCATGATATTATTCAACCCTATATTTGTGGTATAGAAGGACTGGATTTATTACCAGGAGATTTAGAATTATACGATGAGTATATTGTTTCAGAAACCCTGCATAAACAAGCGGCAATGGTAGATAATCCTGATTTTGAAACGGTTTGGAATCATTTTGAAAGGGTTTTAATTCAGAAAATTTTAGAGCCTGTTTTAGAACATTATCACTTTGTTATTATGGACTGCGCCCCGGGTTATAATCTCTTAACGAGGAGTGGTCTATCGGCGAGTAATTATTATTTATTGCCGGCACGACCTGAACCTTTATCTGTGGTAGGGATGCAGTTATTAGAACGAAGAATTGCTAAACTAAAAGAAAGTCATCAAACTAATCAACCATTAAATTTGAATCTACTAGGGGTAGTTTTTATCTCATCGGGAGGGGGTTTATTAAGTCGTTATTATAATCGAGTTATGCGAAGAGTTCAGACCGATTTTGCTCCAGAAAAACTATTTAAAACATCAATTCCTATGGATGTTAATGTGGCAAAAGCGGTGGATAATTTTATGCCTGTTGTTACGTCTATGCCCAATTCTAGTGGTTCTAAAGCCTTTATCAAACTAGCTGAAGAGTTTTTAAGCAAATTGTCTGCTTCATGATTCTTAATAGGAAAAATCAGTTAAGTGGGTTTCCAAATGATAGGCTATAAAAAGTATTAATAATAAGAACTAGAGAGTATAATGTTAAACTTTAATTCTCAAACAACCCGTTATAGTCCTTGGAATGCTTACTATTTGGGGCAAGCTGCAAGTATTGTGTATGAAGAAAGTTCTGTTATTCAAAAAACCACTAAAGTTAAGTGGCAAATGCCCAAGTATAAATTTATTCAGGATTTGAATAAAGATGATAATGAGATAACAGGAACCGAGTGTTTTGTAGCAGGGGATGAGAAAAAAATCATTGTCTCTTTTCGCGGAACCCAAGTTGATCAAAAAGAAGATGTTTTAACCGACATTAACTTAAAATTAATCGACGGACCATTAGGAGAAGTTCACCGAGGGTTTCTCAGGGGAGTGGATAGTGTTTGGGAAGAATTATTAGAAACAATTAAAGAGTTTCAAGATCAAGGTCAATCTCTTTGGTTTACCGGCCATAGTTTGGGGGCTGCATTAGCCAATATTACAGTGGCTAAATTAATTGATGATTTAGATAAACCTGTTTACGGTTTATATACCTTTGGACAGCCAAGAGTCGGAAACCGGACCTTTGCCAGAAATTTCAACATAGAATTCAAATCTCGTTATTTTCGTTTTGTTAATAACAATGATGTGGTCACTCGTATTCCTTTAAGAAGTATGTCCTATAGTCATGCAGGGAACTTTTTGTACTTTGATACGGATAAAGTTCTCCACAGTGATCTTCATTGGTGGTATGTATTTGTGGACAATATAGGGGGTGTGATGGAGGACTTTGGTAAAATCGGACTGGATAATATCAAAGATCATGATATGTCGGACTATATAGCTGGTCTGGAAAAGAATAAAACCTTGCAGCTACATTTTTAAGCATCTATCAGCATTAATTAACAATTAAATCCACCAGATTGTTAATTAATCGCTCCGGTTCCATGGGAATGATGGTGTGACCCGATAACATATTTTGTGTGAGGATATTGTGAATTAAAGTGCCAACAAAAATATGAGCGACCACTTCAGGCTCTTTAATCTTCAGTTCAGGATGTTCCCTGAGATATGCTTTAAAAATAGCGATCGCCGGTTGAGCAACATTCTCTAAAAACAATTGAGAGAGTTCCGGATGTTTTCCCGACTCAGCGATAATTAAACGAACAAAACAGAGATAATCAGGATCATTAATTTCTGTTACAATTCGTTTTGCCAACTGGGTCAACACCTGGCGCGGTTCTCCTGTCAAGGGTTTTGACCAAACTAAACGGAACTTTTGACGAGCCACATATTCAATCAAGGCAGTAAATAAGCCTTCTTTATCCTCAAAATAACTGTATAACGTTTGTTTAGAAACCCCTGCGGTCTTTGCCACTTGATCCATACGGGTTGTAGCATAACCATGTTCTAAAAACTCAGGCATTGCCCCTTTTAAAATTTGTTCTGCTTTTTTATTTCTTGTCGTTGACATGGCAGCCATATAAAGAACCCTTGACACTCTCGCCGTCAAGCTACGCTGTGACGGGAGATTCTTGCTTCATAGGGTTTGTCTAGTCCTAAGTCATCACTAACTTAAAACCCCGTCCAGATTCCCCTCCACAAGCATCTGTTTAACGTCCACTGACTACCCGACAGCAGACAACAAAAACTTGAATTATGTTTCTATTTCTCTTTCACAAACTATGTCGCCCCTGTTATCAGGTATTTTACTTTGGTCAATCATTTTGTCTGGTGAGAACCACCAATTTTGCTACTCTAGGCACACTTGGGTGCAATGGCTTATCTATTCTAATACAAAACCTAATTCAAGGGTTTCCCTTCGGTCAGTTTTTTGTTGGTTGCCATTCATCTCACCCCTAAGTTATCGTTGTAACGGGAGTCCTCTGGCAACATTAAAGATAGCTATACTTGCGATTCTTAATTTTAGCAGGGAGATTCTCTCAATCAGCCGTCCTTCTCCTATAATCAAGAAGAGCATTTTGTAGACGTAATTGTTGTATCAATCATATGGCACTGCTTACCACTGGTAAAGGATTTGTTCGCGCACTCGAAAAGTCAGGAGCATTAGGGGTTTATGCCCCTTTAGAAGGCGGATTTGAAGGACGCTATCAACGACGGTTACGCACCAATGGCTATGATAGCCTTTCCCTATCGGCCAGAGGGTTAGGGGATGTCGGTGCGTATTTAATGGGCATCCATGGGGTTCGGCCTCCCCATCTCGGCAAAAAGAATATTGGTCAAGATGCCGCCGTCGGTCCGATTTATTTTGTCCCGCCCATTGCTGCTTATCAACTCGAAAGCCTATCCCCCAAATCCAAAGGATTAGTCTTATGGATTTTAGAAGGTTATATTCTGTCTAAAGCAGAACTAGAGTATCTCGTCACCTTACCTCAACAAGAACCTCGTATTAAAGTGGTGGTTGAACTGGGAGGAGAACGTTATTTCCGTTGGGAACCCCTAGAAAAGCGCATCGAAGCTGCTTAAAAAACTCAATTAAAGGGAAATTTAGGATATAGTGGGGGCGATGTATGTTCTACCCCCATAAAAACGTGCCAATTTTAATATCAAACTCAGGTATCAGAAACACTCAACAGAAATATAGTCATATAAAGCAGTCCCAAATGCTTTAAGCTATGGGAGAGAGGGTGTTATAGTTCATCCAGTTCGGGTAAAACCGACAAAATAAGGATATGTCATCTTTGACTATCTTTTTATCAACTATGATTTCTTAATCACGCTGGTAGTGTTTCCCACTATGGCCTGTTGTTTCTCTTTAAAAGAGTTGACACATTGCTTGTAGCATATTAAGAATTGATACAATAGCCGATATAACTCAAGAGGGATCAAAGTAAGAAGCCACTATGTATATTGTCCAAGTAGCCTCAGAATGCGCCCCTGTCATTAAGGCAGGGGGTTTAGGTGACGTTGTTTTCGGGCTAAGTCGCGAACTCGAAAACCAAGGTCATATTATAGATATTATTCTTCCCAAATATGATTGTATGCGTTACGACCATATCTGGGGACTGCACGAAGATTATAACGATTTATGGGTGCCTTGGGGGGGAGGTTCCATTCACTGCACGGTATTTGGTGGCAAAGTTCGTGGACTCAACTGTTTGTTTATAGAACCCCATTCCAACGAGAATTTCTTTAATCGAGGGAACTATTACGGAAACAATGATGATAATATGCGCTTTGCTTTCTTTAGTAGAGCAGCCTTAGAATATATGTGTGTGAGCAATAAGCGTCCTGAAATTATCCATTGTCATGATTGGCAAACTGGACTGCTTCCAGTGATGTTATTTGAGCAATATAAATATCGAGGGATGGATACGCAACGGGTTTGTTATACCATCCACAATTTTAAACATCAAGGAGGGGGTGGTGCTAGTATTCTAGGAGCGATTCAGTTAGATAATCATAGTTATTATCTGAGTCCTGATCGCCTTAAAGATACCAGTATCCCCAATCATATTAACTTTATGAAAAGCGGTATCGTTTATTCTAATGCCGTTAATACGGTATCCCCTCACCATGCCTGGGAAGCCCGTTTTGGCAATGAAGGATATGGATTGGGTCATACCCTGTACGTTCATGAAGATAAGTTTAAAGGTATTCTTAACGGTTTAGATTACAACATCTGGAATCCTGAACTCGATGAGTACATTCCCATGCAATTTGGGCCAGATGATTTTGAATTAAAAGCCTATAACAAAAAAGGGTTACGAGAACGGTTATGGTTAGAGGAGAAGGAGAGACCGATTATTGCTTTTGTGGGTCGTCTCGATGACCAAAAAGGAGTGGGTTTAGTCCACCACGCCTTGGAGTATGCCCTAAGACGAAGCGCGCAGTTTGTTCTATTGGGATCAGCTACCTCTGACGGACTCAAGAATCTGTTTTGGCAGACAAAACACCGTTTAAACAATCATCCGGATGTTCATCTAGAACTTGGGTTTGATGAAGAATTATCCCATCTTATTTATGCTGGGGCTGATATGATTGTGGTTCCCAGTAACTATGAACCCTGTGGGTTAACCCAAATGATCGCCCTCAAATACGGAACCGTTCCCATTGTTCGTGGAGTGGGTGGTTTGGTTAATACGGTGTTTGATTACGATTATGACGAAGCTCATCCCCCTGAAGAACGAAACGGCTTTGTTTTCCATGAAACCGATACCTCTGCTTTAGAATCAGCTATGCACCGTGCTTTAGAGCTATGGTACACCGATCGCGAGACCTTCAACAAGTTAGCGATTCAAGGAATGCGTTGTGACTATTCTTGGCGACATCCTGTGGAAAGCTATGTGGAGGTTTATGAAAGAATCAAAGCTTAATGACGCTTGATATTGTCTCCCGTTATAACTGAGTCCAGTTATGATGGGAGATTTTTTGTGTCATTGAAATTATTTCTCTCCCTGCTTCCTCTGCTTCCCCTGCCTTCTCAATATGATCATCTATTATATAAAGCGGATCTAGTATGACTTTACCTCCTACTGTTTCTACACCACGACTCTTAAGACTGTTTAAATTTATTTTTTATCCCTTAGATTATTTAGAAGATTATTATCAAAAATATGGGGATATTTTTGCCTTTGGGCGTTCAGAAACTCCTTTTGTTTATATTAGTCATCCTCAAGCAATCAAAGAAATACTAACTCGAGATAAAAATATTTTTAAAAGTGCAGCAGGAGGAGGGTTTTTAAGCACTTTATTAGGGGACAATTCCTTATTGTTTTTACAAGGAGAAAGACATCAACGAGAACGGAAATTACTCACTCCTCCTTTCCATGGGGAAAGATTGCAAAGTTATGCACAACTCATTTACGCTATCAGTCATCGCGTAATCGAAAAGCTAGAAATAAATCAACCTTTTAATGTACGTAAAGTCATGCAAGAAATTACTTTGCAAGTGATAATGAAAGCTGTTTTCGGTATTAGAGAAGGAGAACGTTATCAACAATTAAAAGAATTGTTAACATCTTGGTTATCATTTTTTGATTCTCCCGCCAATGCTGCCATTATTTTCTTTCCTTTTCTGCAAAAAGACTGGGAAAACTCGAGTCCTTGGGGTCGTTTCTTAGGTATAAAAGCGAAAATTGATGAGTTAATTTATACTGAAATTAAAGAGCGTCGTCAACAAGAAAATTATGGTGGAAACGATATTTTAACCCTGTTGATGTTGGCTAAAGATGAAGTAGGAAACCCCATGAATGATCAAGAATTACACGATGAATTGATCACATTATTAATTGCTGGTCATGAAACAACTGCTTCTAGTTTAACTTGGGCTTTATATTGCATTCACTATTACCCAGAAGTTGCCGAAAAATTGAGATCCCATTTCTCAATTTTAGAGAATAATGGTGATTTATTGGAAATCATAAAATTGCCTTATTTAGACGCAGTGTGTAGCGAAACATTACGGATTTATCCTGTTGTCTTAAGCACATTTCTTCGTGTTTTACAAACCCCCTTAGATTTAATGGGATATCACTTTAAACCCGGTACGGCATTTGCCCCTTCTATTTATTTAGTTCACCATCGAGAAGATATTTATCCCAACCCTAAACAATTTCGTCCAGAAAGGTTCCTAGAAAGACAATTTTCTCCCTATGAATACTTTCCTTTTGGGGGAGGAAGTCGTCGCTGCATTGGCATGGAACTCGCTAAAATGGAGATAAAAATCGTTCTATTTACTATGCTATCAAACTATCAATTCAAACTCTGTTCTTCTCGTCCACTTAAACCTGTAAGACGGGGCTTAACTGTAGCACCCCCTAATAACTTTAAGATGATAATTAGTCAGAATAGTTGATAGTGGTTCAAAAAAATATGAACTGATTGCTATCAACTATTAAAACCTTAGTCAATGCGAGAAAATAACATTTCTCCTTGAACTGCTAACTCTCCGTCAACCGTTCCCTCCCCTTTCATTTTAGCAATTCGATTGCGTTTGAGGGTTAATAGTTCCACTGTAATGATTAATTGATCCCCAGGAATCACCTGACGACGAAATCTCACTTTATCGATACCCGCAAAGGCAAAAAATATTCCTTTCATCCCCGGTAATAAGCTGAGGACAACTCCCCCAACCTGCGCCATAGATTCCACAATTAAAACCCCTGGCATAATGGGAAGTGGGGGAATATGACCAGGAAAAAATGGCTCATTAATCGTTACATTTTTAATACCAACTGCCTTTTTCCCCGGCTCATAATCGATGATTCGATCCACTAAAGCAAACGGGTAACGATGAGGTAATAATTCTCGAATTTCTTGAACCGTGAAAGTCGTTTGAATCTGCTGATCTTCAGAAGCATTATCAACAGGTTTCTCAGTCACATCAGACATAGTAATTAAACAGCCATCAATATAAATAATCCTTTCTTATTGTTTCACTATTCAAGAAAATTGCTAAATGATTTCATATTTCTTATTAGTCAACCGGGGAAAGATTCTGATAAGGTAATGGAAGATAAGTTACACTACAATTGAGTTCCTATGCCCCCTCGTTGGCCCCGTAAACCCGATCGCGCCGATCCTGAGTTTCGTCGTCTTGATGATCGCATGACCTTTGCCGTTCACGTCGCTGCTTTCTTAGCGTGTAACTCCGGTGTTTGGTTTGTTCATAACCTCAAACAAGCAGACTGGAGTTGGATTGTCTGGTTCTCCGGAATCTGGGGAGTCGTGTTATTAGGACATTTTATCTATATAGCTGCGATCGCTGACTATAGCAAGAAAAACTATGGCTGATTACAAAACAACTCAAGCGGTTGAATCCCTCGCTGCTGAAATTGGGGAAAATATCTACATTGATGTGGCAAAATGGCATCTTTATTTATCTGATGCCCATTTACACACCCTAGTCGCTGAAAAGGTCTATCCTTTACTGGAAAATGACGAATTAAGCGAAGATAAAGTGATTGATATTCTTCAGCAAATTTTTGTCCCCCTAGGAGGAGGAAGAAAACAAGTTCCTCTCTCGGAATTATTACCCATGGAAGGTCAAGCTAACTTATTAGACTTACTCGAAGAATTTCAAAACAGATAAGAAGTGAAAAACAAGGGACTGTCAATCTAAGTTAATATTATGGATTAATCGGTTCTATGATCCATTTTTTCTTATCATCTAAGTAATAAAGGGTTCTTTGATGGGGATTTCCTCGTAACTCTAAATGATCGACTTTTGCGGGGTTAAATAAAAGGAGAATAAAGTTAGATGGAAGCTGATTATCTAAGGGGATTTCTTGACAGAAATCTTGCTGATGATTAGTTAAAGGTTGACCAGGATGAGGCCAGGTAAATTGTTGTTTTGCTGAGTCGGAGAGGTTGTGCCAAACGGTTAACCGTGGCGTTTGATCATTGTGGGTTTGAGCAATTATGGTTAAATGGCCGGCAAGACGAAATTGTTCTCTTGTTTTGGGGAAATACCAACAAATTTCCCCCGCAGGATTATGGTTAATATGATTGATTTTTTCACTGCGACTATCCGTAATAATTTGTAATTGATTGCTTGTGCTAAAAAAGCCCCTAAACACCACAGTTCGATTGCTGGGTTGGCCTTGAAGATTCAAGGTTGCTAGTTGAAAATAACGAGCATTGGCTAAACTTCGATTACGATGAAGGGCGCGGGACAAAATAGCTCGCCAGGGGGCTAACGTTTCAGTCATCAATGAGGAATTAACAGGGTAAAATTAGCATAAATCAAGAATAGTGTTATTATAACAAAAAAAGGATAATAGAATGAATAATGAACTTTTTTCTTTTTTTCTTGGGGTAACACTCTTAATTGCTTATTTGATTTTTTCAGCTAAAACAGAAATGGGAACTAAACTATTTAAGAAAAAAAAGAAGTAATGATCAGCAATCTCTACCTATAAGGTGATCATAACCGAACCTAAAATAGAAGTCATTAATGTTATTCTCATAGTGAAGGGAGGAAAGAAAATAAGGAGATTATTATGAGTCATAGTTATCGTTATTATCGTCAAGTCAAAATTGTTAATAATAGTCAACAATCTTCTCCTCAAATTGATGGCTTTGAAAAAATTGTTCGGGATGGAAAAGGTCAAGTTTATTATTGGAATTATCCAAGAAGTAGCGCAAAATGGGATACAGATGATTGGCTTGTTTCAGCAGTAATTGATCCCGATAATAACTGGTTCGATACAGAGGAATTATCGGCAGGTGTTCGTTATCTTAATCCTCATGAGGTTATTATTAGGGATTTAGCCTATCCTCAAAGAAAAAGACAACATCAAAATTCAAAAATATCGGAAATTAAAACCTCAATTCAAAAGAGGATAACTCACGTCATAAAAATGGCGAAACGTTTACCGTTAGCGTTCAAAGCAGCTTGGAGAGAGTTAACCGAAGAGGGTTAAAATGGATAGGGTGAGCTTGGCTCACCTTATTGTTATTATATGTTATGTAGCAGTTCTCATACTTGTGAGGTATAGAGGTTATCGCTTGGAGGCAGGAGGCAGGAGTTAGGTGTACCTCATGAGTCCGAGAAACGCTATAATTATAGACTAAATTACTAATAAGATAACAGATGATTTCTCATACCTTTCTCGATTGGATTACAGTGTTTATATATATTGGATTTACTAGCTTAATTATTTGGGTTGTTTGTTTTAAGAAATAAATTAATGAGTCAGTGAAAATTAAGCGGGGTTGAGCCAAAGAGGGCTAAATAAGGTACAATGGGAGGGGAACCTAGACAAACTATTATTTGAAAATACGATAAATAGCAATGTTAAACACAGAAGCGATCGCAAATTATGCCCAAGCCAGCGCAAAAAACCTCGACATTAATAAATACGACATTTATGGATCTTCTATCGATGAAACCAGTGTAGAAGTTGATAATGGAGAACCGAAACAAGTTCAAGCATCTAACCGTTCTAGTGTCATTGTTCGGGTGTGGAATGAGAAGGGAACCGTAGGGGTAACAAGCACAACAGATTTAGACGAACTGGGCATAAAATTAGCCCTAGAAACGGCGAAAGAAGCTAGTAAGTTTGGTAATACGGAAAATCCCGCAGACTTCAGTCCCCAAGCCAAAAACAGCATTGAGAATACAGCAGACGAAGTGGTAGAACCGGCTCCCGTTCCTACCTTAATCGACACCTTAATTAAAGCAGAAAAAACCCTCTTAGAAGCCCATCCTGCGATTAAAGGGGTTCCCTACAATGGGTTATCCCAAGAAGACATCAAAAGATTCTATCTCAACAGCGAAGGTTCTCTTCGTCAAGAAGCCCGTTCTTATGCGGTTATCTATCTCTATAGTCGCACAGAAGAAGAAGGAAAAAAACCCAGAGGAGCCAGTGCCATGAAAATTAGTCGGGGGTTGGCCACTTTAGACGTTGATGGCTGTTTAAAAGAGGTCACAGAAAAGACCATTAGCCACATTAATTACCAAACCATTCCTTCAGGAAAATACACCATTGTTTTTTCTCCTAAAGCTTTTTTAAGTTTAATTAGTGCCTTTTCTAATCTCTTTAACGCTCAAAATATTTTGGACAAACAAAGTCTTTCTGACCAAGATTCTTTAGGAAAAGAAGTGGCTTCCCCCTTACTTTGCTTATGTGATGATGCCCTACATCCCGATAATATTGGGGCGGAAACCTTTGATGGAGAAGGAACTCCCACCCGTCGCGTAGAATTAATCAAAGATGGAGTTCTTGCTGGATTATTACACAGTTCAGGAACCGCAAAACGGATGAACGCCCAGCCCACAGGAAACGCTAACATTGGGGCAAAAGTGACGGTGGGTTCCCATTTTTATCACGTCTTTTCTAACTCGCAACCCAACCCTGAATATAATCTTGATGAAGCAGAAAATGTCATTTTAATTGACAAATTACAAGCTCTTCATGCAGGAGTCAATGCCTTACAAGGGTCTTTTTCTTTACCTTTTGATGGTTGGTTAGTCAATAAAGGGGAATTAACCAGCATTGATGCTGCTACCGTGGCAGGAGACTATCTCAGTTTGTTGAAGTCTATTGTCTGTGTGGAGTCAGAGGCAGAAGTTACTCCTGGGGGGGTATGTCCTCGGGTTTGGGTGAGTGATTTATCTGTGACCGGAGAATAGTGTTAATTTAGGGAAAATATAGCATAAATCGCTTATTTTCCCCGATAAATTCCACAAAAAATGGGTCAAACCTCTTTTTCTAGAGATTGTAAAAAATGTTCAGCAGTTTGGAGCAATTTGGGACCCCACAGTTGATCTCTGAGGTAATAAATGTTGAACAATTTTGGGGAAAAATTTTCCGATTTGTCAACAAAAGTCTCCTCATTCACCTTAAAATGGGCTACCATTAGGGCTAGTTTCGCCTCTTCTGCGTGGCTGATAGAAAAGGCTTGTTCAAACAACTGCATAGCCGGCTGGCACTGATCTAGCTCGTAAATTATCAACCCTATATTCATCAAAGAAGGGCTGTGATTTGGGTTGATTGCTAGACCTTGTCTGAAGCTCTCGGCTGCCGATTCTATTTGGCCAATTTGGTACAGACACACTCCCCGACAGTAGAGCATCGATTCATGAGGGCTGAGGTTGATGGCTCTATCGTAATCGGCGATTGCCTGATAAAAATTTCCTGAACAGGCATGAAAAGTGCCACGATTAAACAGGGCTGATACGTTTTTAGGGTTAAGCTTAAGTGCCTGGTTGTAGTCTTGATGAGCAGATTCCTGATGTATTTTAGCCAAATCATCGTAGACTTCGCCTCGGTGACCATAGGCTAACCCATAGTGGTTATCAAGCGCAATGCTTTTATTAAGGTCAGCCATGGCTAAATCTAGCTGACCTTGGTTACGATAAGCAATGGCTCGGTTTCGGTAAGCCCAGGGGTTGTCGGGGGCTGCCGTAATTGAACGGTTGTAAATGGCTATGGCATCATCAGACGGTTCTTCTGGAGTCTTATGATCATCAATAAATCGCATAACGTTTTGTTCGGTAAAGGGATACACACTATAATGAAATCATCACTGAAGATTGGTGGGGACTACACTTAACTTAACTAAGTTAGGTATTAAGTTAGATCCTGTATTAAGCTTAACATACTAAGTAGCAATGTCAAACTCTCTGAAAACAGTTATGTGAGGTGGTTTGAATGAAATATTTTTAGTCTTTTTCGCTAATTTCGGATTAAAACTTTGATATATCTATGGATAATGTACCTGTTATCCCTCTTGAATCACCATAATCACTGATCAAGGGTGATCTATGTTAGACTTAACCTAAACTTAAACTTTTAACTGACGAGATGGATTGTGATATTGCAATAAAATATATAGAACAAGAATTCAAAGTCACTCTCAAGCCAGCACAGGAAGCCGTTTTCCGTGGTGCGTGGGAGGGAAAAACCTATGATCAAATTGCTTCAAATAGTTCTGATTTCCCTAATGTTAAGTATTTAGCAAATGATATCGGCCCTAACTTATGGCAGAGCTTAACAGAATCCCTCAACGAGAAGATCAGTAAAGGAAATTTTCGTGCGGTCATCGAAGCGCGGTTGTCACAAGTTCGAGAAGTGTCTCCTGTCATTGTAGAAAAGGACATGGGACAGACCCCTCACCAAACCCTTATTGATTGGGGTGAAGCTCCGAATGTTTCGATGATTCCCATTTATGATGAACGGGAACAACAGATTAATGAGTTAAAAAGTTTAGTCACGAAACATCAATTAGTCAGTTTAATCGGTTTAAATGGAATTGGCAAAACCACCGTCGCTGTGAAGTTATTAGAAGAGTTATTGAATAATCAAACATTTGAGTTTATTATTTGGCGATCGCTGAGTTATAATCCTCCTCCTAAACTGGATAAAATATTAAAGGAAATTCTCAATTTTCTTGAGGTAAAAGAAGAGAGTTTGCTCTTCAATGGTCGAGAAGAAATACACCATAATCAAAAAATTTCCTTATTGATTGAGATTTTAAGAAAGAAAAGAACTTTACTTGTTTTAGATCATTTAGAATGTTTGATGCAAAAAGAGAAGATTGCCGGACAATATCAAAAAGAATATGCAACCTATAAAACATTGATCGAGCGATTAGGACGGGAACGCCATCAAAGCTGTTTATTAGTAATTACCCAGGAAAAACCTGTTGAAGTTATTGAACTGGAAGAGAGAGGATTTTCTGCTAGTTCTTACATTTTAAGGGGATTAAAAGAAGATATTAAGAAAAATTTTCACAATCATAGATTATTAGACCCTGATAAGTGGGACGATCTCATTGAAATTTTCAGAGGTCATCCTTTTGCTTTACAAAATATTGCCAGTAAAATCAAACACTTATTTGGTGGAAGTGTCAACAATTATCTAAAAGAAAGCACAATTAATCGTAGAGATATTAATGAAATGTTAGACCAAGAAATTAGTATCTTATCAGATTTAGAAAAGAGAATTCTCTTTTTATTAAGTACCTCTTCTAATCGGGGAGACTTATCATTTTCGGATCTCAAGCAGAAATTGATTCCCTTAGAAAAATCACAAAAACTATCCGGTTCTGATCTGCAAGATGCCCTAGAATCTTTGTTACAGCGTTCGTTAATTTCAGGAGAAAAAAAGTATCGAATCGATCCTATTGTTAAAAAATTTATTAGTAATAAATATTTCTTGTCTCATCCTGAATTCAATCAAAAATCTGTTAAAATAGATGAAGAAATTATTTTAGAAGCAGGTAATCCCCAAGAAAATATCAAGCGTCTAGAAAAAATATTTAATAGGTCATAAGTTATATTCAAGTTATTTATGAACAGTCCAGACTTCAAGTATATTTATTGTTTAAATCCTAAATGTTCTTATCCTCAGAACTTACCGCATTTACTCAAATGTAATGCTTGTCAATTTCCGTTGATTTATGAAGGGAAATCTAGTAAATATCGAGCCATTAAGTCTTTAGATAAACGAAGAGAAGGAAGAGTTAGGGAAGTCTATGATACTTTTTCTTATGAAGGAATTGACCAACAGGGACATCAGTATATTTTAAAGGTCTTTAACAGTCGTGTTTCGAGGATTAGTCAACTTTTTAATAAAGAAAAAGAAATTTTATCCATTTTAAATCATCCCAGAATTCCCAAGCTAATTGAAGATTTTGCTGTGAAGAGAGATGATGAACTTTTTCAAGTATTAGTAACTCAAAAAATAGAAAGTGAAAATTTAGAATATTGGTTGAAACATAATCAAAAAATTTCTCAAAAACAAGGAATAGAATGGATGAAGCAACTGGTAGAAATATTAGCTTATGTCCATAGAAACGGATTTCTTCACCAAGATATTAAACTATCGAATATTTTAGTTAATCAACAAGAAAATAAACTGTATTTAATCGATTTTAGTAATATTCCCGATGTAATTTCTCCTGGTTATACCGCTCCTGAACAAGCTGATGGAAATGCAGTTCCAGCTTCAGATTTTTTTGCCTTAGGAAAAACTTTTATACACCTCTTAACAGGAAAACATCCTCTGGATTTAAGATGTCCTCAAACAAGAAAATTTAAGTGGCGAACTTCCGCTTCAAACCTATCAGAAGAATTCGCTGATTTAATTGATGAATTAATTGAAACTGTTCCTGAAAAAAGATTAAGTGATTCTTCTACTATTTACCAAAAACTTAAAAAAATTGAACAGTCAGATGAAGATATAATCAGTCCTAAAGTTCTCGGAGTTGTGTCAGTATTAGGATTGATTTTAATGACGTTTTTTTTCGGTTTTTATTTAGGCAATAACTATCAAAAAAAACAAAATACTTCATCGTTTAAAACTTTGGAAAACTGTCTTAATTTCAATCTCTCAGAGCGTCTTAATAATTCTCGTTATGAGCGCAGAAGTTTAGGGGAAAAAAGGCTAATTGATAGAGGAGAAAGTGCAGCAGAAAGAGAAATATTTGAACAAGTTACAGAATCCATTAAAAGCTGTGATTTAGATCATGCAATAACTAAAGTTCAAGCACTCCAAGACAATGATAGTCCTGACCCTGAAATACAAATTTATTTGAATAATCTGAAAGCTTTAAAAACTCAAAAGCAATTGATTCAGATTGTTGTCAGTCTCCCCTTTGATAGAAGTCCATCTGATCTCGCCGTTTTGCAAGGAGTCGCCATGGCCCAATCATTCAATAATAATAATCAAGATAATAATTTGTTATTAATAGAAATTGCTAAGGATGATCGAGATGATAAGAATATTGTTAAACTTTTAGCTCAACAATTTGTGGATGATCCTAATATTAAAGCAGTTATAGGTCATCGTTCTAGCAATGCTTCTTTATGGGCAGCACCTATTTATCAATCCCAAAAATTAGTGATGATTTCTCCCACCAGTACCAGTCCCAGGATAGCTGAAATAGGGGATTATATTTTTCAGGCTGTATTTAATAATGATATACGTGCCAGTCATTTAGTGAACTATATTAATAGGAATACTTCAATCCAGAATATTATGATCTGTCATACGAAATATAGTAATTATAGTGTCTCCCTTGCTGAGTCAATTATCAAAAAATTTAAGGACTTAAAAAAAGAAATAAAAATTATCAATCAGCCTTGCTTTAAAGATTCAATTGATTATACTTATGAGCGTCAATTGAACTCGATTTTATCTACGATTCAAGAACAAAAAATAGAAGGACTGATTTTAATTCCTTCTGCTGATCCAGCAAGATTAAAGCAGGCCCATGAGTTAGTTAACTCAATCGAGCTAAGGGATTTATCAATCTCAATTTTCGGGAGTGATACGCTTTATAGTGTAGAAACTTTTGAAACTTTTAAAACTTCGGGAAAGTTTCCTAATATGATTCTCACCGTTCCTTCTCATCCTGATATTAATCCTGACTGGAATCAACAAGCAAAAAAAATGTGTAAAACAAGTGTTACATGGCGAACAATGACCGCTTTTGATGCGACTCAAGCTGTCATAAAAGGGTTTGAAAATAGCCCTTCTTTATCTCGTCAAGATTTACAAAAAAACCTCTCAAACCCAGACTTTAAATTTAAGGGTGCCACTGGAAATTTCACCTTTTCAGACACCGGCGCACGTCAGGGTTATGGGTGTATTGTTAAACTCAGTGATTCTATTGGGAAAAATCCAGGAACCCCTTTTCAATTAATTCAATGTGATGATTCTCCTTCAGAGCCAAATTAGATCAATCTAGGGGTTTCTATTGACAAATTGTCAAAATTATGCAGTAAAAGAACTGTACAAAAATAGTGGTTCTAATATTTATATTCTTTTAATTTCTAAAATTATTTTTGTGAGATAAAATAGGGGAATATTTAAAATAAAATTAAAATTGAACAATCTAAAAACTTTGTTGATATTGAGAGAATTCCCCTAAACAATCTTAGGATATGAGTAATAAATCTTCCTGTAACGGGATAAACAAACAGCATTATTTTTTCCCTTCACGTTGAGAATTGTTCATTTTTTAAGGAGTTTCTCTCATGGCAAAGATCAAAGTAGGTATTAACGGCTTTGGCCGTATTGGTAGATTAGTGTTTCGTGCTGGTATCAATAATCCTGATTTTGAGTTTTTAGGCATCAACGATCTAGTTCCTGCTAAGAATATCGCCTATTTACTCAAATATGATTCTACACACGGTCGTTTTAATGGCACCGTAGAAGCAAGAGAAGATGGGATTGTGGTCAATGGTAAATTCATCCCCTGTTTTGCCATTCGTAACCCCGAAGAACTGCCTTGGGGACAGATTGGAGTCGATTATGTTGTAGAGTCCACTGGCCTGTTTACAACCCACGACACCGCCAGCAAACACCTCACCGCCGGAGCAAAACGGGTGGTTATTTCTGCCCCCACCAAAGACCCCGAAAAGGTCAATACTTTTGTCATGGGGGTTAATGACGATCAATACGACCCTGCCAAGGATTATATCCTCTCCAATGCCAGTTGCACCACCAACTGTCTCGCCCCTATTGCTAAAGTGATTAATGACAACTTTGGCTTAGCTGAAGGGTTAATGACCACAGTTCACGCCATGACAGCCACTCAGCCCACTGTAGATGGGCCTAGCAGGAAAGATTTACGGGGAGGACGCGGTGCAGCCCAAAACATCATTCCCGCCTCCACAGGGGCTGCTAAAGCGGTGACTCTGGTCATCCCTGAGTTAAAGGGTAAATTAACCGGAATGGCCTTGCGGGTCCCCACTCCTGACGTTTCTGTGGTTGATCTCACTTTTAAAACCGACAAAGCCACCAGTTATGAAGCCATTTGTGCAGCCATGAAAGCAGCAGCGACCGGTGAGTTAAAAGGGGTATTAGGTTACACCGATGAAGATGTGGTTTCTATGGATTTTGAAGGAGATTACCACTCTAGCATTTTTGATGCTAAAGCCGGTATGGAATTAAATTCTAACTTCTTTAAAGTGATTTCTTGGTACGACAATGAATGGGGTTATTCTTGTCGGATGTTAGACTTAATGAAAGCCATGCAAGCCAAGGAAGTAGAAGTTATGGCAACAGTATAACCTGATTTTCTAGGGGCATCATTAACGATGCCCCTATCTATTTGATATGATCAAATTTTTAGATAGTTCTCTAAACTGAATTTTCCTGAACCAAAAGCAAGAATCATTAACAGTCCTCCCATTAATCCTAAGTTCTTGAAAAAAGCAATTTCTTCCTGGGGAAACGTTCCGTGAAAGATCAAGGTAGCGGGAATTAAAAAGCCAATTAATAAACAAGCCCCAATTTTAGATTTATATCCCAATAAAACCGATAAACCACCCATAATTAAAACCAGAATAGTTGCCCATAGCAAAACTTCAGTTAAGGGTAATCCTTTTGAGGCCATATAAGCTTGAGTTTGTGCCGGTGATAATAGCTTACTAACCCCAGATTTAATAAAAATCGCCGACAAAAATAATCTGGCTACTAGAGAAACATAACTTTGAAAAGTGACTTGAGTTAACATGGATAAATCACCTATTTATGATATTTTATATTTTGATAAAATTCTAACAATTTCCCACTAAGTTGACAACAAGGGCTGAAATTGAGAAGACTTTTTCCAGTCCGTTAACGCATTTTGCACAGAGGACGATAACCAATTATAATAATGAGGATAGACAGGAAGACGAGGCACTAATTGCCATCCTCGAGAAGTTAATAAATCGACTAACTGCTGATGAGAAAAATGGTCATAGTCTGGGTTTACTTCGTCTTTGGGACTGATTCCTCCTAAATCTGTCGCACCCGCTTCTAGACAGTCTAACAAACATCCAGGATCTGTGATTAAATTAGGGGGAATTTGTATGGTAATAGAATGAGGTAAGATATCTCTAGCTTTAGCCACCATTTCTGGTAACTGATGAAGGGGAAAGGTAGACGCTTTTAATTGTTGCTTGCTTCCTAATTGATGAGGCTGTAAAATAACTTCTTGAATATGTTTCCATTTTTGGTGAATGGCTGCGATCGCTTCTAAAGTTTGCCAAGCATCCCTATTTTCTTCTCCTATTCCTAAGAGAATACCGGTGGTAAAAGGAATCTTTAATTGACCCGCCCATTCTAACTGTTGTAACCTTAATGAAGGTGATTTGCTAGGCGCATGACGATGAACAGTTTGAAGCAGTTTTGGGGTAATTTGCTCTAGCATTAAACCCATAGACGCATTAACTTTTTTGAGAGTTTCCATTTCAGCAAAACTTAAAACCCCAACGTTGGTATGGGGTAAGAAACCTCTGGATAAAGCTAGTTGACACAGATTATAAATATGTTGAAACCATGCTTTTCTTCTGGGAGACTGGGGGTGAACTTCTCCACTTAAAATCAAGATTTCGCAAACCGATTGATCTTGCAATTTTTGCAAAATACTTTGACTTTTTTCTAAAGTTAGCCAATTATCTTGATAAGGATCAACTCGAAAATTACAATAGGTACAACGGTTAAAACACTCGTAAGTGGGAACTAGGGTATAAGCTGGACTATAGGTAATTTGTTTTGTCATGTTTCTGTCTGATACTTAAATTCATAACCATTTTTCTCAATAGTTTACTATAATACACCTAGACTTAATGGGGTTTAGAGGGTTATTATTGGAGTAGCTTTTAAAATAACAAGAATGAGCAACGAAACCTATTTTAATCATCCTATTTTCGGCCTTCTTTATCGTGTCTGCGTCCTTGATGACAATCAAGAGTTATTTACTACATTATACGCTCAACGGTTATTTTTTCTCATGAAGATACTGCCGAATAATACGGTTTTTGAACCGATTAGTCGTTCAGATGCTAGATTGTTAGTAGAAAAACGTTTGCGTAATCTTCATCGTCTAGGACTTATTGAAGAGTATAAAGACTTTCAAGTTATGTATAAACAAACTTTTCCTTAAATAATATGACAATCACTGAAAATCTTGACAAAATTCTGGGACAAATTCCTTCTTCTGTGCGATTAATTGCTGTGACGAAAAAGAAGTCAGTAGCTGCTATTAAAGAAGCTTATGATTATGGGATTCGCGATTTTGCTGAAAGTCGTATTCAAGAGGCACTTTTAAAGCAAGAACAGTTACAAGAGTATCAAGATATTTGTTGGCATTTTATCGGTCACGTTCAAACTAATAAGGCAAAAAAAGTATTAGAAAATTTTCATTGGATTCATTCAGTGGATAGTCTTAAATTAGCCGAATATTTGGATAAGTTAGCCTCTAAAACCTCTATCTCACCTCATATTTGTCTACAGGTTAAATTATTGACTGATCCCAATAAGTATGGATGGGACATGATAGAACTTTGGCAAGATTTATCTCACTTAGAATCCTTAAAACACTTAAAAATTAAAGGTTTAATGACTATTTTGCCTTTAGGATTGTCTGAAGATGAGTGTTTAGAAACTTTTGATAAAGTCAAAAAATTGGCTAAAAAAATAACAGAAAAGTCATCATTACAGTTGGAAGAATTATCTATGGGAATGTCTAATGATTACTTATTAGCAGTAGAAAAAGGGGCAACAATGATTCGTTTAGGAACCATTATTTTTGGAGAGAGAAATTAGTTGGTTTAAAGTTTGAATCGGATGTTGAGGTTTCCATCCCGAAAACCTTTTTACTTGGGAACGACAAGAATATCCCGTAACTAAATAGTAAGGTCTATCTTCAATATTTTGGGGTAAATGTTGTTGCCAACTGCTTTGATAAATGCCTTTTGAATTTTGATAATGTTCTTTTTCATGACCATACATTCCGGCCATTCCACAACAACCAACAGATAATAAATTTAAGTTAATTCCCATGTGATTAAACACTGTTTGCCATTGTTCTTGTGAGTTAAACACGAGAGATTTTTCGTGGCAATGTCCCAATAAATAATAGGAATCATTAGATTCAATTTTAGGCAATTTTTTCTCCTGTTTCACTAAAAATTCTTGGATTAATTGAACGTTATTAAAGATGTTTTGATCACCAGCAATTTTATTATATTCATCCCGATAAGTAAGGGTCATACTCGGTTCAATTCCAATCAGAGGAATGTCTAAATCTAAAACAGTTTTTAGGTGATTAATATTTTGCTGAACTACAGTTTTGAAGCTGGTAATAAATCCTTTCAAATGTAAAGGTTTACCATTGATAAAAAAGGGTAAGATATAAACATGATAACCTAAAGTTTCTAGAAAATGGTAAGTATCCATAACTAACTGGGATTCGTAGAAACTGGTAAACGCATCTTGTAATAAAATGATGCTATTTTTTTGTTCTTCTATTGATAATTTTGTTAAGGTTTTTATGTCAAATTCTTTGGTTAATTGTTGTCTTAAACTCGGTGAACTAATAACAGGAGGATTAACCAAATTTAATCCTTTATTAATCAGCAATTTAATTATGGGTTGCTGAACAACATTATTAAATAAATTAGGAGCAAAAGATTGATAATAAGCTAACTGTTCTATATTACCCATAAAATAATCTCTAAAAGGACGTAAATAACGACTATGATAACGTTCTAAAAATCTCGATTTTAAGTCAGGAATATCAACATGAATCGGACATTGACTGACACATCCTTTACAAGCAAGACACCCTTGCATCGCTTCATAAACATTGTGGGAAAAATCTTCTTTTTCTTGCCATTTTTCTAGAGTATGCCAAATTTTTTTAGGTATAAAGAAATTGTCATTATTATCTTGTTTAGACTCTGATTTTGATAATAACCTTAACCATTCTCTTAATAACATTGCTCTCCCTTTTGGAGAATGAATGCGATCGCTAGTTTGTTTAGCAGAAGGACAAATAATTTCATCAGAATTAAAGTTAAAACAAGCACCATTTCCATTACAATTAAAAGCAGCTTCATAGTCTTTTCTTAACTGTTGAGATACTTGGCGATCAAACTGTCCTCTTAAAGTTGATTCTAGTTTAACAACTTCATCCGTACTATCATAAGGAGTAACTATTTTTCCCGGGTTTAATTTATTGTTAGGATCAAAAACTTGTTTAATTTTTCTTAAGTCTTGATAGAGTTCTTCACCAAAGAATAAAGGTGT
>JAAUYB010143274.1_pt1 | contig 21232 bp, 9 predicted proteins | sample 7278071 | NCBI WGS metagenome assembly JAAUYB01 (sample SAMN14350121, study PRJNA611818) | marine sediment metagenome | isolation source: surface marine sediment (1.8m) | place: French Polynesia: Moorea | collected 2018-08 | reverse complement strand
TGCCGGCGAAACCGGCATCGGCAATGTCACTCTCGACCTGTATGACGATGCTAACGGCAACGGCGCCATCGACGCCGGCGAATCCATACTGGCCACGCAAACCACTGACGGTAGCGGCAACTACACCTTTACCGGACTCGATGCCGGCGACTATATCGTATCGGTAACCGACACCAACGGCGAACTGACCGGCCTTAACCAAACCGGCGGCACCCAGCCTCATGCGATTTCCCTGGCCATCGACCAGGATTATCAGGACGCTGATTTCGGCTATGACGATCCCGGCGGCGCCTCCATCGGCGATTTCGTCTGGTCCGATACCAACGGTGACGGCGTCCAGGATGCCGGCGAAACCGGTATCGGCAACGTCACTCTCGACCTGTATGACGATGCCAACGGAAACGGCGTCATTGACGACGGTGAATCCGTGCTGGCTTCGCAATTTACCAATAGTAAAGGTTTCTATAACTTCACCGGGCTCGATGCGGGCAACTATATTGTATCGGTAACCGATAGCAACAACCTGCTCTTGAATCTGGTCCTGACCGGAGGCACTCAACCTCACCCCGTGACCCTTGGTTATGACCAGGATTATGACGATGCCGACTTCGGCTATGATGATTCAGGCAGCGGTTCCATCGGGGACCTGGTCTGGTCCGATACCGACGGTGACGGCGTGCAAGACAACGAAGAAAGCGGCATTGGCAATGTCACGCTGGACCTGATCGACGATGCTGACGGTAACGGCTCGATAGACAACGGCGAAACCGTCCTTGACACGCAAACCACGGACAGCAACGGTCGCTACCAGTTTTCCGATCTGGATGCCGGCGACTACCTGGTCACTGTAACCGACACCAACGGCATGCTGGCCAATCAAACCCAAAGCGGCGGCGTGGACCCTCACGCGGTCAGCCTGACCGTCGGCCAAACCTATGAAGAGGCCGATTTCGGCTACAGGCAATTGAACGCGGCGCTGGAGGTCACTAAAACGGACAGCCTGCCGGTTACCGGTGACCTGGATAACGACGGCAGAGTAGACCCGGGTGAAACCCTGCGCTACACGGTCGAAATCCACAGTATAGGCAAAGGGGAAGCGCAAAATGTGGTCTTCACAAGCGGTGTGGGCGATTACACCACCCTGTCAACGGGCTCGGTGACCACTACACAAGGCGCCGTCACAGCCGGCAACCAATCGGGAGATGTCGCCGTATCGGTGTCCTTGGGGACGCTCGAAGCGGGTTCCCATGCCGTTGTAACGTTTGATGTCATCATCGATGCCGTGCTTCCCGATGACGTAAGCGAAGTTGTCTGCCAGGGGACGGGAAGCGGCAGCAATACAGAGGACGAACCCAGTGATGATCCGGAAACACCCGAAGATGACGACCCAACCAGGACACCGCTGGACGTGGAACCCATCGTCACCATCACCAAGGTGAGCGCCTTAAACGATGACTTCAACGACAACGGCGGCCTGGACCCGGGTGATTCACTGGAGTACACGGTGGTCATCACCAACCAGGGACCGGTGATCGCCGAGGACGCGGTCTTCACCGACATCTTGGATTCCAACACCACGCTTATTGCGGGAACCGTGGTAAGCGGTGTCGGTACCGTGATTCGAGGAAACCAAACCGGCGATACCGACATTGAAGTGGACCTGGGCGATATGTTGGTGGGCGAGATCATATCCATCAGCTTCATCGCCGATATCAACGATCCGCTGCCGCAAGGTACCACCCAAATCATCAACCAGGGTTGGGTAACCGGCGGTAATTTTCAGCAAAAAAGCAGTGACGACCCCAACACCACGACGGGAGACGACCCCACCACCGATACGCTTGTGGTAGCTGTTCCCACGCTGGGTGAGGGTATGCTGATGGTCTTCATCGGCCTGATGCTGATCTTGTCCCTACGCACCATGCGGCGACAAAAAAGCGCTTAGCAAACAGCGGGGCTCTTGCGAGCCCCGCTTTCCTTGATCTCTACATTGTTAGTATTCTTGAACCCAAGACGCCCCACGATGTCCTCAGCCGCGAACCTGGCCGTTACCCAGGACGATGAACTTTTTGGTGGTCAGTGATTCCAAACCCATGGGGCCGTAAGCGTGCAGCCGGGTGGTAGAAATACCGATCTCCGCGCCCAAGCCTAACTGTCCGCCGTCAGAGAAGCGAGAGGAGGCGTTGGCCATGACCACGGCCGAGTCGACCTCGCGTAGGAAGCGTTGCGCATTGGCGTAGTTTTGGGTGGCAATCACCTCGGTATGGCTGGAGCCATAGGTGTCGATATGTTCGATAGCCGCGTCCATATCCTTGACCACCTTGACCGCAATCTTCAGGTCCAGGTATTCCGCATGATAGTCGGAATCCTCTGCCGGCATGGCTTCGGGTACCAGACGACAGGTTTGTTCACATCCGTAGATGGTGACCCCCTTGGAGCCCAAAGCCGCGGCCGCGCCCGGCAGGAAGTCCGCCGCGGCATCCTTGTGCACCAGCAGGGTTTCGAGGGCATTGCAAACACCGGGCCGCGAGGTCTTGCCGTCCAGCAACAGATCGATGGCTTCGGCGCGATCCACCTCCGCGTCCACATACAGGTGACACACGCCCTTGTAGTGTTTGATCACGGGGATACGACTGGTTTGGGTAACGAAACGAATCAGGCCTTCGCCGCCGCGCGGGATGACCAGGTCGATCTCTTCTTCCAAGGTCAGCAACTCATTCATGGCCGCACGATCCGTGGTGGGCACCAGTGTGACCGCCGCTTTGGGCAGACCGGCTTCTTCCAGAGCGCCTTGCAGACTTGCGGCCAGCGCGGTGTTGGAGTGAAAGGCTTCGGACCCGCCTCGCAAGACGATACCGTTGCCGGCCTTCAGGCACAACACGGCGGCATCTACCGTCACGTTGGGGCGCGATTCGTAGATCATGCAAATCACGCCTAACGAAATGCGGCGGTAGCCGACCTCGATGCCATTGGGACGACGCCACATCTTGGTGATCTCGCCGACCGGATCGGGAAGAGCCGCAATTTCGCGAACCGCGTCTGCAATACCGGCCAGCCTTTGGTCAGTCAAGACCAGACGGTCGACCATCGCCTTGGAAAGACCGCGCTCGAGAGCGCCGTCCACATCCTTTTCGTTGGCGGCCAGAATATCGGCCCTGTCGGCAAGGATGCAGTCGGCAATCGCCGTCAGTAAAGCATCTTTGCGACCGCTGTCAAGCCTTGCAATTGTCCGCGCTGCCTTCCGGCAGGTATGGGCGAGTGATTTCAAGTCGATTTTATTTTGGGCGGCAATTGCCATGATTTCCTCCTGACGTATTTCCAATCATTAAACGGGAGCGGTTTCCAAAAGAACCATGTCGCCGCGATGCACCACGACATCTGTAAAACTGAAACCCAGGATGCCGGAGATGTCGTTACTGCGGCAGCCCTTGATACGTTGCAACTGATCGGCGCTGTATTGGGCAAGCCCGCGGGCTTGAGGTTCGCCGCCGGGTCCTTGGATGGTGACGGCATCGCCGCGTTGAAAGTCGCCGCGGACGTCGATCACGCCGGACGGCAACAGGGACGCACCGCGCTCGCACAGAGCCCGTTCGGCGCCCCGATCCACCGTGATCACACCCCGTTCCGGCAGCGCATGCAGCAGCCAATGTTTCCTGGCGGCCAGAGGGCTCGCCCCACGCGTGAAGTGCGTGCCTGGATTGAGTCCCTGAAGCAGGGCGTCCACGGTTTCGTCCTTGCGGCCGTTGGCAATCACCACCTCGATACCACGCGCCGTGGCTTTATCCGCGGCTTGAAGCTTGGTCACCATGCCGCCGGTACCGACCGCACTGCCTTTGCCGCCTGCGAGATCATAGGTTTCGGGACCGATTTCGGTCACCCTGGGAATGAGGCGAGCATCCGGGTTCTCGCGAGGATTGGCCTCGTACAAACCGTCCACATCAGATAGGATCAGCAGCAGGTCGGCATCGGCCAGAACGGCCATATGCGCGGCCAGATTGTCGTTATCACCTACCTTCAACTCGTCCACGGCCACGGAATCGTTTTCGTTGACAATGGGCAGGGCGCCCAGTTTGAGCAGCGCGCGGATGGTGTTGCGAGCATTCACATACCGTTTTCGGCTATGCAGGTCGTCATAGGTCAATAGGATTTGGGCTGTGGGAAAGTCGAAAAACCGGCTCCAGGCAGCGATCAATTGGGCCTGACCCAACGCTGCCAGGGCCTGCTTTTCGGGAATGGAGCGCTTGCCGGTGGGTTCGCCGAAACTACCCAGACCGGCGGCAACGGCGCCCGAGGAAACCAGAATGGCCTCCTTGCCCCGCCGTCGACACTCCGTGATAAATCGGGCCGTAGTCAACATGTGCCGCGCACGGACACCCGCGCCGTCGGGCGCCACCAGGGCGCTGCCCACCTTGACCACTACTTTTTTCCATTCGGGTAACTGCACGGTGTCACCTCCTTCTTTCCGGTAGTTCCGGGCCTGAAATGCGAAAGGCCCTTCCCAGTTGCGTTCCGGGAAAGGCCTTGTGAACATGTCAACCTTCAATGATATGAGGTTAACGTCGGGCATCCCTGGAACTACCGGGCGGCTGAGGTCGGCGAATGGGACGGCGTCGCGGATAGGAAAGTGCGGGTAATTTGAATGCCGAGATGGTGGTGATCATGGGAAACCTCCGCCCCAAAAAGTCCATGTTTCAAAGGTACCTGAAAGCAGGGAATTGGTCAACAGCATCTTGAATCTTTTTGCAAATCTTGCAATTTGCTGTGCATTTTTAAGTATTTTGGCAAAATTTCATAACTTTTATGCGCGCACAGACCAACCCAGTCAAAGCGTGCCGCTTTTGAGAGGAGCACTGAAAACTCCAAATCGTCAGCTCAACAACCGCTCGATTTCGGAACCGACAGTTAGGGTCTCCCGGCCTCGATTACTCAGCAAGAGCTGCCGGACCACATTTTGGAGTTGGGTCAAGTTGCCCGGCCAGGAAAAGCGGTTGATCCTCGCCGCGAAGCCGGTCGGCAACCAGGGTGCGACATAGGGGTCCTTGGTATGCAATCTGCTCGCTTCGCCCCATTCTTCTAATTGATAGCGGGCAAAAGCCAGGAAGATGCGGCAAATATCTTCGGGTCGCTCCCTTAAAGCGGGCAGTCCTAATTGGTAACCGGACAGACCATAAGCCAGGCTCGCTTTGAAGCGACCACTTGCCCTGGCGTCTTCCAAGCCGCCTTCGGTAGCAACGATCAGGCGGACATCCACCTTTTGCGGTGCGGCGGCGCCGACAGGGATGACCTCACCGCGTTCCAGGACGCGCATCAACAGAACCTGCACGTCCTCGCGTGCGGTCTCGATATCTTGTAGGAAAAGCACGCCTCCATGGGCTCCGGCCAGCAGGCCTCTTCCACCGGCGGCGGTTCCGGCCAGTTCCTCCACGGCCCGTTCGGCGGGAACCGCACCCAGATTACATCGGATGAAGGGTTTCCCGGCACGAGGGCTCATGGCGTGGATCGTACGGGCGACGCGATGCCGGCCGGTGCCGGCTTCGCCGCGGATGAGGACCGGCACGTTCAAGGGGGCGATGCGGTGGATTTCCAGACGGAGTCGATTGACGGCGTCGCTTGCGCCCAGAACGCCGCAGCTTCCCTCGGGTTCGCCGAAATCTTCATGCGACCAGTGCAACAGCAGCGCCACACGATCGGAAAGCTCCAAGGTGATCCCCCTTTCGACGGCTTCAGCGGAGAGATGAAAGGGTCCGGTCAAGGTGCGGCCGTCGATGACGATTTTAGTGCCGGTTGGACCCGGTTCGACGAGCAGGCCGCCCTCTTCCGAATGTTTCAAGCCGAACGGTTTACGGCTGATGAAGGGATCGGCCAGGGGTAAACCCAGCGCCCTGCCGGGTTCACTGAAGTCCGGTTGATTGCGGTTGATCAACACTTCACGTCCCTGGGCAAGTTCCTCTAAAAAGACCCGAGCACCGATCCTGCCGGGAACGGGGTGGGCGCAGATGGTCAGGCACGGGACCAGGTCGGCGTTTCGGGTGTGTTTCTCGGGTTGGTACTGGGTAGTCTTGTCGGCATCCTGGTAATCGGGTACGGACAATGGTTTCGATGCGTCCCAATCGGGAAGGGCGGGCTCCGGTTCCGGTTCAGAATAAAAACCGGCCGCGTCATGCCGCCATAGCCGACCGCTGATCAGTCGGGTGAACAGGGCGGGCAAACCCCAATCCGGTCGGTCCAGCACCGAGCCGCGCGCGACAGCCATGGCCCGGTCCAGAAAGCCGTCTCTTCGCAACTCGCGCAGGAACACCGGCAGAAATCGAGACATGGTGATCATGCTGACCTTGCCCCGCATGGCCAGGACGGCGGGAAGTCCCGCGGCAACCAGGGCGGGCGCCAGGCCGGTGATCGCGCCGTCGCCGACCGAGGGACCGGAATCCGCGCTTTGGCATGAGATCAGAACCGCCAGCCGGGGCAATCGATTCAGCCCGGACAATCGGTTGATGAGCTCCCTCCCGCTCACCCTGGAAGCCGTTCCGCCCGGTGTTTCCAACCATAGCCAGGAATCGCCTCGTTTAACCGACCCGTGACAGACCATGTAAAGGATATCGATGCCGCCGCGCAGTTCGTCGAATATGGTCTCCAGGTTCGCTTTCCCGTCAGATTCCAAAAAAACGGTTTCAATACCTGCCAGGCCCTTTTCCGCACGCTCTATTTCGGCTTGCAGGTCAAGAGGCGCCAGTCCGTACTCAGAAAGGTTGGATGGATTTGCAACGACCACCAAAGCCTTCAGAGCGGTTCGGGCTATCGGTTTCGAGGGCGTCACCGCCGTGGCTTCCAGATAACGCGAGAACAGGACGCGCTCACCGGTGAATAGGGCGCGGTCTTCTTCAGGATCGTATAGCGACTCCCAGATCAATTGGTGCAATTCCGAAGCACCATCAGCCAGGTGAAAACGTACCCTCAGGCAGCGGCCCAGAGCGGTAGAACCCGCCCGAGCGGTAGCCAGACCGGCGCGAACCGACGGATCGGCAAAAAAAGATGCGGAGAGCAGCCGACCGTAGGCATGGGGTTGGCCGTACAATTCATTAAGGGCTTCGAAATCCAGGGGGCCCAAAACACTGCTTTGATTCAGTCGACAAAAACCGTCGTCATCCTCGCCTCGGAAGGATAATCGTACGCTATATTGTTCCCCGCTCTTTGAGAGCTCGATCACCAGCTCCGAAAACATGGTTTATCTTAGCCTAAATGATAAAGCAAGATCAATGGAAGTATCCGCGGGATTGCCGGCGCGCCGGCCCTGGTTTTCGTCTCTCTCCATTATGCTCACCGTCTACAAATCCCGGTAGTTTATTGAACCGGGGCGAACAGGCGCGAGGCGCTGACCGCGAATTTAAACCAGAAGGGTTTGTTATGGTAATCGGATGCATCGGCCCGGCGCGAGTTTTCGAAATCCTGCTCCAACATATCCGCGGCGGCCTTGTTAGCCTCCCTGTCTACAAAAAGCACCGTGAGTTCGAAATTCAGCCGGAAGGAACGGTTGTCCAAGTTTGCCGTGCCCACGGATGCCATTTCGTCATCCACCACCATGACTTTCTGGTGCAAGAACCCCGGTTGGTACCGATAGAAGGTAATACCTACCTTGTCGGTCTCTTGCAGATAGGCGAATCCCGAAAGCCAAACCATCAGGTGATCGGGTTTATCCGGCAACAGAATGCGAACGTCCACACCCCGCATGGCGGCCAGTTGCAGGGCGCATATGATTTCCCGTTCAGGCACGAAATAGGGGCTGGAAATCCAAAACCGCTGCCGGGCCGCATGGATCGCCTGGAGGAACATCAGGGTGCAGGTTTCTACCTGGTCGGCCGGCCCGGAGGGCAGCACCAGGGTTCGCACCGACCCGCCCGGTGCGGGTTTGGGTTTCCATTCCAGGTCCGGGATGGCCCCGGTAGACCAATACCAATCTTCCACGAAACACAACTGCACGGCTTGAACCGAAGGGCCCTGCAACAAGACGTGGGTATCCCGCCAGGGCCCGAAACGCTTGGATTTCCCCAAATATTCATCGGCAACATTGTGTCCACCTACCCAAGCGGTTTCCCCATCAACCACAACACTTTTGCGATGGTTGCGGAAATTGATCTGAAAGCGATAGGTCAAACCACGCTTTCCTCGGAAATCATTGACGGCGACACCCGCCTCGCGTAGGGGCTGCAGAAAAGAATCGCGCAGTTGGTAGGACCCGATTTCATCATATAGCAGGTAAACTTGGACCCCGGCTTTTGCCCGTTCGATGAGCGCGTCACGCACGCGATTTCCCAGGCCGTCATCACGGATGATAAAAAATTGGAATAACACATAACGGCGCGCTCCGCTGATGCCTCTAAGAATAGAGTCGAAGGTCGCCTCGCCGTCCACAAGTAAGCCCGCGCGATTCTCCAGCGTAAAGGGCATGCCGGCCAGTTCCTGGAAGACGCGGAAGCGATCTTCAATGCCGCCCGAAAGACTGATATCGTGAAAGCTTTGTTTCAAATGTTCGCCGAGGTACTGGATATCGCGATCACCGACGCGCCGTGCATTGACATAGCCGTGGAACCTGCTGTGTCCAAAAAAGAGGTAGAGAAAAAGCGCGATATAGGGGAAGGTAATCAGCGAAATCACCCAGGCCACGGCCCCTTGAGAGGTTCGCACCTTCACAATGGCGTCGTAGACAGCCCATAAACCCGCTAAGTATATAAGGCCGGCCGTCAAGCCGCCGAGCCAATAGATCAAGGAATCGGATGTCATGGTTTCCCTCTCCAGTTGAGGGAATTATAACAGAAGGGGAGTTGGGAAAGGATTAAGGAGGCGATTGCTCCGGCTCTAATCCCGAGCGTGATGAACGGAGCGGTGCGGCGATCTCGATCGATATCGGCTTTCAGCTGTCCAGTTTCTTCCGGTGGAATTCCTTCAACAGCTTACAGTCGTCAGCCAGCAACTCATCCAGCTTTGCCTTGATCTTGCTGTTGTCCTGGTGTTCGTAACCGGTCAACGCCTCCCGGTACTCCGGAATACGATAGAGAAATTCGGCTATGGCTTGTTCCGTAAGCGGCTCGACCTGGTTCTTGCCGAATCCCAAAACATCGGCCAGCAGATAGGCATTCAGCATTTGCTCGTATTGCCCGCGCAGAGGCATGGCAAGGTAGGGCTTGCCCAGGTAAAGGGATTCCGAGGTCAGTGTGAACCCGGCCGTGGCCATGACCGCTTTGCAACTGATCAGGTCGTCCAGAAACCCGTCCCGGCTGAAGGGTTTGTAGATCACATTCTCATCCTTGCCCTCTCGTTTGGCGCCGTAGACATAAAAGGTTTCGCGTTTGAAACGCTTGAGTAATTCCAGTAGAGAATCGTAAACCGATGTCATATAGACCAACACATGACCGTCGTTGCGGGCTTGCATACCGTACATATCCTCGCGCAGAATGGGCGGCATGATGAAGGTATGGTCGTTCTTGGGTTTCCCCGCGTAGAAACTGACCACCAGGGACACATGCGGCCAGGGGACCATGGCGCGGATGACGTTTTCGGTAACCAGGCGGTCCTTGGACGTGTTGGGCGGGTAGGGATACTCCATGTAACGCATCCGGTGTTGGTTGTCCAGGCTGATGCAGGGCAGTTTGTAATGGGCGGCAAGATAGGCGGTCATGGGCTCGAAGTCGGTAATCACACAATCAGGCTCGATCGCCTCGAAAACCTCGCTTCGCAACGCTTTCAATCGCTGCGTGCCGTGAGGTAGTTTCTTGACGTTCTCCTTGATGGTTTTCAGCACGTTGACCTTGTTGTCGACACTGGCAATGTGAAGGCCCTCCGTTTCGAAGACATCGAAGTGAGGTTGCAGGTTCATAATGCCCCGCTGGTAGGTGACGATCTTCACGCGGTGGCCGCTTTCCACCAGGTGACGCCCCGCCACCAGGGCACGGGTAGAATGCCCCGAACCCTCACCGGATACGCCGTATATTATCGTTGCCATGGACCCTCCCAAGCCTACGGATACATCGCCGGCATCCCCAGCGGCCTTAAACCGAGTGATTAAGTTTCTTCGCCGGCGTCCGGTTCGCAGCAGCAAGCTTGCAATTCCGAAATCAAAAATAAGCGCAGGTTCGCCGGTTCGATAATATCATCCAGCGAGCCCACCTCCCGGGCCCTGGCTACCGAGTGGATTTCATCGAATTCCGCGGCCAGTTCGGCCTGTTTCTCCGCGTAGGTTTCCTTATATTGCTCGTCGTAAATCAGTTGCAGTTCCTTGACCTGATCGCCGGAAGCGTTCTGAAGCCTCTTGTGCAGCTTTTTCAGCTTGGGATCTTCCTGAGTACGCCGACGAACCTCGCGGGGAAAGACCACCGCCGCCGCGGGCGCGCCGCCGATGACCGAAGCGTAGGTGCCGGTAAGCGCCACCGCTTTCAGATTCTCGTTGAGCACATTGGAGAATACCACGTAGGCGCCGCCGTGATAACGCGACAATACGCAGAACAGAATGGGGCCTTTGAAATTGACCACCGCGCGCCCGATCTCGGCGCCGTACTCCAGTTGCAGGCGGCGCAGCGACTCCGGCGAGCCGTCGAAACCGGAAAGATTGGCCAAAATGACCACGGGCCGACAGCCGCTTGCCGCATTGATTGCCCGAGCGAGCTTCTTGGAAGAAGCGGGGAACAGTGTGCCGCCGCTCCAACTGTCGGGCCCGTCGTTGGGTACATAACCGCGCCGCTCTAACGGATGAGATTGGATGCCGATGATGCTGGTGCAAATACCGCCGATGGTGGTATCCATGACGACGGTGGTTTCTCCGCCCGCCAACAGCGGCCAACGCTCCAGCGGTTCCCGCCCTTCATCGGCCACCGCTCTCAGAACCTGGCGAATATCGAACGGTTTCTTCTTGCCCGGATTGGTGGCCTCGTCGAAGATATCGCCGATGCGCTTATAGTCCGGCGTGGCTTCGAAACTGTAGGTCGATGCCCGCGCATCACGATCGGCCGGGTCGTCGGTTTGGTATTTTCGAGGAAAGCGCTCACCGGGCGAAACATAGGTAACCGCATAGTAGCGGAGTAAGATATCGCACGCGTCCAGCAAATCCCTGGCCGGATAGTGTACCTGACCGTTGGGGCCCATGATGCGCTCCAGGCCGCCGATTCCCAAATTATCTTCCGCGGAAACCGAACCGGCGTAATCCAGCGCTCCCTTGCCGGTCAGCACCATTGTGCCGCGCGGAGTCATGATCAGGCAACCGCGGTTGTGCATCATCATGGTCGCCTCGGCATTCCAATAGGATTGGGCGCCGACGTTGATGCCGTCCACCACCAGGTTGATTTCCCCGCCTCTCTGCGTGAATTCGATAATGGCGCGCAGGGCGCGGGCGGTCCAGTCCAGGTTTTCGGTGCCGCTGTCCATGGAAATGCGCGCGCCGCTGGAGACAGGGAACCATTCCACGGGAATGCCCTCGCGTTCGGCCAGATTAATGGCGCCGATAACGACCCGACATTCCAATTCGGCCAGGCAGCCCAAGCCCATGTTGGCATCACTTAGCAGAATCACCCGACGCATCCCCTCCGGGTGGGCAGGTGTATAGTTGCTGATAATTCCCGCCATCATGCCGCCCCGTTTGATCTCGCGGGTGGGATCGTCCAGGGAGACCAGCGGCCAGACCGCATCCGCCTCGCTGTGCTCCAAAACGTATTCCTGGAACTCGCCGGGGTAGAAATACCCGCCGGTCAGCAGCGCAATGATCTCGTAGGGATGGCTGAAACCGCGCCGACGAGCCAGCGCCAACTGGAAATCTCGTTGCGACAGCGGTTCGATAGCCGGCGTGGTGGGCGTGCTGAAGCGTAACTCCATACCCATATCGGCGGGGAACAATACCTCAACCTGCTGGTTTTCCACATCCCCGTAAGGTTTGTTCATCAGCAAATAAACGCGAATGCGTTCCAACTTGACCTGCTCGTAGCCGGCCAGGACTCGCCTTAGGAAGGAAAGAAAGGCATCACGACTAACGGTAATCAGCGGACGCACGTAAACGATGATCTGGTTCCAGTAGAAACTTTCCTTCTTGGGGAACGATTCCTGTTGCCGGCGCAAGGTGTTGAGTAATCGCAATAAGTGACGACGCAAGGCGGGATAGGTAAAAACCGAACCCATTTGCCGTTCGGGAGGCTTCTCACGAACCTCGGAGAAGGCAATCAAGCGTTGGTCTTCCTTGTTCTCCTCGGCCACGCAATAAAAGAGGTTGATAATCTCCGGCGTGGGCAAGCGTTTGGTCAGGAAGCCATGCAAACGCTCCACGTTGAAGCGCTTGGCCGCAAACTCAGGGATACCCCGATAGATGCGTTTTTCCTTGTAGCCGCTGGGGCCGATGCGGTAGTGGAAGAAACGCGGGCAGGGAAAGCTGTCACCGATGGCAAAGCGAATCCGAGAGACCTGGGGCATCTTGGGAAAACGGTCCAGATGCTCCTCGATCATAGCGGCATACTCATCGGGCTCCAGGGTCCGGTCGGTGGTCAGATAGAAGTCGATCACGGCCCGGCGATCCCGACCTGTTTGAATCATGGTTTCAGACAGGCTCATCGCTTCCGACAACCGACCCAGGTCACAGGCCATGGACAAGGCCAGCACCAGCGAGCGATCGCGGGTGTATTCCGCATGAGCAAAGGCAATCTCCTGCTCGGCGCCGACCGTCAGGTCGCTCAAACCGGCGTCCAGGTTGATGCGTCGTAACAGGACTTCCACCAAAGCGACGCGCTCAGAGACCTCTGCCTCGGCAATGCGATCCAGAATGAACTTGAGGATGGGGAAGGGATAGTGGGAGATTTTTTCCTTTAACTCATCCAGGTTTTCACTTTCCTGTTGCAACCGCTCCAGCATGCCGGTGATGCTGCCCCAACGGGAGCGTCGGCCGCGATCCAGTTCCGGGTCACCGAAGAAGCGATAGTAGAAGTCGATACTCAGTTCGTGAATATCATTGAAGTGGCGATGCGAACGGTCGATGATCCACTCCACGGCCTGGCGCAGTTGTCGGCTCTGGTTGCTGAAAACCCCGCCGTCGGAGAAGGCCTCGCGCACTACGATGAGCAACTGGCGCTTGATACGGGCATGATGATGGCTGTAGCAGATACGAATGAGCGCTTCTTCCAATTCCTCGGTGGGATTGTCCAGCGTCAGGTCGTAATGCGCCAGAGCACGGGTGAGGTAATCCATGAAATCGGTTGCGGGATGTTCCTTGCCCGAACCCAGCAATTGCAGGAAGGTAAAGAAGTGCTGCTGAGGCGAACTGATGTCGGTAGTCGATACCGAGACCTTCTTCAGGAACAGGAATTCAATGTCGAAATAGGCTTCGAAAACGGCCTGGAAGAAGGTGATCAACCCGCGACGACCACCTTTTCGGGCCCCCAACCGGTGGATCGTCTCCGGAATTCGCGCCATAAGGCTGCGCAGGGAGTAGTGATGCACGTCGAAACCCAGCATGAAGGCACGCACCTCACGCAGCAAACGATAATCCGGATCGTCCTCGGGCTCGGGCAGGCTGTTGAAATAGAAATCGACCACCGGCGCGGCCGCCCGGCTATCGTCGTCGTTGTTGGATTCAAGCACCACCATGGGGTCGCCCGCGCCTACCTGATCGGCCTTTTTGACCAGCAGGTTCTTCACGACGCCGGTTTCGGGCGACAGAAACAGCATTTCCATTTTCATGGCTTCCAGGGTTACCAGCGGATCACCCTCGCGAATGTGATCGCCGGGCGACACATGGACCTTCAGAACCACCGCCGGGGACTGGCTGCGCACCACGCCGCCTGAATCCCGCTCCACCAGGTAGCAGGCGCCTTCCACATCCACCTGCATGTTATCGCCGCGTTCGGTGACGGTGCAGGCGTATTTCTTCTGGTTATAGAAAAGGCGGACATTGTAGGGCGTGTCGCGCACCAGGCGGACGTCGAAGGAGCCCTCACCGTAATGGATGCGGTAGTACTCCGGTTCCAGCATGCCCACGCGAAAGCTGAAGGCGACGCCTTGAAAACGCAACTCCACCTCCGCGGTAGAAGCCACCGGAAGGCGCCGGGTGCGGCCGCGGGAAACGGTTTGGAAGAACTCGCGACGTTTGCGGTGCAGCAAGCCCACGTAACACTCGATGCAACCCACAATTAAAGCGGCCTCGCGTCCGCGCGCGGGTTTCAGGCCGCCGTTCCGCATCAGGCCGTCCAGCCAGGCGGTGGTGACCTTATTCTCCACGTAGGTTTCGTGCTCTAAAAGGTCCAGCAGGAACGCCTTGTTGGTAGTGCCGTCGCGAACCACCACCGCGGTATCCATCAGGGCGCGGCGGACTCGAGCCACGGCCTGCTCTCGCGTGTGTCCCCAGGCGATGACCTTGGCAATCATGGAGTCGAAGGCCGCGGGAATATCGCTATGGGTTTCCACGCCGCTGTCAACGCGCACGCCGGGTCCGCCCGGCGGGCTGAACAGGTCGATACGGCCGGGGGAAGGCGCGAACTGGTTGTAGGGGTCCTCGGCATTCAGGCGGACTTCCACGGCGTGACCGCGGGTAGGGGGCGGCTCTCCTTCCAAGGGTTCGCCCATGGCAATGCCCAATTGCAGCATCACCAGGTCCAGACCGGTGGTGATTTCGGTAACGGGGTGCTCCACTTGAAGTCGGGTGTTCATTTCCATGAAGTAGAGGTCGCCGCTTTCCGGTTCGTAGAGGAATTCGGCGGTGCCCGCGTTGCGATAAGCGGAGCCCCGAGCAATGCCGCGAGCGTATTCGCGTAGTCGTTCTGCTTCGGCCTCATCGAGAATGACAGCCGGTCCTTCCTCGATCACTTTCTGATTACGGCGCTGCACCGAACAATCGCGAATACCGGCCGCCCAAACCTTGCCGCGGTAGTCGGCGACCACCTGCACTTCCAGGTGCCGGGCATCCAAAATCATCTTTTCCATAAAAACGGTGCCGTCACCGAACGCCTTTTGGGCCTCGGAGGTTGCACTTTCGAAAGCGTCCTTCAGTTCGGCCTGCTTGTAGACGGGACGAATGCCACGACCGCCGCCGCCCGCGGTGGCCTTGATGACCAGCGGCAAGCCGATTTCCTTCGCCGCGCGCCTGGCGGCAGCCACGGATTTAACCGGACCTCCGCTCCAGGGCGATACGGGGACCCCGCATTCCTCGGCCAGCAGCTTGGAACCGATTTTATCGCCCAGGGCGCGCATGGTATCGCCGCTAGGCCCGATGAAAACGACGCCCATCTCGGCGCACAGATCGGCAAAGGCCGCATGTTCGGCCACAAATCCCCAACCCACCCATACGGCGGTGGCTCGGGAAGCCCGTAAGGCTCGCTTCAGACGTTCATAGATAAGGTATGGGGAGCGAGGTGTAGGATTGCCCTCCTCATCGGGGAAAGCCGGGTCAGGCTCCAAAACATCACCCAGAAACCAGGCGCTGTCGGCCCGCTGTACGAATCGGGCATGCTGATCGGGTTTGGTGTAAAGCGCAATGGTCTGTAGCGATGTGCCGCGTTCGGCATTGAAATCGGCGACCGCGTTGAGAAATCGAATTGCGGGTTCGCCCCGGTTGATGATCGCGATGCGACCGTCTTCTTTTAATAATCCGTCTGTCATATCCCCTCTTTAGACAGAGCCGGCCGCTGATTCCCCACGGGAACCCGACGCGAGCCTCACTCTCCCGGTTAATTCTCGCCTAGCGATTTTAGAGCAAGCGGTTGGGTTTGGCAACCGGCAGGGATGCGCAAACCGGAGCCGCCCGCAAGCCGATGGGAAAAGGTCAGATGGTCACCAGGCCTTTTTTCGAGACTCCGGGCAATCCGAAAAAGGGAAGGACTCTCCGGGTCGCGCCTTGTCTTCATGGTTCCGTGGTTAATACGGCCGGGCTGCGCAGGCTTTCTTTTTCCAATTTGCCGTCCGTCAGCCTGATCAAGTGGTCCGCCTGATCGAAATAGCGGTCGTCGTGGGAAATGACAAAGACCGTTTTACCCCGCTGCTTCAATTCCGGCAATAGTTGGTGATAGAACACTTCTTTGAACTCGGGATCTTGATCCGCCGCCCATTCGTCAAAGAGGTAGATCTCGCGATCTTCAAGGTAGGCGGCAAGCAAAGCCAGGCGTTTGCGTTGCCCGGAAGACAGCTTGATATTGGTGAGTTGCCCGTCCAACATGCTCACTTTCCTGGTCAAGCACAGCTTTGCAATATACCATGCCGCCTTTTCTTCCAGGTCTGCCTCATCCTGGCCGAGTAATTGTTGAAAAACGTAGAAATCGCTGAAAATGGCTGACACGTATTGCTGGTATTGCTCGCGGTTTTCCTCGGTCACCTCCGACCCATTGACCATGAGACGGCCCGAATCGGGCGGGTAGAGCCCGGTGAGCAGTTTGGCCAGCGTGGTTTTACCACTGCCGTTACCGCCGATTATGAAGACCATTTCCCCGGCCTTCACGTTGAAGCTCAGCGGACCCAGGGTGAAATGGCGGTCGTCATCTTCCCGGTAGAAGGAATAGCTGAGTTCCTGAACCTGCAATTCCTCGAGCAGCGAATTGGGCGGCAGTTGCGGAAAATAATCCCTTTGACTTTCCTTGGGATCGTAGTCTCTGCCGTCCAGGGACAGGCCCAAATCCTTCATGGCGTCAAAGGCGGCGGTTGCATCGCGGAACATGGGCACCGCGTTGACCACCGCTACGATAGGCCCGCGAATATACAGCGCCACAAACGCAAAACCCATCAGGGTGGTCAGGGCAATCTCCTTGTGTGCGGGTAGGATAAACAGCAAATAGCCCACAAAGGCAAAGAAAGCAATCTGGCTGAGATTATGCAACAGCGAGTAGATCACGCTGTGGGTCATCCCGGTATCGCGGAACGCCTTGGTTGCTTTGTAGAGAACCTTGTCGAAGAATGCGCGGCGGCGTTTGGCGTTCAGTTTCAGTTCTTTAGCGCCCTCGTTCATGGCCGAGAAATGCTCCAGCATGACGTCCCAGGCTTGCCGAGTGCGCTTGACGTAAGCAAATGCCACCTTTTCCGGGAGGAGATAAGCCGCCACCGAAAACGCCAGGAAGCCCATCAGGGTCAGCAGAACCGAAAGCGACAGATAACCCAGGTAGACCAGACAGCCCAGTGAAATAGCCGTGTTGATGGTGAACGCGGGGATTTGCAACAGCGCGGTGGTAATGGACGGGATGTCTCGCGTGTAAGTGGCCGTTAAGCGGGCTTGGCCGACTTCTTCCAGGCGTTGCAGCGGCTGCTTCATCATTTGCAGGCACATGTTGATCCGCAGGTTGAACGCCAGGTTTTGCGAGAGAAAGATCAGCAATAGTTGCGACATCACACTGGTCGCCACGGCGACGGCGACAACGATGAAAAAGAAGCCCGCCGATCCTCGCTCCGCGGACTCGGCGGTTAGAGCCAGGGATTCACTGATCAGGGATATGAGCTTGGCATTGACCACACCGCTGATCATGCCGACCAGGATGGCAAGCGATAAGATGAATTTGTTGTGCTTGGCGATAAAAAAGAAAAATTTCACAAGGCACTTCCAATCGGCGCATCTGCCGCCAGGTATTGCTCCACCACCTTCAGCGGCAATTGGGCCTGTTGATCGGCAATGAAGCGGGCCGACATGGCCTGTACGCGTTCCCTGGTTTCCTTGTCCTGGTCCAAGGCGTGCACCAGGGCGCAGATCTGATCTGGGTCGGCTTCCGTAATGGGACCGCCGTAATAACCCAGGCCGTGATATTTCAAACGGGCCACGTTACCGGGCTGATCCACGGCCAGGGGATATCCGATCATGGGTACGGCATGAATTAAAGCTTCCTTGATGGAGTTCAGACCGCCGTGGGTAATCATTAATCGGGCTTCCTTCAAGACACTGACCTGAGGCGCTCTTTTCACCACGCGGACATTGTCCGGTAGACCGTCGGGTTCGAAGGGAAAACCGCTGGTGGAAAGCAGCAGGTGAAATTCGGGCATTTGGGCAAACGCCTCGATCACATTTTGGAAGAAGCGCACGGTTTCACGCGGGCCGATGAAGGCATCGAGTGTGGACAGCACACAATAGACCGGCTTTTTGTCCGCGGGGAAATCGTTGTAAGGCTCGTCGTCCCGGTCCGGGTCGATGCAGGGCCCCACGTAATGGTAGCCGGCATGATCGGCGACCGGAAAATCCATTTCCCTGGAGCAGGTCACCATTTTCGGCGCCGGCAGGTCGAACGACCACAGGTCATTGGGATTGATCTGAGATCGGGGATAACCGCAGCGCGCGGCCAGTTTGGAGGCGTGTCGCAGGGTGAGGAGCCCCTTCTTCAGTTTCTTTCGCCACAAAAGACCGCGCCAGATTTTATCGATCTGCATGCGCTCTTCCTCGGTTTGCGGCGGCGGCAGTATACTGGAAAGGGGTGGCAGATCGCCCAGGCGGACGCTTGGAAATGTAGTGCTGAGAAACAGTACCTTCACGCCACGGCTGAGTGGAACAAAACCCACCCACTGAGCGATGGCGTCCAAAATAAAGAGATCGGGGCGATGAGTATCGATCAAGCGATGCAAATCCTGTTCGGTTTCCCTGAAAACGCCCCCCAACATCTTGAGTCGGGCGCGAATACGCCGGAGGGGACCCATGGCGCGCATGCGCTCCCGGAAATCGACAGGCACGGTTTCGGCCAGGATGGGTAGGGTTTCAACCCCATACGGTTCCAGCTTTTGACGATCGCTCTCCACGCATAACCAGGTGACCTGATGACCGGCGTCCAATAATTGACGTCCGATAAACAGGCTGGAACCCAGGTGACTCGTATCCGGGAGCGTAGCGATAAAGATTTTAGCCATTGATCAAGCCTGCCATTCATTCATCCCAAGATGGACGGCGCCGGTATTCACGGCCGTCTCAGGCGGGGAAGGATTTGCTAGATCATAGCCTAATTTCATCGCACCGGCTATCATTAATGATCGATTTCAGAAATTCCGCCGCAATGCCGGTCTCAGGCGTTAGCACCTATTTCATAGATAACCGGCAATGCGGTGTAGACTGTGTTAGTAACCTGACAACAGGCCGTGGGAATATCGCACCCTGCCCTGAAATGGTTTCACTTTGTAGAATGGATCGTTTAAAATGAAGCGTTCTAAGACAGGAGGAGAATTCCATGACATTGCTATTACTGTATGCGATCCTATTTCATGAAGGGCACGAGCACGTCAAGCCTGAAGTCACCTTCAGCGATACCCGGGTTTGGCAACCCTTTTCACGCAACGACGTTGCGGTAAGCCCGCAAGGCGCGGTCTATGTGGTCAACTTCCAAACGGCCAAAATCATTCATTACGGAAAACACGGCAAGAAACTGGGTACCTACGGCAGAAAAGGCAAGGGTCCGGGCGAGTATGTCTACCCCACGCAAATCTTTTTGCAAGGCGATCGTGTTTATGTCAAAGACATGGGCGCGGGACGTGTTTCCGTCATGGATCTCGACGGAAAGGACGTCGAAACCATAAAAATGCCCAGCCCCTTCCTGGATATGCTTGCTACCCGAGGCGGTTGGATTTACGGCAACTGGCAAAAAGCGTCCGGCCCGTCCTCGCCTTCAGAATTGTTTTTTGCCGATCGCAACTTCCAAGAACCGCGCAAGATTTTCGATTTGCCCGCCAGCGGTCATTCCGGGGCGGTGATCACCGGCAACAAAGGTCATGTCTATTACCCCCTGAAGAGCTATCCCAAAATAGTTGCCGACGCCGAGGGCGAGGTCGTGTTTGTTTCCGATCCCGAAACCTTTAAAGTCAGCGTATTCAGTGCGGCCGACGGCAAGTTGCTTCGCCAGATCAAAAAGAACGACAGACCGGCCGAGATGGACCGGGAATGGCTGGCCTACAAGGTCAAAAGAATGAAAAAGAAACGGGCGCGTATGGGTATTCGCGAGCCGTTGAAAGCCGAGGCCCCCGATCACTTCCCCATCATTCGCGATATGGTGGTGGACCCCGACGGGCTGCTGGTGATCAACAAGTGGGTCAGCAACCCCGAGGTCAACGTTCACCTGGTTGCCTTCGACGCGTCCGGTAAAGAAGCTAAGACCAAATATAGCTGGCCATTGCTTAACAGGCTGCTCCATGTAGAAGGTAAGCATGCCTACGTTTCCTTCTACGATCCGACCATCGACGAAGCCGGTCTGGCCAAAGTCCCCCTGGCCAAGGCCGAAAAATACGTCAACGAAAACCCGATCATCTACGACGACAGCGTTGCTCGCACCATGACGATTCACGACAACGAATAACAACGGTTGGACGGGAACATGGCCGAGCATGTTCCCGCTTCCTACTTTTTCGACTACCGTTCTGTCGTGACAAACATCTATTCACAAAGCTGAAACCGACACCATTCCCTGGCATCGGAATTGTGAAAAACCAGAACACAACACCTCTCCCGAGAACGACACCGGCAGCATTTAAAAACGTCGATATTTCCCTGAGAAGCGGACTGCCTGCGTCGGGGAAGGGGGTTCAATCCCCGAAAACAAGACCGGCCCGAACTTTTTTCACAACTTACGCCCCAGCTGGAATGCCTTCCGACCATGACCAGATAGTCCCTTTCTCCCAAAAACAACCGGGGTTGACTTTAAATTGAGTCATTTTCCGGGAATGGAACCACCTGTTCGCCACTCAGGTATAACCATTCCCGGGAACGGAACCACCCTTGGACCTCGAAGACGGTTCCATTCCGGGGAATGGAACCACCTTTGCCGGGCTCAGGTAGTCCCAATCCCGCACGGAATGCTCACTATCGGCAAAAAAGTAGCCCAAAAACCCGAGAAACTTGATCAAATCCGCCGATCTCGGCCGTTCAACAACCCATAAGGGCGACAAGCTGTCAAATCAACCCGACAGCTACATCATTTAAAAACAAGCCATGGCCATGAGGTCGTCAAGCTTCGGGGAAACGAAAACATATGCCGCCAACCCAGGTGTTGCAAGAAAGACAAAGCAGCTAGCTTTAAGAGGCTGGTTTTAAGTCGCTTGGGTGGATGGTGCGAAAAAAAAGACAAAAAAAAGACAAAGCAGCTAGCTTTAAGAATCTGGTTTTAAGTCGCTTGGGTGGATGGTGCGAAATACCTTCGAGATAGCCGGCCCGTCATTTGATGGGGGCTGGGAGTATTTCAGGCGGATACGATTAGAAAAAAACCAAGATCGTCTCCATTGCCTCGTTTTTAACGGTTTCGGTCTGAAATTGGGCAGGCTTTCGCTTGACATCTTA
>JAAUYB010169184.1_pt1 | contig 21238 bp, 16 predicted proteins | sample 7278071 | NCBI WGS metagenome assembly JAAUYB01 (sample SAMN14350121, study PRJNA611818) | marine sediment metagenome | isolation source: surface marine sediment (1.8m) | place: French Polynesia: Moorea | collected 2018-08 | reverse complement strand
GTTGCTTTAATTGGATTCCAAGATATCAATTCTATAGGTTGATATTTACGTGATGTTGTACGATAGAATTTTAACGGTTGACCATCAACTGTAAAAGTACATTCTGGTTTGGTTAATTCCGCAGCCAAAATATAAGAAAGCAAAATAAAATCATCGTTAACTAGATTTGCTGTACCGTTTGGATGAGTCTGAAGTTGATTATTAAACGTAATATTTTTTTCAGACCAAACTAAGTTATTCTCAAAAAAAAAGCTTTTTGCATTTTCTCTTTCTTCAGCAGTAATACCTTGCTTCTTTTTAGTTGTTGGGTTATCGGGAAATTCTAATTCTATCCAGTAGTTGATAATTGCTCTAATTGCTGTAATATATCTCCTATCTATAGTTTTAAGTGGAGGACTATAAACTAAATAGTTTCCAGAGTAAGATGACAGTTGATTAATATGAATTAAACCAGGAAGCAATCTTAGTGCTTGATAAAGAGACTGAAAAGGTATATTTGTTTTGTCTACAGATTGTCTATTACGTTGTGCAGTTAACAACTTGAGATATTGTAAAGCTTCTTCTGAATTATTAACTTGTAGTCCGTAATAAGGTTGAGGTTGTAAGTCAGCTTTTAATTTTAAAGCTAAAGCCGAAATTGTTTGATAAACCATAAAAATTATTCCTCGAAATTAAATATTTACTGTAGGTAAACCTGATAAACTTTTTGTTTGTATAATGGCTTTATAGAAAGGCTTGTACAAACGCTGCACAATTAATTTTTCTTGCTGCGGTATATCAGCATTATCTTGAAAATAGGGATGCAGTAAATGAGCAATTCCCACTAAAGTGCTAGTTGCTATATTATCGGATTCATCACCATTTTTAGCCGTATTGGGTGCAAATTTAGCATCGCACCAAAAAACTTCAGCATTAGCATTCCCCCTAATTAAACGACCAATTACTTGCCATAGACAAACAATAATGTCCCAATAAACAGCATTGCGATCGTTATGTTGTTCGTCTTGAGGTAAAGTTCTCAATCTAATCGAAAGCTGTAACCAATGTCGCCATTTAGCATAAGCATCTCTGCGAAAGTTATCCCCCAATTCTTCTAAAGTTTCACCACTAACCTTTTTGTAATTATCGATCGCCCAACGATTGATAGAATGAATCGCATAAGAAAGATCGTCGGGACTAGGATGGGGTAAAACTAAAAAGTATGCTGCGCCAATGGCTGCTTTTCCATCAAGATTAACAATATTATGCCCCCTTTCAATGGATTTTAATGGTGCAATTAATATTTCTTCTTTCCCTGTTGCAAATTCTTTTGATTGCCCCCTTTGTAATGATTTACCTTTATTATCTTCCCATTCATTAATATTCTCATCATCGCGAGATAAAGGAATAGTGCGATCGCCCCAACCTAAATTTTTAAGATGTTCATAAACTGTATTAACTTGGTCGTAACTATTTACAAGTAATAAAATCTTTCTGCCATTTAATTGTTGCAATTTATCTGTTAAATAATCTTCCTCAACTAATTTACTAACAATTTTTTTTAGATTATAGTCTTTCTTATCTCCCGTACCCGAAATAGATATAGGTTTTTGTTTTTCGTCATAAAAAGGTAAGAATTCTGAATCAATAACTATTTCTTTTTCTTCTTTTGGCGCGATTATTCCCGATACAGGAACATCAACATGAAAAGCGGAAGATTCACCCGCCCAACTTGTCCCCGACATCATTAATAAATGAGGAGGTTTAAAATTATCTCCCTGAAATAAATTAGGAAAATTAGTAAATAGCCAACGCCCTACCCCAGTACAACGAAATACCTGTAAACTTCCTAATGGTTCACTGTATGATTTAAGATATTGAAATGCTAATTGATTTCCCATTGGCATATTAGGAATCAGAGGATTAAAATCTAAAGGCGGAAATTCAAACCACATTGAATCAGACATATTTAGATTTAATATTCCTCTAACAAATTGCCATCTACTGGTAACTAAATCGAGATTTCTTTGTAGAGTACAAACAAGTAAAGCAAATTCCAGCGTTGCTATAACTTTATTTTTTTCTTCTTTTAATAATTGAATGGTTGCTGCTTCATTAATCCATTTTCTAATAGCCAACTTCTTCTTTTTTTTATTAGCTATCAAAGTTAATTGTAGTAATAGCTGTTTATCTCTTCGCTCTAGTTCTTCAGTTTTTATCTTAGGTTCTAGCTTACTACTAATATAAGGCTGAAAGACATATTGCATTAACCATTGGCGATTCTTTATTTCTTCTGGCTGCGGTTCTTGTTTGTTACTTACTGTCAGTAATGTTGCAACTTCATTTAACAACAACCAATCTGTAAAATATCTTTTATAGCTACGCCACTTACCTAAATTAATCTTATTTTCTTCTGTTAATAAACCATAAATAGTATCGGCTATCTGACGCGCTTCTTGTAAAGCATCCCACCAGTCAGCAATAAAATCTTTATGCAATAACTTAGATTGGGTATATTTTAATTTAGTTTCAACTAAGTCGTGTAATTCATCTATCCAAGCATCTCTACTAGGACGACGTAAAGTTTGATTGGGACTAAATGCACTATCCAAATAAGCTTGATGTTGGTCAACTTCATCGATAATTACTAAATCGCTACGCCTCGCCATCAATTCAAAATAAATAATATTTTCTCTATTAATAGTTCGAGGTACTTTAGAATAAATTAAACTTCCTGGGGTAGCAATCCAAATTGAAGCTTTAACTAAATCTCTTTCTTTCTGATGGGAAGGACAAACACCATAAGCAGGACAATATTTATTACTGGTAAATTCTTCATCTTTTTCTGATTCAATTGTTTCTAAACTAAAGCAAGGTTGCTTGCCATTTTCAAAAGCTTTTTCTAATCTCGGAGTAATATAAGGAGTCAATAAACAAGCACTACTTAAATATTTAAACCCAGGATGATTTTGATTATAAGGTGTATCTGGATTAGCATTATAAACAGCCTTATGCAACCTACTTAAATGACTAGCTTTATTAGAATTACCCAAGATGGGCGCAACATCATTAATATTAACTTCTGTAAAAGTTTTAATTAGATCGAATATTTGCAAGACATCGGCAACAATTAAAGTTACTTTCAATCCTTGCTGATAAGCGTATACTGTTAATATTTTCATCAACACTGATTTACCAGCAGAAGGAATACCTCCTAAATGTTTGATGCGATCTAACCTTAAATAATCTGCTTCTACCAGTTCTTCAGCATCATTGAATACTTCTAATTTCATGCGGTCAAAACAGTTTACCCAGATTGGATTTAAACCTTTTGCTGTTAACTGTTCGTCCATCCATTCTGCTGTAGAATGTAAGTCTCTCCAAGGTATTTCTAATGCTTCTGTTGCAGAATTATTGTTTAAATTGTGACTAGGAGGAAGGGGCTGATTAGCTAAATCTGAAGTAATAGTGACAGTATCCATACGCTTTTCTACTTCACATTTATATTGTCCTTCCGTTGCCCACCTTACTTGCTTCCTCTCAGATAAGGCAACTGGTGTATTTAAAGTTCTTTCATAAATTTCAAAGCGATTACTAGCAACAGTAATGTTAGTTCGTCTCTCAAAAGTATCTAATTCTGCTATATCATAACCTCTCGTTTCTTCTGGATATTCTTTATATTTATCTAGAGCATCAGACCATAGTTTAGGTGAAGTATATTGTGCCAATAAATGACGGGCGATACTTAACATTTGTCTTTGTTCTTGCCTCCAATTTTTGCTTTCTGCAAACGAATAATCGTATCCAGTTAATAACACCCATAAACTTCTAGCAGTTGCATTAGGAAGAAGACTTTCTAATAAATAAAGCCCCAAATCTACATTTAACAATCCAAAATCTAGATTGTCATCTGCAAAAAATTCGTGCCAAGCATTAGTATCTCTCATGATTTTTTACCTAACTTTCTTTTTACTTTCTGCATAAATGCACCTTCAAACATGACCTGAGATTTTTTGAGAGGAACAGTACAATAACTTCTGAATTCTTGTATATATTCCTTACCGTAGTGTTTTATCTCGTCAGGAAATATGAAAAAACATTCATGATAAGGCTGTTCTTTCCAACGTGGAATAGGTTTATCTACTTTCTTAGCTAAGTTATATGCTGACTCCCAAAATTTAAAATCGATCGCCCAAACTGTATCGTCAGGAAAAACTAAATGTATATCGTATATATCTAAGTTAGGAAAAAGGATTACCTCTTTTAAATCTAATTTTTTTAGCTTATTAAATAACCTCACTTCTGGTTTCCCAGGGCGGTGCATAAAATAGCGTAAATCCTGTTTTAACCATAAAACTAAATCTTCACTATCTGCTCTAAAAGGAATTGGTTTTTTCTTATATTGCAAACAATGACGATTTTCGCATCGCAAATCACCATCACTTTTTAAATACATCAAACCACCACAATGACCGCAACAATAGAAATTACCATCTTTTTTATAAGATTCGGGTGCTATTTCATAACAGTCTCTTAGTAATTTTTGTAATGATGAAAACTCGTTAATAGCGGTTCTATCGAGTTCACCTTTAGTAACGACAGGATGTTCGATAATATATTGTCTAAACTTAGTATATAAATCACGATCTCTGGAAGTTAAAGCTTTTAATCTTAGCTTTTCAACTACTTTTCTTTGAAAATTACCGTATTCTTCTAAATATTCTTCTGCGGTTTCAACACAAAAATTACTCGGCTTCTGTTCTTCTATTAAAGATTTATTATGCCAATCTTCGGGACAATTAATATCCAAATCCCAATCTTGCAAAGGCTGTTTCGCACAACGATTAAGAAAATCTGGAACTCCCTCTAAAGGCTTTATTTCTGTTAACAAACAATTTATGATTAATTTATCTACAGCTAACTGTAAATTAGCTGGATACTGAGATAATTTTTGTTTGCTTATATTGTGATGATACTGACATATTCCCTTGGCAATTCTTTGTACTGTTTCCTCATTCACCAAATATTTCTCCCCATCATTTTGAGTATCTTGTTTATGTACTGAATTAAGGTCATATCTTCTATGTCCTGCGGTCGTCCTGATTGCATTAATCTTTCCAGCTTTTTCCCAACGTCGCAAAGTATCGACGCTAACCCCAAGATTTTGTGCTGCTTCTTTTGGACTAACAAACTCAGAAATGACTTTTTCCTCAATACTGTTTCAAGCATAACTCTATTTGCCTAGATTTGCCTAGATATTTTTTAATTTTTTAAACTAATAATTTAAGGACAAATGGGATGCGTAGCCAAAAAGCTAGTATTGATGAGATTTACTGTTGTATTCAAGTTCATCGCTAAAACCAATCTTCTGATCAAAGTAATGGTGACAGATTCAGCATCGTCATCATTGCAACTTTTATGTTAATGTTGCCATAAATCCTTATATTAAAGTTCATTTATAGTAACTATCTGGTGATCATGACCTATGCCCATCAGCCTTTTAAAACAAGCAATGAGAAAAATCTCCCCTAAACAGCGAAAATGGTCAATGGTTGACCAACGCACCCCAAAACGGGTTAATCGTTGGTTTAAATGGCTATCCCCTGGCCTGTTTGTCAAGCGTTGGTTGCTGATCAGTGCCACGGGTTTGTTATTATCCATGCTAGGCTTAGCCATTTGGGTAAAACTGACCCCCATTAATCGTCTTCTGGAATTAATCTCTCAACTCCTCGAAACCATTACCACCCACGTCCCCAGTTATATTTCGGGTCCGGTGGCTTTATTGCTCGGACTATTCCTTGTATTATGGGGACAAAGTCGTACCGTGGGTTCTATTACCGATGCTTTTCCCGATAGCGATCAACAATTGGTCGATCGCCTGTTAACCCATCGTCGCTTACATCGGGGTCCAAAAATTGTGGCCATTGGGGGAGGAACGGGATTATCTACCCTTTTACGGGGTTTAAAGCAGTATAGTGCTAATATTACCGCTATTGTTACCGTAGCAGATGATGGCGGGTCTTCCGGACGACTACGGGAAGAAATAGGCGTGTTACCTCCTGGGGATATTCGTAACTGTATGGCTGCTTTGGCCGATGAAGAAAAGTTATTGACGGAATTGTTTCAATATCGCTTTCAAGCAGGAGAAGGACTAACGGGCCATAGTTTTGGTAACTTGTTTTTAACAGCTATGACTGCTATTACGGGACGGGATTTTGAAAAGGCGATCGCAGCTAGTTCAAAGGTTCTCGCGATTCGAGGGAAGGTGTTACCAGCAACCCTCAGTGATGTCCGTTTATGGGCGAGATTAGATGATGGTCGCTTAGTCGAAGGAGAATCCCATATCACGGAAGCTGGGGGCAAAATCACTCAAATTGGCTGCTTTCCAGCCGATCCGCCGGGGCTACCCGCAGCTTTACAAGGAATTCGTGACGCTGACTATATTATCCTTGGGCCAGGAAGTCTTTATACCAGTGTTATTCCTAATCTTTTGGTTCCAGAAATTAGAGAGGCTTTAGCTAAAGCAAAGGTTCCTCGCATTTATGTCTGTAATATTATGACTCAACCAGGGGAAACGGACGATTACACGGTTTCTGATCATATTAAAGCGATTGACCGAGTTTGCGGACAACGGATATTTGATGCTGTTTTAGTACAACGAATTTCTCCTTCTCCTACGGCTTTAAAACATTATGCTAAAGAACAATCCTATCCTGTATTTTTAGACCGCGAAAATGTCACTCAGTTAGGCTGTCGTATGGTTTTAGCGAATATCATGGATGAAGAACCGATGACAGCAAAAGTCACTCACCATCCCCAACGATTGGCTAGAGTATTACTACGTTGGTACAGTAAAAATTAAGTGGCCTAAACATAAAATTTAAAGGAAAGCATAAAATCTGTTAAAGACTATAATCGGATTTTAAATCGACAGATTAAACCGATTTTACTGGTCATTTTATTAATAGGTTTATTAATCCTGATGAACCTAATCTGATGAGAGTTGTATTTCGTATTCTATTAACTGAAGATATCAATAAAATAGATAAATTGATTAAGTAAATGTTTATCAACACTGAGTCTTTTAATAATAGAGGGCAAAAGGGAGAAAGAATAGTATGGGAAAAAATCAAACAAGCATTTTATCAAAGAAAATGTTTAATTTATTGGCGTTATCCTATCTTTCCTATAAGGGGAAAAAGTCGTAAAGAAGCTGATATTTTAATTGCTGATTTTGAGTTAGGATTAATTATTATTGAAGTTAAGTCTTTACTCATCGATCAAATTGTTAGTATTCAAGGACATTATTGGACTTATAAAAATTTTTATACTGCTTCAGGAAGTCCTTATAAACAAGCAGAAAATCAGTTATTTTCTTTATTAGAATATGTCAATCAAGAACCTAGTTTATTTAACCAAATTACTGCAAAAGTATTAATCGCTTTGCCTTTTATCACGTCAGAAAAATGGAAAGTAAAAGGATTTCATAAATTAGCCAGTAATCCTCCTATTTTATTTAAAGATCATTTACTTTCATCAACGACTATTACTAAAATTATTCAAAGAACTCCCAACATTATTAAAGGAGAAACAATAAATAATTATCAATGGAATTTAATATTAAATATATTATCAGGCACTCCTATTCTGCGTCAAGATGCTCGTCACGTTTTAAGTCAGAATAATAGTAAGGGAAAAATCTTACAAGAACTCAAAAAACATCTTTATCAATTTGATTTACAACAGGAAAAAGTTGCCAAACAAATTCCATCAGGATTTCAAAGAATACGAGGAGTCGCTGGTTCAGGAAAAACCGTTTTACTGTGTCAAAAAGCAGCAATCATGCACCTTAAACATCCTCAATGGAAAATTGCATTTGTTTTCTTTTCTCGCAGTCTTTATGAAGAAATTATACAACAGATAGATCGATGGGTTAGATATTTTAGTTATCAACAACAAACCTACCATAAAAATAATCAACAATTACAGGTTTTTCATGGTTGGGGTTCTCAGGAACAATTAGGATTTTATCGTTTTTTATGTCAAGTAACCGGGGTGGTCCCTTTAGGAGTCAATCAAACGACGTTTCAACAACCATCGGAAGCATTAGGAGAAGTCTGTTTTTCCCTATTAAATCAAACTGCTATTCCTCAAATTTTTGATGCCATTTTAATCGATGAAGGACAAGATTTCATGGTTAAAAATTGGCTTTATCAAGGAAAACAGCCTTTTTATTGGTTAGCTTATCAATCATTACGTCCCATTGATGCAATTAATACTCAACAAAAAAGATTAATCTGGAGTTATGACGAATTACAGAGTTTAGACAGTTTAGAAGTTCCTCACCCTAGCGAAATTTTTGGTGAAACCTTCGGCAATATTGTTACAGGAAAATATGACAATGAAATTAATAAAACAGAGATTATGTCTCGTTGTTATCGTACCCCTCATTTCATTATTATAGCTGCTCATGCAATGGTCATGGGATGGTTACGTCCACAAGGAATGTTAACCGGAATTACAGATAAAAAAGACTGGAAAAGTTTAGGCTATGATATTGAAGGAAAGTTGACAAAAGGTCAAAAAATAACCATCATACGCTCTTTAAAAAATTCATATAATCCTTTACATAAAGCTTGGAAGAATTCATTAATTGATTTTAATAAATATTTATCAAGGCAGCAAGAAATTAGTGCTTTATCTCAACAAATTTATCACAATTTACGTCACGATGGATTACGACCCAGTAAAGAGATTTTAGTATTAGTTATAGGGAATTATTTTCAATCTTTTCGGTTACAACAAACTATTGCCAACTTTCTGATCAGACAGGGGATTGATATTTATATTCCAGGGAGTACAACTTGTAATCATTTAACCCCAGAAAATAATCCTAATCCTAATCAATTTTGGTATGAAGGGGCTGTTACTATTTCTCGTATTCATCGGGCTAAAGGACAAGAGGCTGATATGGTTTATATTGTTGGGTTAGATCATATTGCTAAAGCAGAAAATGACTTATTGTTACGTAATCAATTATTTGTCGCTATGACGCGATCGCGGGGATGGTTAACTATTAGTGGAATTGGGAATTATTCCCTCTATCAAGAGTTAGAAGCGGTTATTAAACAAAAAGATACATTTACCCTAACTTATCAACCACCAAAACAAAGAGAAATAATGGTCACAGCAGCAGCAGAATTATTACAACGGTATCGTTTAGGAGAACGCAACTTTCAAAAAGCTGAACTCTCTAGTCTGAATTTACAACACCTCAATTTAGAAAATATTAACCTCATCGGTGCCAATTTATCAGAAACTAATTTACAATATAGTAACCTCAATCGTGCTAAACTAATTTCAGCTAATTTAGAAAATGCTAACTTAACAGGAGTCAGTTTAGTCAAAGCTAAATTAATCGGTGCAAATTTAACGAATGCCAACTTAACTGACGCAGATTTAACTAACGCAGACTTAAGCGATGTTATTCTCAATAATACGCAAGGAATTATAAATTATAGCTGATCAAATAAAATGATGAATGAAGATAAAGGTAAACTTAAAACAGTTAATCGTCCATAATGATAACTGTTCACTGATAACTGATAACGAAAACAATCCTATGACTTCAAACGGAGATAATCCTTTTCTGAATCTCAAGTACGAACCGGCTTTAGAAAATCTAGGAGAAGACTACTACGATCAAGTTGCAGCCGCAGAATTTCCTCAACATATTTTAAGGTTTCGTAACAATGATTTATTAACTCAATTAGGGTTATCATCCAGTGGTGTCGATGATCAACACTTCATCGAAGCGTTTGGCAAATTTCAAGGAATCAGACCCTTTCTTGCCCTACGCTATCATGGTTATCAATTTGGAGAATATAACCCGTTTCTGGGAGACGGTAGAGGATTCCTCTACGGACAAGTTAGGGGAATAGATGGGGAATTATACGATTTTGGGACAAAAGGGTCGGGACAGACCCCTTATTCGCGGGGTGGTGACGGTCGGTTAACCTTGAAAGGAGGGGTTAGAGAAGTCCTCGCAGCAGAAACCCTACATAGAATGGGAGTCAAAACCTCCCGTTGTTTAAGTTTAGTGGAAACGGGGGAAGCGTTATGGCGAGGAGACGAACCCTCCCCTACTCGTTCCTCTGTGATGATTCGGATGAGTCGTTCTCACATTCGCTTTGGAACGTTTGAGCGTTTATACTATATTAAACGGCCGGATTTGATCAAAAAGCTTTTGGATTTTGTTATTGATATTTATTATCCAGAAATTGACACAAATAGTCCTGATTGTTATGGTTTATTCTATCACGAATTGGTCAAACGTCATGCTCAATTAGTAGCACAATGGATGGCAGCAGGATTTTGTCATGGGGTATTAAATACAGACAATATGTCTATTACAGGGGAAAGTTTTGATTATGGACCCTATGCTTTTGTTCCCACTTATGATCCGGCTTTTACTGCTGCTTATTTTGACTATGCAAAACGATATACTTATGGCAATCAACCCTTAATGGTTCGCATTAATTTGGAAATGTTGCAGTTACCCTTAATGACAACTATTTCTCCTGGTAATTTAGAAACAGCTTTAAGTCATTTTGATGATTATTATCAAGCTGCTTATGCTCAGGAAATGTTAAAAAAATTAGGATTATACGGATTGGTTGATGAAGAAAAGGAAATCGTTAATCTAACCGTTGATACCTTGAAACAAAGCCAAGTCAGTTATCATCAATTTTTTATCAATTTAATGACAGAAATTAATCAAGGTTGGTGGCAAGACCAAACAACTATTTTAGAAAATAGCGATTTATCCGATATTCATTGGAAAAATTGGCGACAACTTTATCATAAAATTTTGAGTCAAATTTCTCCCGATCACATAGATAAAATACGTGCAACCATGAACCAATTTAATAGTCAAACTCCCTTACTTAGACCTCAAATTGAATCCGTATGGGAGGCGATCGCTAATGAAGATAACTGGCAACCGTTTACTGAATTAGTTAGCAAAATTCAAGCAAAATAAGGAGTTAATCATGAGATTAGTTATGTTAGGGGGACCTGGTTCTGGAAAAGCAACCCAGTCCCAACGTCTGAGTCAGCATTTTAATGTCCCTATTAACCCATCTACATCTACTATGAAAGTGACGTTTTGTCTAGATTAAATATCACCTAAACAGGGAGATAATGATCACATATATTAAGCTATTGCGTGACTATACTGAAAACAAGGAAGATAAAGTTTTATGAATTAAGGGAAAATTGGAATGGCTAATCAAGAACAACTTAACCTTTTAATCGCCGGTGTAGATAGCTGGAATCAGTGGCGAAAAGAAAATCCAGAGATTACTCCTAATCTCCAAGAAGCCAATTTGAGTCGATTAAATTTACGAGGTGCTAATCTTGATAATGTTAACCTGGAACAAGCGATTTTAGTCAATACCAACTTAAGCCATGCTTCTTTGAAAAAAGCTAATTTAAGTTATGCTAATTTAGCCGGTGTGGTTTTGTTTGAAGCCAGTTTATCCGAAGCTAACCTAACTCATAGCATTTTAATTAATTCAGATTTAAGTAAGGCTGATTTTGAAAAAGCTAATCTCAGTGAATCTTATATTATTGATAGTTATTTAGTCGATACTAATTTACTGAAAGCTAATTTAACAGGGTGTAATTTAAAAAGAAGTTATTTAACAGGAGCCAATTTAACAGAAGCAAATTTACAAGAAGTAGACTTAGATGAAGCTGATTTGACAGCTAGCACCTTTGACAATTATGTTGATAATTATATGAACACAACAGATGAGAAATTGAACCTAAAAGTTGGAGATGTATTGAATAGCTTTAAAGAAAATTATCCCATCAACTTCAATTTTTTGCATCATATCATATCCTTAGAAAAAATTTGGCAGAAGCATTGTTTAAGAAGAATTTATTAAACATTCCCCATTTCCTCTCTAACCTAGTTAGTTTTGTTTGAGGGACAAGATGCGAGAATAGCTTGTTTTTCTAAGACTGGTAATTTCAATAACATCCCTGCAATAAACCAATAATAAACAGCAACCGGATCAACAGCGAGAGGATAATAATACGGATTATAACTAATGAATAAAACAAATACCCATAAACATAATCCTAGTCCACGTAATGCAGGTGTTTTCAGAGAACGATAAGCTTTAAAAGTAAGAATAGTTAAGGTAGTAACAACACTTAAAAATGCCAAATATCCCAAAACTCCAATTTCATATATGATTTGAACGGGAAAAGTTTCTACCAGTTGAATTGAACCAAGACGGCGAGCAGCACTAGCAGTTCTTCCTATTCCACGGCCTAATAAAGTAATGCGATCATGGGTTAACCATTGTATTTGTTTTGCCATAAATTCTTGTGGAGGTGAATATTGCCAACGTTGAATAAAATTAGCAATTCTTTCATCAACTAAACCAATTTGAGTGGTCAAGATTACAGTTAGGAAAAAGATAAGTAATAGTTTAATTAATAAGTTTTTATTTCTTTTTTGTGTTAAGATAAATAAGGTTAAGTAAATAACAGGTACTAATAGTAAAGCTGCTCTTTGTCCTGAGATTAACGTGGCAATCAAAACAGTTGTAATCGAAGAAAAAGCAACACTTTTCCAAAGACGAGAAGGATCACTCAAACTAACACCATAAGTGATAAAACTACTGGAAATCAGAAACCAGGCCCATTGCCAAGGAGCAACAAACGTTCCTGGTAGTCGAATTAAGTTTCTTTCGGGATTATATAGTAAAGAACCTCCCACAAGACATTGAGCGCGTAAACTTGCAGAGGTATTAGAAGGAATAGGTAATTGACTGTTTCCTGGACAAATTCCATATACTAATAATAGATATTGAAGTAAACATAAAGTACAAGCAATAAGAATTAAGAGTATTAAAATCCGATTTAACCAAAGTAAGTTTTTTTGATTTTTAAGGCAATAATAAGCACAAAAAATTAGAGGGATATAACCTAACCAAACTTTTAAACCTACCAGTCCCATTAAAATAATTTTATCTTGAGAATTAGTAAAATCTTGAGGGAAGTTAACCAAAAATAAGGTTAGAAAACAGGCGAATCCAAACAGTCCAATAACGATTAGTAAAGGTTTAAACTTCAATAAGTTTGTATTTAATTTATTCCATATTTCATGACGAAAACTTACACAAACGCCCAACAATGCAGGTAAATAAAAAGCATCTTTAGCTAAATGAAACAAAGAATAAGAGCCTGTATAACTAACCCCTTTACCAAATGCTTGAAAAACACCTGCTACAGCATAAGTAATGGTTCCTCCTAGGGGAAGATATATCAAAAAAGCTAAAAGTCCCCATCGAGGAAAACAAAAAGATAAGACAGTACAAGGAACTAATAATGCTCCCATAATGGCAGTCTCTAGACCTCCCATTAATAGACCAAGAGAACCAACAAAAATCGTTGTAAATAAGACAATTATAAAGAGAATTATCTGTTTTTCACTTTTCATTTTTTAATAGTTAGAATAATTATTTGATTGAAATTCCTTGTCCTTTTTCATTAAATTCTATTACTGTTTTTTCCGATAATTCATGAGTGGTCATAGCAGTTAAAATATCTAAAGGAACGGTTAAATGGTGCGCCCCTGCGTCTAACGCTGCGGCTGCTTCTTGGGACGATTTTAAACTCGCTGCTAAAATTTCAGTATTACTTCCTTGTAATACCTTAGACATCTCTTTAATTAAGGCTAAACCATCCCCTAATAACCGAGTTGCACGGTTAACATAAGCAATAGCATATTTCGCTCCTGCTTCTTTGGCAATAGCAGCTTGTGCGCTACTATAAATAGCAGTAACAGCACAAGGAATCTTAGGGGATAAAGTAGCGGTTGCTTGAAAACCGATGGTTGTCGCAGGAATTTTTAAGACGGTTTTCTCTCCTATTAATTCATAGGCTTTTTCCCCTTCTGTGATCATAGTTTCAGCGTCGGTTGCTGTTAACTGATAATAAAGTTCTCCTGGACTTAATATTGCTAATTTTTGTAGGGTTTCTTCTGGAGATAGGTCAGTTTTGGCGAGTAGAGTGGGGTTAGTGGTAATACCTTTTACCCACCCGTATTTTATGGCAATTTCTGCATCTTTGATAATAGCTGAGTCGAGATAAATCATAAGTCTCAATCATAAATCTACTACATAATAACAGGTTTTTGTCTTATCGTCTGGTTAATTTATGAATTGATGTGATAGATATTCATATTTGAGGTTGTGATGATTTTGTTGTCTTTTTTGGGAATACTCCAATAAGATGTTCTTAGTTTTGATATTATGAAACTTCTTGTTACAAGATCACAATATTTATTTCTCGCATTTTCTATGATAGCTGGGATCAAATTGGCAACCGATAATCATATAGAAATGAGCTTAGCTTTTGCCTTATTAAGTTTAAAGTTTATGATTAATTTAATAGAGATTAAGACAGCAAATAAAGCACAAAGTCATTTAGATAATAAAATTCAATTGTGTGCTAATCAAATGTTAAATTTACAAAAGCAACTAGAACACTTTGGAAACTGTATCAACCAACAAAAATATAAAGTTAGTCAACTAGAAAATAGTCAAATCAATAATGAACATACAAACTATCAACAACATATTATTAAGCTATCAAAAGATTTTGAACAACAAAAAAGTTTCACTAAAAACAGTTTTGAAAACTTTAGAGAAATAATTGAAAAACTTTATAAACAGAATCAAAGTCATATAGATAATAATCGTAATACCAATAATAAACTCGATTCTTACTCTAGTCAAATATTAAATTTCAAAGAACAACTCAAAGAAATTAAAAACTCTTTCAATCAACATAAAAAATTCACAGAAAATAGTCTTAGTTACTTTCAAAAGCTCATTAATTAACAAGCATCTGAATTTGATAAATTAGATAAAAATAATTTACATAATAATCACCATAGTAACAAAATCAACGATTTTATAAAGGAAGTTCAAGAGTTGTTAAAAGAACAAAAAATCTTAATACAAAATAATTTTAGGGATTTAGAGACAAATATAAATCAGGAAATATCGATAATTCTTAACTCAAGTAAAAAAACAACAAAAAGTAAAAAAAATAAAAAAGATGATTGGTTTAAAGATTTTGGTAAAGAAATTAATGATGGTATTGAAAGTATTGGTAAGAGTATTCAGGATAGTTTCAATAATTTTGATAAAGATATTAAGTAATAAGAAATTTAATGCTTAGTTTGCTATATCTATTTTAATCTAACTCCTCCATCATTTCCCTAACTATCATTTCTGCTTCTTCTTTGGTTTTAATTTCTCTATCTAAGGTTAAACTCAATAACCTATTTAACACCACTTTATATTTGGGTCCAGGTTTATATCCCATTCGCTTTAAATCATTACCATTTAAAGGGGTTTCAACGTTTGACCATTGGGTTAAATGTTGCCAAATCATACGTCTAATTTCTTTGTTACAATTGACTGCCACTAAAATTAAATCGGGTAATTTATGACGATACAATTGTTGATATTTTTCACTTATTTTAAGAGAATTTTGTAACTTTTCTTGTATATTATAAAAATTTGTTTCAAGCATTTCGATTCTATCCAAACTATCTTTTGGTAACTGCAAAGTAAGCGCAAGTTGTTTTCTTTCTTTGATATTAATTTGCGAGATTAAAATTTCTAGGCGAATTAACCAATGATCAATATTATTATCAGGATCAAGATACTTTAACCAGCGAGAAGCGCAGCGAATCTGCCACCATATTTTATCATCTAATATAACTTGATTATGTAAGCATTTCAAAGCATCTAAATCTGAGAGTAATTGTAACGCTGGTTTCCAATAATTAGCTTCTAAAATGTATTTTAACTCTGCTTTTAATCGTGTCGTTAAGGCAGGGGTTGCATGATTTTTTATGCGTAATTTCTCGTAAATTCCGCTTTCAATAGCATAACGAATATAAGCTTCTGTCTGGGGTTCAATGTCAAAGTTTAAACGCACAGCAAACCGTACTGCACGATAAATTCTGGTAGGATCTTCGATAAAACTATTGGCATGAAGTACCCGAATTTCTTGGGCTTTTAAATCTAATAAACCGCCAAAAAAGTCTAGTAATTCCCCTTCTCTTGGTGGGGTTAATCGGACTGCTAAAGCATTAATCGTAAAATCTCTTCTATATAAGTCTTGACGAATGGAACTAGCTTCTACTTCTGGGTTAGCAGCCGGGTAAGGATAAAATTCAGTTCTAGAGGTAGCAATATCTAGCCATAATGACCCAAACTCTGGATCTTTATGCCATAATAAAGCTGCTGTCTGAAACTCACCATGGACTGATAATCGGCAGTTTGAGTATTTTTTTTGTATGGTTGAAGCGAGTTCAACACCGGCACCAACATCAGCAGAATGATGAAAACCATCCACAACTAAATCAATATCTTGAAGTAATACTTTTTCATTATTTTCCGTTAGTAATAAGTCCCTAACTGCGCCACCAACTATATATAAATGCCAGCCTTTTTGTTCTGCTTCTTGGGAAATTTCTGCTAATAGTTTCCAAATAAAAGGGTCTAACGAGTTACGCATCGAAGGTAATAAGCAGGAAACCGTCGCTACTCTTTTCCCATTTTCATCTTTAACTTCTTTTCTCTGTTGGTGAATTTGTCGTAACAAGTCTGTTCTGGTGACAATTCCCAATAATTTATCATTGTCAATTACCGGTAATCTTCCCACATCATACGTCACCATAATGGATTCAATATCAGGTAATAAAGTATCAGGACTAATGGTTTTTAAATGTTTGGTCATATATCCTTTTACCGGTGCATGACTAAACCCATGATGCAGGGCTAAATCTAAATCTCTACGGGAAATAATACCAACTAAATGATCGTTGTCATCAACCACAGATAACCCAGAATGACCATAGCGAAATAATACCCTTTGTGCTTGTTCTATGGTGGTTTCTGGACGAATCGTTCTCACTGGTGAAGACATCAAATCTCTCGCGGTTAAAGGGTGAGGAATTTGGGTAATAAATTCTTCTACTAATTGCTTTAATTTAGCTTCAGCATCGACATTTCTTAACATTAAAGAAGCAGCTTGACTGTGGCCACCCCCTCCATAAAATGAGAATAGTTGATTAAGATTGGTTCCTTCAATACGAGTGCGGCCAATAATAATTAAACGGTTGTCTGGATAGGGTTTATCATTGTGTCTTTTATGATAACTATGGGCAAATAATAAAGCATCACTTTCTGTTAATTCGATTAATCTTTCCGCTAAATTAGATAACCCTGAAACAAAATTTTCTGTTTCAATCAGTACCCAAGCGACCTGATATCCCCTGACATTTCTTGTCTCAAATTTGTCTAACGCTTCTGTAAAAATTCCTTGTAATTGAGGGGTAAAACCAGGGTCACAATATTCAGCCACAATCTTAACATTAGCCCCCATTTCCATTAACCAAGTTAGGGCTTTAGCGTCCCTAGGAGTGGACTGAGGAAAGGTTAAAGAACCTGTATCGACATGAATTCCTAAGGCCATAACCGTCGCTTCTATGGGGTTAGGATTTATGTTTTCTTTCTGCATTTTTTCCACAATTAAGGTTGTGGTCGCCCCCACGGGTTCGATTTTTTGGAAAGTAGCAGGAAGATCGGATTTACTGTTAAGATGATGATCGTATAATTCAACACTTTCAATCTGAGGCAAACTAAACCAATTCGCTGCTTTTCCTAGGCGATTTAGTTGTTGGTTATCTACCACAATTAAGTGCCGAATTTGCTTTGGGTTAACACTTCTTAACTCAATAAGGGGAATTTCATCTCGGTGTAAGGCTAAAAAATCCTTAACCGTTGGATGGGCCCCACCCGTTAAAACGATGCGACTTCCTACTTTGAGACAAGACAAACCGACGGCGGCCCCTAATGCGTCAAAATCAACCGTCTGATGGCATAAAATTAAGTCCATAGCGTCCCTTTAATGAAGTCAGAAGTTAGAAGTCAAAAGTCAGAATCTATAGTTCTTGACTGCGTTGGGATGCAACTCCACGAAAGTTGCTATCATAAACATTCTGCCTGAAAAGGCAAGATATGATCCACTAGTGTTTTGATTAATTAGCGATCGCTTAACTTCTTTCTCTATGATAGTCTAGGGGCAATAACTTTCCATAACTCTCCCAAAACTGTAAATTTTCTCATAATAATAAGTGCTAACTTTATCCCCTTGATTACATAGAGGGTCAATGGCAATTTTATTTCTTCCTACCTCTTGACCAGAACTGTGAATGTAATAACCATTACCTAAATAAAGGGCAACATGATCAACTCTAGTATTAGCAAAAAAGATTAAATCTCCTGGTAATAATTCCTCATAAGAAATTTTTTTAACGAAGGCTTCTTGTTGATAGGAATCCCTAGGTAACCAGATTCCCGATGCACAGAACGCAGCTTGCATTAATCCCGAACAATCATAATTTGGGGCTATTGTTCCTCCCCACAAATAATAGTTAGGTTGCTGCATTGCTGCTTTAGTAAAATCGATAATAGTAGGTATCTTTGTTTCAATTTCCTGACGAGAAATCTTTTTAAACTGATAACTTTCTGCAGCACAATCTAAAGTCTGTAAATCGTTTAAAGATAACCAAGCTGAGTAACCATCTTCACATAATTGAACCTTTACAAATTGATTGGTTACACTGGTTTCTAGTAGCTTTAGGTGTCTTCCTATAGCTGCTTGCGTTGCCAACTCTTTCCCTGTGGCACAATTATATAAATTGAGGGGACGACGACAGCAATATTCTCCAGAAACGGACGGAGGTAATGGGTCTAGGGACGTTGCAGGGGAGGACAATACTAACATATCCTGGTTAAAACCGATGAGATAAAATAAGATGAGTAAGTTTTCGTCTTGATGATACTAAATATTTGGGTTTTGAACACAGCCTGTTTTCAGTCAATTTCTGGCCATCGGGTCGTTATTGACAATTTAACTGCTATGGTAGTCCATAAAGGCTTAATTCGGCTTTTTAGCCAGAAAACCGAGGTAAATGAGGTTTAATCAAGTATTAGCACCACCATAGACAACGACAGGGAAGAATTGTCAGATGTTCCATAAATGTCAAGAAATACACACAAACTCACTCAGAAGGCCATTGATTTTTTTGTAAAATTCGCTACAATTTTCTTAGCGTCTCAAAAGTAATCAGATCAGTTCTTTTCCTTTGGGTTGTTCTTTCAACCTACAGTCTTTCGATTAACATTCATAGGAATTACTCACAATGGATTGTAGTAATATTCAGTTTTCTCTGCAAAAGTCAAAAGTTGATTATCAACAACTACAAATGTTGTTTAATCAAGCAGCATTTTGGGCTAGAGAAAGAAGCATAAATGACCTTAAAACTGCCGTTCTTAATAGTAATCCCGTGGTGACAGTTTGGGATGATAAAACAATGATTGGTTTTTGTCGTGGAACCTCTGACGGGGTTTATCGGGCAACTATTTGGGATGTGGTTATTCATAAAGAATACCAAGGTTTGGGTTTAGGTCGTAAGTTAGTAGAAACCGCTTTGAGTCATCCTTTAATGAGTCAAGTGGAAAGGGTTTATCTCATGACAACCTATCAACAAAACTTCTATCAAAAAATTGGTTTTCAAGAAAATAGATCGACCACAATGGTCTTACAAAATACCTATGATCTTAACCCCATTTCTTTAGGCAATGATTCTATGATAGAAGTATCAAAGGGAGTAGACACTGTAAGCGTGTAAGGGTTTCTGGTTCATTGTCGGAGGAAATATCCGAAATTGTTAAATTTCCTCCCATTTTTTCTAATAATGTTTGAGATAATATCAAGGTCATAGCTGGCGACAATTGTAAGTTATTGCTCCATTTTTTGAGCGAAGCTAAGGTTAACTCAGATGTTTGTAAATCTTCTGGTTGTTTTTCCCACTGTTGAAGAGAACAGGGAATATCAATCAGGAGTTTCGCAATCTTTTCTCTTTCATTTAATTGAGTTGTGATGATAATTTTGCCCTTCTCCATCAGATTAAGAGAGGTATCGATTAAACAAGTTAATCCTTGAATTAAACGATTTCTATCTCCCTGAATAAAAATGTCAGTATCAGGCTGTTTTAACTCAATTTGATAACTGTAATTTTTTGCTTGAAACTCAGTTAATTCATAAACTTCGTTAATAACATGATTTAAGCAAATCTTTTCAAGATTTAGATCAATTATTCCATAATCAATCTTAGAAATAGTAACAATTCTATCAATAATTTCCACTAATTTTTTAGCAGATTCAAACCCTTGTTGTAGAAATTCTCTTTCTTCTTGGGGATCTTCACATAAATCTCCTAAAATTAATTGATGCAACCCCATTAAACTACTTAATGGAGAACGTAATTCGTGGGCTGTTTTCGCTAAGTAACCACTTTTAAATTGATTAATTTGCGCTGTCATTCCATAAGCCAACTGAGTCACTTCTAGTTCTTTTTGTAGGGTTTCTATGTCTTCCATTATTCATTCCCCGTTAATTGAATACTACCTTGACGCAAAATTTTCCATCCTGTACTTGTCCATTTTGCCACAGTGGAAGGTAAACCACTAGGGTATTTTTGCTGATTCTTTAAGGGGTCTTTATTTAAGACTAAAACATCAGAAAATTTTATCGCAATTTCACGTAAGTTTTCTATTGGGGGTTCCCCCGATAAATTTGCGCTGGTGGTAGCTAAACAGCCCGTTTCTTTCAGTATATTCTGGGCAATAGTAGAATTAGGAATACGTACCCCGATAGTAGTAGGATCAAGGGGGTTCATGGCTTGAGGAACTAAGTCAGAAGCGGGCAAAACAAGGGTTAATTGACCCGGCCAATATTGCTTAATTACCCCTTCCCATATCTGAAATTCTTCGGGGGTTCCTGTCACATATTTCCAAATAGCATCAGGAGAGGAACCCATCAAAATTAAAGGTTTATCAGGGGGTCGTTTTTTGGTTGCAAAAATGAGAGAAGCAGACTGAGGTAAAGCAGCCAAAGCGGGAACCGTATCGGTGGGAAAACTGACAACTTTTCCTTGTTTTGCCCCTGCAATTAATTCTTGTTGAGAAACTTGTGGCATTGGTTAGTGTAAAATATTTTTCCTTTATTTACCACCAAACGGGGAGGCGTTGAGCCTCCCTTTTTTCGTGGTTGCTATTCCCTATGTCTACGATAAGCCCCGATCAGTTCTTTG
>JAAUYB010209997.1_pt1 | contig 21265 bp, 16 predicted proteins | sample 7278071 | NCBI WGS metagenome assembly JAAUYB01 (sample SAMN14350121, study PRJNA611818) | marine sediment metagenome | isolation source: surface marine sediment (1.8m) | place: French Polynesia: Moorea | collected 2018-08 | reverse complement strand
TCCATCGGTCCGATTCCCGGGCATGATGTTGTGTTTTTTCAAGCAACAATCTCTGTGCCCGGGAACGGCGCCGGGTTCGGCTTTTCGCGGGGTTGTCTTCCCGGGAAGGAAACCCTGTCCCGAGGGTTGGCCCTTACCGGTCAAGGGTTGGATGACAACCGCCCAAAAAAATGTTCGGTTAGTTCACTTCCTGCAATTCAATGGCTTCTTCCTCGGTCATTTTGGCCATGCTGATGCCGGTGAAACCGTAGAAGGCCGAGATGACCGGGTTCATCAGGTTGAAGAAGCAGTAGTACCAATAGGCGCCGGTAGCCACGCCCAGGGTTCCGGCCATGTAGGCGCCGCAGGTGTTCCAGGGCACCAGCACCGAGGTCAGCGTGCCCGAGTCTTCCAGGCATCGGGACAGGTTCTTGGGATGCAGCCGGCGTTTGTGAAACTCGGCGCGGTACATTCGGCCGGGGATGACGATGGCGATGTACTGGTCCGACGCGATGATGTTCATGCCGATACTGGTGGCCAGGGTAGCGGCAACCAGGCTGCCGGTGGAGCGGGCCAAATCCAGGATGCCGCGAGCGATCACTTCGAGCATGCGGGTCTTTTCCATCACGGCGCCGAACATCATGGCCGAGATGATCAGCCAGATGGTGGAGAGCATGTTACTCATGCCGCCGCGCTTCAGCAGGTAATCCAGTTGGTCGTTCCCGGTTTCCGCGGCGTAGCCGTCGAAAAGAGAGGTCCAGAATCCCTTGATCAGGGTAACGAAACCGCCGTCGGGATTGCCCGCAAACTTCAATGTGGCTTCCTGCTGGAACAGTATGGCGAAGACGCCGCCGGCCAGGGCGCCGATCAGCAAAGCGGGGAAGGCGGGCACTTTTTTCATAACCATATAGATGACGCCCACGGGCAACAGCAGCAGGTACCACTGTATATTGAAGGTACTATCCAGACCCTGAAGAAATTCGTCCAGATTGACATCGGCCTGGGAGGTGCTGCCCAAAAACCCGATCAGGGTGAAGAGAATGCAGGCAATGATCAGGCTGGGAACGGTGGTCCACAACATATGGCGGATGTGGGTAAACAAATCGGTGCCTGCCATGGCCGGGGCCAGGTTGGTTGTGTCCGACAAGGGACTCAACTTGTCGCCGAAGTAGGAACCGGAGATCACCGCACCGGCGGCAATGCCCACGTTCAGGTTCAGAGCCGTGGCAATGCCGATCAAGGCAATGCCGACCGTGCCCGCGGTCGACCAGGAACTACCCGTGGCCAGGGCAACCAGGGCACAGATCAGGCAAGCGGCCAGGTAGAAGATCGAGGGGTGCAGGATTTGCAGTCCGTAATAGATCATAGTGGGCACCACACCGGAAAGCATCCAGGTGCCGATCAGCGACCCAACTACCAGCAAGATGAAGATGGCGCCCATGGCCAGGCCGATGCCCTTGACCATGCCCTCTTCCATTTCCTTCCAGGTATAACCGTTTTTAAGGCCCACCAGGATGGCGACGCCCGCGCAGAGAATCAGCGCAATCTGGTTGGGGCCGCCCGAAGAGCCGTCTCCGTAAAGTTGGACTGAAGCGATCAACAGGCCGATCAGGACGATGATGGGAATAAAGGCTTGAAGCAGGCTGGGTTCTTTGTGTTTCGAGATAGATTGAGTCATCGGCGGGGAAAACCTCCATGGCATTCATCCAGATTCTGTTTGTTGAGTATAGACCGTTGACCGGCTTGAACAAAAATTTATTTTTTCTGTATCCGCCTAAACCCTTTTGCCGGTGTTCCGTTTTACCAAGCGAGAAGTTAATGACCCGCCAGGAGGCCCGCTCATGAAAAAGCTGATAGCAACCGCCCTAACCGCCCTTTTATTCATGCCCGCAACGCTTGCCGGGGAAAATAAGTTCCTCCGCTTCGAATTGACCGATTACAGCACGGCCACGCCCACCGAGGTCAAGGTGCGCATCCCCCTGAGCCTGCTTGCCGCCTTCAGCGAGAAGTTCGACGAAGCCATCTCCGAGGTCGAATTCGACGACCGCGATATCGATTTCAAGGAGATCTGGAAGGAAGTCCGCGCCGCCGGTCCCAACGAATACGTGGAAGTAAACACTGAAGAAACCAAGCTGAAGATTTCCACCACGGAAACCCATGTGAATGTGAAAGCGACCGGCGAGAACGGCGAAACCGTCACCGCCTCGGTGCCGCTGGAACTGGGCGACCTGCTCTTTGGATACGGCGATCGTACCGCCGACGACTTGATCGAGGCGCTGGGTAATTTCACCGATCAGGATCTGCTCACCGTGGAAGGCGAGAAAATGGAAGCCCGGGCTTGGATCGAAACCAATTAAACCCCGAACCCTTTTACCTAAGCAGTAAGCACAACCCCAAGTGCGAGAAACGGCGCCCGTTTGACGGGCGCCGTTTTTTTATGTTCAGTTACGGGTGGGATAAGTGTCACAGGGGATTTGGACCGATTAACCGCAACCGCAGTTAGTCAGTTGCAACGTAAAAATTTGACACTCGTCCGGGGACGTACAGTTGGGAGTTTCATAGCAGATCTGCGTACTAGCACATAAGGTGCCGTTACTGGCGATGAAAACACCGCCCGAGGCATGTTCGCCGGTGACAAAGCTTTGGACTTTTAAAGCATCCAGGGGTAGTTTCTTCTTCATAAAGTAATCCTTTCAAGAGAATTTCGGTTAGACGCAATTGGGGAAGGAAAGGCAGGGTTCCCATTCACTTTCGGGACATTCACAGGCCGTATACAACTCGCTGTACCAGGGACAAATGATCAAGTCACGAGTGCAAAGCTTGCCTGTCGGTTCGGGTTGAATCACGGCGCCGCCGGCGGCGTTTTGTCGCGTGATAAAGCTTTTGACGCTGAGTTGGTCCAAAGAGAGCTTTTTTTTCATGGATTAGCCTCCATTTACGATAGTTAACCCTAAGGGCACCTCATTCTAGCTCAATTTAGAGCAAACGGTGTGATTTTCAGGTGTTTCGTGATCCTGCACGCGGAGGCATATCTCACCGTTTGGTTGTAATGATCCCCAATTCGCTGGTTTTGAGACCTCGCTCACGGAAATTGTACTTACCCCAAGAACATTTTGTGATAGATTAAAGAGCTTCTATGGAAACACCGATAGAAAACGTTGGATCACAACGCTTTTCGGCATTTGGAGGAACGGAGATGTTTGGCAAACGGCTCCTACCGGCCCTAATGGTCAGCTTCGCGGCATATGCGCAGGTGGAGATGATCGCGCCGGAATTTCGCCGGGACGATGACCTTCACTCTTATCTGGGTCTGGTGAATCCCGAACGAACCCGAACCCTGATTACCCTGACCGGCTTCTCGGCCGACGGCGTGCCGGCGGGTGAAGCTACACGCGGCCTGCCGCCCTTCGCCCGTTTCGAGGAGGGACCGGCCACTCTCTTCCCCGATATCGAGGGTGTGGCGTGGTTGCATGTCCATAGCCAGGGAAAGGTTGTGGGTTATGTTCGCTACCAGGTACCGGGTAGTGATCAAACCTCCATGGCGCCCCTGAACCGGTTTACCGACCAAAGCCTTTGGGTCCCCGCCGTTTTGCCCGATGAAACGCTGCCCATCAGCGGTAATACCGTGGTCAATGCCGGTGATACCGACGGCGTGGTGAACACCCGGCCTTACCGAGATCCCAATGACGGCGGTTCATCGCGTCGCGTCTTCTACCCCCTGGCCCCGGCGCCGCTGACCCCCGGTCAAGGCCAGGAGCGTTTTCGATACGATGCCCTCTATGCCGACTTCCCCCTCAGTATTTTGTGGGACCGCATCCAGAGTGACAATCCCCTGACCGGCATCCAGCACCTTTCAGATGCAAACGGCGGCATGGCGACGCATCATCTGCAAACCACCCTGCATCGGGAAATGATTGCCACCGACCTCCACGGTGACGGCGCCGCAACCCGTGTCGTTCTGGTGAATACCAACCCCGATTCCCTGGAGGTAGAGGTCACCCTCTACGATATCTATCAGCAGACGCTTACCTATCTCATCACGCTGGAAGCCAGGGAGCGTCGTATCATCGACCTGGATGATCGCGAGAACCTGCCGCAATCGTTGCACACCGTGTGGGCGCATTTCAAAGCCCATGAGACCGGTTTGGCCGGCTTTATGCTCACCGACAGCGAGGGCGCCCGCACCACTACCGAAATCGGCGAACAGTTTTCCTCCCTGATTCACCTGCCCTATACCCCCGGCGATCAGACGCACCAAACGCGCATCACCATGATCAATCCTGAACCCGGTACGCGCGCAATCACTTATATCTACGGCTTCAACGATAACGGCGAGCTGGTTAAAAGAATCCGCGCCAATATCGGCGGTTTGGAAAAAGTTGCTTACGACACCGCCGAACTGTTCGGCGACAGCGCCTCCGAAATTACCTGGGTCCGCGTCCTGGCTTTAACCGCCCGCCTGGGGGTCTGGTCACTGACAAGCCCGCGAAACGGCGGCGATTATTCGGCCTTCCGCGGTATTCCCACCCTGACCCGACGGGAAGACCGACAGCTTGCGGGCTTCGAATTCATTCGTCCGCTGGACCTGCCCGGCCAGGGCTGGACCCTTCAGGACTTGAAGGACGAAACCTATCGCACCGTAGTCATCGACGAGGTGCGCGATCGTTTCAGTGACGGCCACAGCAAACCCCTATGGGGTCAGTTCTTCACCGAAACCGCGCACTTCCCGCCGGAGGGCCAGCACTACCTGGCCTACGAGCCCCTCTTCTTCAACAATTCCCAGCCCGACCGCAAGGACCAGGTGATGTTCATCTCTCCGCTGGTAGAGGTACCGCCCTACGGCGCCTACCATCTGTCCTACCAGATGCGCTTTTTCGATCCCCAAAACGCCACGGAAGGCAGTCGTTACGGCCTGGCCTGGCGCATGGAGGGCGAAGAGACCTGGCATTGGTTCGGCCTGACGGGCTACCTGCTGGCGATCAACCCGCCGGTATTGATCGGAGACTGCTGGTTTGATGTGGGTTACCGAAGCCAGGGCAACCTTGTCACGCGTACGAACTGGTTCCACTTCCAAGCCCCTCTGCCGGCGGAGATTCATGGGAAACGCATCCAGTTCGCCTATTTCTACGATCACACTCCTTCCGAAATCGTCCGACAAGGCCCCACGATGCACATCGACGACGTCCGCCTGACCACCCACCCCGACAGGCACGCCTTCTACTACGAGGACGCAACCGGCGTTTTGCTTTTCAAAGAGGAGGATTAGAAAGACAAGTCTACAGGCTGAGACAATGCCCGGGGGCAAAAGCCCCCGAAGCCAGAGAAAAAGACGGGTAAGCCATAACCGGCCCAGGGGTTTTCTGTGGAAGATTCTAACAAGAAGGGCATTTTTCTGTTTACGTAAAATTGGGTCTATTCTATAATTCAGGTGGATGGAGAAGGGGGTGCTTCTCTGAATCTTATACGGTCATGTTTTGTTTGGTGTCCTGATGTGACCCGGACAATATCCTTAAAGCCGGCGGCAACTTTTTTGTTGAAGGACTTCCATCGGGAGCGGCCATGACCCCAACTTCGCCGCGTCATTACGGCCGACACGTCATGCCGGCCCGGCGCCGTCAGTCGTGGCTTTTGCGGTACCTGTGTTTAGCCCTATGCGCCGGGCTCCAGGCCCAAGTGAGCGCACCGCGCTGGCAACGCCTCACCACGGAATCAGGTTTGTCCCAGAACCACGTGACCTGTATCCTGCAAGATCGCCGGGGCTTCATGTGGTTCGGCACCTTTGACGGCCTGAACCGTTTCGACGGCTACGAGTTCAAGAAATTTCGCTACGATCCATTGAATCCCCATTCCTTGTCAGACAGCTCGGTCCAGACCCTCTACGAGGATCGGGCGGGCGCGCTTTGGATCGGAACCTTTGAAGGCGGCTTGAATCGATTCGATCGGGAGACGCTTCGCTTTTCAGTCTTGAAATCCGATCCCGGCGGACAAGACGGGTTGATCGATACCTGGATCAGCGCCATGGTCGAAGACGGCGAGGGCAGATTGTGGATCGGAACCAGGAAGGGTTTGTGGTACTTGGACCGACAACGGAAGCACCTTCGAAAATTCCAAGCCGGTCTGACCGAACCACATGGTTTGAATGACCAATCCATCACCAAGTTGGTCCTTGGCCAGGGCGGCCGGCTTTGGATCGGCACGGACGGCGAGGGTTTGATGGGATTGGCGCTCGATGCGCCGGCCGGATCGACGGAACGCCTCGTGACCTATCGCCACGATCCTACCAATCCCGACAGCCTGAGTGATGATAGGATATACGCCCTTCACCGGGATCGGGCGGGTAATCTATGGATCGGTACCGGAGGCGGCTTAAACGTGCTCGTCGCGGGGCGAGACCTCAGCCGCCGGCAGGTCCCGGCAAAACTTTTGGGCACGGCCCATGGTCGGATTCGAGCCGTTTACGGGGATAGTCGCGGTCGGCTCTGGATAGGAAGTCGTGACGCCGGCTTGACTCGTATGGGTCCTGCAATGATGAAGGCAATCGGGACAGGGGCGGCTCTTCAGCCGGGTGCGCGCGTGCAGAACTACGGGCACAACCCGGGCGATCCAACCAGCTTGGGCGGGAACCACATTCGTGCCTTATACGAGGATCGCGGGGGTACGTTTTGGGTCGGCACTGCCGGCGGCGGCCTGAGCAAGCTCGATCCGGGCACCGAGCACTTTCGACACTACAAACACGAGATCAACAACCCCAATAGTCTCGATGTCAATCTCATTCTGGCGTTGTATGAGGAGCCCGACAAGGTGGGTCGTGTTCTCTGGATAGGCAAAAGCGGAGGCGGCCTGAGTCGTTTCGATCGCGAACAGGGCCTTTTTCGCCACTACCGACACGACCCGGGAGATCCGGGGAGCCTGAGCAATGACAACGTATACACCATTCACAAAGATCGCCGCGGCCTATTGTGGATCGGCACCCGGTACGGGCTCAACCGCCACGATCACAGGAATGAGCGTTTTGTTCGTTTCTACCATGATCCCGAAGACCCCACGAGTCTGTCCTCTGATCGTGTGGATGCCGTTCATGAAGATCGTCGGGGCAGGCTTTGGATCGGCACTTTCGGGGGCCTGAACCGCTATGACAGAGCACAGAACCGATTCCACCATTACCGGCACGACCCGAACAACCCCGACAGTTTGGGGGGCGACCAGGTCTACCACATCTACGAGGACCCCCGTGAGTTGGGAAGTTCCCTATGGATAGGGTCCAATGGAGGTCTGACCCGGGTTGAGACCAATTCCGCGGAACCGAGCTTTTACCATTACGCACCGGACCCGACCGATCCCAACAGCCTAAGCCATGCAGTGGTCATTGCTTGTCATGCCGGAGATGCCGATACCCTGTGGATCGGAACGCTCGGCGGCGGACTGAACCGCTTGGATCGGACGAACAAAAGCTTCCGGGTTTATCGCGAATCAGACGGTCTTCCCAACGACACGGTTTACGCCATACTGGGCGATGATCAGGGGCTCCTATGGCTCAGCACCAATCACGGCCTGTCCCGCTTCGATCCCCGCTCGGAGACCTTCCACAATTTTGACTACCACGACGGATTACAAGGCAATGAATTCAACATGGGCGCTTTTTTCCAAAGCCCCGGCGGAGAGCTTTTCTTCGGGGGGACCAATGGTTTCACGGCCTTTTTTCCCGCACGGATCGAGCCCAACCCCCACGCACCTCAGATCGCCCTGACCGAACTGCTCCTCTATAACCAACCCGTCCTCCCGCGAAACATGGATGTCGATTCGCCGCTACAGAAATCGATTTCCGAGACCCGCGAATTCAAGCTCCCGCACAACCACCTCTTCGCTTTCAAATTTGCCGCGCTTCACTATGCCGATCCTACCCAAAACCGCTATGCTTACAAGCTCGAAGGGTTGGGTGAGGAATGGATCGAAACCGGTGGCGGGAACCGCTATGCCGTCTTTACCAACCTGGAGCCCGGGTCCTACCGGTTCCGTGTCAAGGCTGCCAATAAAGACGGCGTCTGGAGTGAGGGGGAGACCGCTGTCAAGATCACCATTCCGGCCCCGTTTTGGAAAACGCCTTGGGCCTACCTGGTGTACCTGGCGGCCTTGGCCGGATCACTCCTTTGGTACCGGGAAAACCAGAGGAAAATCAAAAAGCTGTTGAAGCGGAAGGTCGCGGAGCGAACCTGGGCATTAAACGAGAAGAACCGGGAGCTGGCCTCGAAATGCCAGGAATTGGAAACATTTGACAGCATCGTCAAGACCATCAACCGGGAATTCGAGCTTAAAGCAGTGATCCGGTCTCTGCTCAAGCAGGGCCTCGTCCTGTTTCCCAAAGCCGAAAAATCATCTTTTCTCATGCTCGATCCGAAGTTGGACAAGTTTCGCTTCGTGGCTACAATGGGTTACCGCCAGGAACTATTGGAGGATGTATTACTGTCCGCGGAAGAAGTGCGCAAACTTTATACACCACACGAGTTAATGCAGGGCAACGGCACTTTCATCATTAATGATTGCGACAGAAGCACGGCCCGGGTGCAGAGTGCACGCGGGCTGCCTTTATTCAAGTCCTGCATCGCCATGGCAATTCCCTTGGACGGCGAGTTGGTGGGCATGCTCGTCCTGGACAATCTCTCCGATGCCGATGCCTTCCGCGAATCCGATGTCCCCAAGCTGGAACGGTTTAGGGAGCACGGCGTTTCAGCCGTCGCCAGGGCCAAGGTGATCAAAGACCTGGTCGAGGCCCAACGGGAACTCGTGGAAGCCGCACATCTGGCCGGTATGGCCGAGACGGCTGCTGATGTCCTTCACAACGTGGGTAACTCGCTCAACAGCGTCCAGGTCTCCATGCAGGTAATCGGGGAATTGGTTCACGACAACCAATGCCGGATGCTGTTGTCAAAGTTGGCGGGTCTGCTGAGAGAGCATCAACACGACCTCGCCGGTTTTCTCTCCGGTGGTGACCGCGGCGCCAAACTGTTGGATGCCGTTGACCGGATTGTCCTCGATTTGGCCCGCCGCGATCGGGAACTCGGCCGCGAGAACGAGGTACTCGTCAAACACATGCAAAATCTCAGGGGAGTCGTCGAAGAGCAACGAAAATACACGAGCATCGAGGTGCCGCGCGGATCTACTGATGTGAACCGGCTGATCGGTGAGGCTCTCCGCATGGAAACCTACCTTTTTAAAGAGCATAAAATCGTGATAACCCTCGACCTCGAGGATTCCTTACCCGTGGTCCCGGCCAACAAGAGTAGGCTCTTACGCGTCTTGCTCTGCCTTTTGAAAAATGCCTGGGAAGCAATTGCCGAGTTGGCGCCCGATCAGGGCCGGGTCCAGGTCACGACGAAGAGTAAGCGGGATGCCGTGATGATCGAGATTATCGACAACGGTATCGGAATTCCTGAGGAAAACCTGGTTCTGATCTATGCCCACGGTTTCACTACCAAACGTGATGCTCGCGGTTTCGGCCTGCACTATTGTGCCAATGCGGTCGGGGAAATGTCCGGCTCGATAAAAGTCACCAGCTCGGGCGTGGGTCAGGGAGCCGTGGTCTGTCTGCTCCTCCCTGTAGCCCAAGCCGATTTATCCGGTAATTCCCTCGTTCCCGGCGCGGCGAGGCCGGCGCGCGAGGCCAATGGGTATTCGCGTCGTAAATAGATTGAGGTGCAGGCAGCCTGTCGGCGAACTCGAAACCAACCCAAACAGCAAAAAGGGCTCCCCATGACAGGAGCCCTTCGGCGGTGTCGAGCTTAACTCACTTCCCCGTTTTTCTGCCCTTGAAGCTTGCGGCTTGAAGCTTGAAGCTTGTCAGACCCCTACCATGAGTTTGAGGATCAGACCGCAGCCCCAGGCCGCGAAGGTACCCAGGAAATAGCCGAAGACCGCCAACATCACACCGACCGGCGCCAGCGTGGGGTGGAAGGCCGAGGCCACGATGGGGGCGGATGCCGCGCCGCCTACATTGGCCTGACTGCCTACCGCCAGGAAGAAAACAGGCGCCTTGATCAAACGCGCGACGGTTAGCAACAGCACTGCATGAAAGGCGATCCAGATAGCGCCGACCACGAACAACTGCGGGTCTCGCAGAATGGCGGTCAGGTCCATCTTCATGCCGATACTGGCCACCAATACATATAAGAATGCGCTGCCCACTCTGGACGCGCCCACGCCCTCATACTCGCGCATCTTGGTAAATGAAAGCAAGAATCCACCGGTGGTTGCCACCACGATCAGCCAGAAGAATTCTGACTGAAGGCCCAGCCAGGTAAATATATCCGGCGCGTGGTTTCCGATCAGCGGCCCCACGATATCCGCCAGGAAATGACCGAAGGCCGTAATGGCAAAGCCGATACCCAGCAATTTCATCAGGTCGCTCAAGTTCGGGATCTTGGCGATACCGGCCTGGTAGTCGGCAATCTTGGTTTGGAGTTGCTTGATGGCGGAGTTGTCCGCGCCGGTTCGAGCGTCGATGATATCGGATTCGCCCGCCATGTAAAGCAATACGGCCATCCAGATGTTGGCCACGATGATATCCACCGCGATCATGGCTGAAAAGACGGAGTCGCCCACGTCGAACAACTCCTTCATGGCGGTCTGGTTGGCGCCGCCGCCGATCCAACTGCCCGCCACGGTGGTCATGCCGCGCCAAACCCCGTCCGGCCCGGTAGTGTAAATGGCTTCCGGCGACACCAAACCCATCAGGTAAAAGGCGACGGGACCACCGATCACGATGCCGGCCGTACCGGTAAGGAACATGATGATGGCCTTGGGACCCAACCGCTTGATTCCGGGAAGGTCAATACTCAGGCACAGCAGCACCAGACAGGTGGGCAGCAGGTAGCGGGAGGAGACATGATAAAGCTTGGAATCATCCGGGGAAATGATCCCCAGGGTACTGAATATGGAGGGCAGGAAATAACAAAGCAGCAGTGAGGGGACGTATTTATAGAACTTCTTCCAGCGAGGATTGTCCAAGTGGCTGGTGTGGAAGACAAAAGCCAGCAAAACCATGAGAATGCCCAACACCACCGCGTCATTGTTGATCATGACGATGCGCATGGGTACGACACTGCGTTTGCCCAATTCGGCGCCGCCGGTGGGATTGCTGAGCCGTAGGATCAAGCGTTCCGGAAGTTCGACTGCCTCGTCCTTTAAAACTTTGACAGTAATCGTCTTCTTGGTTTCGTCGGCAGCAAAGGTTATCGTCTCGGAAACTTTCTCATAATCCAAGTCGGCCCTGGCGCTGGAATCCGCCGTTTCAACGGTCACCGAAACCTCGGCCTCCAAATTTCCCGACCGAACGATGTTCACCTTGACATCGGATTCTTTTTCAACCGCCTTGATCTCACTCTTCTCGAACTGGATTACCGCGGGGTCCTGGCCGAATGCCGGTGCAAAAAGCAGAAAAAATACCAGACCATGGATGTATTTCATATGAGGGCACTCCTAAAATCTTGGTGGGCACCGCCGGGACATACGGGAACGGAAGGTAATCTAAGCGGTGACGCTTGCATTGTCGCCTCAACTTTAGCCAGGATCTGGGCCGGTCGTCAATGAGAATTCCTGAGTGATGCCGCCGGGATTGAAAAAGACCGGCGCATAGACTATATTAAAGTAGAGTTCTTGTCCGGGCCTTGTTGTGCCTTTGGAGTATGTATGGCCAAATGGTTGCTGTTTCTTTTGGTAGGATGTTCCCTTCCTCTTTCGGCGGGTAAACTTATCGGTACCGTCTACAACAAGGACGGTCGACCGGTGAACCAGGCCGGTGTCTTCGTCTTCCATGAGATGGCCTCGGTAGTGGTACAGCAAGGCAAAACCGACCGAAACGGGAAATACTATTTCTCCGTGGTGCCCGGTCCTTACCGCGTCATGGTCCTGCATCCCGGCCATCCGGCAAAGATTCAGCGCGTGCTCGTGTTGCACGAGTTCGACAAGATAACCCTGACGCATCAGATCGGCAGCGAGACGGCGATGGCCAAAAACGGCGCCGAGAAACTGAAGGACCTCCTGCGCAACAAATCCCGTGAACCCTATCGGGATGTAGAACACACCCCGTGGATCGCTTTCGACTTGAACCCCCACCGCCCCGAGAACCTGGTAGGCAAGGTGCAGACGGGCACTCGCCAGGGCTGGCAGGGCGAGTTCGAAACGGTTTCATCCGTGGAGGTCCAGGCGCAAATCAACGACCAGGTTTCCATGCACTCCAAGCTGACCAGCGGCAACGCCCGGGCCTTCGATTCTTCCACCCGGCAAATTCAAGCGGGCGTACGAATGGACCTCAACAACGTGGCGCTGGACATCTCCGCCGAAACCATTCACGATCCTGACACGGTTCGCGACGGCGAAAGCCAGGTGATTACCTTGGGCACCAATTACGGCAAGGCATTGCAATCGGGAACGCGCTTAAGCCTTACCAACTCCGAACAGGGTGAGGACCAGCAGGAAGAAATTACCGTGGAGCAGGAAGCCTCCTGGCGAGCGGGCAGCCACTTAATCGGCCATGATGCCCGTATTACCGGTTGGGATCACAACGGCGATATCTTCGCCAGGCACGCAACGCTGGGCACCGAATGGCGTTATGCCCCGAATGCCCCCGTCAGCGTCAGCGGTGAAATGGGTTATCTGGATGTTCCTGAGGGCCCTCACAAAAACGCCAAGCTCTGGGTGGGCGGCGATTACGACAATCTTTGGAACCGTCTGGCTTTGAATACCCGCATCGGTATGTGTGCCGAGGAGGGCGAGCACAACGTGGTGCAACAGCACAGCTTGGGCGCCGATATGGGCCGTTTCAACATGCAGGCGTCCTACCGTGATGACACCGGTTACAAACCCTACGCCACGCGCGACCTTTTCGGCATTTACATGGTGCAACCCCTGACCCCATACAGCAATGAGAGTTTTTATCGCAACCGCTTCCGCGAATTGGGCCTGGAAACCAAATTGGACCACGGAAGAGGTTGGGACAGCACCGTTTATTTCCGCCGTTCCGAGGAAGACGCCGACCTGCTGTACAACAACGGCGACCTGGGATTCAAGGACGATGCGGGCCGGAAGGTCAAGAGTTTGGGCTACGCGGTTGAGGCCCGGCGCATGGGCGCCCGCCTGGAACTGGTGCACAGCATGAGCGAGGCCGAAGAAGCGGCTTTCGCCACCTCGGAACTGGCCTACGGTCAAACCCTGCTGCCCATGCGAAACAAGGGCATGATCTTCCAACTGGAACTGCGCATGAAGAACAACCCGGCGGTTCCAGCCTGGTGGCTCCTGGAGGAAGGCCCCTGGCTTGCCGGAGACCAGGGCCTGTTTTATGAAGGCCAACTGAGCCTTCAGTTCTGATAGCAGCCGAAGCAAATGAAGCCGGTTACATTTTAAGCCCTCAACCTCTCGATCAACGACGTTGTGTTCTTACCGGACATGCCGAAGATGGATACCTGCGGATTGCTGCCGATGCTGGTGGGGAAAACCGAACCGTCGATCACCGACAGGTTGGCCAGGTGATGGTGGAAGCCCGAACTGTTTACCACCGACGAATTGACATCCTCGCCCATCCGACAGCCGCCCATCACGTGTGCGCTGAAGACGCGTAACTGATGTTTCTCCATGCTCATGGAGGCAAGTTCTTGCTTTGCCTCTTGCCAGGATCGCCAGGGATTCTGCTGCTGTCGATGCATGACGTACACACCTTCCGCACCCGCGGCGAACTGTAATTCGACCATGCTTGCAACCGCCCGGCGAAAGCCCTCTTTAAGGTATTCCGTTATGGGATAATCGAGCTTGGGCGTGCCGTCGTCCAACAATTCCACCGTGCCGCCCGGGCTGCCCTCATGGAAGCCGTCGCGACCCAGGGTAAGCGTGGACTGGAGGTAGGGGAACCGTTTCATCATATCGGCCAGGACTTTGCCGTAAGAGCCGTGAACCGTGCTGCTGATCATGGGGTACAGCGGCGGAACCTCCAGCTTGTATCCCATCCTGCCGGTAACGCCGTCCTTCCACAGAAACTCGTCGGAAAAGATGGACTGGGGCGCCCCGCGAAAGGCTTCTACGCGTTCGGGCATCATGGCCACGCAAAGGTTGACGGGATGCAGGAAGGTGCGTGTACCCACCACGCCGCCCGGATCGGGAACGCGGGAGCGAAGCAAAAGCGCGGGCGAACCGATGGCTCCGGCCGCGCAGACATAGTGCCGGGCGCGAATGCGAAGTTTGCGACCCGTGGGTTCGGAACCCAGGTCATCCATGGCCGCACAATGCAAGGCTTCGATTCTGTCTCCCTTCCATTCCAAGCGTTCCGCCCTGGTGCGGTAAGCCAGTCGGGCTCCCCGGTCCATGGCGGCGGGCAGGGTGGTCACCAGCATGGACTGCTTGGCGTTGATGGGACAGCCCAACCCGCAGTAGCCCAGGTTGGCGCAGCCGCGAATGTTGCGGCGCATAACCTCGGAAGACCAGCCCAGTTTCTCGGCGCCCCTGCGCAGAACCTCGTTGTTCACATTGGGAGGAACTTCCCAGGGGCCCACGTTCAGGCGCTCGTCGAATTTGCGGAACCAGGGGTCCATCTCCGCGGGCGAACAACCGGTAACCCCGTGCGCCTCGGTCCAGTGGTTCAGGGTTTGCGGCGGGGTGTCGAAACTACTGGTCCAATTGACGGTGGTGCCGCCGCCCACGCAGCGTCCCTGGAGAACGACGACGGATTTATCTTTGGTCTGGCGCGCGGCGTGCTCCTGGTAGAGGTCACGATAGGCCATGCGTTCTTCCATGGTGAAATCACCGGAGCTACGCAACGGCCCCTCTTCAATGAGGACGACATCGAAACCGGCCTCCGTCAGCATTTCGGCGCAGACACCGCCGCCGGAACCGGTGCCGATGACAACCACATCGGTTTCCCAATCGATATCTTTCTCCAAGGTCGAGGCGTCCAGCGCGGTCCAGCCGCGGGAAAGGCCCTCGGCTACGGGATCCTGGATCATGGGGACACCTCCTTGAGATTTCCCACCTTGGGAGGACCGGGGTAGCCGACACCGGCCCAGGATTTCGGATTGCCGTACCAGGAAGCGGCGATCAGCATGCAGAGCGCGTCGGCGCCGCTGCGCAGCATCAGGGAACCGCTTGCGTGCCAACGGTCAAGAAATGCCCGGATGGTTTCCGGGGAAGCATTTGACCAGGAGGACCAGACGCCGGCGGCCAGCCAGCGGGTCGGCGCAAGAGCAAGAATGGTCAGCAGGGCGGAGATTTCCTGTTTGGCCGCGAGCGGCAGTGCGGCGATATTGACATCCATGCCCAGCAGTACTTCATCTACCAAACCGGCCGTAGAGGGACCGGTAGGCAAGGCCTCCCCCAACACCACGGGGATCATCGGTTTCAGGGTTTGGGCTTGTCTTCGGGTGAAAAAACGACAGGTTCTGCCCGCAACGGATGCCGACCGTTTGCCGCCGCCCCAGAAGACACCGTGCGTCACATAACCGGCAGCGCCGAGCAGGAGGCTTCCCGCAATCCCGGTTTTGATAAATTGGCGTCGATTGAGTTTCATATTCCGCTCCTCACCATAATGTAACACGAGGACGGCAGCATATGGTATTAGGAGATGCGGTTTTGAATAGTGAAGCCGGCTATGGCATGTATATAATAAGAGGTAAGCGAAGCAATAGATAGAATGAGTACCTTAGGAACGGTCAGTCCCCCTGAAGATGAGGATGGTCCGATCGGTGCTCAAGCCTTGCAGCAGGCCGAAAAGAGGGCAAAATGGGCCGACTTTGGAGAGCTCCCGGAATAGATCCCACAAAATACGGAAAAAAATGAAAAAAAATCGATAATAACCCTATACAAGTCAAGCAGAGGAGATTAGAATTATGCATCGATCCTTGTCATAGGGCCTTGATGCGGGCTTGAAACAGCCACAAGGCTTTAAACCAGAAGGAAAAAAGATTGCATTCACCATTAGTAAGGATATTTTGAATTGTAATTTACCCAAAGAGGTGGTAACTTCCTTTGTGAATGAATCACTTCGACCCCAAAGGATACCCCTTGATTGAGGAGATGGTGTTATGAGTTTGAATAAAATCAAAGCTTCCAGCACTTGGACGCTGTGTTTGATTTTGTTATTGGCCGGCGGGTCGGTTATGGCCGGTGTAAGTGTGTCGCATCCGGGCAACAGCAGCGACGGCACGTTCGTTTCTCAGCCCAACCCGAATGCGCGCGGTGGAAATGTGACCAACCAAAATACAGCCACTGACTACGCGGACCTTGCTTCCGCGGTAGCGGCTGCTTCTGCCGGGGATACCCTGGTAGTCAATGCTAGCTTTTCCGAGGGTACTGTCAATATCGACAAAAACCTCACGATCACGGGTAGCGGCCAGACCATTTCCGCGGCTGTCAGCACCGGCAATTCCGGGGACGCGCGTGCGTGGTTCCTGGTGGATTCCGGTGTCAGCCTGACCGTCAGCAACTTGAATTTCGACGGCAGCGGCCAGGAAATCTACCAGGCCTTTCGCCATAAAGGAACCGGTAGCTTCACCAATTGCAACTTTTCCAATATCTCATTCGACTCGGGCGGCGGCACGAGCACGGGTTTTGCAATTGCGTCCTTCGATGACGGCGCTTCGGCAAGCCTGATGGTAACAGGTTGCGAGTTTTCAGGTTATGGCAAAGTCGGCGTATTGGCTTTCGGCGACACCACCGTGACAGTTGACGATTGTACCTTCACGGGCTCCGGCGCAACCACCGGGTCCAACGTTTCCTACGGCGTAGAAGCCGGCGGCGGCGCCCAGGTAACGGTTACGAACAGTATTTTCGTCAACAACACCGACACCGAGGGCACTGCTCAGTCGGCCGGTGTTCTGGGCTCGACCACGTTCGACCCCGGCACCGATATTACCTTGACCAGTAACTGGTTCCAGGACAACTACAACGGGGTGTTGACTCCGGACCCTGACGGTACCGCGATTACGGGCACCTTCAACTCCTTCATCGACAACGGCGATCTGGGCGGTGATCGCGGCACTCCCGGCACCGGTTACGGCGTCAACGTAGGCGACAACACGGTTTCTTTTGAAAACAACTGGTGGGGCTGCAACGCCGGACCCAACAATGCCGGTTGTGACGGAACCAACGGCAGCGACGTGGACTACACGCCCTGGTTGGTATTGACCCCGATGATTGCCGATGATTTCGTCGTTTTCGGTACGCCTACAACGGTTTACGCCACGTTGAACTACAACAACGAAGGGGTCGACGTTTCCGGTAGCGGTAACGTGATCGACGGACTCCCCGTCTCCTTCAACGCGAACGGCTTGGGTTCGATCACGCCCAATCCCAGCGAAACAGAGGACGGCATGGCAGTTGCCGAATTCGCCACGAGTCCATATAAGCAAACCGGTATGATCGACATGACTCAGGCCAACCAAACCGTTTCCATCGGTGTTACCACAGTGGTAACGGTGGTGCCCACCCTGGGTGAGTACGGCATGATGGCCTTTGTCGGTTTGCTGGCTGTTGCCGGTATGGTCATGATGCGTCGAAACCGGACGGCTTAAACGGTCGAAAATATATGTGACCCGCGGCTGATTTCAACTGGTATTGGCTGCCAGGCCCGCATCTTAACCAGGGGCGTATTATGGGCGCCCTTGGCTTTTTCCTTTACAACGACCCGGAGTCGCTTGCGATTCCGGGTTTTCTCTTTATAAGGGCGATACCACGGCTTTTGGAGGAGTTCGAGTTTTATTGACTCCGCGTGGCTTGAACCAAACCAAGCAACACCATGCCGGTGCCGGCCAGTTCCCAAGCGCTCAATTTCTCATCGAGGATCAACCAACCCAGCCACACCGCAATGGTAGTGCTGGCCAGCGGCAATAATTGAATGCGACTGTAGGACATATGACTGAACAGCCAGTTGAGCAGGCCGAAGGTAAGTCCCGTGCCGATGAGTCCGAGGTATGCGGCGCCGAAGACGTGGGCGGACCGCCATGAATAGGACAGGGGGTTGCCCTCGATAATCAAACCGAGAATCACCAGGGGGATCGTACCGACCAACAACTGGCTGGTAGTCAGGGACAAGGGCTCGAACTCGCCGGTTTGTTTCTTGACGAGCAGGCTGCCGACGGCGCAGAGAAAAGACGCGAACAAAATGGCCAGACTGCCCCACAATAAGTCGGCCTGCTTCAGGGCCAACTGGTCGCGAAAGAGCAGGATCACACCGGTCAGCCCGATACCGATACCGATCACCTTCTGCCAGGTAATGCGGTCGCCGGGCAGGTAATAATGCGCCAATACCGCGCTAAATAATGGCAACGATGTGTATAGAACAGCGGCCATACTGGAATCGATACGGGTTTCGGCCCAATAGACCAGGGCATAATTCACCCCGAAGATCAGGAAACCGCTGACGATGGACAATCGCGCCTGGCGGGCACCGGCGAAGTACAGTCTTCCGCCGCGCAGCTTCAGCAACAGGTACATGGCCAGGCTTGCCATCACAAAGCGCCCGGCGGCGAAGCTGAACGGGGGCAGTTCGTTAACACCCAGTTTGATGACCATCCAGGTCGACCCCCAGATGATCGCAAGTAGCAGCCAAATGAGAACAGGTCCGGTCACGTGCGGCGCTCCTGATTGGCGGGTTGGAAGTCGTGATGGATAAGTCGACTAATCGGGTCGAAGAGATGCACCCAAAGCTGAAACGCGGCAATGACAACGGCGATCTCTTCCCAAGACAGCAAATCAAGAAAGGCTTCGATATTGTCGCTGCAGATCGAGCATCCGGATCGATCATGATAGCTTTTGGTATCGAAGTTTTATTTAAGTATCAATCTTCATATTTCGTGGAAAACCTAGGAAATATTGTATATAATATAAAGGTGTTAGGATGGGGTTGCATGGTCAACCCTCCGGTTTGATCGATAAACTACATTCAAAGTGATTCTCGGAGGGACATTATGGAAGCCGTGGTTACTCTTCCTGGTTCCGCTCTTATGAGTTCTACCGGTCTCAGCAACCCGGAGTTCCCACCGGGCTACAAAAGCGATGAGGCGCTGGTAATGGCAAGGGCTTGCCGTCTGGTCTACCAGTTCGGTGATTGCCTGAGGCCGAACTATCTGTTTAAACACTCCTTTTACAGGGATCTGGCTCGAATACGCCGCCAGGCGAATGAGCTGGGTTACCAAATGACACGGTACGTGGACCTGGGCAAGCAGATGCGGCCCTCGTTTATGTTCTGGTACCACTTCGTTAAGCCGGGACCGGTCTTTGCCGTGCTCCTGGAAAACGATAAAGAAGCCGTATTGGCTTTTCGCGGTACGGTTATCAACAGTGCTGCAAACTGGCTGGCTGATTTTGACTTTAGAACGGTACCCGCACCTACGGCCGGGCGGGTTCACCTTGGTTTTACCGAGGCTTTAGATTTCATTTGGTCGGAAATAGAGCCCTGGCTGTTAAAGCTGGACAAACCCCTTAAATTGACGGGACACAGTTTGGGTTCGGCACTGGCCGTCTTGACAGCGGCGCGTTTGGCGGATCGTGTGGACATAGCCTCCATTACAGCCATTGCGCAGCCACGCCTGGGCGACCGTCGATTCATGGATTGGCTGGACCAAAAATTCGGTACGCGCTACCTTACCCTGATGCGTCATACCGACCTTGTTACCGTGGCGCCTTTCCACCTGCTGGGCTATCATCATGGACGCAATATCGGCCTGTTTGACGGCCCCCGCCTGGTCACGGTTAATCGCGAGGTGCCCCACTGGGAAGACAAACTGGACCACCTGGTCATCTCCCGTTTTCTGCACGGTCTCGCCTTCACCGGTCTGCCCGATGAAGATGACCTTATAGAAATGGGTGAACGCTTCGCCCGATTGATCGTACGTCAGGAAACCGGTACCCGAGGTCTGTCCATTCAAACCATGGGCCTGTTCGAAGACTGGTTGGGCGACCTGAAACACAGGGTTTTGAGCTGGCAACACTCACGGAACAGCGCGGCTTATATTGCGGCCACACATGATATCCGCAGTTATGAGACGGATATCGAAGCCACCGCATGATCGTTGCGTAAAAACTTGGACCTTATCGATCGAAGCCCTATAACGGGTTGACGAGGCGGATTTTGTCGATGACCTGCTCGGCCACTTCCAGCGCTTGCATGCCGTGAAGACCGGTTACCTTGGGCGCGGCCATTTCACCGGTTTCTCGCAGGTGGGCAACACAGCTCACGAAGTCTTCCAACTCTTTCAAAAGGGCATTGTGATCGTCAACGGGAACCGGTTCGCGATGGATTCCACGCTCATCCCGAGTATAGATTTCCCCGGCCTTGGCCATGTAATCCAGTGAAAGGTAACAGTTGCGTTGGAACAGGCGGATCTTGCGCATGGGTTCGGGCGTCACGCGGCTGGCGGTGAGGTTGGCGACACAGCCGTTTTCGAAGCGGAGGCGGGCATTGGCGATATCCTCGGTGGGGCTGAGTACGGGAATGCCCACGGCATCTACATCGACAATGGGGCTCCTGACCAGGCTCAGAACCATGTCGATATCGTGAATCATCAAGTCCAATACCACACTGACCTCGGTACCGCGAGGCGGCAGACCGGGTCGAGGCGGAGGATAGGGCGCCATGCGGTGGGATTCGATAAAGCGAGGATTGTCCGCCTTTTGCTCCAGGTAGGAAATCACCGGATTGAACCGTTCCACATGGCCCACTTGAACGATCAGATCATTGTCCTCGGCTTCTTTCAGCAAAGCGCGAGCCTGGTCGACCGTTTCGGTAATGGGTTTTTCCAGCAGAAGATGTTTCTTCTTCGCCAACATCTCCAAACCTACCTTGTGATGCAGGTTGGTGGGAACGGCAATACTGATCCCCTCCACGCGATCGGCCAGGTCCTCGACCTGATCATAAAAGGTAGTACCGACTTCCTCGGCGACGCGGCGCCCGGTTTCCTCATTCAGGTCATATACGCCTACCAAATCAGCTTGATCGCATTGGGTATAAAGCCTGGCGTGATGCCGGCCCAGCGCACCCACACCCAGGACGCCTACCTTTACCTTATCCGGCATGATCCCGACCTCCTAAACATTGTCGGCACATTGTCGCAAGGAAGTGCGGAAGTTGCAAGCGGTTCATTCACGTGACCGCGACAAGAGTAAGCGTCGGCTTGTCAGGGCCCAGATCGCTTTACGAAGCCCCAAAGACGAGCGGTTCGAGAGGCGGCCGGGCCGGCCCCTGTTTTTTTACCGGAAAGCTTCAGGCGGCCCGGCCGCCGCATCTTTTTTTACCGTGAATCAGGGGTCGGCC
>JAAUYB010081210.1_pt1 | contig 21271 bp, 15 predicted proteins | sample 7278071 | NCBI WGS metagenome assembly JAAUYB01 (sample SAMN14350121, study PRJNA611818) | marine sediment metagenome | isolation source: surface marine sediment (1.8m) | place: French Polynesia: Moorea | collected 2018-08 | reverse complement strand
TGGCCGCCTACACGGCAGAGCGCCGCGACGCCGCCCCCAAGGAAACCGTGCTGCCCTATTTGATCTACTGCTTCGGCAACCGGGGCTACCGCATCTTCGAACCGGCATCATGATGTTCCGTGGTGTCCATCTCGCCGGTTTCCTGGGCCGGAGTAGAGATCGCCGGAGGGGTCCAAACCGGGAACGACAAAATATCTTTCGACCAAAAAGTGGTTCTGCAGGATGGGGTTTCACCCGATTGTTTTATAGGCCGACTTTCTTTCTGTTTTTTCGCGAAGATCGGCTCGGCGCCGGATACACACATGACAACCCGCACATCCTTGATTTTGACGACATCCTGCACTTGAGACTTTTGAGACTTGCAATCCCCAACCGTTGGGCTATGATGGGCCGGCACGACCTTCGAACCATGAGGAGCTGTCATGAAGATAGAATGGAAAGCGGATGACGCGGCGGGCATCGAGCACCGCTGCATGGTGGTGCTGGCCACCAAAGACGGGGATTTGATCAATGGTCCCGAGGCGGTTGCCGAGCAGGCAAAAGCATTCGGCGAATCAGGTGAATTGGGCAAGAGCTTCGGCGGCTCTGTCTACGTGACCGACCCCAAGGGCGTCGAGGCCCAACGCCTTCTGATTTTCAATGTCGGTGAGAAGCTGGAAAAAGACAACGACCTGCGTCGCGCAACGGCCCGGGCCTGGAAAGCCCTGCGCGGGAAGGGAATTCAAGAGATCCTGTTCAGCCTGGACGGCCTGGAAGGCGACGACGCGGTGCGCGCCGCCGTGGAAGGCTTCATCTTGGGCGACTATCAGTTTACCGAGCTCAAAAGCGAAAAAGACAAACTGCCGGGCAAATTGGAAACCTTGACCCTGCACGATACCCGCGACTACCGCGACAAGGTAGCCCGTTGGCAGAAGATTGCCCGCGGCACCGAGCGCGCCCGCGATCTCTGCCAAATGCCCGCCAACCATCTTTATCCCGAGTCCCTGGCCGAGAAGGTTCTGGCCTGGTCCGAGGAATGCGGTTACAAGGCGAGCGTGCTTACTGAAGAAGAATGTCGCAAAGCGGGCATGGGCGCCATGATTTCCGTTGCCCAGGGCAGCGATCGCGACGGTCGTTTCATCATCACCGAGTACGAGCCCGAGCAGCCCTCCGGCAAAACCGTGGTCCTGGTCGGCAAAGCGGTTACCTTCGATTCCGGCGGCCTGTCACTGAAACCCGGCGCGAACATGCCCGAGATGAAGGGCGATATGGGCGGCGGCGCTACCGTCATCGGCACCATGAGCGTTCTGCGCGACGCCGGTTGCCCGCACCGGGTCATCGGCCTGGTTCCCGCGGTAGAGAACATGCCCTCCGCCAAGGCCACCCGTCCCAGCGACGTGGTGACCTCGCTTTCAGGCCTGACCGTGGAAATCAACAATACGGACGCGGAAGGTCGCCTCATCATGGCCGATGCCTTGACCTACGCCAAGCGCTACAATCCCGATTTCGTGGTGGATTTCGCCACCCTGACCGGCGCCTGCCTGGTGGCTCTGGGCCCCTATGTCTGCGCGGTCATGGGCAACCATCAACCGCTGGTGGACGGCATTCTGGAGGCCGGTCAATCGGTCTATGAAAACTTCTGGCAACTGCCTCTGGTGGACGAGTACAACGAGTTCCTGAAAAGCGAGACGGCGGACGTCTCCAATATTTCGTCCACGCGTTGGGGCGGCACCATTACGGCCGGCCTGTTCCTACAGCGCTTCGCCGGCGATTTCCAGTGGGCCCACTGCGATATCGCGCCGGGTCTCTACGAAAAAGCCACGGACTACCACCCCTCGGGCGGAATCGGCGTGGGTGTTCGCATGAATATAGAAATGTTGAATTCTCTATAGTCACAGCACGGGCCCTTCGGGGCCCGCGCCTTTCCCGGGGGAAAGATGAAACGAAACAAACCCAGGCAATCGCGGTCAGCCCGCTGGGACGGCGGCAGGGACCGGAAAGCGGGGTTCAGGAAAACAGCCGAGGGAGAGTTGTATATCACCGGCCTGAACGGGGTTCGCGAGTGCCTGGCTTCGCCTCATGTCAAGGTGAGCCGGGTCTGGGCCGATCCGGGCCGCGTGCCGGCCGAGACGGGTAAGGTGCTGGCCGCAATGGGCGATCGGGTTTCCGGTCTACAGGGAAAAGATTCGCCCTACGGCCCCGCTTCCCAAGGCATCGCCGCACTGGTCACCCGCGAGCCGCTGCACGACCTGGATGACTTTCTCGACAACCTGGAACCGCGCACCGGCACACCGCTTCTGGTGGCCCTGGACCAGGTGGAAGACCCCATGAACCTGGGCCAGATCCTGCGCACCTGCGAGGGTGCGGGCGTAGACGGTCTCATTCTATTGCGGCACCGCTCCATCCACCTCAACCAGACCGTGGCGCAAGTCAGCCAGGGGGCCTTTGCCTGGGTGCCGGTGATCGAGGCGACCAACCTGCGCCAATGCTTGGAATCCGCCAAAGAACGGGGCTTCCAGGTCGTGGGCTGCGAAGGCGCGGCGGAAGCCTCGCCCTGGCACCAGGTCGACCTTACCGGCATGACCCTGTTGGTATTCGGCAGTGAGGGCCGGGGCTTGCGACCCTTGACCCGAAAGACCTGCGATCACCTGGCCGCGCTGCCTATGCACGGAAGGCTGAACTCGCTAAATGTGGGCGCCGCCGTATCCGCGTTTTTATATGAGACCATCCGTCAAAGAATAGCGCATTCATAATCAGCCGATGATGGTGAATTCGTGCGTTCTTGGTAAAAGGCTGGTAAAAAGGATGCATCTTTAGGCAAAATCATCGGATTCGGTCTTGCAACCTATTTCAAAATCCGGTTCAATTATGGGGCCAAGATATACGGTTACGATCTATTCGGAACAGTCGCTTCGATTACTGATTCCATGGGGGGTATATGATTTTTAGGCTAATGATGTTGGGCATGCTGTTCACCGCGTTCGGATTCGGGCAATTGCCCGATCGCGAGAAACTGGAAAAAGTGCTCATCAAAGACCAGACAACCGCCGAGGGCGCGACTCAGTTGATCAAACACTTTCAGGCGGGCGGTCAGCGCACCATCATGCGCAACTTGCCGGAAATGAGCAAGGAAACGCGTTTGAAATACGCGCAGATGTTCATGTACCAGGACCTGATGCGCTTCCGCAACACCCTGAACGAAGCGGTAGCCAAGGTCACGGACCCCGATGGTCGCGCCATGGTTCTGAGTATGCTGGCCACGTTCGGTCGCAACCTGGCCCCCATCGTTTTCGAGCCCTACGCCAACGATGAAACCGCGCCTATGAAAGTTCGACTTGCCGCCATGTCCGGCATGATTCGGGTTCAGAATCCTCAGCTTTACAACAAATTCATCGAATTATGCGAAGAGGCCAATATCGATCCCAGTCTCGGCCCCAACGATTTCGAGTTTGTTGACATCAGCCGCAAGAACAACATGGGTTTCTATCTTTATCTTCGCGGCAAACTGAGCGAACCCAAATTGACGGACGGCATGATCAAAGCCGCCATCCACATGAGCAACCACGAAAGTGTCGATGTCTATGAAGCGCTGTTGGAAAAAGTCAAGCGCAAGCAGATTCCCTGGATGATCGATCACGCTGCCAAGGTGGGCGGCGTCAAACTGTTGGCTCTCATGGAGACGCACAAGAAAACCAAGAAAAAATTCGCCACTGAGGTAGGCAAGGCAAAGGCTGCCGCCCAGAAGGTCGCACCTTACCTGGACAAGCTCATGGGCAAAGACGCCGATCCCAACAAATTTCCGTTGGCCTCCGTGGTTCCGTTCCGCGGCAAGGGTTCCGGCGCCGCTCCCGGTTACACGGCCGGTATCGGGGTGATCCGGGTTGCGGCCGACGGCAGCATGAGCCTGGTTGAACATGTCAACCCCTTCGGCGGATCCGATAACCTCGCTGAGTTGGTCAACGGAAAAACCTTTCCGGCTCACGCGGATTGGCAACCCAAGGAAAGCTATTACCTGATTTACGCATACTAAATGCATTCAGGATCGACTTTAACCCTATGAGCCCGGCACCCCCGCCGGGCTTTTTTCTTGCCTTCACTTTCCATCTCGCCATTTGTTGCGAGTAACAGTCATGTAGATCGAGGTTCTCTATGTTGTCGCACTGCATTCTCTTCCTTTCGCTTTTGTATACGGCTGCCGACAGTCCCCAGTTCCGCGGCCCCCAAAGAAACGGAATCTTCCCCGAAACCGGGCTGCTGAAGAAATGGCCGGACGCGGGCCCTCGCAAAGATTGGACAGCCTCGGGTCTGGGCAAGGGTTATTCCTCGGTTTCCGTGGTAGATGGAAAGGTCTACACCACCGGTATTATCGGTAAAACCGGTTACCTGTTCGCCCTGTCGGCCACGGACGGCAAGCAGATCTACAAAGTTGCCTACGGAGCCGAGCACGACGGGTCCGGTTACGAGGGCGCGCGATCCACGCCGACGATTGTAGACGGCAAGGCCTACCTGATCAGCGGCTTGGGCGTGGTCTCCTGTTTCGAGGCCGAAACCGGCAAGAAACTGTGGACGGTTGACACCTTGAAACGCTTCGGCGGTAATGTTTCCCCCGGCCGCTTGATTCCCCGCTGGGCCATAACCGAATCCCTGCTGGTCGACGGCAACAAGCTGATCTGTACTCCCGGGGCGCCGAATGCAACCGTGGTCGCCCTGGACAAAGACAGCGGCGACACCATTTGGACCAGCAAAGGTCTGAGCGATCTGTCCGGTTACTGCTCGCCGCGAATTCTGGAAAACGGCAACATTCGCCAACTGGTTACCATGACCGCTCGTCAACTTGTCGGCATCGACTTGGACAGCGGCAAGGTTTTGTGGAAGACCGTCTACAAGGGCAGCTATGAAATTCATGCCAACAGCCCTGTTTTCAACGGTAATGATATCTATGTGACCGACGGTTACGGCCAGGGCGGCGCCATGTTCCGCTTGTCGGAGGACGGCAAGAAAATCAGCAAGCTATGGACCGAAAAGTTGCTCGACGTTCATCACGGCGGCTGTATCGTGCTGGACGGCAAAATCTACGGCGCCGACAGTCGCGGAGTCTGGATGTCCCTCGATGCCGAAACCGGCAAAGTTATCGCCAAGGGGCGCGGGGTCGGCAAGGGCTCTATCATTTACGCGGACGGCCTGATCTATGGTTACGGCGAACGCGGACGAGTGGGCATCATAGACCCGAAGGCCGGTGAATTGGAACCGATCAGTACCTTTTCCGTCAACGAGGGTAGCGGTCAGCATTGGGCGCACCCGGTGATCAGCCGCGGCTTTCTGTATATTCGGCGAGGCGACGCCATGATGCGCTACGACATCAGGGCCGACTGACCCGGCCGAACGGCCGCGGAGTCGATCATAGATCGTTTCAAAGACAAGGTGATTATCGTAACCGGCGACGGTTACGGCTTGTTATCCGTTGATCGTGGAGACCGATGTCGCTTAAGAACCGTATGGTTCAAAGTGGCAGCGGTCACCTGACCTACCGTGAAACGGGCGGACGAATCATGCCCGACGATTCCGGGTCCAGCCAATCGCCCCGGCAGAGCGGCAAGGATCGCGTGATGATTTTGCGCGCGTCCTGAACACTCACGGTCGTGATGCTGGGAATGCAGCAACCCAGGTGATGGTGGCTTCGATACATGGCAGTTCCTACATAGAGATGAATAGACGCTCCTAATAACAAATGCGCCGATTCCCAACAAATAGGTGCAAGAAATTTTAAAAACTATTGGGTACAGTTAACCCGCCTCTTGCGCGGAATAAGGCAAACAGATCAACATACAGGTGTAAACTCCATACTCGGAATCGACATCAAGCTTTCCTTCATGCTCGCTGACCACGATATCGTAGCTGATGGAAAGCCCCATGCCGATATTGCCCTTGCCGGAGGGTTTCGTTGTAAACAGGGGTTCGAAGATGTGCGGACACACGGAATCCTGGATACCGGTACCGTTATCCCAAATACCCAGTTCCACGTGGTCTTCATTTTCCTTCAACCAGACCTTTAGGGTAGGACGATATTCCTCGTAACCCTCCATGGCAGCCCGTTCGTTCAGGGCATCCAAAGCATTGTCGATGAGATGGCCCAATACCCGCCCCAGGTTGTGCGGCTCACCCTGGATGACGGGCTCACACGCCAATTCTTGGATTAAATGAACGCCGGCTGCCTTGTCCAACTGCTCGACTTTCTCCATATGCCGGCGAACCAGGCGAACCAGGGGTACTTCCTGGAAGGCTCCGGTGCCCTTCTCCGCCAACTCATTCATTCGTTTGACAATGGATTCCGCCCGTGTGCCATGTCGATGAATGACCCGCGCATTGTTGCCCATGTCGTCCAACAGTTCTCTGGCTTCTTCCAAAATTTCCGGGTTGACGGACGGGCATTGATCTCTTAGCAGCACACGCAACTGTTCGGTTAGTTCGACCAGGACTTCCGAGAGATTGCCGATGAAGTTCAGGGGATTGCGGATCTCATGGGCAACACCGGCGACCATGGCGCCCAGCGAGGCCATCTTGGCCTGGACGATCAGTTGGTTTTGAGTGCGCAGGATCTTGCGGTTGGTAGCCTCCAATTCCCGGTTCTTCTCTTCCAATTCGGCGGTCCGTCGCCTGACTCTGTCTTCCAATTCCAGATTGGCGCGCTCCAACTCTTCGCGCGTTCTGCGTAGCTCGGTGACATCGATGCTCACGCCGCCCAGGAGCGTGGGTTTGCCTTCCCGCGGAATAGGGAAGCGATAAGCAAGGAAATAGATCATGCCGTTTGAGGTGGGGACCTCCTCCACGACCTCCAACGGTTCGTTATGGGTCAGGACCCATCTGTCGTACTCGTCGATCTTGCGAGTCGTATCGGAAGATCTCACTTCGAGGACGGTTTTGCCGTACCAGGCTTCCCGGTCGATCCCCATGCGTTCGAAGGAATCGTTGAGGAATAAAATGCGACGCGACTCATCCTTGATATAGGCCAGACCCGGCAGGTGCTGCATGAACAAGTCGAAACGGTCCTCGCTATAGCGCAGGTCGGTTTCAGCCCGCCGTCGCTCGACAATTTCATCGATAAGGTAGTTGGTGCGGTGGTTGAATTCGTGGGCCAGCCGGCCTAATTCGTTGCGGGTGCTTTCGTCCAAGCGGTCGGCCAGCCCGCCCGCGCCGCGTGCAGACCGATGCATATGCGCGGCCATTCCGCGCATAGGCGCCACGATTCGCCGGCGAACGTAAAAGAAGGTCAACATCAGGGCAGCCAACTCCAGCCCCAGCATCAGCCGGGCCACCTGGAGGGTGATGCGATCGGCGACCTCGGAGAAGCGGGCATTGGACATCACAAGGATGATCTTCCAAAAGGTGCGCGGCATGAGAAAGATAAAAGCGCGTGCATCCTCGCCGAGCAAGGGATCTTCCTTCAGGTTCATATGCCGGGTTGCTTTCGGGTCCAACTCTCCCGCGCCGTAAGTCACCAGGGCTGCAATCAGGCGGGCCTCCTCGCGTCGAACACGATCCGTACCGGCGTAAATGCGTTCGGCCGGGTCCTCAGGTCTGCCGGCGGCCGGAGCAACGCTTTCGGCCTGGTCCGCGTTCATGTCTTCGACAACTTGGGTCAGGGGTCCATAAGCCGGATATTGCAAAGAGATGCCCGACATGGTGCGGTAGTCGCGAATCACGGTGCCGTCCTCACGGGTAGTGTCCGTATAGGCCTGATCGCGTCGCGGGAAACTGAGTAATTTGTTGTTGCGATCCAGGGCGATGATATAGCCGTCGAGCACGCCGACCCTTTGCTCCAGAAAAGCGGCCAAACCGTCTAACTTCAAGTTGATCGTAGCCATGCCGACCAGTTCGCCGGTATCTATGATCGGGGTGGTGCAGGTGACCATGGGCTCCAGCGTATAGGGATCGGTGTAGGAACGGGACCAATAGACGCTGCCGCGCTGCAGGTGAGCCCCCGGCACATACCATTCGCGACGATGATACCCTTCCCGGTTGTAGTTATCGAAGAAAACCAACTCGCCGAACTCATTGCGGCCCCAGAAGAAACTGAAACGATCGGAACCCTGTCTGAAAGCTCCGGGTTCCGGCCAGATTCCACCGCCCGCAATCAAACTGTCAGGGTCATCGGCGCCGAGTATTTGAGGAACGATCGAGCGAAAAACGTTGTCATCCTTGGGTAGAGCTGCCGCCAGGCGCGCCATGCCGGTAACCCTGGCCTCGGCATCGGCCAGGCGCGTTTCCAACTCCGCGGCCAATCGTTGCCCCAACTGCTGCGCCGTCCGGTCACTTTGCTCCAACAACTCCCGGCGCTGCCAGGAGTGCAACAAGTAGATGGTTGCGCCGATGACGACAAGCAGAATCAGCATCTGAAAGACGGCAAACCGCAAGGCCATGCCCTCAAACCATCGAAGCGGCCTGAATCCCCGGCTCTCCCTTCTGTTTGTCTGCTTATGCTCGGTTACGGGTTCCACACCGGCCGTCCCTCCGTAGTTCCTATGTATCGGCTGGAAACGCGTTTGGATGAGAATCCCCTAAAAACCCGTACGTTAGAAGCCTGTAAGCGGTTACACGAGATCTTTTTTTACATTTCGCCTGCATTTCTTTGCGCACGAGCATTTCAGGATGTAAGATGAACCTCAGTGTGAGATTCTTTCCGGCATAATGGCCGGCGACCGGGCCCACCGGCCTGATTGGAGGTCCCACCCTTGATGGGCGAAATGATGCTTCCCCTCTTCCTGCTGCTCCTTTTCTCCAACGAGGCCATCAGAAAAGTAGCGCGGGGCCAAAGCGGGGAAACCCTGCTGCACGAATGCGAACACAGTTGGCGGATGCAACTGCGAGAGAAAGGCGAATGGAGCGAACTCGGCAAGAAAACCGTACGTATCGAGGCGGTTAACGATGCCGGTCGAGACTGCTGGCTGATCACCATCATCCGCGACATCATTTCAAGAGAAACAGAGCTGACCGACACCCTGCTGTTGGACCGCGAAACCCTGGTACCGGTGCGCTACAACAACGCCGTTCCCCAACTACAGTCCATTTCTCTGGAATGCGCACCCGGACAAATCCGCGGCTCCTTTGAACGCAAAGGCGACCAGAGACGGGCTCTTGAAGAATCTATGGGCGACCCCAGTTACGACTTCGCCTTTTTTGCCCCGTTGCTGGCAGCTTTGCCCTTACAAGCGGGCTTTGAAGCAGGCTTCCCCATCTTCCACTTTCTGGAGGGTGAAACCCTGCTGACCGTCCAGGTCATCGGGGAGACCAGGTACGATATCGGCGAAAAAAGCCTGCCTGCCTGGGAAGTGGCGGTGGGTACCGGCTCCGGCACCAAGGTCACCTACCTGGTAGATCCCGATCGTCGCATTCCACTGCGCGAAACGGTGGGCGATTTCAAGGCCGAATTGATCTGAGTTCAAGGCGCTCCACCCTTTCAATCTGCTGATATGGAAGGTTGGACGGTGGTGAGGAAACACCCCTGTTGACGCCGAGGGGTATTTGTTTGTTCTTGACAATGGATCGTACAAGCCATAGTTTTTAGAGAGGGACGGAGGTTTGTCTTTGCATAAAAGCATGGCGTTAGTTATTTCTCTCTTAAGCACACTGAATGTTTGGGCGGATGTCCTGTGCTGTTGCGCTTTTCCTGAAGCAAAGCAAGAAACGCCCGCCTGCCATGCTCCGGTTCAGCCCGCCGCGCCCTCCTGCCACGGCGCCCCGACCGAAATACCCTCCTCCACGGCGGGATTCAACGATCAGTGCGACTGCGCCGACCATCTGACCGGCACGATCATTGCCGCTCTGCTCACCCAACCGCAAAGTCAGGTCAATCAGTCTATCATCAGCGTAGTTTTGCCTGCTTCTCTTCCCGGTTGGTTGTTTGAAAACAATCTGTCGGTTATCGGCCGCGACCTGCCGCCGCCGGATCTCCCTACAGCCTGTCTTCAACCGGATCAGGCCGTGCTCTGCCGTTTCCTTATTTGATACCGACTCCATAACGACCGTGACGCAGCCCGCGGAAGCTGTAATGCGTCCGCCCGTCCGGCGCCGCCTTTTCAGGCGCCTTATCCAACCGTCGTTTCAAGGAGTCATGCATGACCGTTTATTGCCTGTTGTGGCTGGGGTTCTTCCAAGTCTCGGCACCGCAAGCCGATCAGCTGTCACAACTGATCGAAGAACTCAGAGCCGGTAATCCGGCACTGAAGGCCGCACGCGCCCGCGTGGATGCGGCCCGCGCCGAAGCCGAAGCAACCGGCGCCCTTCCGGACCCAACAGCGTCCCTGGCCGTTTTCGCCCAAGAAGTAGAGACTCGTGTCGGCCCTCAAAAGCAGAAGTTGGCTTTGGAACAACAACTCCCGTGGCAGGGCAAACGCGCTCTGGCCCGGTCACGCGCCGTGCAACTGGCCGACAGCCGGGCCGTTGCCTTGGAGGCGGTTGCCCTACAGTTAACGGCCGAATTGAAACAGCATTATGCCCGCCATTATTTGATTGGACGCACCCTGACCATTCACGAGGAACATCTGGCCTTGTTACAAAGCCTGGAAGAAGTGGTCGCCGAGAAATACAAAACCAGCCAGGCCAACTATGGCGACCTCATTCGCATTCAGGTTGAAATCGACAAGCAGGAAGACCAGGTCGCCGCCTGGCGAGAACGCGGTCGGCCCGTGATCGCGGCAATCAACAGTCTGATCGCTCGGGATTCCTCTCAACCTCTCCCCTACCCTGCCGGACTTCCCGAAATCGCTTTGCCCGCAACGGATATCTCGCCCGAACATCCCGGTTTGAAAACTCTTTCCATGCGGGCCGACGCCGAACGCACCGCCGTCAAACTTGCCGGATTGGCTCGCTATCCCGATTTCAAACTGGGCGTGGAGTGGATCAACACCGGCTCAGCCGTCATGCCCGGTGTCATCGGTAGCGGCGACGATCCGCTGATCCTGAAGGTAGGCGTCAATCTGCCCGTCAACCGACGGGTCTACAAAGCCAGGAAGACCGCGGCGGCTTACCGGGCAACCGCCTATCAACAGCAACGCCGTCATGAGAAAGTCGCCCTGGAAGCCTCGCTGGTCGAAGCCCGCTTCCAATTCGACGATGCCCAACGCAAAATCGCGCTTTACCGCGACCGCATTCTACCCAAGGCGGAAGAGGCGCTGAATGTAAGCCTGGCGAGTTTTCAGGCGGGAAAGGCCGACTATTTGGACCTGATCGATGCCGAGAAGGCCCTGCTGGAATTCCAGCTCGCCCTGGACGAGGCCCGCGCCGACCGATTTGCCTCGGCTGCACGAATCGAAGCCCTACAAGGAAATGACGGGGGGAATCCATGAGTTGGCTGAAAGACCCCAAAACCTATATCATCGTTGTACTGGCGGCACTATGTGTGTTCCTCTGGCTGCGGCCGGGCGCACCGACATCCATGGAAAACCCGGAGGGCCGGGAACATGGCGAGACCACGGCAACCCAGGTGTGGACTTGTTCTATGCACCCCCAAATCCGTGCGCCGCAAAAAGGTTTGTGCCCTCTCTGCGCCATGGACCTGATCCCCGCCAACGATGAGGACGAAGACACAACCGGCCCTTGGGAACTGAAACTCTCCGAACACGCCCGCAAACTGGCCGACATTAGGGTCGCACCTGTAGAACGCAAGCTCGTCCCGCGCGAGATCCGCATGGTGGGCAAGGTAACCTACGACGAAAAACGCCTGGGCAAAATCTCTGCCTGGGTACCCGGCCGAATCGACCGTTTGTTCGTTGATTTCACGGGTATCACCGTGGAGAAGGGCGATCACATGGTGGAAATGTACAGCCCGGTACTGGTCTCGGCTCAGGGCGAATTGATGCAGGCCTTGCGCACCCTGAAGACGGGACCCGCCGCCTTGCAAAAAGCCACGCAAAGACGCGTCGAGGCCGCCCGCGAAAAGCTGCGACTGCTGGGCTTGTCGCCCGAGCAGGTCGACGCCGTCGAAGCTGAAGGCGCGCCCCGCGAACGCCTGACCATCAACGCACCCATGGGCGGTGTCGTCATCACCAAGCACCTCAAAGAGGGGGCTTACGTGCAAACCGGTTCGCCCATTTACACCATCGCCGACCTGTCGCGCGTTTGGATTCAACTGGACGCTTATGAATCTGACCTGAATTGGCTGCGCTACGGCCAGGAGGTTGATTTCGAGTTGGAAGCGTATCCAGGCGAGCGCTTGACGGGCCGAATCGTATTTATCGACTCGGTGCTCGATCCCAAAACCCATACGGTGAAGGTACGCATGGACGTACCCAACGAACAGGGTCTCTTGAAACCCGATATGTTCGTCCGCGCCACGGCCCACGCCCTGATCAGCCCGGGCGGCAAGGTGATGGACCCCAGCCTGGAAGGCAAGTGGATCTGCCCCATGCATCCCGAGGTGGTCAGCAGCGAAAAAGGACTCTGTACAGTATGCGAGATGGATTTGGAACGCGCCGAGGATCTGGGCTTTGCCTCCGGCGAGGGGGGCGAGGCGCCGTTGTTGATCCCGGCGTCCGCGGCCTTGATCACCGGGGAACGCGCCGTGGTTTACGTACAAACGGAGCCCGGTCTTTACCAGGGTCGGGTTGTGGTGCTCGGCCCGCGCACCAATGACTATTACGTGGTTCGCTCGGGCCTGGAAGAGGGCGAAACGGTTGTGGTGAACGGCAGCTTCAAAATAGACAGCGAGCTTCAGATCCGCGCCAAGACCAGCATGATGTACGCGGACCAGGTTGCGACGGAACCCGTGGAAGCTACCGACGAACGGTTCGAGGCGCCCGCCGCCTTCCTGGAAAGCCTGAACCCGTTGCTTGATCACTATTTCCAACTACAACAACTGCTGAGTAAGGACGAAATGAACGGTGTCGAATCATCTGCCGAAAAAGCCCTGGATGCCTATAAGAAGATCGACACAGCCGCATTACCGGCCAAGCAACTAAGTCTCTGGCTCACTGACGCCGAGGGCTTGAGTCGATCCCTGCAAACCATGGCGGACACCGACAACATTGCCGATGCACGCACGACCTTCGAAACTCTTTCCACCGGTGTCACCACCCTGCTGAAACGCTTCGGGCTGCCCGCCGGCCGCAATGTTTATCGCTACCACTGTCCCATGGCGTTCGACAATAAGGGCGCGGATTGGCTGCAAGACCGTGAAGGCACTGAAAACCCTTACTACGGCAGCATGATGTACCGTTGCGGCAGCCAGGTAGAACAATTGGGTAAGGAGCACAAGCATGAGTGAGTTCCGACCCAAGGGCATCATCGGGCATCTGACCTGGTTCTGCCTCGAGAACAAACTGGTGGTGTTTCTGCTGCTGATCGCGGCTATCGGTTACGGCCTGTTCGTGGCGCCCTTCGACTGGAAGCTCGGCGTGAACCGTGACCCGGTTCCCGTGGACGCCATCCCGGATATCGGCGAGAACCAGCAGATTGTCTTCACCGAGTGGCGTGGGCGCTCTCCACGGGACATCCAGGATCAGGTCACCTATCCGCTGACCACTTCCCTACTTGGTATTCCCAATGTAAAAACCGTACGCAGCTATGCCTATTTCGGTTTTACGTCGATCTATGTCATCTTCGATGAATCGGTGGACTTCTACTGGTCGCGCTCGCGAATTCTGGAGAAGCTGAACAGCCTGCCGCCGGGAACCCTGCCGGAAGATGTCACCCCCATGCTGGGACCCGACGCCACGGCCTTGGGCCAGATCTTCTGGTACACCCTGGAGGGCCGCGACCCGGACGGCAATCCCACCGGCGGCTGGGACCCGCACGAACTGCGCAGTATCCAAGACTTCTACGTGCGCTACAGCCTGCTGGGCAGCGAGGGCGTGGCCGAGGTGGCCTCCGTCGGCGGCTTTGTACAAGAGTACCAGATAGATGTGGATCCCAAGGCCATGCGCGCCCATAATGTCACCCTGCCCGAGGTCTTCCGCGCCGTTCAAAACGCCAATCGCGACGTGGGCGCCCGCAATCTGGAAATCAACAATGTAGAGTATTTCATTCGCGGTTTGGGCCTGGTCAAGTCCATCGAGGATTTGGAATACGCCGTTGTCAAAACCAACGACAACGTGCCGCTGTACGTGAAGGATGTGGCCCTGGTGACACTGGGTCCGGCACAACGACGGGGCATTCTGGACAAGGGCGGCGCCGAGGTGGTGGGCGGCGTGGTGGTGGCCCGCTTCGGCGCCAATCCCCTTGCCGTCATTAAAAATGTCAAGGAACGCATCGCGGAAATCTCCCCCGGCCTTCCCGAAAAAATCCTGCCGGACGGCACTCGCAGCAAGCTTGCCATCGTACCCTTCTACGACCGCACCGGTTTAATCCACGAAACACTGGACACCCTGAAGGAAGCGCTTTCCCACGAGATCCTGGTCACCGTGATCATCATCCTGGTCATGCTCATGAACCTGCGCAGTTCCATCCTGGTGAGCTGCCTGCTGCCGCTTTCGGTGCTCATTACCTTCATCGCCATGAAAAGAACCGGCGTCAATGCGGACATCGTGGCCCTTTCCGGCATCGCCATCGCCATTGGAACCATGGTGGACATGGGCATCGTCATGGTTGAAAATATCATCCAACACCTGGAGAAAGCGCCGCCGGAGCAACCCTCCCGCATCACGATTTATAAGGCGGCCACGGAGGTAGGCGGCGCGGTGGTGACGGCCGTGGCCACCACGGTCATCGGCTTCCTGCCCGTGTTCACCATGGAGGCCGCCGAAGGCAAACTCTTCCGTCCGCTGGCCTTCACCAAGACCTATGCTTTAATGGCCGCCATTCTGGTCAGCCTGGTTCTGATTCCGCCCCTGGCCGATCGCCTTTTGGGCCGTCGCAAACCCTTCGTGGGTAAGCTGCGCATCCTCGTCGAAACCCTGGGCGTGCTTGTCGGTTTTGCCGTCACCTGGTGGCTGGGTTTGATCATCCTGGCTCAAATCACCTGGCTGCGTTTCAATAACAGGTTGCCCGAACCGTTTCGAAAGTGGATACCAAGGACCGTCAACATCTTGGCCGCGCTGGCCGTAACCCTCTATCTCAGCGCAACCTGGATGCCCCTGGGCATCGAGCGAGGCTTAACCGTAAACGTCTTGTTCGTGCTGACTGCCATCGGCCTGATTCTGCTCTTCTTTCAATCCTTCCAGTGGACCTATCCTCAGCTGATGCGTTGGGCCCTGGCTCATCGCGCCCTCTTCCTCAGCATTCCCGCTCTGGTCGTGCTGTTGGGCGTCACGATCTGGCTGGGCTTCCACACCACCTTCGGTTGGCTGCCCCAAAGCTGGAAGAACAATCCGCGTATCTCCAAAATCGCCCACGCCTTCCCCGGTTTGGGCAAGGAATTCATGCCGCCTCTGGACGAGGGCTCTTATCTGTACATGCCCACCACCTCGGTGCACGCCGCCATCAACGAGGCCGCCGATGTGTTGCGAAAACAGGATATGGGTTTCGCCGGCATTCCCGAGGTGGCCGGTTCCGTGGGCAAACTGGGCCGCGCCGAAACACCGCTGGACCCCGCGCCGATTTCCATGATCGAAACCGTCATCAACTATCACCCCGAATTTCTGCGCGATGAGAACGGACGCCGCGTTGCCTACCGCTTCAATAGCGACGAAGATGACTACTTCCGCGACGTCCACGGCAACGAAATACACGCCCCGGACGGCCTGCCCTACAAGGTGCGCGGAACCTTCGCCCGAGACGATGAGGGACGCCTGATCCCGGACAAAACCGGACGCCCCTTCCGCCTCTGGCGACCGCCGCTCGATCCGGAACTGAACCCGAATCGCAAGCCCTGGCCCGGTATCCGCTCGCCCGACGATATCTGGGACGAAATCGTGCGCGTGGGCAAAATGCCGGGAACCACTTCCGCGCCGAAACTGCAACCCATCGCGGCCAGGTTGGTGATGCTGCAAAGCGGGATGCGCGCCCCCATGGGCATCAAGGTCAAGGGGCCGGACCTGGAAACCATCGAGGCCTTCGGATTGGAGTTGGAGCGACTGGTGAAGCAGGTGCCCGGCGTAGAACCGACCGCGGTGATTGCCGACCGCATTATCGGCAAACCCTACCTGGAATTCCACATCGATCGCAAAGCCATCGCCCGCTACGGCATCAAACTGGATGAAGTGCAATCGGTTATCGAGGTCGCCATCGGCGGAAAAACCATCACGACCACGGTGGAGGGTCGCGAGCGCTACCCCGTGCGCGTACGCTATCAACGGGAACTACGCGATACTTTGGACAGCTTGAAACGCGTCCTGGTCCCGACGCCCTCCGGCGCCCAGATCCCGCTCAAACAAATCAGCGATCTGCGCTACATGAAAGGCCCTCAGGTCATCAAAAGCGAGGACACCTTCCTGTTGAGCTATGTATTGTTTGACAAAAAGACCGGTTACGCGGAGGTAGACGTGGTGGAGCGCGTGCGTGACTTCCTGAAAGAGCAGGAAGACTCGGGCAGCCTCCAACGACCCGCCGGGGTCAGGTATAGCTTTGCGGGCAACTACGAGAACCAGGTACGCGCCACCGAAAAGCTGAAGTTGGTCGTCCCCCTGGCTTTGTTGATGATCTTCGTCATTTTGTACCTCCAATTCCGTTCGGTGGTGACCACGGTCCTCATCTTCGGCGGCATCGCCGTGGCGGCGGCGGGCGGCTTCATCCTGCTCTGGCTTTACGGCCAGGACTGGTTTCTCAATGTGAATGTGTTCGGCGCGAATTTGCGCGAGCTGTTCGGCATCGGCCCGGTCAACCTGAGCGTAGCAGTATGGGTAGGATTCCTGGCTCTATTCGGCATTGCTACCGACGACGGTGTCTTGATCGGAACCTATCTGAAACAACGCTTTGCGGAGAATCCGCCCGAGACGATCGAAGAGATCCGTCAGGCCACGCTGGAAGCAGCCATGCGCCGTGTTCGACCCGCGCTCATGACTTCGGCCACCACGGTGATCGCCCTGATCCCCGTGATGACCTCGACAGGTCGCGGCGCCGACATCATGAAACCCATGGCCGGGCCGACCTTCGGCGGAATGATGGTGGTCACTCTATCCATCTTCGTCATGCCGTTACTGTACAGCCTGTTCAAAGAACTGTCCCTGAAGCAAACCTGAACAAACCCGAGCTCCCGAAAACTGATCACACAAACACTCAAAGAAAAACACAGCCCTCAAGAAGCAAAGGAGATAAACCATGAGAAAGCTAATGTTGATGATGGTCGCCACCACGGCCATGCTTGCGCAAGCCAATGATCTGAACGATGTCTTCGACCACTACACCCAACTTCAATCCGCCCTTGCCGCCGACAATATCCAAGCGGCCAAAAAGAGCGCCGCCCATCTGGCCGAGGCTGCTGAAAAAGTAGCAACCGAGGACCTCGAGTCCTCGATCAAAAAGGGCTGGAAAAACCACGGCGACTCTTTGAAGAAAGCAGCCCAAAGCGCTGCCCGATCGAATCTAACCGAAGCCCGCACCCATTTCGAAACCATATCGAAAGCAGCAATCGCTCTGGCCGAAACAGCCCGTCCCAAGGACCTGGCGGTCTACCGCTGCCCCATGGCGTTCGACAACAAGGGCGCGGACTGGCTGCAAAAGAAAGGTGACGTGAGCAATCCCTACTTCGGCAGCAGCATGCTCCGTTGCGGCTATGAAGTCAAGAAATGATGAAAGCTCTGAACAGGACGCCGGTCAGCGCATAATGGCGCACGTGGCGGTGCCGTGAGCAAACAGGTTGCCTTCCTCATCCACCAGACTGGCCTCGGCCACGCCGATCTGTTGGGAAATATGAATCACGTGAGCGGTAGCCTTGAGCGGCTTTTCCTTTGGAATGGGGCGCAGCATCTTGATATGCAGGTCAACGGTGCTGTACCCCACTCCGGGCTCCAACAAACTGTGTACCGCGCAACCGGTGGCCGAATCCAGAACAGTGGCGGCAAATCCACCGTGAACGCCGCCCAAAGGGTTGAGATGCTCTTTCCCGGCCCTGGTGTTGAAGACGATAGTACCCTCGCCGACATCTTCGATGCGCATATAAATAGTGTCCGCCATGCTGGGCGGCGACAATTCACCGTCAGCCATCTTTTCCAACATTTCCCGGCCGCTCACCTTCATCAAATTCACAATATTCCCCCTCGTTGATTGGGCGTTCATTTTGATTGTTGAGAATATTTTAGCTTAGTAGCCGGCGATTTGTAGAGAAATTGCAAAAAACTTGGTCAAAAGCCTTACCCGGAAGCCGTCACGGCCTAAGACTCCGTCAATCCACGTCGGCCCTCGCTCTTGTTGTAACGACCGGTCCAGCCGCCGTCGCCTTCCACCTCAGACAAGATATTACTGACGCGAAGCATCACGGTATCCGGTTCCAGGGGTTTGGTCAGGTAATCGGCAGCGCCTGCTTTCAACGCGGACATGGCATTGTGCAGCGAGTTATGCCCGGTCATAAAGAGGACTGGCAAAAGAGGGTAGTGTTTGCGGATGATTTCCAAAACGGCCAGACCGTCCATTTCGGGAAGCACATAATCCAAAAGCACAAGGTCCCAACGACTTTCCCGCAACAAGGCAAGACCGTCGGGCCCGGTTTCGGCTATATCGGTATCGTATCCGCCGGCCTCCAGACAAGCCTGAAGGAAAGCGGCAACAAACCGATCGTCTTCCACAATCAAAACGCGCTTTTTCATGATAAGGCCTCCGGTCGGATATAGAACCGACCATTCATTGCAGCAGAAGCGAAGACCGCCGGCGGGGCGTAGATGGGGCGGCACCTGGACACTATATAAGTCTAGCACGTGTAATCTAACCTGACAACGTGCACTGAATCACTCGCAAATCACTCGCGCGTGGACGAACAGGATCTTTACTGATAGATACCCCGTAATAGAAAAAAGCGAGCCGCCGAGGAAGCAGCCCGCTTTGGGATAGGACAGGAGAGCCCATGGATCGTTGGAAACGATAAATCGATGTTTAAATTCAAGCCCGCCGGATCTGGTTACGACCATGCGGGTCGCCGTGAGACGTGGAACAGCAATGGCTATAAATGGCAGCAGAGGAATCGATTATCGATATACCTCCACGTCTCTCGGCGGCCCGCATGACCGAACCGTCCGTCATGTGCGATCAATCGATAAGTTACGCGCTTCGGCGTTGTGGATAGTTGGTTGCTGGTTGCATGAAAACTTGTGTGTGGCAGGTTTCATTTCTTCATCTTGCGCATGTTGCGCAGGTAAGTGGGGATATCCAGATCGTTTTCGTCGTCGAAGCCCATGTTGTTCGCCCCGTAGCTTTGGGGCGTCATAAGCACTTCCTTGACGGTTTCATCCGGTGTTGCAAAATCGGCAGCCTGACGCGGATGCAGCGGCTGTCGCTCGTCCAGGTGGATTGGATGGTCGTCGTAACCCAGGTTATCACGGGCCACCAGGCGACGATCGGTCAGGTCTCGCGTGCTGGGACGCGGCTGCCGGTCCGCCTGTTGTTGTCTTGCCGCCGGTCGCTCCTGGCGATTGTGCCGAACGGGAGGGCGTTCCGCGGGCGCTTCCGGTTCGAGGCGACGGCCGCCGGGACGGACGAATTGTTCATCGCGCTCTTGACGACCGGCAGACTCCTTTCGCTCCTTTCGGGCGAATTGCTCGCTACGGTCACGGCGGATTTCGTCGCGTCCCCGACGCTCATGATGTTCCGGACGTTCTTCCCGGCCGTAGGTGCCCTGGCGCATTTCACGCGTGGGGGCCGGTTGTTCGTAACGCCTTTCAGAGGGAAAGGCTTGGACATTGGCCGCGGCGTTCTGCTCCTCCAGCTCGCGGCTGGGCGTGGAAAAGCCGGTGGCAATAACCGTAACGGTGATACTGCCGGAGGATTTCTCGTCCGTGACGGAGCCGAAGATGATCTCCGCCTCGGGATCACAAGCCTGTTGAATAAGCGTGGCGGCCTCGTTGATCTCGTTCATGGTCATATCGGGGCCGCCCACGATGTTCAGCAGTACGCCGCGCGCGCCGTTGATGGTGGCGTCTTCAAGCAGCGGCGAGGAAACGGCCATTTGTGCGGCTTCAACCGCGCGGCTCTCGCCCGTGGCCGTACCGCTGCCCATCAAGGCAACGCCCATGCCCGACATGATGGTCTTCACATCGGCGAAGTCCAGGTTGATGATACCGGGCTGGTTGATCAAATCGGAAATGCCCTGGACCGCTTGACGCAACACGTCGTCGGCGATGCGGAAGGCCTCGGTAAAGGGCGTGGAATCCGGCACGGTCTTCAACAGTTTGTCGTTGGAAATAGTGATAACGGTGTCCACACTGCCCTTCAACTCCTGCAAACCGCTGTTGGCGTTGCGTCGACGGCGCGGCCCTTCAAAACCGAACGGGGTGGTCACCACCGCGACGACCAGGGAACCCAGCTCACTGGCCAGGGACGCGATAATAGGCGCGGCTCCGGTTCCGGTTCCACCACCCAGACCGGCGGTGACGAAAACCATATCCGCCCCGTCCAGGTGTTCCAGGATGGAGTTGGTGTCTTCCAGGGCGGCTTCGCGCCCTACTTCGGGCTTGGAACCGGCGCCCAATCCCTTGGTAACCTTGGCGCCGATCTGGACCTTGACCGGTGCTTTCGAGCGGCGTAAAGCCTGGGCGTCCGTATTGGCGGCGATAAAATCCACGCCGTTGATGCCGGATTCGATCATGCGGTCAATAGCGTTTCCACCGCCGCCGCCTACGCCGACCACCTTGATGCAGGCCCCGGGGGTCGGGTCTATTTCTTCTTCAAATTGTAAATTCAACTTTCCGTTGTCATCCCCAAACTGGATCATTGACGTTCTCCACCGTTCACTCTCGAGCCATTATAACACCAGTTCCTACATCTTGTATTTCTCATTTGTTATATCACTAAATCTTGTGGTCCCTTACTTTCTGCCAAGCATTTTCGCACATTTTAGCGTCATGAACAAGAGAATACGCGAATTTTTTCAGGCCTTACGAGACCTGAAGCGGTTATTTGTTGAGCACGAGTCCGGCAAGCTGCCCATTACAAGCGATATGGGGCAATTCGCCCGCTCGTCGTTTTTTTTTCGGCCGCGACAACAACGTGAAGGCTTGGGAAATGAGTGCGGCGCCCTCTGATGCGCCGAAGATCCGCTGCATTTTCTGCACGACGCTTCAAATCGGCGAGATTTGCGGGCTACAGGCTACATAGGGTTAGATTCCGTTGATTTTGACCCCTATGTAATCTACATACCCTTAGAAATCGTTGATTTCAGCCCCCATTAGAATGCATAGGGTTAGAAACCGTTGATTCGACTCCCTATGCACGCTAC
>JAAUYB010156132.1_pt1 | contig 21280 bp, 21 predicted proteins | sample 7278071 | NCBI WGS metagenome assembly JAAUYB01 (sample SAMN14350121, study PRJNA611818) | marine sediment metagenome | isolation source: surface marine sediment (1.8m) | place: French Polynesia: Moorea | collected 2018-08 | reverse complement strand
CTCCATGATAGTTATCCTACCCACCTGCCCAGCTAATATCGTGGATGAACCACCGACCTTCGGGTAAGGGTTCACGACTGCCTGACACACTATTAGCCCCTTTGCGAAAATTCTGCTTATCTCGCGAACCAGAGCAAACATTGATGCGACCTTCAATTTTGTCGTTCTTGATATATTCCAATGCAAGGACATAACAGCCAAATTGATCTTTCTGATCAGTTCTCGTTAACGACAAGTAAGGCTTCGTTGATATTGGTAAATCTCGGTCGGGTACGGCTACCTGTTCTCCCCATAACTTTTTCCAAGTAAGAGGACCTACTTTCCCATCAGCTTCTGCCCGTCCGAAAAACTTAGCCTGGAAGTTCTTGACAGCAATATCGGTTCCCCGACCAAATTTTCCATCAATATCGCGATCATAGTAACCTAACTCTTTGAGTCGCTGTTGCAATTCACGAATGTCATTACCGCCCCCTTCTTGGTCTTCCATGCCAAAAATTAACAATGGTAAATTCAACGTTGGGGGATTGATCACCTTTTTGGGGGGAAGTTCATGACCTGTCATAATCACGACTTCGCCTTCAGGTAGGTTTTTGTCTGCATGAGCCACGAATACATTATTGGCATTCTTATACTGCTGGAGTACGGCGATCAGATCGTCTTTATGTTTGTTAGCTAGGCGCGTAACCTCAACCACTTGACCTCCATTCCGAGCAACCACTAAGGTATCTTCTTCTTGCCGAAATAGCTCAAGCCAAGTGACTGAATCTTGCGGAGACTCGGTATCCTCAAGGGGGGTTCCTGGATTATCTACCCTCCGAAACAGAGCTTCTTCGTCTTTACGGCGATTAACCAGTCCTGGCAATACTTTGAGTACGCCATTTACCTTTCCTTTATTCCATCTTTTAAATTCATTGGCTGCACCATCATAATCATTCTTATTCAGTTTTCTCCGTAGGGTGCTAGACTCAAGAGCGCCTGCGCCTACGTTATAAGTGAAAGACACTAAAGCATCAAACTGATTTTGATTGAGGGATACCGAAATAAGCCTTTGAACTTCCCGAGCAAATCCTTGAAGATCATGCAGTAAAAAAGCCCAAGCTTGTTCCTCAGAAATTCTGTGACCCATCATTACAGCACGTCCATCTGGGTAACGAGTCGTTCCAATCCCAATGGTGGGAATTCCCACCGGATCAATATATGCGTCTAGCTCAATACCCTCCCATTTACTGATCAAATCCAAACAATTTTGTGATGGTTTCATGTTCAATCACCAAACTCGAGAAATACTTGTGCAACCTGACAATAGATTATAATCTCTAAAAAATATTTATGTTTAGGGATTTATTTAGGTTTTATTTACGATTCTTTACGCAAGAAAAAGGTGGACAACTTGCCCACCCTCTTGTTAACTTACAACAATCGGAGTTATAACTAATTACCGAAGATTAATAGCAGTACAGCCAATTTGAGAAATGTCATCATTGGGCATAATCGTACCGCAGAGGTTAGCATTAGCTAGGTTAGAATCAGCCAAATCAGCATTATGAAGATTGGCAGCAGCTAAATTAGCCCCACTCATGTTAATGTCTTTTAACTGGGCCGAGTCAAGCGTCGCATCAGTCAAATCAACCCCAACTAAGTAGGAAGCATTGAAGATAGTTCCGGTTAAATTAGCCCCACTGAAATCAGCGTTTTCCATGTTAATTTCGGTTAACTTCGCATAGGCTAAATTAGCATTACTGAAATCAGCATCCACTAAATAGGAAAGATGAAAATCAGTTTGAGGTAACGTAGCATAACTGAAATCAACCCCTTCCATATTGATGTCGCTGAGTCTTGCACCCGTTAAGTTAGCATAGCTGAAATCGGTGTTGACTAAATAAGCGTGATGCAAGTTAGCATTTTGCAAATCAGCATTTCTGAGATTCGCTTCATGAAGGTTAATATCTTGCAAGTTGGCATTGGTCAAGATAGCCCCTTGAAGATTGGCATAACTCACATCTGCATTGAAAGAAGCGGCCTGAGGAATGACAACTTCTGCAACTACAGTTAAAACTGCCCCAGGAATAGCAAAGGGAATGGCCATGATTGCTGCATTAGCAGCAGATTTTGCTGTAGTATTTCCGGGATAATCCGTAGAAAAGTCCGTATTGGCCAGAATTGCCCCTTCTAGATTCGCTTCTTTGAGTTTAATTCCCCGTAAATAAGCCCCTGTTAAATCGGCATTACGCAAATTAGAACCGGTCAAAATCGCCCGCTCCCCATCGTGAAGGGTCAAGTCTGCCCCTCGAAGGTTAGCCCCTTCTAAGTCGGCCCCGGACATTAAAACCCCTCTCATTTGGGCTTCCTGGAGATTGGCATTGCGAAACGTAACACCATCCATGTCTGCGTTGACTAAATTAGCCCCTTTCAAATTAGCGTTGCTTAAGTTAGTATTATGAAGTTGGGTGTTAATGAGGTTAGCCCCTTCGAGATTAGCCCCTCTTAAGTCCAAGTTGCGTAAATCAGCGTCTTGCAAATCACAAGCAATACAGTCGCCTGTTTCCATTAATGTTTGTAAATCAGCCGCATTTTCTGCCCTAACCATAGGGGTTACAGCTAACGATGTTAATAGAAGAATTCCTGTGAGAGTTCTCATAATCTCCCCCGTTACTTTTACTATGTTTCTGAATCAGTTGTTTTGGTGAATTTGATTTAATAATCGTTTATTGCAGTTAAACATCACATCCCGTTGAACTTTAATTGATTCATTAATCAATGTTCAATCCAGTTATCAACAAAAAATGACAAACTCCCTCCGTGACCAACGTTAAAAACTTGATCTTTTTAGTGATTTATGCTAGTTTAAGAGAATGTTAACTCTTCGTTTTGCCCTCTCCTCACATCCGTTCAATCAATTGGGCTTTCTACTTCAATTATGTATTGTCCCTTGTGAAAATTCCTAGACAATATTAAGAAACTTTATATTTTTAAACATTACTTAAAACAAAAAAAAGAAAAAGGAAAGCTAGAGGAATTTGGTAGTAGGATGAATAAAAGAATCGTTTTGGGGCGTTATTAATGGCTTCTGTTGTGTCTGATTATTCTTTAAGCAAGGCTATTCCTTTAGACAAAATCCGCTACAATGAGCAAGGATTAGTCCCTGCCATCGCCCAGGATTATTTAGACGGGACAGTATTAATGCTGGCCTGGATGAACCAAGAATCCTTACAAAAAACCCTCTTAACGGGAGAAACTTGGTATTGGAGTCGTTCTCGACAAGAATTATGGCACAAGGGAGAGACTTCTGGTCATATTCAGAAAGTAAAATCTATCAGATACGATTGTGATAGTGATGCCTTATTAATCAGTATTGAACAAGTGGGGGATATTGCTTGTCATACAGGAGAAAGAAGTTGTTTTCATCAACTCGAAGAAAGCCAAAAAGTCCCACCACCAGCCGATACTTTATCAGGAGTTTATGAGGTGATTTGCCAACGTCGAGATCATCCGGTGGAGGGTTCATATACTCGGACATTAATAGAGGGAGGCGATAATAAAATTCTCAAAAAAATAGGGGAAGAAGCAGCCGAAGTGGTGATGGCTTGTAAAGATGACGAAAAAGAGGCAATCGCTTCAGAAGTAGCGGATCTTTTTTATCATACGTTAGTCGCTTTATCCTATCATCATGTGGACATAAAAGACGTATATCGTAAGTTACAACAAAGAAGACGATAGGTTAATCATTTTTAGACCAAACTGTGATTTATGACCTTTATTACCAGTATTAATAGTCTAGAGGAATTTCTGAAACGCCCAGAAACTAAACCCGTATGTGAATATATTGAGGGGAAAATTGTAGAAAAACCAATGCCAAAAGGAAAGCATAGTCGACTACAGTTAAAAATATGTAATCAGATCAATCAAGTCGGAGAAAACCAAAAGATTGCTTATGCTTTTCCTGAACTACGTTGTAGCTTTGGTACAAGGTCTATTGTCCCTGATATAGCTGTATTTGCCTGGCCACGGATTCCTTTTGATGAAGATCAAGAAGTTCCCAATGATTTCTTATTACCTCCAGATTGGGCCATAGAAATTCTCTCCCCTGAACAAAGTTCTAATCGAGTGATTGGTAATATTTTGTATTGTTTAGAACATGGTTGTCAGTTAGGTTGGTTAATCGATCCAGGCGATCGCTCTATCTTAGTGTTTCAACCCGGTCAACAACCGAAACTGTGTCAAGGAAACCAACCCCTACCTATCTTAAATCGGCTTGATTTGGTCTTAAATGCTGAGCAAATTTTTGCCTGGTTAAAGATGGGTTAAATCTTGAAACACTTCTTGTACTGCAGGGTGAATTAATGCCCCATCTTTAACGTTAACCCCCTTGGCTAAACTCGCATCTTTTTCTAATACATCTAACCCCTGATCAGCTAACTTGAGAACATAGGGTAACGTGCTATTATTCAAAGCTTGGGTTGCTGTCCAAGGTACCGCCCCAGGCATATTGGGAACCCCAAAATGAACCACCCCTTCTTCGACATAGGTGGGGTTAGTATGGGAGGTTGTGCGTAGGGTTTCGATACATCCCCCTTGGTCTACGGCTACATCCACAATCACTGAACCGGGCTTCATTTTTGAGACTAATGCCCGAGAAACTAAGGTCGGAGCGCGTTTTCCCGTCACTAACACCGCACCGATTAATAAATCGGCGTTAGGAACTGTTTTTTCAATAGCCGAAGGGTTACTATACAGAAGTTCGACCCGTGAGCCAAAAATTGTCTCTAAATAAGCCAAACGCTCTACATTGATATCAAAGATTTGGACTTGCGCCCCCATTCCCACCGCAATGCGGGCTGCTTCGGTACCAACCACTCCCCCGCCTAAAATCACCACACGCCCCGCAGAAACGCCAGGAATCCCCCCTAAAAGAACGCCGCGACCCCCCTGTTGTTTTTCTAGATATCGCGCCCCAAACTGTACAGATAAGCGTCCTGCAATGATACTCATGGGGGTGAGTAGGGGAAGTCTGCCGTCAGAAAGTTCCACCGTTTCGTAAGCAATAGCGGTGATTCCTGATGAAATTAAGGCTTGGGTTAATTCTTTATCTGCTGCTAAATGTAGGTACGTAAACAGCATTTTCGTAGTTTTGAGATAAGCATATTCTGGGGTGAGGGGTTCTTTTACTTTGACCACTAACTCCTGCTCCCAAGCTTGCGCTGCGTCAGAAACAATTTTCGCGCCGGCCTGTTCGTATTCTTGATCACTAAACCCCGAACCGACTCCTGCTTGAGTTTCGATAGAAACTTGATGTCCTCGATCGCATAAAGTCCGAACGCTATTGGGACTTAAACCGACACGAAATTCTTGATCTTTAATCTCTTTAGGGACACCAATCCTCATATCACTCCTTCCACTTAATGATTCTTCATACTTTAGCTTACAAAAACTTTGTGAGAATTGCTAGAATTTATCCCCACCTTATGGTAGAGATGGGGATGAAGGCAATGGCCGACAAATTCAGATTATTAATCTAAGTTAAGTTGATTCCCACGTTTGTATTGTAGATAAGCTGCAACAAATAAACCAGCTAAAGTAATAGGAATAAGACCTAAAACAATACCTAAGAGTAATGGTTCAATCATGGGGTTTTTCCTCAATAAGACAAATTATGACTATCCTATGTTACCGTGAATTGACATACTCCACTCCCTAAAGTGAGTGGACTGGCGATTCAGTAATTACTTGCTGAAACCTACTCTCTGGCGAGGATAAGCAAGAATCTCCCGTTACCATCTGTGATTTAACGGGAGAGTTTCAATCCTCGAAATCCTATTAGGTACGAGAAAAAGAAACGATCCAAGTACCGACATAAACCCGCAAGGGGATTTGTCCCGATGTTAGTACATCACCAATGAAGTAATAAGTACCAGAACTAGGATTTTTCACGTTAGAAAAGACAATCTCAGCAGAATTTCCTGCTTCTAAGGGTTCTTTGAGGTCAATTTCTACCACCCGACTCTCTTTATCCCAGTACACTTCTCTGAGGGGGAGAGATTCGCCGTCAACACGGACTTCTACCGAGTTGGTGTTAAATTTACCATCAAATTCTGGGTCTTTGAGATAAGAGATAAAAAACTTACTCACCCCTTGGTTTAATTTCTTTTTAGAGATACGCAGTCTCATGCGTTCCCCATAAAATCTGGGTCGTCCATTGAAATCTAGTTTATAGTTGAGGATGTCACTGCGATTTTCGACACCACTGAAAATAACCAGTCCGGAGTTACCATTAGCAAGAGACAAAGTTTGCACACCAGCTAACAAACATCCTGATAAGGCTAATGTGGCCATAAAGCGTTTAGATAATACCGTGGCCAAGGTTTTGACTTTATTCATAATTAACTCTGTTTTAGAATCACTCGTTTTTAAGATAGAGCAATCATTGTTCACTCCTAATATCAAGGATAACAAATGATGGACATTTATTAGTGAACTGTGTAGTCGCAGCTTTAACTGTCATTGCGAGGAACTCCCAATCTCAATAAACAATCAAAACTTCAAGATATCTTCATTAGTGGAGTTAACCCGATACATTCCCGCTTCAGCAAAGCGTTGAAAGGCTTCATCTGCTTTCTCTGTAAAGTCAATCACATCAGGAATCACCACAGGAGAAGTACAATCTTCTAAAAGATAAACTTTTTTAGCTAAGTTTGGGTCTTTTTGCTGAATTTCTGTGAGTAAATCTTCCACTGTCCAAGCGACACAATGGCTTTTTGCTTGACCGGCAATAATAATCTGCTCAAAAGACAGTAATTGGTTGAGAAATTGTGTATTTTTCTGTGCTATTTTTTCCCCTCGATCATTTTCTAAGACTTCAGGACTGAAAACGGAATAATTTTCGGTTAAGGGGTTATCTCCTTTTAATTGAAACTGGGTTTGACTACTGCGAACTATATTATGAAAAAATAAGGCTTCTTCGACGGAAGAAACTAAAGCATGACCGATTCCTCCTAACATAGAATGATAGGGCCAAATGGTTAAGGGATATTTACTATCTTCGCTGACTTTTTTAACGTAATGTAGAGCATATCTTTCTAGTTTTTCAAAGGAAATCTTTAAATTATAAGCAATATTTTGATTGACTTTCCATCGTCCTTGTTTAATATCTTCGTAAGTAATCATAGTAAGACCAGCTTGGGGATGATTTCCTTGTTCATCTACCCAAAAAATAGGGTGAAAAATTTGCATTGATTTATGGGTGTCCATTGTAGCTGCAATAGTAGTAATATTGGCTAAATTTTTATAGATAAATTCACATAAACGGATATTGTCTTCGACCGCACCATTGCCTGATTTTCCTGCAACAAATAATTCAAAATCAGGTAAACAAAAAGTATTTTGGACATCAATTAGTAATAAAATAGTTTTATGTTTATCTTCTAGTGATGAAGAAATTTTATACTTTTCTCGCCATTTTTTAGCTTCTTCTGAACGGTTTTGATAAGGAACTCTCCAAAATTTATCAACCTTATTCTGATCAAAGAAAGAGGGAATGGGTAAGGATTTCATGGTTTTTAGGCTTTGTATTTAGGATAAAATATAAAGAGTGGTGTTATTCATAAATTATCATGACAGGAAACACTTATCAATGGACAATTGAACCCTATCATCAAGCGATCGCAGCCGGGTGTTTTGCAGATCAAAGGGTAGAGTTATTAAGAGGAGAAATTATTGTCATGACAATCGTTGATTTAAACAATCATCAATTAAAAGTTTTTAGGGATTTAAAACAGAGAAATTACACTACAGAATTAACCTTAACTGAGGGAAATATTAGCCCTTTGACGTTTCCTAATGTGGTTATTCCTGTGAGAAAAATCATCAGTATTAATTAATTATCGGTTGGATTTTTTTCTTGTTTCTTTTGATACTCTATAATTCCTTGACGAAACCCCAACACAACTAAAATATTAGACAAAGTTAGAAAAGATTCTGCGCTACCGTGTAACCAGTCAATATTCGCTAATGCTTCACCATATTGAACTTTAGCATAAATTCCAGCAGGAATCGTAACCGCTACAAATACCAATAAAACATAAAACCCAATTAATGCTAAACGGGGGGTTTCTTGGGAACGAGTCAGAAACCATAAAAACCCTAAATAGGGAAACAAAGAAACGGCAAAAAGATTATCTTTAGAAAACATTTAACCTTACATAAGAAAGAATAATTTTTATCTTATCATATTTCGAGAGATAAAAGTTTAAGCCATGGTTTTTTCTCCGTTTTTTTAAACTCCTACAGAAGTTTATCAACAGATATTTTAAATTTTGCCATTGTGGTTTATAATCAGTTAAAGTTATCGTAAAATTAATCTTAAAAATATGCCTGATATTGTTGATATTGCTGTTAATACGGAAGGGTTTCAAACCTTAGTGACTGCGGTTAAAACGGCGAATTTAGTGGATGCTTTAAAAGGAGATGGACCCTTTACTGTTTTTGCTCCAAACGACGCTGCCTTTGCGAAACTACCACCAGGAACCATTCAAACCTTAGTGCAAAATGTGCCTCAACTTGCCCGTATTTTGACCTATCATGTGGTTCCCGGTAAACTGATGAAAGCCGATTTAGCTAAAGTCAACTCTGTGACTTCTTTAGAAGGTTCGCCTATTTCTATTGATTGTTCCGATGGCTTTGAAGTGAAAAACGCTACCGTTATAGCTGCTGATATTGAAGCAGATAATGGGATAATTCACGTCATTGATAATGTTATTTTAATGGGATGAGTCAAGAAGTCAGAAGTATCAATATAGTGGGAGATGAAGACTCACCACCAATCACTAGAATTAAAATCGTTGCTTCGCTGTTGATTTTCTGGTGGCAATTCATCCCCCGTCAATTTTGATGGGTACCCTGTCGAAAAATGTGACGGGGGCATTCTTGCCACATTTTAGGTAAAACTATCGCCAGAAAAAACTTCTGACTTCTGACTTCTGACTTCGTTATCTAAGGCATAATGGGAATTCGTTGTTGCTCGAACTGGCGATCGCGTAAAGTGGGAGGTTGAGTACGAATGTAGTCAGGGTTGCCAGTCAGAGAAGAATTAAAGGGGTTAACAAGATCAGGGGTACGAATTCTCGGACCCGCCGTTTGTTGTCTGAGACCATCCCATAATACCGCTTCAATGGTTTTCGCGTCATTGGCAATGGTATTATCAAAGAAAGAACCGGGCGCGTATCGCCAGCCAAAAATCTTATTCATCTGGCCGAACATATCCGTATTATCGTAAAAGCGTAAACTTTCGTTATAAAACGCCCGATCAATAACATGGCTGAAATGTTCTCCCGGTTCTGTGGGAATCGCTTGAATCTGGGGTGCAGTGTTTTGATAAGCTGCGGAACGGACACCGCGAACTTCGAGTAAACGTCTCTCTAACTGTTCCATACAAGCACTTAAACCGGCTGCAAATTCATTGCGAGTCAGAGCGCGATCGCCGCGATAGGTGCGATCGGGATAACCTACAATACAACCATAATTTTCAACTAAATTTCTTAACGCTTGATAAGACCAGTCCGTAGGAGAAACGTCTCGTAACTCTTGAATACTACGGAGTTGTTCTAAGGTGGTTTGATAATCGTAATTTTGAGCAGGTACGTCCGCTTGGCTTGGTTGGACTGTCTGTGAAGGGTAAGGGGGGGGAACCGGTTCAGCGTAACTCGACTGAGTAACGAACGCCGACCCCACCATCAAAGCGGGTAATAAGGCTTTATACATCCTTGTTTCATCTCCTCACAATTAATTTTGAATCATGCGGTCATGTTTTTGTGATTAACCATAGTGACAGCTATGGATTCATAACCACCCGTATTTTAGCTAATTTTTTTGTTGCGGTCTGAAGGGTTACCCGTTGAGTTCATTAAGTTTTATCATATTATTGTCACCTGTGAGACTTATTTTTATGATTTCCGTTGCCACCGCAGATTTATCAGCGTTACGATCTTATCTTTTAGATTTATTTGTCAAATTAGCTTACCAAGAAGGGGACTTTACCCTATCTTCGGGTCAAAAAAGCAGTTATTATATCAATGGTAAACAGGTGACGCTCAAAGCTGAAGGGGCTTTGGCCATTGGTCGTTTATTATTATCCATGTTACCCCCCAACACTCAAGGGGTTGCTGGACTTACCTTGGGGGCTGATCCCATTGTTAGCGCGGTAAGTGTGGTGTCGGCCTACGAAAATTGTCCCATTCCTGCTTTAATTATTCGCAAACAAGCCAAGGGCCACGGCACTCAAGCTTATATCGAAGGCCCCACCCTTTCCCCAGGGGCGACGGTGGTTGTGTTAGAGGATGTGGTAACTACTGGTAAGTCAGCGATGTTAGCCGTAGAACGATTACGGGCCGTTGGTTACACTGTTAATACTATCCTTGCCCTAGTGGACAGAGAACAAGGAGGGGCCGCTTTTTATGAAAGTCAAGGGTTAACTTTTCAAGCGTTATTTTCCATCACCGAGATACAAAAGTCCTATCAACCGTAACCTGAGTATGGGAGCAGAGGGAGCAGAGGGAGCAGAGGGAAGGTGGGAGACTGGGGGACTTGGAGAAATCTCACCCCGTAACCCCATCACCCCTAAATCTTCTTAAACAAAATTTTCATTATCAATTTCCCAAACTTTTTTCACAAGCTCATCAACATTTTCCACAAGGTTTATCTAGTTTTCCCCAGAAATACCTAACTTTTCAACAGGAGAAAACCAAATAATAGACTTGTGGCAATTGATGGGGAAAAATCTTAGGTTAATGCTTGTTTAAAAAAACCTCATCTTTTTTTTGTATCCTATGCTAATATACATAAGTCAGATGTAATTCTTAAGGTCATAGATGCTTATTATAATAGCAATCAATACTTTTAGTGTCTAAACTTTTTTCAACACTAAATAACTCAAAAAATCCACTGACCTTAGAAAATAACTGTCAGGTTACTATCAACTCCAACCCATACTTTAAAGAAAAAAATAACACCAACCTTCTTAATTTTGTCGTTAATTTTGCTAGGAAAAGACATGAAAACTCCTATCGCGCTTGAAGTTGAGATACCGGAAGAAACCTATGTATTATTGACAAACTTCATTGAAAACCATGCTCCTTTAGGATTTAATGAAGTGGTTTCTCTGGCAGTTTCTAACTTTTTAACTAATCAAAAAACTCCCTTAAATTCTTGTCAATCCTATTTATATGATCTGTACGATTACGCAAACAATTCACAGGTGTTAGAACAATGAAAGCTAGAAAAGTAATTCCCCTTCCATGGAAAACCAGAGAAAGAATTAAGGCTTTTTCTCAAGTATTTCCAGATGTTCCTTTATTAGAAAATCCCACCACGGGTGATCAATTGTCCCAGGTTATTGACCGTCTTCAACCCATCGCTAAATCAGAAAGTGCTGCTTTTTCTTTATTAAGAGAATTAGATTCTTATCGGTGTTACGGTGAATAAAATTGAACAAAATCAACAGTCTGTCTTTAACGGATTTAATCTGCTAATTGCTACTATTATCATTACTATCATTCTCATTATTGCCTTGTCTAATATCTTAGAAGATCCAGCAAGTCGTCAAATTCGACAAACGGCGGAAAAGAAACTAAGATTATTCGCCAGAGGCTATAGTATGAACGCGATTAACTGCGAGGGAATTGATAGGAATAATAACGGGTGGCTTAACTGTCGGGCCGACGATCGCAGAGGACAGACTGTTTACTTGGAATGTCCCTATAATTTTCCCGAACCGGAATGTCGTTATAGGGAGAAAAGTTAGGGGAATTTTAAATAAAAAGTTGCCCCTTCCCCTAGCACACTTTCAGCCCAAATCTGTCCCCCATGACGATGAATAATACGCTGAACAATAGAAAGACCAATCCCTGTCCCTTCAAAGTCTTTTTGAGAATGCAGTCGTTGAAAGGCCCCAAATAATTGCTCAATGTATTGCATATCAAACCCCACACCATGATCAGCCACACAAACCGTACCATCGTCTAAACAATTAATCTCAATTAAAATGGGATTTTGTCCCCGACTAAACTTAATGCTATTCTGCAACAAATTTACAAAAACCTGTTGTAATAAAGCAGAATCTCCCGATACAGTTGGCAACATTCCGACTTTAAAATCAATGGTCTGATCGGCAGAAGAAACCGTATTCATAGCAGCTTTAACCACAGAATTCAGATCAACCTCATGAAACCTTAACTCTCGTCGTCCCACCCGCGATAAGGTCAGTAAGCCATCAATTAAATGGGCCATTTTTTCACTACTCTTTTCGATCACCTCTAAATAATGAATGACTTTAGGATCATCCATAACATCAGTCCCGAGAAGTCTTTGTTTGAGGGCATTGACAAAGCCATGAATATGTCGCAACGGGGCCCGCAGATCATGAGAAACGGAATAACAAAAAGAATCTAATTCTTGATTCGTGGCTTCTAGTTGGCTGGTTCGTTCCATTAAGACTCGTTTTGTCTTCACTAACTCCGTCATGTCTCGAGAGGTTCCCAAAAGGGCGTAAATCTCTCCTTGAGAGTCTTTGAGAGGGACTTTATAGGTATCAAAATAGCGATCGCCTTCCGGTAAGGGAACGGTTTCCTCAAGATGGAGAGTTTCTCCTGAGTTGAACACCTGTTGGTTTTGTCGCATAAAATAAGCGGCCATTTCCGCAGGAAAACACTCGAAAATAGTTTTTCCTTCCACCTGTTGGCGGTGGTCAAAGCCGATCCCTTGGGCAAACAGTTGATTACAAAACAAGAGTTTCATGGTGTTTCGTTCCACCACAAACACGAAGTCCGGGAGGGTATTTAACAACATTTCCAGTTCTGCGGTTCGTTGGGCGACTCGTTCCTCTAATTGTTGATTTAACCGTTTAATTTCTTCTTCTCTCTGTTTCTGTTCCGTGATATCTTCGGCTAACCCGGTGACACGAACAAACTCCCCTGTGTGATTTTTCACGGGAAACCCTCGATCCCTGATCCAGCGTAGGGTTCCGTCGGGTCGAATAATCCGATATTGATAGTCAAACTCTCCTTCGAGCAATTTTTGGGAGAATTCTTGTTCAATGCGTTGGCGATCGTCGGGATGAATGGCTTCCATCCATTGCTGAGGATTTTCGTAAATATCTTCTGGATTATAACCCCAAACCTCTTGGTAAGCAGGACTTACGTAGAGGCTTTTTTGATAACTGGGATCGGTTTTGGAAAGGTCCAGCATCCAAAACACTTCGTGGATATTTTCTGTCAGTTGGCGGAATTTGGCTTCACTTTCTCTTAAGGCTTCTTCTGCCTGTTTTCGTTCCCTAATATCCCGAGAATTGGCCACAATTCCTTTGATATTAGGATTATCAAGTTGATTACTGGCCACGGTTTCCATCCAAATATAGTCCTTACTTTTCGTTTGATAGCGATACTGGACTGTGATGGTTTTTTGCGGATTGTACAGTAGTGTAGAAAAGATTTTACCCACCCGCGTCCGATCATCGGGATGAATTAAATAAAAAGTATGGAGTTGCTGCATTTCTTCCATAGAAAAACCATGAATTTTTTCAGCAGCAGGAGAATTATATATGAGTTGTCCTTCTCTATCAAAAATTGAAACAATATCGGAGGAATAGGTTAATAGGGCTTTTAGTTTATTTTCGCTGGCTTCTTTTTCTTGTTCTGCTTGTTGACGATTTCGTTCGTTACGATAACCTTTAATTAGGTTAGCACAGGTGGTTAAAAAGGGTTGTAAATAGTCAATCAAATCCTGATCATAACCCCCTTGCCGATTAGCAATTCCTACCATTCCTACTAACTTATTAGTATGATAAAAAGGCAGTCCTAAAAAAGCATCTAGAGAAGGATGACCTTCCGGTAAACCTCCTCGTCTGGGATCATGATTGGGATCATTGGCAATGACTGGTTTTCCTGTGGTGATCACAGCCCCAAATAGGGTTTTTAAATTATGAAATTCCATGCCGTGGGGTGCATTTTTATCGTAGAATTTTCGGGTTTGTTCGTTCCAAGCAATATTGGTTAAAGCATGGGTTTTTAGGTAAGGGTTTCCTCGCACTTTCATATGGGTTTCTTCTAGATAGGGTTGTCCTTGATCGTTGTGAAGAATTTCTCCAATAAACCCATACTCACTTTCTGTTAGGTTTAAAAGATTTTCTAATAAATCGTTAAATAAAATGGTGGGCAGGGCATCCGCAATAAATTGGGATTGAGCCAAACTAATTGTTTGTAAAAGTTTATAGCTTTTTTTGAGTTGTCTTTCTGCTTTTTTTTCTTTGGTAATATCTTCAGTAATACACACTAAATATTCAGGATTATTCTGTTCATCATAAAGCGGTACTTTAACAGTCCGAAGGGTTCTTCTCCCTTTGTTATAACTATCAATTATTTCTTCTGGAATGTATTCGGGAACTGCTTTTTTAAAGGCTTGTTGATCTTTTTTTTCGTAAAATCTTGCTTGTTCGAGGGGAAATAAATCATAACCTGTTTTACCAATAACTTGTGAAGAATCTAGTCCAAATAGCTCTTCACAATATTTATTCACTAATAAGAGTTGACCAAATTTATCGGCTCTTCCATCTTTGACAAAAAGAGCGATCGGTAAATAATCCACAATCGTTTGTAAGAATTGTTTAGATTTTTTGAGTTCTAATTCTGCTTTTTGGGTTTGAGTAATGTTACGAACAATAGTAATAATTTCTTCTTCAGCAAAAGGGACGAATCTGGCTTCATAATATTCTTCTCCTTTGGCCACGGGTAAACTATATTTTAGGGAGACTACCCTGTTTAATTTTAATACATCAGAAATTGCTTTTTCCCATTTTTTGTTAACAGGACTTGGTAGCATTTCTAGCATCGGTTTTCCTAAAAATACTTCTGGGGGAACATAGAGATCAGAGTTAGGTGAGCCCCGGTACTCTAAAATGAGACTATTGGCTTTCATGCGGAAAAATAAGTCGGGTAAAATGTCAAAAATAGCTTCGAGTTCCTGTTGATTTTTTTGGAATTTTTTCTCGGTTTTTTTGAGGCTTGTGATGTCTCTTCCTTCCGGAATTAGGAAAATAATTTCACCCACTTCATTTTTAACAGGTTTTAGGGAAAAATCAACATAAACCTTGTTCTTGTTTTTATCAAAGTGTAGGGTTTCAAACCGTATTATTTTGCCTTCTTTAGCTTCTTTGATAGCTGTTTTTAATTGGCTTTGACAGTTAGAAGAATGACTCCACCAAGGGGTTTCCCAAAACGGTTGACCAATTACATCTTTGGCTTGAACCCCCACACAATTTAAAGAAGATTCATTTGCTTCCAGTAACTTTCCTTCTAAATCTAATAAACCAATAAATTGAAAGGTTTGATTAAAAATGGCTTGAAACTTATTATCTGTATTTTTTCTTTTTATAATTTCTTCTTCTAGTTGATTTCTTATTTTTTTAAAATTATAATATTGCCATAAAAATATTAGTAAGATAATAAAAATAATCATTAAACTTAATATTTCAATCATTATTAAGTAACTTCCTTTTTGGGTACAGTAAACAAAAGGTAACCGAAAATTTTAGCAATTACCTATCAAGCTTTAACTATCATAACGGATCACGGGCGAATCCTTATTAATTTTTGATTAATCGTCAATAGTAAAAAATCGGATTTTAGTTTTCTCTTGCTGATCTTAAAGTCAGTAGTTTAACCCAAAAAAGAACAGTTAGTGATCACAATCACGGTTACTTTGATCAGATTAACGGTTAAATAGGAAAGACTTATTATTTCTTGAAATTTCTTCATAATTTTTACTTAGCTGTTAGCACCCATAATCCTATGATCAGAGGAAATGCCGCTCAGATGTTACTCATAGAAGACGATCCTAATGATATCGAATTAATTCAATTAGCATTAGAAAATTATCATTTTGTTAACCAAATGGATATTGTAGAAGATGGAGAACAAGCACTAGAATATCTATTCGGTGTCGGAGGGAATAACCCCAGACAACAATTACCACGACTGATTTTATTAGATTTAAAATTACCTAAAATAACTGGACTTCAAGTCTTAGAAGCGATTCGCCGTGATCCCCATACCAAAAACACCGTGGTTGTCGTCATGACCTCATCAGCAGAAGATGAAGACATACAAGCTTGTTATAATTTAGGAGTCAATAGTTATCTTATTAAACCCCTTGACTTTCAACAATTTAGAGAAACCGCTCAACAGGTAGGATTGTATTGGATGATGTTAAATCAACCCCCTATCCGATAATTATCACTCTATAATCTAATCCGAATAAAAACTGATAGAATATTGAATTATTCTGAGCAAAAGCTGAAAAAACCACCGGTTCAAGTCTTCTGTTTGTTAACAAACAAAAATTTGTAATGCTGCAATTTAGTGCCATACAATCCTAAAACCAAGGAGAGTAAACTTTTATGTCTTCAGACCTTTTAAAATCAACATTATCCAACAATGAAGTTAAATCTCCCATCCATTTATTACTGCTTGAGGATGTTCCTGAAGATATAGAGTTAATTCTTCTGGCACTGACTAATGCTGATCTCGAATTTACTTATGATACCGCCGAAACTGCCAGCCTTTACACCCTAAAATTAGAAGAGAACCGCTATGATGCTGTATTAGCCGATTATCGTCTACCAGGGTTTAATGGTCTACAAGCCCTAAAAATTCTCCAACAGTCAGGGCAAAAAATTCCCTTTATCCTCGTCACAGGTAGTTTAGGGGAAGAAGCAGCCGTTGCCTGCATGAAAGCAGGAATTACAGATTATTTACTCAAAGATCGTTTATTTCGTCTCCCCAATATATTACAGCGATCGCTCGAAGAATTTGCCCTGCGTCGTCAACAACAACAGGCCCTCCTAGAACAACAAAAAGCAGAAAAAGCCCTCAGAGACAGTGAAAAACGGTTTCGGTCCCTGATTGAAAATGCCATCGATATTATCCTCATTGTCTCCTCAGCAGGAGAATTTCGCTACGTGAGTCCCTCGGTCAAACGGATTTTAGGATACAGTCCCAACCGTCTCAAGGATCAACCTTTGTTTGATTTAATTCATCCAGAGGATCAACAACGGATCAAATCCTTTTTCAATCGCATTAAAAACACAACCAATCAATCCATTCCCATCTCCGAGTTTCGGGTTCGTACTCATGACAACAATTGGGTGATGTTAGATGCGATCGCCAAAAATCTAGAAGACGACCCTGCCATCGCCGGATTTGTCATTAACTGTCATGATATTACGGAACGTCACCATACAGCCCAACAACTCAGATATGATGCTTATCACGACAAATTGACCGGTTTAGCCAATCGTACAGCCCTATTACACGAATTAGAACACGCCATTATTCAACATCAGCGACGCAAGGACGATCATTTTGCCCTTCTCTTTCTCGACTTAGATCGCTTTAAAGTGATTAATGATAGTCTGGGCCATTTAACGGGGGATCAACTACTGCAAGAAATGGCCAAACGCTTACAACAGTGTCATCGCCAAGGAGATATGCTGGCGCGGTTTGGCGGAGATGAATTTGTCTTTTTGTTGAGGGATATTCGAGAAATGCAAGAAGCGGTGGTTGTGGCCGAACGCATTCATCAAGTGCTTCAACCGCCCCTGATGTTAAACAATCGAGAAATCTTTATGTCTGCCAGTATTGGCATCACCATCAGTGGGGAACATTATCATCATCCCGAACAAATGTTGAGGGATGCGGATGCAGCCATGTATCGGGCCAAAGCGAAAGGGAGAGCTTGTCACGAAATTTTTGTCTCCACCATGCACCTCTCGGCACTCAAAGAATTACATTTAGAAAACGATCTCAGACAAGCCCTACAGCGTCAAGAATTAGTGGTTTATTATCAACCTATTTTTGACCTTGAGACAGAAAAAATTGTTGGGGCCGAAGCCTTAGTGCGTTGGCATCCCCCAGGTAAATCCTTGATTCCCCCTAATGATTTTATTCCCCTAGCAGAAGAAACTGGTTTAATTATTGAAATTGATCGCTGGGTTCTCAAATGTGCTTGTCAACAGCTTTATCAATGGCAACAAACTTTTCAAAAATTCGCCCCTCATTTCATCAGTGTTAATCTTTCCCCAAAACAGTTTTCTGATGCTTCTTTAAAAGATAAAATTACTGAGATTGTAGACAAAACGGGACTAGAGAGACAACATTTAAAACTGGAAATTACCGAAACGGTTTTTCTTAAGAATTCCCACGCCGTCCTCGGTATTTTATCTGAATTGCAGGAGTTAAATATTCAAATCTGTCTTGATGATTTTGGCACCGGTTATTCTTCGTTAAGTTATTTACATCGTTTTCCGTTAAATAGTTTTAAGATTGATCGTTCTTTTGTTATTCATTTAGGACAAACCAATAAAAATGATGCCATCGTCCGTATTGTTGGGACCTTAGCCCATGAACTACAGTTAGAATTAATTGCTGAAGGCGTGGAAGAAGGTTACCAAATAGAAGCTCTGAAAAAATTGGGGTATCAATGGGGACAAGGTTATTATTTTTCTCCTCCTATTGATGCCCAAGCTTTTACTCTTTTATTAGAAAAAAATAGATATCATGTTGTAGAAAAGATTTAAAATAACGATAAACAAATTAAACTTGCTCAGAAGTTTAATTTGTTCAGAAGTTTGAACTTAATTATTACAATTTAAGCAAAAAATTAGAGAATTTCATCTTCTTGATGGGTCAGAATTTTACAATCAGAAGTAGGATAAGCAAGTAGTCAGACATAAATATAATTAACTGTCTTAATATATAAACAAATGTAAAATTTAGATCCATAATGGACAATTTAATCGTTAGCTATATAAACAATAATAAAGTTTCATAGAATTACCTCTCTAAAATATGTTAGGATAGCGAAGGGGTTCAACATAGTCAGGAAATAATGTTGATATGAAAAAAGGCAAAAATGTTAAGACTGAAAAATGGTGGGAAACCGGTGTTATTTATCAAATTTACCCTTTAACTTTCGCTGATAGTGATGGGGATGGAATTGGAGATTTACAAGGAATTATTGAGAGATTGGACTATCTCAATGATGGTAATCCCAATAGTGAAACTTCCCTAGGAATTGATGCAATTTGGCTATCTCCGATTAACCAATCTCCCATGATTGATAATGGATATGATGTCAGTGACTATTATGATATTAGTGATACCTTTGGAACCCTAAAAGACTTTGAGCGGTTACTATCTGAATCCCATCGTCGAGGGATTAAAATAATCTTAGATTTAGTGGTAAATCATACGTCGAATCAACATAGTTGGTTCTTAGAATCTAGTCGTAGTAAAGATAACCCTAAAAGCAATTGGTATCATTGGCAAGATCCCGAACCCGATGGAGATGTACCGAATAATTGGCTGTCTTATTTTGGGGGAACCGGTTGGACATTTAACGAAGCCAGACAACAATATTATTATCATACATTTAACGAAAATCAACCGGATTTAAACTGGAACAATCCAGAGGTAAAAACTGCAATTTTTACCATTATTCGCTTTTGGTTGGATAAGGGAGTAGATGGGTTTCGATTAGATGCGTCTAGTGTGTACAGCAAAGACAAATACTATCGCTATAATCCCGTCAAATTTGGCGCGACTGATAAAAATAATTATAATAATCAACACCATTTATATGATAAAAATTTACCCGAAAATCATCAAGTCATTAGAGAAATTAGAAAGTTAATAGATGAATATGAAGATCGGGTTTTAATTGGGGAAACCTTTATCGACAATCGACTATATGATTCAACCATGTTTTATGGTTTTAATAACGATGAATTACACCTTGCTTTTACCTTTGAATTTCCTTTTAGTCCTTGGTATCCTGGCTATTTACAGCGAGAAATAATCAAAAAAGAACTAATTACTCCCGAAGGTGCCTGGCCAACTTACTTTTTAGATAATCATGATATTCCTCGACACTTATCCCGTTGGATTGAATGTAGTTTATGTACCAATCCCTTAGGAATTGCTCAAGCATCTGCTGCTATTTTATTGACCATTCGAGGCACTCCATTTTTATACTATGGTCAAGAAATTGGCATGGTGGATAATTTAGAGATTCCAACGGATAAAATTAAAGACAAAGCTATTGTTAAAAGTGAAAGTGGAGAATTACCTCCCCCTAGAGATGGGGCCAGGACCCCCATGCAATGGAATGACTCTATTAACGCAGGGTTTAGTTTTGGGAAAGAGGTTGATCCCTGGCTTCCTATTAATAGCAATTATACAGAGAAAAATGTAGCCAAAGAATTAAAAGATCCTGATTCCTTGTTGAACTTTTATCGACAATTAATCAAAGCTAGGAAAAACAGTGAAGCGTTACGGTTTGGCCGCTGGAATAGTTTAATTCATTATCCTTATGAACATTTAGCCTATACCCGAAAAATCGAAGCTGAAACGGTGTTAATTTTGATCAACTTTTCCTATGAAAAAGACTTAACTGTAGATGAATATATTGCTCCTTACGCTTGGGAAGTATTAGTCTCTAATGAGAGGGAAGTAGGTAAAATTATCGACTTACCCTCCAAGTTATATCCTTTTGAAGTTTCCCTATTAAGACGAGATAATTAATCGTGATAAAAAACTGTAGGACTACTCATTTTTATCACAATATTATTGAAATTTGCCGTCAAGCAGGATTTGAGCCAAAAACCTTATCTTAAGTCAATTTCTGAGGGTTATTCAAGACATTCTTGGTCTTTCTTCTTTTGATACTTGGTAAAATATAATTATCTTTAAAAACGGTTAATCAAATCCCTGTGCTGATTTTTCCTGATGTCTTCTCTTTCTTCAAAGCTTAATTTTGTGTAATAACTTACCTATCTTCAAAGGAGTTCTCGGTAAACTAGAGACTATTGAAGGAGCCAAAGAGAAGCTTATGGTAACGCTGTTAGAAAACCCATTTCGCGTTGGACTGCGCCAAGAAAGAACCCCAGAACCCTTAATACTCGTCATTTTTGGAGCATCTGGCGACCTCACCCAACGTAAACTCGTTCCCGCCCTCTACAAGATGAAACAGGAACGTAGACTACCCCCAGAATTAACTGTGGTTGGGGTTGCCCGTAGAGACTGGAGCCATGACTACTTTAGAGAACAAATGCGTGAGGGCATCGAAGAATTCTCTGACGGCATTAAAAATGAAGAATTATGGAATGATTTCGCAGAAGGATTATACTATTGCTCAGGAAACATGGATGATCCTGAGAGTTATCAAAAATTAAAAGCCTTTT
>JAAUYB010117743.1_pt1 | contig 21282 bp, 17 predicted proteins | sample 7278071 | NCBI WGS metagenome assembly JAAUYB01 (sample SAMN14350121, study PRJNA611818) | marine sediment metagenome | isolation source: surface marine sediment (1.8m) | place: French Polynesia: Moorea | collected 2018-08 | reverse complement strand
GGCCGCCTATCAAAATTCTCTCGCGAAGTACCCGGTGTCCGGGCCGCCCTTCAAAAACCGGCGGAAAATTTGCTGTCGCCCCGGCCGCCTATCAAAATTCTCTCGCAAAGTGCCCGGTGCCCGGGCCGCCCCTCAAAAACCGGCGGAAAATTTGCTGTCGCCCCAGCTGCCAGGTGGTTCAATATCCGGCACTTTTCCATTACCCTGCCCGAGCTTATTGAGAATTTGCGAAAAACGTTGTCGCCGCGCGCGGGGAGTCCGTTTTTCGTGTCAGAAGGTTGTGTCCGAACTCGGGGAGCCTGTTTTTCGGGTCTGCGATGAATGTCCCGAACGGCTCATCGCCGGGTGTCAAGTTGTGAAGAAATCTGGTTGCGGTTCCTATCCTCGCCCGAGTAAAGGTCTCTTTCGATTCCAAAAATCACGATGCTGTGTTTTGACTCAAGTGTAATGCGTTAGACCGGTGTATAATAGCCGGTTCGGGCCGGCGGCCCCTATCCAGTTTCGGAGTCTGTCATGTCTTCCCAGCCTTCTTTTGCCATTCACACCATGGGGTGTAAACTCAACTTCTACGACAGCGAGGCCATGGCCGCCGGGCTGGAGGATGCCGGTTTCACCCGTTGCACCGACTGGCAGCAAGCCGACCTGGCCGTTTTGAACACCTGCACCGTGACCAACAGCAGCGATGCCGAGTCCCGTAACCTGATACGCAAATACCGCCGGCGCAACCAAAACGGGTTCCTGGTGGTTACCGGCTGTTACGCCCAAGCCAAATCCGCCGATATCCGCGCCATGGAAGAGGTGGACCTGGTTACCACCAATGTGGACAAATACAATGTCGCGCCCATTGTCAAAGCCTTTCGCGGGGCCGGGGAACTGTTTCACGAGGCGCATGACATCATGGAAAAGCGTCCTGCCGAATACCGCATCCTGGATTCCTTCGCTTCCAAAACCAGGGCCTTTATCAAGATCCAAGACGGCTGTAACCTGCGTTGCGCCTACTGCATCATACCCTTCGTGCGCGGCAACAACCGATCGGTGCCCATTCCCGCGGTCCTGGAACAATTACAGGTTCTGGAAGACAAGGGCGTTCAAGAAGTGGTGCTGACCGGCATTCACATCGGCACCTGGGGCCGTGACTTCCGCCCCCGTAAACACCTCAACGATCTGCTTGCCGCGATTGAAGCATCGCCGCTCAAATTGTGGATTCGCATCTCCTCACTGGACTCCCCGGAGATCCCCGATGAAATGATCGAGTTGATGCGTCACAGCAAACAAATCGTGCCCCACCTTCACGTTCCTTTACAGGCCGGTCACGACCGCACCTTGCGCCGCATGCGCCGCATCTACACTACAACCCAATTCCGCGAGCGCATCCTTAAATTAAAGGAAGCCATGCCCCACATCTGCCTGGGCGCCGACGTGATCGTGGGTTTCCCGGGAGAGATCGAGGAAGAGTTCGCCGGTACCGAGGCTTTCCTGGAAAGCATTCCCATGGACTACCTCCATGTCTTTCCCTACAGCAACCGCACGGGTACGGCCGCATCCAAATTCCCCGATCAGGTCAACGGTCGCATCATTAAAAACAGGGGCCGCATCCTGCGCGAGTTTTCCGAGCGGCGCAAACAGGAACACTACCGGCGTCACATCGGGCAAACACGTCCGGCAATTGTTCTGCCCAAGGCCCTCGACGGCAAGCCCTACAGCGTCTTGACCGATAATTACATCGAAATGGGTATCGATGTCCCCGGCGAAATGGTGGGCAAAAGGATCGAAGTCACGCTCGGCCGGGAAATTCTAACACGTTGGCAGCCCGAAAAAGACCTGGCCTTTGCCGTGTAAGACCGGCCCATTCAGGGAAAACCGCTCAGCAGTTGGATCAGGTCCTCGTTGTGTTGGGCTCTGGCGATGTCCAGGGCATTGCGGCCGTCGTTTGCCTTTTCCATGGGACTGAGCCCGTGTTTCAGCAGTAGTTTGACCGTATCCACCTGGTTTTTATCTACCGCCAACATGAGCGCGTTCAAGCCGAACTTGTTTCTGCTGTTGGGGTTCGCCGCCGCCATCAACAGCAGGTTCATGGTGTCTACCCGGCCGGCCATGGCCGCGTGCATCAGTGCTGTATTGCCGTATTTGTCGGCGAAATCGATTTCCGCACCCTTCGAAATCAGGTTGTGCACCGCATCCGTGTCCCCGCGCGAGGCCATTTCCAGCAAGCGCTCGCCCACGTTCAGGTCACGTGCCGCTTTGGTGACTTCTTGTTTCTCGAATATCTGATAGCGGAATAAATGCGCCCCGCATTGAGTGCAGTAACCGTTGATGCCCAGCAGCGGAAATCGGTAATGGTCGCAGACGACACAGGTTCCGGCGCGGGCGCGCATGTACAGGCCGATGATGACCAACACGAACAGAAAGCTGCCGAAGATGGTGTCGTCCATGGCCAGGCCCATGGGGTAGATCCCTTCTTGATTGAGGTCCCGTAACATCAACAGGGCCGCGGAGCCTATTAATAGGATGAAACCGCTCATGAAGTAGTAGGCGTACTTGATTTTGTAGAGCTGAATGATCCGCGGGATATCCCGGGGCGAAGGCGCATATGCCCCATCGATCTTCTGCAATATCTTTTCTGCCATGAAGCCCCTCAATGCTTGAGTATGATGCGGTTATTCGGGGTCCTCATTATAACACGCCGCAAGAAGTTCTGACGGATTCCGCAAATTTTTCGTGGGAACCGGTTTGGGCAGGCTCGGAAGCGAGGCGCCGGGTTCAATTCCTTGTTTCAGGCCGTCTGAACCGCATCAATCATCGGACTCGTCGCCGGATGTTTCATTGCCGGCTTCTCGTTCCTCAACCTCGGATTGCGCAAGGATTTCACGCGCCTTGGCCACGTGGTCGTTGCTAACCAGCACATAGTTTTCGTGGGTGCTGTCGTAAAGGGTGGGGCTCTCTACGGTGACATCGATGCCATTGGCTTCCAACATGCCCGCCATCGCCTCGGCAGAAGCCCTGTCCAAAAATGTTCGTACAAGTTGCATTCCTTCGGTTACCATGGAATCCCCCTTTTACTCGTTCAGTTTAGTGCGGCAAAGCGAAAATTAGGCTTTGGTTAAAATATAGTTTAAAAAGGGATCGAAAGCAATCGGTCGAGACTTTTCCAGGTGGAACCGGGTTGTCTTTCGGCACTAACGACCACCTATAAAACGAGATAGGGGATAGTTACCAACCCTGAGCCGGCTTTTCATTTCCTCGATGATACGCCGCCCGGCGGGTAGTTGCTTCGAGGAAATCCATTTCCGCTTGAGTCGGCGGCGCGTAGTCGAAAGGCTTACGCTTTGGAACAGGGTTCGATTCTTATACAAAACCTGTACTAACCGAAGTCCGAATTCAGTCAACGTGGTGTGATAGTTGGCACTTCGACACTTTTTCACAAGGAAAAGCAATTTTATCGATTGACAAGACCCGGACAAACCGAATAATCTATGCTTTGTCTTTAGATGAATGTCTAATTCAATTGGGAATAGTGTCAATCTCATAGCTTTTAGTTTTGTTTTTTCTGATCTTCGGAGGACAGAAATGAATTTTTCCTGCAGTCCCGCCGGCCTCCGGCGGATGATGAGTGCTGTCTGCATTGTGCTCATGGCGGCCCTCGCCTTCGGCCAGGGCAATAACGGAAACAGTGACGGTCCTACGGTACTCCGTAATCCCGATGTTTCGCCCCCCACCTATCCTCGCGTTATCGATGTGGATCTCCGCGACCTGCCCAAAAGAGCCAAATGGTCTCCGGGCGAGGCCATCAAAGAAGTTCCCAAGCGTGTCTACAAAAACGCCCAGGAAACCAAGCCCAAGGGTCAAGTCGATAAACTGATGAGCGCTCAAGGCCGTGCACCTCAACGCGTTCTCAGCGGCCCCGCCAACAACTTGAACGGTCAGGGCTACACCGGCGTCAACCCTCCTGACACTGTCGGCGATGTCGGTAAAGACTACTACATCCAGTCGATCAACGGCAGCGGCGGCGCTGTCTACACCATCTATAACAAGAGCAACGGCAGCGTGGCCGCCGGTCCTTTCAGCATGGATGCCCTGGGCAGCGGCAACTGCGGCAGCGGCCTGGGCGACCCCATCATCCTCTATGATGAGTTGGCCGAGCGTTGGATGATTTCCGAATTCTCCAACAGCGGGAACCTGATGTGCGTGTACGTCTCGCAGACCAGCAACCCCATCTCCGGCGGTTGGTATAACTATTCGTTTGCCGGTAACAGCTTCCCTGACTACCCCAAATACGGTATCTGGCCGGATGCCTATTACGTGGGTACCAACGAAAGCACCATCGGTATCTATGCTTTTGACCGCAACGCCATGTTGAACGGTCAAGCCGCTACCTCTCAGCGTTTCTCCACCAGCGACCTTTCCGGTTTCGGCTTCCAGATGATTCCCCCCGTGGATCATAGCGGAACCGCGGCGCCTCCCGCTAACTCGCCCGGTCTCTTCATTCGCCATCGCGATACGGAAGTACACTCCGGCCTGACCGATGCAAGCAATGACTACCTGGAAATCTTCGAGTTCAACGTGGATTGGAACAACAGCAACAACTCCACCTTGACCGGTCCCACCCGTATTGCCATCAGCGAAATCGACAGCTCCCTTTGCGGCCTGACTTCCTTCGCTTGTATTCCTCAGCCCGGTTCTTCCACCACGCTGGATCCCTTGCGTGAAGTTGTGATGAACACCCCCACCTACCGCAACATGGGCGGCTACGAGGTCATCGTCGGCAACCTGGTCACCGATGTGAACGGCAACGACCGCGCCGGTATCCGTTGGTTCGAACTGCGCAACACCGGCAGCGGCTGGACCCTGTACCAGGAAGGCACCTACTCTCCCGACAGCGTCAACCGTTGGATGGGCGCCATCGCCATGGACGCCAGCGGCAACATCGCCCTGGGTTACAACGTGTCCGCTTCCTCCGGCACCTTCCCCGGTCTGCGTTACACCGGCCGTCTGGCCGGCGACACCCTGGGTGTGATGACCCAAGCCGAAACCGTGATCGTCAACGGTTCGGCCGCCAACGCTTCCAACCGCTACGGTGACTACGCCGCCATGGGCGTCGACCCCGTTGACGGCTGTACTTTCTGGTTCACCAGCCAGTACAACGTCGCCAGCCAGTGGAGCACCCGCATCGCCAGTTTCTCGTTCGACGAGTGCGGCTGCACGCCCACGAGCGCACCCACCGGTGTGTCCGCTACCGCCAACGGCAACAACAACATCGACGTCAGTTGGAACAGCGTCGCCGGCGCCACCAGCTACCGCATCTACCGCGCTGACGGCACCGGTTGCCCGGCCGGTTCCTACACCCAGATCGGTACTTCCACCACGACTTCCTTCAGTGACGGCACCGTTTCCGGCGGCATTTCCTACGCTTATGTAGTCACCGCCTACGTTGACGCCGAAAACTGTGAGTCCGAACAGAGCGCTTGCGATGCCGCCACGGCAACCGGCGCCTGCACCACGCCTCCGACCTTCGCGGGCGCCGATGCGGCCACCAACCTGCAAACCGCTCAGTGCGCCATCCAAGTTTCCTGGTCGGCCGGCACGGCCAACTGCGGCACCGGCGTTACCTACAACGTCTACCGCTCCACCACTTCCGGCTTCACGCCTTCCGGCGCCAACGCGATCACCAGCGGCGAAACCGGCCTGAGCTACACCGATACCACCGCTCAGAACGCCACCACCTACTACTACATCGTGCGTGCTGAAGACAGCAGCGGCAACGAAGACACCAACACCAACGAAGTATCCGGCGCGGCCAGCGGTCCTGACGCTATCGGCTTCTCCGACGACATGGAAAGCGGCAGCGGCAACTGGACGGCTTCCGGTTCCGGCGCGGGCGCCAACTGGACCCTGACTACCGCTCAGTCCAACTCGCCCAGCAACAGCTTCTTCGCCAACGATGCGGCCGGCGTATCCGACCGTTACCTGGATTCCATCAACGTGAACCTGCCCGCGGGCGCTCCCGCCCTGTTGCAGTTCTTCCACTTCTACAACACCGAGTCCGGTTTTGACGGCGGCGTGTTGGAAATCTCCACCGGCGGCGCTTACAGCGACATCGGCGCGAGCAACATCACCGAAAACGGCTACAACAGCACCATTTCCACCAGCTACAGCAGCCCCATCGGCGGTCGCCAGGCATGGTCCGGTAACTCCGGCGGCTTCATCCGCACCACGGTTGACCTGTCCAGCTATGCCGGCAACAGCGTCAGCATCCGCTTCCGCATGGCTTCCGACTCCTCCGTATCCGCCACCGGCTGGTACGTGGACGACGTAACCATCAGCGCCGGTTCCGACTGCACCACCGGCGGCGGCCCCGTTTGCACCTACGGCATCAGCCCGGCAAGCGCCAACTTCGGCGATACCGGCGGTAACGGCAGCGTTACGGTTTCGGCCAGCGACGCTTCCTGCGCCTGGACCGCTACCAGCAACAACGGTTGGATCACCATCACCTCCGGCGCTTCCGGCACCGGTAACGGTACGGTGAACTACAGCGTAGCCGCCAACACCTCCACCAGCAGCCGGAACGGCAGCATCACCATCGCCGGCCAGACTCACTCGGTCAGCCAGGCAGGTGCGCCTCCCGTCGGTTGGACCGTACTGACCTCGGATGATTTCGAGAGCGGCTGGGGTAACTGGAACGACGGCGGCAGCGACGTACGCCGTAGCGCCAACGACAGCGCCTACGCCCACCAGGGCACCTTCTGTGTCCGCCTGCGCGACAACTCCGGCGCGGCTTCGGCCATGTCTTCCGACCCGTTCGACGCCACCGGTTACAGCCAGATGCGCATCAGCTTCTGGTACTGGGCGCGCAGCATGGAAACCAACGAAAACTTCTTCGTTGAATTCTTTAACGGTTCGTCCTGGGTGGTAGTTGCCGACTACGTGGTCAACGTCGACTTCAGCAACAACAGCTTCTCCAACCCGACGGTGACCATCAACAGCGGTAGCGTCAACTTCGCTGCCAACTCTCGGTTCCGCATCCGTTGCGACGCCTCCGGCAACAGCGACTGGATCTATGTGGACGAAGTGGTTGTTGAGTACCAGTAATCCATAGAGGATCTATTCCAAGGAATGGATAAAGCGGCCCCCGGTCTTGTGCCGGGGGCCTTTTCCATCTATCATGATCTCCATAAAACACCGGAGACTGGGACGTGGCGACAGGCCGGAGCCAGGTCCAAGTCCCTCGCGGGACTGGAGGACAGACTAAGATGAAAAAGGAAACGGCCATGTATTCTATTCTATATCTCGCTCTGGCCCTCATTCCCCTTGACGCTCCCGCGCAAGAACACGGGGATTGGGTTATCGAGAAACTTACCTGGAAAGAGGAAGTTGCTACCGGCACACCGATCGAAATCGTCAACGAATACGGGGATATCCGTATCCGCAGCCACGGCCTGCCCAACCAGGTCGAAATCATCGCCAACAGCCAGCGCGTGAAAACCGACGAGCGCATGATCACCTTGGAGCCCCGCGAAGTGAACGGCGGCTGGGTGATCAACGTGGTCTACAAGGGCAAGGACGAGGATACGGTAAAAAAGCGCGGCAAGCGCCGCCTGGACCTGACCCTGCTGGTACCCCAGGGATCGCCGTTGACGGCAAAGACCTTCAAGGGGTTGTTGGAGGCCAAGGGTTTGGACGCCCACGCCGACCTGTACAGCGAACGCGGCAAGATCTTCCTGCGCACCAAGTCGAGCGCGCGGGTGGGCAGTCGCCAGGGCAATATTCGCACCGTGTTCCAGACGGTGAAATGGGCTCAGGCCTCTGAGTTCTACTCCATTTTGGGTAATATCGAAGTGGAACTGCCCGCCGATGCCTCGCTGAAAGTGACCGCGGCGACCGCGGGTCATATCACCTCGGACTACAGCATGGAGATTCAGCGGGATCGCAACACCTTCGTGAAGAATGCGAAGATCACCATCGATGACGGCAAGCACCAGTTGAACATCGACAACAAAGAGGGCGATGTACGCATCATCGAAGGCCGCTGGAACCCCAAGCAGAAATAAACCGAATCCACGAACAAGACAAAAGGAGCGGGCGGGCCGATCAATCAACGGCTGCCCGCTCCTTTTTGGTTCACTTTTTTATAGGGTCGGTCCCGGACCACGGCAAATTTTTGCATATTTGTTCGGGAACTAAACCAAATTGGGTTCCATACAGTTAAACTATTACCCGCGATCGCCTTTGCTCGGGAGGTTTATTTCATGTCTGCTAGAAAAGGTTCGTGTTTGAAAAGGGCCGTCATCGGCTGCGGCGGTATGATTGCCCTGTTTATCGTGGTGGGTCTGCTGCTTACACTGATCGGCTTTGCAACGCGCCCCGATGCAAGTAGTTTCCGGGACTTGGACGAGTCACAATCCGTGGGTCAGGTATACGAACCCTCTCAAATGCTGGGTGACGGCGGGCCGCCGCCCAAACCGGTACGGCTTCAGCTGGATTTGAATATGGTCCAGTTCCGCTTGAAGCCCCATGACCAGTCGGGTCAAATTCGGGTGGAAAGTAATTTCGACGAGGCTAATTTTGAATTGGCTACCGAGGTTGAGGAGAAGGACGATCACACGCTCTACAAGGTCCGTTTCAAAAACAAACGAACCGTATTGGGCATGCTGATCGGCGCTGCAACCGAGGATTTCGATCCCGACGAAGTGGAAAACCGGCTGACCCTTTACGTTCCTCGCGATTTACTGTTGGCAATCAACTACGATATCAGCATGGGCGACATCAGGTTGGATCTCAGCGGCCTGGCCGTGAGCGAGTTGGAGGGCAAGTTCTCCATGGGCGAATTCCGGGTGGAGATGGAAGAGCCCAATCAGATTCCCATGAAAACCCTGGACATCCGTAGCGAAATGGGCGAAACCCGCATCTACGATGCTCAGAACATGCGCTATACCGAGGGAAAAATCACCGGGAATATGGGCGGGATGCGCGTATCCCACAGCGGCCCCTATGCCGAGGACGCCAATTTGCGAGTCAAGATGTCCATGGGCGAAGTCAACGTACAAAGACCGCCGCGAACCAATTTCGATCAGCGCGTCATGGCCATGATGGGCGGCGTGCGCAAAGTGCGCGATGCCGAACCGAACCCCGAACTGCCTACCCTGACTCTTTCGGGAAAGGTCACCATGGGCGAATTTCGAACCACGCGGAACAACACAAGTCGACGCGAGACCAATCGCCTGTATGATCGCTTGACAAGCGAGCCGGACTGGGCGTCGGCCATGGTGGATTTTCGTGAGATGATCGCACAAAATCCCGCGAGAATGCCCGATGAAAGCAGCATTAATTCACTCGGTTACCGCTTGTTACGCGCCGACTATACCGATCAGGCCGTCGAGGTCTTCAAGCTCAACACGGAATGGTATCCCCAATACACCAATGGTTACGATAGTCTGGGCGAAGGTTACATGGTGGCCGGGAAGTATGAAGAGGCTATCGCCAATTACGAAATCGTGTTGGAGCGGGAACCCGGTAATGAAAATGCAACCCGGCAGTTAAGGCGCATTCGCGCCCGCATGGAATCTGCCGAGTAATGAACCGGCGGGTTGCGTTGCGACCCGTCTTACTTGATCAGGGTAAAGGTTTCCTTCCAGTGCGTTCGTGTCCAAAAAGTAAAGGGCACGCGCAGGTAGGACCAGATCAGGTCACCGCCTTGTAATTGGTGGCTGTTTTCGTCTTCGCCGTAGGACCACCAGACGAAATAGGCGCGACCCTCGATCAATTCTTTGGGAACCAGGCCCCAGGCCCTACTGTCGTAACTGCGGTTACGGTTGTCACCGATCATCAGGTAGAAACCCTCGGGAATGCGCATAACGCCGTCTTGGGAAGCCGCCGCCAGGCGGGCATTGACCGCATCGAAAGTTTCCTTGTCCAAGCTCTTATAGGAATACAGCGAACTCTTGGTTGCGGTAATGACCTCGTTCAGGGTCAGGGATTGTTCCTGCTGATAAATAGCGTTTTCCAAGCCGGGTTCGTGTTCGTGGTATCCCTTGGGATAGTAGCGGTTTTCCGGGTCCCTGCTGCCGCCTTTATCCTGGGGCAGCTTGTAGAAGGGATAGGCTTCTTTCAGTTCTCTGCCGTTGATATAGACCTGGTCATTCTTGATTTCAAAGGTATCCCCCGGCACGCCGATACAGCGTTTGATCCAGTCCTGGCGAGCGTTGTTGGGGTATTTGAAGACCACGATATCGCCCCGTTTCACGTCCCGGAAGGGAAAGATCTTCTTTTCGAAGTCGGAAGCATTATTGAAGATAAAGGTGTTGGCGGCAATATGATCGCCGATCAGGAGGGTGTTCTCCATGGACTGGGTCGGGATCTGGAAGTTCTGCCAGACGAATTTGGTAAAAAAGACCAAAAGCGCCAGACCGTAAAACAAGATTTCAAGGATTTCTCTGACCGGGCTGTGTTTGGGCTCATCCGGTTTCTTTTTCTTCGGTTTTTTCTTGAACAATTTCATGAACGGTAGATCCTTGCATATTTGTTGTCAGAACGGGCGGGCGCCGTCAAAGTGCCTCATTATAACAACTCAGAACATTTTGTACGGCAAAACTTCGTCAGGTTCCACCTGGTGACGACCAGCTAATTGCCGGCAGTAGTCGTTGTCTTTTCCTTTTCTTTAAAGAGGGAGAATCCGTTGCTGTACAACCCGCGGAGGACTCTCTCCGGCGTCATGGGGGCATGGAAGGGGACATCGGCTTGGGGATTCGCGGCCAGGATGGCGTTGTAGATGGCGAAATAGGCGCCGATGCCGTACATTAACGGCGGTTCGCCGATGGCCTTGGATTTCATGATCGCCAACGGGTGTCCGTTGTTATCCATAAAATGGACATGGATATGCCCGGGCGTCGCGTAGATATCCGGCACCTTATAGGTGGACAGGGCGTTTGATTGCAAGATGCCTTTTTCATCATAAATCACCTCTTCCATGGTCATCCACCCGATGCCTTGCACAATGCCGCCCTCAGTTTGGCCCAGATCGATAACGGGGTTCATGCTTTTGCCGTAATCATGGGACACGTACACATTATCGATCACATAGGTACCGCGTACGCAATCGACGGTCGCCTCGATCGCGGCAGCGCCGTAGACGTGGTAGGCAAAGGGCTGTCCCATCTCGATGTCTTTACTGAAATGCACTTGCGGGGTTGTGTAATGGGCTTGAGCACTCAAGCTGAGGCGTTCCTCGTAGGCCCTGCTTATCAATTCGTCCCAGGTCAGATCGGTTTTCTTTTTCATCGCGTATACGCTTTGGTCTCGCAAACTCAGGTCCGATCTGGAAATCTTGAGGATGTTCGCCGCCAATTGCAGTAATCGGTCGGTCAATCGGTAACACGCCTGTTCCAAAGCCTTGCCGTTTAGATCGGCGCCGGCGCTGGCGGCGGTGGGCGAGCTATTGGCGATGCGCGAGGTATTGGTTGTGTCGATATGAATCCTCTCGGCGGGCAGGCTGAGGGATCTCATCACCACCTGAACCATTTTGGTGTTTACACCCTGGCCCATTTCTACGGCGCCGGTGCTGATGCGCACGCTGCCGTCGGTGTAGATGTGAACCAGGGCCGATGCCTGATTCAGCATGGTTTTGGTGAACGAAATACCGAAACAGACGGGCATGACGGCCAGGCCTTTCTTTTTCAGTTTGTTTTTCTGATTGAATTTCTTGACTTGATCGTAGAGATTCCGGGTGCTGTAACGCAACCTCAGGTCCTCCCAACACGCTCTTGCCTCACAGCGCAACGCCCTTTGACCGTAAGGAAACTCCCGGCCTTCCTTGATGATATTATTTTGTTGGATGCATTCGGCAGTAACGCCCAGTTCACGAGCAGCGTGGGCAATCGCCGCCTCGATGACGAACATGCCCTGGGGTCCGCCGAAACCTCTGAATGCGGTGTTGGGCGGCAGGTTGGTTCGGCAACTGTAAGCGGTAGCGCGACAATTGGGAATATAATAAGCATTGGTGAAATGGAAGAGAGTGCGCTCCAATACTGCCGGCGAAAGATCGGCGGCCGCGCCGGCGTTTTGATAAAAGGTCACCTCATAGGCCTGAATCTTGTAATCGCGACCGACGGCAATGCGGTAATCCGCGCTGTAGGGATGGCGTTTGCCGGTCATATACATATCGTCCAGTCGATGCAGCACCAGTTTCACCGGGCGCCGGGTGATGTGAGCGGCCAAAGCGGCCAGGCAAGCGATGGGTGTGGCTTGATCTTCCTTACCGCCGAAACCGCCGCCCAAACGGGTGACGTCGACCTCTACCTGATGCATGGGCAGTCCCAGGACGCGTGAAATACCCCGTTGTACCTGTGTGGGACCCTGAGTTGAACTGTGCACATGCACGCCGCCGCTTTCGGTGGGAAAGGCATAGGCGCCCTGGGTTTCGATGTACAGGTGCTCCTGTCCGCCGGTTTCGGTAGAGCCTTCGAAAACCCGGCCGAAGTTATCGAAATAGTCATCAGGATTGCCGTTCTTGAAGGTTCGCGGTGCATGAATCAGGAGACCTTTAGCAGCAGCTTGCCTGGCGTCAGTCACCACGGGCAACGGCTGGATTTCCAATTTGATTTCTTCTCTGGCGGCCCTGGCAAGTTCATCGGTTTCCGCCACGATCAGAGCCGTTGGTTGCCCGCGATAGTGAACCTTGCCGGAAGCGAGGAGAGGCTCGTCTGGTAAGATGTTGCCGATTTGATTCTCGCCGGGAATATCTTGCGCCGTAATCACCGCATGAACACCGGTACAAGCCAGGGCCTTATCCAAATCGATGAATTTGATTGTTCCATGGGCATAGGGGGAGGCAAAGATTGCGGCATGTAGGGTCTTTTCGCGCAGGGGCAGGTCATCCAGATAAAGGGATTCACCGCGAACATGGGTCAAGCTGTCGATATGTTTCATACGTTCGCCTCCACCGGACACAGTTGGGGAAATAATTCCAGAAAGTGGGCCGTGATCAATTGTTTTAACAGCAGGCGTTTGTATTCGGCGGACCCGCGAGCGTCACTGATTGGACTGATCTCGTTCTCGGCCGCGGCGGTTACTTCTTCGATAAGTGCATGACCGGGTTTGCGGCCCGCCGTCAGAGCAGAAGCTTTGTTCAATACCATGGGAACGGGGCTGACGCCGCCCGCGGAGAAAACGGCTTTACGAATCACTCCGTCCACCACCCGCATGCGCACGGCCGTGTTGACCGAGGCAATATCTAAATGGGTGCGTTTGCAAACCTTTTCGAAATTGAACAGATCTTTCTCATCGCTGATTCGAAACCGCAGACTTTCGACAATTTCGCCGGGTCCAAGATCCAACAGCTTGTATCCCTTATAGAAATCGGCAAGGCGAATCGTGCGTTTTTCATCTTGCTGCAGCAAGTCAAGTCGACTCTCCAAAGCCAGAAAGAAAATGGTCATATCGCCGATGGGCGATGCGTTGACCAGGTTGCCGCCGATGGTCGCCATGTTGCGAATGGGCGTAGACGAGACCAGTTTCATTGCCCGGTCAAGAGACGGGAAACTGGCCGCGAATTCCGTTGATTCCCAAAGGTCGGTCACGGTGGCGGCCGCGCCGACACTTATTTCATCGTCGACCTGTTTGACCTCGCGTAGTCGCGGGTTGTCGAAGATGTAACGGTCCCGACGCTCGCTCATCTCTTCAGGCCGTTGCACGTACAGGTCGGTGCCTCCGCCCACAATGTAAGCCTGTTTCGCAACGTCCGGTTGAGCCGATTTTTCCCGTAAAGCCCTCAGGCGTTCCGGGATGGTTTGGAAATAATCGGGCAGATAGCCGTTTTCAACCAGGCGCTCCAGGCGGTTTTCCTCACCCAGTTCGGCCAGCTCCCCGGCAATCGCCGCGGCGGCGCGCTCAATGGATTTGTAGCCGGTACAGCGGCAGATATTGCCGTCCACCGACGCAATCGCGCGGGCTTCGTCAGGCTTTTTTTCACCCAGGCAGAATCCCACCAGCGAAACCACGAAGCCCACCGTACAAAACCCGCATTGGGTGGCGCCGTGTTCTATCATGGCCCGCTGCACCGGCGTGGGGTCTTTACGGTTCAAGCCTTCGATGGTTACGATGTGTTTTCCATGAGCATTGGCCAGCGGCATCAGGCAGGAAGTCATGGATCGATAGCGAATGCCCTCACCGTGCGGTTCGCCTACCAGAATATTGCAAGCACCGCAATCACCTTCGCGACAGCCGATCTTGGTGCCGATCAGCCGGGAATGAATTCTGATGTAATCCAAAAGAATACTCCCGGGCGGCAATGAGGAAACTACTTCCCGGTGGTTGAGTATAAAAGCAATACCTGTCATGAGGGGTCTCCATATCAAGGGATCTGCCGTCGACCGGTAAATAATTGTAGCGCATGGAAAGATCCAAGAGGAAACCTAATCCGCTATTTTTTACCGAATAGCGTTGATTAGCGGCATTCAGCACATTTTTTCGCGTGGTAATTGTCGAAAGCGTGGATGATCCCCTGATAACAGATATTATTGGGATGTGAAGCCTCGCGATGCGGCTTTTTTCATGTTTCGTTCGAGAATTATTGGTCTCGATCGTTATACCTGATGAACGCCGATTTGGAGGAGCTTCATGGCGGATTGCAACCAGTTGGTCAGCGACGCGCACACATTACGAAAAACCCCTGTTACGACGCGAATAATTACCGCACCGACTTCCTGTCCCCGGTAGAGCGGACGGGTCGTTTGGTGAAACCCTGACTCGGCATAACCGGCGTTCAAGTTGAGGCATACCCACACAAACTAATGTGGGAGCATGTCTTTCGTCATTTCTTGATCAAGCGAAGCAAGAACAGTAAAACCAGGGCGCCGAGCGTAGCGGATACAATCGAACCCACCAGACCGGGTAGTCGAAGACCGACCATGGGCAAAAGAAAACCACCCAAGATGGCGCCGAAAACACCGATTACCAGATTACCGACCAATCCGAAACCGGCGCCTTTGGTCAATTGACCGGCAAGCCAGCCCGCAATAAGGCCGATAATCAGCATTGCAATCAATCCGGACATGGGATCTCCTCCAGGAAAATTTGGCTCATCATACCACATGGCGGGGGAGAGTCCGCGTTTCCCCATCCACTTTTTAGCTTGGCTTTTACCGCGCCGCCATGTAGATTGTCGTCTTGGAGGTGGTTGGCGGCTGGTGCCGCCCGCGGTCTTCAAAACCGTTGGTTTCATGGTCTGCCATGGAACGGTGGGTTCGATTCCCGCGCACTTCCGCCAATATTGAACGAGGTTCTCTCATGCGACGTGCCCTACTTCTGGTGCTTTCCCTGGCTCTGTTACTCAGCGCTTGCGGCAAGAAAGCCGCACCGCAACCCATTGAAAAAGAAGCCCCGAAGACGGAGACCGGTCAGTGACCACCGCACACGTACCGGAGGTTTGGCTATGCCTGGCCACATCCCTGGACGGTCGCATTGCTGAAAGCGCCGATGAAATGCCGCGCTTCACCTCTCGTTATGACCGGAACAAGTTATTCGGACTAAGAGCCCAAGCCGACGCTCTCTTGATCGGCGCCGGGACCGTACGCGCCGAGCAACTGCCACCCTTGATCCGCAATCGGACGGTCAGGGAGCGACGAATCCGGCAAGGCCTGAAACCGCACCCTCCGGCGGTTGTGGTCAGCAATTCGTTGAACCTGCCTTGGGACGGTCGCTACTTCGGCCGCGACAAACAGGACGTCCTGGTCATGTGCTCCGGAGCGACGCCCGAACAACGAAAGCTGACGGAATCACGCGGCATCGGCCTCATCGAAACCGGTGCGCCCTTTTCCCTGGCTCGCGGCATCGCGCGCTTGGGCGATTTGGGTTATCACACCATCCTGGCCGAGGGCGGCGGTCGCCTGGTCCATGCACTATTGTCGGAGGATCTGGTCGATCGTTTCTACCTGACCCTGGCCCCGACGGTCATCGCCGGTGAAAACACGCCGTTGCTTTGCTCGGGACCGCAACTCAGTCCGCGCGCCCGTCTGGCTTTGGAAAGCACCCATGTCGAGGGTAGCGAGTTACATCTGGTCTATAAGCGCGCCAAAAAAGCTCATCCCCCGGCCAAGTAGTCTTTGTGCAACTCTTCCACGACGCCAAGAAAACCTTCAAACTGCAGGGGTTTGGTGATGAAGTCCTCGGCGCCCAATTCCAGGGCTCGACGGCGTTCCTCGGGATCGTCCGAGGTGGTGAATACGATGACGGGGATCTGTGAGGTTCTGCCCGACTGCTTCAACTCGGCCAGGGCCTCGCAACCGCTCATGCGCGGCATGTTCATGTCCAGTACGATCAGGTCAGGCTCCAATTCAGCAGCGTGATCGTTACCTCTCAAACCAAGGGAACCCAACAGCTCCACACCGTCGCCCACCGCGGTCACCTGATGGTTCAGGCCCAGCGTCTTCAAGGCCCGGCGAACCAGGAGGATATCGACCTCGTCGTCGTCGACCATGGCAATGACCCGTTCTTCCAACATGGCTGCCCCTCTCAGTTCTTGGGTTTGTTCGGAAAACTCATCCGAAACAGCGCGCCCTTCCCGGTTTCTCCTTCCGCCTCGATATCGCCGCCGTGAAGGTCGACGATCCTCTTGCATATGGCCAACCCGATGCCCGTTCCCGGATATTCCTTCCGAGAATGCAGGCGTTTGAATGGTTCGAAAATGGATGTACTGTCGGCTTGATCGAAACCGATGCCGTTGTCGCTGACGGTCACCAGACAGCCGTCCCGGTTGACTTCCGCTTCGACGGTAATGACCAGCGGGCGTTCGCGATCCCTGTATTTCACCGCGTTGGAAACCAGGTTCAGGAAGAGCTGATGCAGTTGCAGGGGGTCACCGAAAACCTCCGGCAGTGACACGCGTTGAATACGCGCGCAGGCGTCTTCCAGGGGTAGTTCCAAATCGGCCAGGACGTCGTCGAACACACGATCCAGAGAGACGGTGACGAAAGGATCGCCGGTGTCCAGGCGAGATAAGGCCAGAAGGTCCTGGATCAGGCGCGTCATGCGATCGGCCGCGTCGACCATGAAGTGCAGGAACTGCCGGGCTTCCTCGTTGAGTTGATCGCCGTACTCCTTCTCCAGCAGTCCGCCGAAAGTCTGAATCTTGCGCAACGGTTCCTTCAGGTCATGGGATGCCACGAAAGCGAACTGCTCCAGCTGTTGATAGGAGCGTTCCAATTCCCTGGTGCGCTCGGCTACCAATTCGGCCAGGTGCTCGCGATGGCGGCTCAATTCCGTGTTGCGCTCCTGGGCCTCCAGACGGGCCTGGTTGAGATCGCGTTCATGGGCATGCCGCTCGACCGCATAGCGCACCACGCGCTCCAGGAGGTCCTGGTAGAGCCGGCCCTTCACCAGGAAATCCTGGGCGCCGGCCCTGATGGCCCGGATACCGAATTCTCGGTCTTCGTTGGCCGTTACCACGATGATCGGGGTTTCGGGGACGGCGAGCTTGATGCTTTCCAGGGTATCCAGGCCGTCGGAATCGGGCAGGGTCATGTCCAACATCACCAGATCATAATCGCCGATACGCAAAGCGGCCTGAGCGGCGCGCAGACTGGTGGCGTGATCCGGCTCCCCCAGGGAAACGCCGCAACGCAGCAGTACGTTGATCAGAACTTTTGCATCGATGGCATTGTCTTCAACCACCAGGATGTCGAGTAACCTCATAACGCCTCATTGAACGACCAGGTCTTTGGGGAAGATCAGACGAAAACAGGCGCCTTTCCCCTCCCCCTCGCTTTCGGCAATCAGTTCTCCGCCCAGGAACTCCGCGGCCTGTCGACAAAAATGCAGGCCGACGCCGTTGCCGTGAGTTTTAGTAGTGAAGCCTCGTGTAAATAGTTTCTTGAAATTTTCTTCAGAGATACCGACCCCGGTATCTTGCACCGATATCTCCGCCCTGGCCTCGGAAATCACCCGCGAGGTCAGGGTCAAGGTGCGCCGTGCGGCATCCACCAGTTTCATGGCCTCGATGGCGTTTTTGATCAGGTTGATCAGGATATGCGTCACCATGATCCGATCGGCCACCACATAGACACCGCAGTCATTTTTCCGCACGCGTATGTGATCATTGGCAAGGGAGGCCGCGCGTACGTCCAATGCGGCCTGAACGGCGTCGAAGAGACAGAAGTTCTGGTCCCTGCCGGGATTCTTGAACACGGTCTGTTGACCCCGGACCACCGTGGTCGCCAATTCCAGGGCGCGTTCCATCTGTTGAACCTCGCCCAGATGGATGTTCCGTTGCAGGGTATTTGTTTGAGAGAGTTGCTCCAGGTAGGTCGGCAGTAGTTGACCGCGCTGGTCGCGAATCAGGAACGCGGGTTCCTCGGCATTTTCGCGGATCAGCCGGGCCAGCCGGTTCAACTTGTTGCTGCGATTGGCGGTAACCAACGACGATTTCAGGGTGTAACAGGCAGTCCCTACACTGTTCAAGACGTTGCCGATATTGTGCAGGGCGGCCGAGGAGATCTCGGCCAGCATGCGGTAGCGTTCCTCGCTTTCACGCAGCGCCATCTTGTCGCGGTGGCGCTCGATGCTCAAACGAATGGTCCGGTCCAACAGAGGACCGCTGATTTCGTCTTTCATCAGGAAGTCGTCGGCCCCGGACTTGATGGATTGAACCTCGATGTCGCGGCTGTTCATGCCGGTCATCAGAATCACCGGCGAGCGCCATTCGTGTTGTGCTGCCTGTTTCACCAATTCCAGGCCGTTGTTTTTGCCCAACCGGAAATCGGTGAGGCAAGCATCGTAATCGTCACTTTCCAGGGCCGCGCAACCTTGTTCATAGGTGTCGACCCAGTCAAGGACATAAGGAGTTTTTACAGCTTTCAAACAGTGCCGGACAATCACCATGTCCTGCTCATCATCTTCCACCAACAAGACCCTCAAGGCGTCTCGTCGCTCCATAGAAGCCAACATTGAACGTCCTCATCGCACTTTTCCCCTGACCCGGTTTTAATGAGGTGCCAAAATATCAGGGAGTTCATATTTATTGTCCTGTTTTTCCGGTATTGCATAGATCATTTAGAATATTAAGGATTGTAATTCCCAGCCTCTTGGAACCTTTTCGTCTTGGATAAGACAAATCATAAACCAAAATCGCCGGGAGTCTGTATGGCCTGGAAATAGGAATGATGCGGATCGGTTCGGGTATAATGGAACCCACGAAGCCGCTTGCGCCGAAATGCACGCAATCGCCTCACGCCGGGAGTGGACCACCATGAGCCGTAAACCATTGCTATTCAAAGGCAGAGGCGCTGTCTCGAACCCGGAGGGCCGTTTCGAAAAGGAAACGATCGATCCTTTCGACGACGGCTGGGGCACCTTGGAACTGGAGCCGCCACCTATTCCCAAAACCACGGTTAACCCTGATCATAACAGATCTATCTTAACGCGCAATAATTCTCCTGATATTCCTTTCGATCAGTCCGTCAATCCCTATAAAGGCTGCGAACACGGATGTATTTATTGCTATGCGAGACAGTCCCACAGCTTTTTAGGTTTATCACCCGGTTTGGATTTCGAAACAAAACTTTTTCGCAAGGTAAACGCGGCTGCACAACTGGAAAAAGTACTGCGCAACCCGCGTTACCAGGTGAAGCCCGTAACACTTGGCTCCAATACCGATCCCTACCAACCCGTCGAGAAACAGGAGCGCGTGACCCGGGAGGTTCTGGAGGTGCTGGCCGCTTTCAAACACCCGGTGGGCATCCTCACCAAGAGCGCTCTGGTACTTCGCGACCTGGATCTACTCGCGGAAATGGCGAAACTGGATCTGGTCCGCATCGCCGTTTCGGTCACCAGCCTGGACAACCATATCGCCCGCATCATGGAACCGCGCGCCGCCGCCCCGCAACGCCGTATCGAGACCATCCGCGCCCTGGCCGAGGCGGGGGTTCCCGTGGGTGTCAACGTGGCGCCGATCATCCCCGCCCTAACCGATACGGAAGTTGAACGCATCCTGGAAAAAGCAGCGGAAGCGGGCGCCGATGCCGCCATGTACATCCTGGTGCGCCTGCCCTACGAGGTGAAAGATTTGTTCCGTGAATGGCTCCACCAACACTTTCCCGACCGGGCCGAGCACGTTCTGAGCTTGCTGCGGCAAATGCGCGGCGGTAAGGAAAACGACCCCAGGTTCGGCGCCCGTATGCGCGGCGAGGGCCCTTACGCCCAGTTGTTGCGCAATCGCTTTCACCTGGCCTGCAAGCGCCTGGGCCTGGTGCGTCGCGAGTGGAACATGGCCGTGCATCATTTCAAACCCCCTCCGCGCGCCGGTGACCAGATGAATCTATTTGACGAGGATTAGCATGTGCATTGCCTTTCTAGCCTACCAAAAGGTACCCGGACGCCCGTTGATCCTGGCCGCCAACCGCGACGAGTATTTTGCACGGCCCACACAACCCATGCATTTCTGGGAAGATGCGCCGTACATCCTGGCCGGGCGCGATCTCCGCGCCGGAGGCACCTGGTTGGGTATCAGTCGAAAAGGCCGCCTGGCTCTGGTTACCAATTACCGGGAATTTCAACGCGACCACGAGGCCCCCTCGCGCGGCGGCCTGGTGCGCGATGTTTTGGAAGGCATGGACCTGGACGCCTTCAACGCGAAACTGAAAATAGACGGGCATTTCTACCATGGCTTCAACCTGATCTACGGCACGGTGGACCGCTTGTTTTACTTTTCCAATCGGGCGGTCGGCGGCCCCATCCAACTGAAACCCGGCATTCACGGTCTCAGCAATGCCCTGCTCGACACGCCCTGGCCGAAGATCCGGCTGGGCAAGGAACTGATGGGTTACCTCCCCCTGGAGGCGGGGGCATGGCGCAAGGAGGTGCTCTTCGGCATCATGACGGACCGGGACCGACCGAAGGACCAGGACTTGCCGGACACGGGTGTCGGCATCGACGTGGAACGCCTGCTGTCGCCGGTCTTCATCACCTCCGAAAAATACGGAACCCGTTGCAGTACGGTTATTATCCTCGATGACCAGGACGGTGTCTTTGCCGAGGAACGCAACTACAAAAAGATCCCGGAAATCTACACGTCCGAAACCTTTCAATTCAAAATCGGCTCATAATCCGAACCGGCAGTGAGTAGATGTAAGCAGACGGATCGAAGAACACCACAATTCATACCGGGAATGGAGGAGCACGCTCTCTCGAGGCACCCCTTCATTGGTTTTAATACTAGGTTGCCATGGCCTCGGAATCGAAGAACTGGCGCTCTACCAGCTTGCGGTAGATGCCGTCCGAGATGTTCATCAGCTGATTGTG
>JAAUYB010189139.1_pt1 | contig 21362 bp, 14 predicted proteins | sample 7278071 | NCBI WGS metagenome assembly JAAUYB01 (sample SAMN14350121, study PRJNA611818) | marine sediment metagenome | isolation source: surface marine sediment (1.8m) | place: French Polynesia: Moorea | collected 2018-08 | reverse complement strand
GGAGGATCATCCCCCCGAAGGCGCGGTGGAACCAACCCGGGAGGATGATATCCCTGAAAACGCGATGGAACCGAACCTTGAACCCGCCGGAGCGGCGCCGCAACGACACGTACGCCTCGACATCGCCCGGACATAATTGAGTAAGCGTTTTAAATCAAACATATTTGGCCACGGAAGGCACAGAGAAGAAGAGGTGTTGGGTCAAGAGTTTTTTTGCCACGGATCTCGCGGATCTTCACTGATCCGGAAAACGGTTTGCAGCAGTCTGTCTGCTTTCTTTCTTGATCTGTGAAGATCAGCGCGATCCGCGGCTGGATTATTCCGGTCGCTCGTCGGTTTTGGGCGTGCTGTTTCGGCAGGTGAAGCATTGCAGCGGTTGTGTCGACGGCATGATGGGTCCGCATCGCGGTCAGGCCGGCATTTCGGGGTGGCCTTCAGCCGGACTCCGCGTGGTCGGCGGTCGGGTGGGTTTTCATTTGTGGAAAAAATCGCGGTTTTCGGGTCCCCGGAAAAATGGGTCCGGTTGCCGGCATGCCGTCGTGATTGGTGAGATTATTTTGTGTATTGGTCGATCACTCTTTCGATCGCGCGGGCACAGACCGGGCAGAAGCCGACGTCGTTCCGGGTGTACATCATGCAGTCGGCGTAGGGGCGGTAGAGTCCTTTTGCCATGTAGCCGGCGCCCTCGAATGCGCCTACCTTGCCCGAGTACTTCATGGAGGACAGGAAGGCCGTCTCGCGTTCGGCCTGGTCGCGGAACAGTTGTTCCATTTCCGATTCCGGCGCTTTGCGGGCGCGCATTTCGGCGCGTTTCTTCTGGGTGGCGCGGCTTGCCGCGTCGAACGCTTCCTTTTTCCAGGGCGTGGGCAGCGGCGTGTCCGGTTCCACCAGGTCCTTCCACTTCAGGTTTTCCGGGTCAAGCAGCGCCGTGACGTTGGCCTCCCAGGGCTCTACCGTGATTTCCGGGATTTCGTAGGCTACCGATGAGGTGTAGTATTCGTCGGCCAGCGCGGCGAAGTGGTGGCCGAACTCGTGAACGAACAGGTAATCGAAAAAGGCGTTATCGGCGGCCGCCGTGGCCAGCCAACGGAAGATGCCCCCGCCGCCGTAGGTTTGTTCGTTCATCAGGATCACCATGTATTCGTAGGGGACCGCCGAGGCGACCTCGCGCAACGTGCGGTTGTCGTAGCTCAAGACATAGCGCTGGGAATCGAAGGCGGAATAGTGGGTGCTGAGGGGGGAGCGTTTGTAGATGCCCTCGTGCGGCCTGCTGACGCCGGATTCCTGCGCCGGGGTATCGACCGCCCATACATTGAAATCGGAACGGCGCGACTTGAAGGGCTCAATGGCGAACAGGGCATCGGCCGCGCGTTTCGCATCCTTATGGAATTTTTTCATTTCGGCCGCGGTGTAGCCGTCACCGAGGATCAACAGGTCTACCTTGTTACGGGCCGGCCCGCTCTCTTGAACCGCCCAGGCGTTATAGGGCGATTTGCGATCGGCTGGATTGACCGAACGAGCCGAGGGGTCGACCGTGAGTTCCCAAACCGGGGCGAATTTGTTTTCGGCATTGCGTTTGTTCAATACAACCCTGACGGGTTGTTTCGGCCAGGGGAATCGAACCGACTCGTGAAAGGCGCCCCAACGCTGCTTTGCCTCGCCGATGGTTTCCCACTCGCCGTAGATGGTGGCAAACCCCTGACTGAAGAGCAGCGTCTTTTTCTCCGTATCCCAAACCTGGACCAGGTACTTGCCGAAGGCGAGGGAATCGACGAGACGCGTGGTGCTGCCGGGCCAGGGCCCGTCGGACACGATGCGGTCCAGGGCAAAATGTTCCTCGGTTGCGGTACCCGTATGGAAATAATCCAGGCGCATGGTTTTATTTTCGAAATAATCGCCGAAATCAACGGCGTAGCTTGTGACCGGGGCCAGAACCAGGGGGAGCAGGCGCAAGAACATGGGACACCTCCGATATATGGATTCCAATTCACCGCTATTGTAACGCAAGAATCCGTACAGGCATCCCGGAACGCAGAAAACCCTCGCCGACGGTGTCGGGAGGGTTCGTTAACTGTTTCATTTAAATTTGCTTACCGGTTAGTTTTACTTTGTGCCGCCGGTATCATCTTCTTCGCTCTCATTGCCGGCGCCGCCGGGCGGCATCTTCTGGTTTTTCAGGTAACTGATCTGCTTCTGGGTCATCATCCACCTCTCAAGTTGTTGATATCTGCCCCCATGCAATGTGACAAATATCACACGGTTTTTCGGTAAAAGTCAAGCAAACCTTTAGTAGAGAGTTAATTAAGCGGGAATAATTCCTTTTTTGACAACTAAAACGACAGCCGGGAGAATCGCTCTCAAAGAAAATCGAATACCACGTCTCTTAAATTGGGGTTTTGCTTAAAAGCTTCTTCGAAAGAAAGGTTCTCCTGCTTTTTATGGTTATCCTGTTTCGTGTGCTCCCATAGTGTTCGATAGTATAAACCCTGAAGGAAGTATAACGGAGCATTGTCTTTATCTCGAGTGCGCAACTCTTCCAGAATGGCTTTTGCTTCCTCCAGAAAAGTGTTGTGGGTTTCACTGGAGGGATCGGAGGCGCGTGCGCACATGATGAGACTTTTGGCCAGAAGTTGATAGCCAATGAGCAGAGATTTTTCTTTTTCAATGGCTTCACGAGCGGCTTGAGTTGCCTTTGCATACCATTCACCGGCTTGTTTACCCACGGCTTTAGAGCCGGCGAATAATGAGATCCTTGCCGTGGTGATATGGATCGGACTGGTAATATCGTTAATCGATAAAGCTTCTTCCAAACATTTCTCTGCTTGCCTCAATGAGGGTCGATAATCCCTGTTTAAACTATGGAGCCGTTGGGCCGAGGCGAGGAACAATTCGGCGCGATAGGCCAGGGCTTCCAGATAGACACCGCGGTTGTTGGCGGTGACTTTGGTAAAGGCAAAGTTGGCCTCTTGAAAGTCCTGATCAGAGGGGTTTTGCCCCGTTAAACATTGAAACCTGTACCGGGTCATCAGAGCGCGACCCTTGTACAGGAGCACGTCGGAACGGTCCGGGTTGATCGACTCAGCCAATTTCGAATTGGCCAGAGCCTTGTCCAAGGAGGGAAAAGGGTCCCGGCCGATGTCCCAAAGGTATTCGCTTTTTTCGATCAAAGCCCAGGCCGATGCTCTCAGGGGGCTGATGTAACGCGGATCGATTTGGGTCGCCTGCTTGAAGGATTCCTCGGCCGCGGCGTAACTGGGAAGCGGATCACGTCCGTTTTCCTGTAGCATGAGGGCCCGGCGCACGTGGAACAGGCCCAGGTTGTAGTGGGGCGTCCTGGCGTCTTTCTTGATAGAGAGCGCCTTCTTGACGACATCGATGGCCTGATCGAGATACTCGGTAGCGTCTTCTCCCTGCTCTTCGAGAAGAGACGCCTTGTTGGAGTAGGCCGAGGCCTTGTTGTTATAGGCATCGTAGCGGGGTTCCTGCTCCAGCGCCTTGTCGTATGCCTGAAGGGCCTGATCCAGCAGTTTTTCGGCCTCGCCTCCCTTGCTGCGCAGGTAGCGGCTCCAATCCAGGAACACATTGCCCAACCGGTTGTAACGGCTATAGGTCGGTTCGATACCGATACCGCGTTTCAAAGAGGAGTGCGCCTTGTTGTGATAGAACTCGGGATTTCTTCCCTGTCTGCGTTCGTAGCGGCCCTTACTGTAATAAACGGCGCCCAGCTGCTCCATAACCTCGGGGTTCTCGGCGTCCAGCGCCAGGGCTTTTTGGGCGTATTCAATGGCCTTTTCCTGCAAGCTTTCCGGGTTTCTACCGCGCCGGTCGAGCACATCCGCCATCAAACGGTTGAGATCCGAGAGGTAAACATGGGCCATGACATTGTTGGGATCGATACTCAGGGCATCCCTGCCGGACCTGATGCCCATGTCGAAATACTCGGAAATGGAATCGGAACCGGAACCGATGAACTCCAGCAGCATCAGGTTCTTGCCCGTGCGGCAAAGGCCCAGGTAGGCATCGATATAACTGCGCCCGATATTTATGGCGCGCTCATAGGATTCCTTCGCCAGCAGGTAATCGGCGCGGGCGCTGTCGTCCTCTTTGTTCCAACGTTCCTGGCCTCGGGCCCTGTAGATATCGCCTTCAAGGGTGTAGGCTTCGTATAGCCAACCCTTTTGATGATATGCCGCGCGCGCTTTTTCCAGCGCGGTTTCGTAGTCCTTGTCGTAATAGGCCAGCAGGGCTTCCAGGTACTCCGGGGACGAGGTGACGTCGTCGGGCGTCATTTTCAGGAAGCGGGCCGCGGGCTCGCGGTATTTGCGATCCAGCTCCTCCATGGTTTTTTCCAGGTCCCGGTCCATGCTCAACAGGTTGGCGTATTCCAATTCGCGCTGGTACAGAATCCCCAGGACCCGGCCCAGTTCATAGGCCACTCCCGGATCTTTGAACCCGGAATCCCATGCCTCCTGTAACAGGGCCTGTGCGCGGTCGTAGTCCTTCAGGGCCAGATAGGCGCGTCCCAACGCGTACTTGCCGGGCCCTTCACCGAATCGGCCGGCGCTTTCAACGCGTTTGGCGATGACCTCGGTGCGGCGTCCCACCTCGTCCAGATAGCGGCTCATATCGTGAATGGGAATCAGGCTTTCGCTGCGAATACTCTCTTCAATGGCCTGGGCTTCGCGGGTGAATTCCCGGGTGAGCCGCGCCTTCTGATCGGCGGCCCACTTGCTGTATACGCCCCAACTCAGGCTGACGGAAACGGCCAGGAAGGCAACCAGGCCGATACCCACCGCCAATTTGTTCTTTGCGGCTTTTTTGCGCAGGCGGTACCACATACCGGCCGGGCGCGCCCGGATGGGTTCGCCGTCAAGGAAATGACCCAAATCCTCGGCCATAGCGCGGGCCGAATCGTAACGCTTGCTCTGGTCCTTCTCCATGCACTTGAAGACAATGGTCTCCAAATCGGAGGGTACCGAGGGATTGATCTGCCGAATGGGCTTGGGATCGTCGTTGATGACCTTGAACAGGACGTTGACGGAGGAAATGCCGGTGAACGGAGGTTTGCCGGCAAGCATTTCGTAAAGCGTGGCGCCCAGGGAATAGACATCCGTGCGTCGATCCAGTCTGTGGACTTCGCCCCGGGCCTGTTCCGGGGGCATGTAGTGGGGCGTACCCACCACCGAGCCGGTTTCGGTCATGCCGGGCGCCGATTGCAGGCGCGCCAGGCCGAAGTCCATGACCACCGGTTTGTAACCGCCGATTTCATTGCGTTGAACCATGATATTGCTTGGTTTCAGGTCCCGGTGAATCAAGCCGCTACGGTGCGCCTCGTGAACGCCCTCGGCGACCTCCTTCATGGCCTTGACCTTCTGTTCCAGCAACATGTTGCGGCAGGCTTCGTTCAGGCTGCCGCCGTCCACGTAGGCCATGACGATATAGGCGCGCCCGTCCACCTCGCCGACCTCGAAGATTTCGCAAAGGTTGTCATGGGAAACCTGGGCCTGCGCCCGCGCCTCGTTGATAAAGCGTTGCTCCGATTCCGAGTCTATGCCGCGAACGAATTTAATGGCCACCTGGCGCTTCAGGCGCGGGTCCTCGGCCAGGAAGACCCGACCCATGCCGCCTTCACCCAGGAACTTGACGAAGGTATAGCGCTCCCAGCCCTTGGGAAAGCCGTGATCCGCCGGTAACTCCCGGATGCGGCCCAGTTGATCGTCGCTCAGATCGAATTCACCCGAGTGATCCCTGGCGATGAAGCGTTCGCGCGACTCCTTGGAGATCACCCTGGTGGCTTTTTCGCTTTCCGGTTCCGCGTCGAGACAGGTTTCGAGCTCGGCAATGACGTCATCGGTCAGCAAGCCGTCTTCACGAACCAGGTCGAGGATGTCCCGTTTCTCTTTCACGGAGCGAGAAATAATCCCGGCCCATTGCTGATCGGTCACATGACCCAGATCAACCGCCAGGCGGAGAATACCTTTTTGTCTGCTTTCGTCCATTCGCCCCGTCACTTGCGGCATCGTTCACGATTCCTGTTTAACTCAGCCCCGGCTGTTTGACAATCGGTCGGGGGACCTTTAACGTGAAGATAGCACCTTTACCCTGTTTACCGGTCACTTGAATGTCACCGCCCATATCTTTCATGACCTGGCAGCAGTAGGGCAGACCGAAGCCATGACCGCTGCTCTTGGTGGTGAACCCTTTTTCGAAGATGGACTCCAGGTGTTCCGGGGCAATGCCGGGACCCGTGTCCTTGATGGATAGCTCCAGGAACTTCTCGTCTTTTTCCCGGCAATTGATTTCCAGCCGGCGCAGGCTGCTTTCTTCCATGGCCTCGACCGCATTTTTGATGAGATTGATGAGGATGTGGATGAATTCCACCTCGGGAACGCGAACCATGGCCTCTTCCGGCATGGTTCGGTCGACCTTCACATCGAAGCGGCGTAAAAGCGACTCATTGACCGCCAATGCATTTTGAACCAGGACCGCGATATCGAAATTCCCGGTCCGGGTTTCCTTCGAGGCCACCTTTTGCTGAGTGTCCACGATATCCTTCATCAGCTTGATCTTTTTGCCCAGTTCGCGAACCTCTTCATACATCTGCTGGTGTTCCGCTTCCAAAAGTCCGCTGACCAACTTGAAGTACTCGGGGAGTTTCTTGCCCTTGACGTCTTGAGAGAAGAACTTGGGCAGGTCATCGGCGTTTTTCTCCAATAGTTTCAATGCCAGTAACAGTTGGGACAAGCGGGATTCGGCAAGGAAGGTGGTTAGCTGGCCGCAGGAAACGGAGACGCTGTTGAGCACGTTGTTGACATTGTGCAGCACCGTATTGGCCAGATCGATTTTACTGGCTTCCTGCATATGGTCGCGAGCCCATTTGCGCGTGTGGGCCAGATCGGCCTGGGCCCTTTTTCGTTCCTTGACCTCTTCGTCAAGGTTCTGGAACATTTCCTGAATAACCTTCAGGCGGGCAATCAATTCCTCCTTGACGAAGGGTTTGACCAGGTAATCGTTGGCGCCGGCTTTAAACAGGCTGATCAGTACGTCCCGGTCAGGCACGGCGGTGAGGAAGATGACCGGCAGGTCTTTCAGGCCCAAATCCATCCTGATCTTGAAGCACAACTCGTCGCCCTTCATGATGGGCATTTCCAAATCGGTGATCACCATGTCGATCTGCTCGAGGTTTTCCAGCAGCAGTTCGTAGCCCTGTTGGCCGTTGGTAGCCTCGATTACCTTGACGCCCTGTTCCCGCAGCATCTCGTTGACCATGTCGCGAACCAGTTTGCTGTCGTCCACCAACAGCGCCGTCATGCTCTCCAGGACGTTTCGCGGGCGCAGGATGCGATTGGCCAGCTTCAAAAGGGTGCCGGGCTTGAAGCTCTTGGTGATGAAATCGGTGGCGCCCGCTCGGAAACCTTTCAGGCGACTTTCCAGCGACTCTGATGAAGTTACGAAGACGATGGGCAGCAGATCCGAGGATTTCTGGCTGAGCCGTTGAGAGAATTGCTCACTACGCAGCCAGGTACAAACCTGGTAACCGTCCATGTCGGGCATTTCGATGTCCAGGATAACCATGTCAACATCTTCGGCATGGATAACGTGGATTGCCTCGAACCCGTCACCGGCTTCCAAGATATCATAGCCGCCCTCGGCAAGTTCTCGCCTGAAGAAGGCCCTGGAGGTACGATCATCATCAACGACAAGAATCTTCATAATCCATCCTAGCGTAAAGTTCGCGGAACGAATTCAATTATACATGATGACGGGCTTTACAGCTGTGGTGATATGCGATGAATGCAACAAAGACGCCGGACGAGTTCAGCCGGCAAACAAGTTGCCCGGCAGAAGAGGAAAAGCCGCGCTGATTTGTCAGCGGCCCATGATGCATGTTTTGACAAATCGGCCGATATGACTACAATTGAGAGGAGGCATGTACCGGTAAGTACTTCAAGTATCACTGGAACCCCAGATTAAATTACATCAGGATGACTCAATGCCCGTAAAAATCCTGGTTGTCGACGATGAAGCCGACCTGGAACTGTTGATCAACCAAAAGTTCCGCCGGGAAATCCGGGCCGGGAAATTCGAGTTCGATTATGCGGCAAACGGCGTTGAGGCGCTGGAGGTTCTGGATAAAAAACCGGAAATAGAATTAGTCTTGACCGACATCAATATGCCGGAAATGGACGGCCTGACTCTGATCGGTCATATCACTAGAAAGGGTTCTCATATTCAGACCATTGTCGTGTCCGCATACGGCGATATGGAAAACATCCGGGCGGCAATGAACCGGGGCGCCTACGACTTTTTAACCAAACCCATCGATTTCGAGGATCTCAAGATCACCGTTGACAAAACGGTGCGCCATATCGAGGAATTGAAGGAGCTGCGCAAAGCCGAGCTGGAAAAGCAGGCAGCGCAAAAGAAGGCGCTGGAAGAAGAGGCCAAGGCCCGCAAGGCCCAGCATAAGTTGATCGAGCATCTTCAGAAGATGGACCGCATGAAGGACGAGTTTCTGGCAAATACCAGTCACGAGTTGCGCACGCCCATCAACGGCATTATCGGTATCGTAGAAACCGTGCTGGACGGCCACCGGGAATACGATGAGGCCACGCGCGCCAACCTGTCCATGGTCATCGAAGCGGGCCGCCGCTTGACCGGCCTGGTGGACGACATCCTGGATTACTCCAAAATGGAATCGGGTAAGCTGCGCCTGAACCTTCAGCCCCTGGACCTGGCCGCGCAACTGGAGGCGGTGCTTACCATCACTAGACCCCTGATCGAGACTCGCCCCATCGAATTGCTGAACAAGGTGCCGGAGGGTTTGCCCGCCGTTTCCGCCGATCCCAATCGGTTACACCAGGTCTTGTTCAATCTGCTGGGCAACGCCGGCAAGTTTACCAACCAGGGTTCCATCACCATTACCGCCGAGGTCGTCGAGGACGCGGTCGCGGTTCACATCGAGGATACCGGGATCGGTATTCCCCGAGAGCATCTGGCCAATATCTTTAAAACCTTCCAACAGATCGGCGATTCCGCCACGCGCAGCCAGGGCGGCGTGGGCCTGGGTCTTGCCATTACCCGGGGCCTGGTGGAACTGGGCGGAGGCCGCATATGGGTCGAGTCCAAGGCGGGCGTGGGCAGCACCTTCAGTTTTACGGTGCCCGTCACTACCGAAGACCCGACCGATACGCGAGAAATACCTACTGCCGGAGGAGCGCACCTGGTCTGGGCGCAAGAGGGTACCGAACTTCCGGTGCCCAGCGCGGAAACCATTCTCACCCGTGATGACCATCTCATTCTGGCCGTGGACGACGAACCGGTCAACCGCCAGGTCCTGCGCAATCAATTGACCCTGGCCGGTTACCGGACGGATGTGGTCGCCAATGGACACGATGCCCTGAAAGCCGTGGAAGAAAAAGAATACGACCTGATCATTCTGGATGTGATGATGCCCGGCATATCCGGCCTGGAAGTCTGTGCGAGCATTCGCAAAACCAAATCCCTGTACGAATTACCCATACTCATGCTGACGGCCCGCAGCCAGCTCAAAGACTTTCTGGCCGGTTTGGAGGCAGGCGCCAACGATTACCTGACCAAACCCTTCGATAAGCGCGAGTTGCTGGCGCGTATGAAAACTCTGCTGACGCTTCGAGATGCGGTCAAGGCGGCGATCCGTCACCAGAACGACCTGCGTGAGGAACAAGTTCGCACGCTCACGCTGGAGAATGAAAAAGCTGTCCTGACTTATCGCGCCGAGGAAAGTGCTCGCGCCGAAGCCCAAGCCAAAGAAGTCTCGCAGCAGAAAACCGATTTCCTGGCTTTGATGAGTCACGAGTTGCGCACCCCGCTCAACGCCATTATCGGATACAGCGAGATCTTGCAGGAGGACATGACTTCCGGCGCCCAGGACCACCTGATTCCCGATATCCTGAAAATCCAGAAGTCGGCCCGGAACCTGCTGTACATGATCAATAACCTGCTGGACTTGACCAAGATCGAGGCGGGTAAGATGGACCTCTACCTGGAAGATTTTCGCCTCAGCCTGCTTTTTGAGGAAGTGACGACCACCATCAAACCCCTGGCCTCCAAAAACAGTAACAAGCTGGAGATCTCCCTGGCTGACGGCCTGGATATGATCCACGCCGACATCACCAAACTGCGGCAGGTGATGTTGAACCTGTTGAGCAACGCCTGCAAGTTCACCGAATCCGGTATCATTTCCATTTCCGCGGACACCATCCAATACCAGGACCTGCCCAAGGTACGGATTACCGTTTCCGACACCGGCATCGGCATGAGCTCCGAACAGTTGAGCCGTTTGTTTCGCCCGTTCACGCAAGCGGATAAGTCGACCATGCGTCACTACGGCGGCACCGGTCTGGGTCTTACCATATGCAAACGCTTCTGTGAAATGATGAACGGCGAGATCACGGTAGAGAGCGAGCAAGGCAAGGGGACAACCTTCCACCTCATCTTTCCGCCGGCCGTGCAAACCTGAAGCCTCAATCGGTATCTGTTGACCTTGTGCATACTTTTCACTTTTGGAGGAGTTGAAAGTAACCGATAGACTTTTGCCAGGGGGGATGTAATGTTTTCACGCGCCGGACGTTTTTTTGCCGAGGAGTTCAAGAAGTGGTTGCCTGATTCCTTTGTTTTTGCGGTGATCCTGACCATCATTACCGCGGTTCTTTCGTTGTTTTGGGTGGATGCCTCGGTGGATGAAATGATCGGGGGTTGGTATCGTGGATTCTGGCTGCTGCTTGAATTCAGCATGCAGATCATCCTGATTCTGGTGACCGGGTTTGCCATTGCGTTGTCACCCCTCGGCATGCGCTATATCGACGGGCTTGCCGATCGCATCCATAAGCCGGTTTATGTTTATGTCACCGTTATTTTGTTAGGCGGTTTGCTTTCACTGGTCAGTTGGAGTTGGGTGGTCATCGTTGCGGTGCTTGGTCGCGAACTGGCCAAACGGGTTGCCGGGGTGGATTATCCCTTCCTGGTGGCCTGCATCTACATGTCCACGGGTCCCTGGGTGGGCGGATTGTCGAGCTCTATTCCCTTGCTTTTGAATACGCCGGACAATTTCCTTATCGAAGCGGGGCTGCTGAACAACACCATTCCCATCAGCGAAACCTTGGGAAGTTCGCTCAATTTCCTCTTCGTGGGTTTCTTCCTGGTCAGCGGCCCGATCATGATGCTGATATTGCGCCCCAAGCCCCATGAGATCACCGAGATGACCGATCTCCAGACCCAGGTAGGTGAAGAAACCGGAACCACGGTTACGGAAGAGGCGGAAAGCCTGGAGCATCAGCCGCCCACTTTCTCCGATCGCCTGAACGGTTCAGTTTTGCTTCAGGGAGTGATCGTGCTGATGGGCGGTTATTACATCCTTCGCCATTTCTACACGCGCGGCGCCGATCTGAACCTGAACATCATGATTTTCACCTTCATCATCCTGGGACTTGCCTTTCACGTCACCCCCATGCGCTACGTGGTGGCCATGAAGCGAGCATGCAGCAATATCTCCGGCATCGTCTTCCAATACCCTTTCTACGCGGGCATTATGGGTATGATGATGTTCACCGGGCTGGGAAAAGCAATTGCCGGCTGGATGGCCTCGGTTGTCACCTTGAAAACCCTACCCCTGGCCGCTTTCGTGTTGGGCGGTGTCGTCAATTTCTCCATTCCCTCGGCGGGTGGAGAGTGGGCGGTTATCGGTCCGTCCCTGGTGGAATCGGCCACGACCCTGGGGGCCGATCTGTCGCCGGGGCAGTTGGATGCCCTCGTCGCCAGAGTCGGCCTGGCCACGGCCTACGGCGAGTCGCTGACCAATCTGTTGCAGCCGTTTTTCCTGTTGGTCATCCTCCCGGTACTGGGCGCGGGTGTCAAAGTTCAGGCCAGGGATATCATGGGCTATGTATTCATCCCATTCTTGTTTTTCTTCACTTGTACCGGCTTGATGATTTTTTTCCACCCCCTATAATTTCTATCGGAATCACACGATCCGTACGCCCGTTGGGTGGAACTGCAAGCGTATGCGCCTTCACCTGAAGACAAAAACCCGCACGGCCAATCTCCTTGCCCGGCATTCCCGGGCGGTCTACAATGGGAGCATGGATCAATGGAGGTTTATGTGAAAAAGTACCCGTTATATCAAGTAGATGCTTTCACCTCCAAGGTTTTCGGCGGTAACCCGGCCGGGGTGATGTTGCTGGAATCCTGGATGACCGATGAACGCATGCAGCGGATTGCAGCTGAAAACAATCTTTCGGAAACCGCCTTTCTGGTGCCGCAAGAGGGTGTCTGGGGCCTGCGCTGGTTCACGCCCGCCGCCGAGGTTGACCTTTGCGGCCATGCCACTTTGGCTGCCGCGCACGTTTTGTACAAACTCAACAAGGCCGAGGGCGAAATCCAGTTTATTACCCAGAGCGGGACCTTGCGTGTTTCCAAGGGCCCGAACGAGCTACTGACCATGAACTTCCCCTCGCGTCCGCCCCACCATGTGGACATGTCCCTGGAAGAAGCCGAGGAAGCCCTGGGCGTCCGTCCCGTGGAAGTGTTGACCTCCCGCGATCTGCTGGTGGTTTTCAAGGATGAAAAGGACGTGCGCCAACTTCACCCCGACTTCGGCCGCATCGCCAAATTGGACAACCTGGGCGTTATCGCCACGGCGCCCGGCGAAAAATGCGATTTCGTGTCGCGCTTCTTCTGCCCCCGCGTGGGCATTCTGGAAGATCCCGTCACCGGTTCGGCTCATTGCACCCTGACGCCCTTCTGGGCCGAGCGTCTTGGCAAGAGCAAGCTGCACGCGATGCAACTGTCCGAACGCGTCGGTGAATTGTTCTGCACCAATCTGGATGACCGGGTCTTGATCTCCGGGAACGCGGTTATATATATGTATGGCGCCGTTTTGCTCGACAGCTGATGTCGTTTGGAGGCTTCCTTGCGCTTCTCCTTGCTCCCGGTTCTGCTAATCACGACCTTCGTCCCGGGGGCAGAGCCGCCCGTGCTGTTTCCCGAACCGCTCAGCCCGCGTATTGCCAACTATCGCATTCAGGTGAAGTTGTTGCCCGCAACCCGACAATTGTTGGGCGAGCAGATGATCCTCTGGCGCAACACCACGCCCGATCCGGTTTACGACCTCCATTTCCACCTGTACCTCAACGGCTTTCGCAACAGCCGAACCACTTTCATGAACGAGGCGGAGGGCGTGTTTCCCGGCGAGAAGTTGGAGGCGCCGGACAGTTGGGGTTACCTGGAAATCGTCTCCCTCCGCCTGAAGCTTCAGGATTCGGAGCCAACGCCCGAGCCGGTTGACGAACTGATCGAAGAACCGGAAACCTCCGGAGTTGACGAGGGTCCCGTTCTGCCGGATGTGCCGCCGTTGCTCGATTTCAGCGACCCCGCCGGCCATCCCGATCCCGCCGACATGGAGGTGCGCACCGCGGCCATACGTTACCTGCGACCGGATGACGGTAACCCCTATGACAAGACCTATATGATGATTCCCCTGGACCGGCCGGTAGAGCCGGGAGGGGCGATCTGGGTACAAATGACTTTCCGCGCCCGCCTGCCGCAACCGCCGCTGTTACGAACCGGCGCCGTGGGTGATTTCTTCTTTGCCGGTCAGTGGTTCCCCAAGATCGCCGTCTGGGAAGACGCATCCTGGACCAATCACCAGTTCCACTACAACACGGAGTTCTACGCTGATTTCGGGGTATACGATGTGGCCGTTACCGTTCCCGAGGATCACATCGTGGGTGCAACCGGAGTTCGTGTCGATGTTGTAGACAACGGCGACGGCACCGGCACCCATACCTGGCACGCGGAAGATGTTCACGATTTCGCCTGGGTCAGCAGCCCGGATTTTGTCGAGGAAACGCGGCAGGTGCAGGATGTCGCGGTGCGCGTCCTGCTCCACCGGGCGCACCGACGGCAGATGAAACGTCACCTGGATGCGGCCGAGGCGGCATTGAGCTGGTTCCAAAACTACTACGGCGATTATCCCTACCCCAATCTCACCCTGGTGGACCCGGCGCCGGGGGCGGGAGCAGTGCACGGCATGGAATACCCGACCCTTGTTACAACGGGAACCCGGTCTCATTTGCCGCGGAATTTCCGTTCCCTGGAGGCGACCATCGTTCACGAGATCGGTCATAATTACTGGTATCACATGGCGGCATCCAATGAATTCGAGGAAGCCTGGCTGGATGAGGGGATCACCTCTTATACCGATGTAGTTTTTACGGAGGATTTCTACGGACCGCGTCGCATGATCGATTTTCCTTTCCTGAGAGCCGGCATCACGGACGTTCGGCGCTACTCGTATTTGAAAAACGCCGGTATGGATTCCACGCAAAGGCCCGGCTGGACCTTTTCCTCCAATCGCGCATACGGCGTCTATTCCTACTCGAAGCCGATGCTGCTGTTGCTGACCCTGCATCATCACCTGGGTCCTGAGACCATGCGCAAGATAATGCAAACCTATCTGGCCAGGTTCCGTTTTAAACATCCCAAAACCGATGATTTCATCGCGGTGGTCAATGAGGTTTCCGGTCGCGACCTGAACGGTTTCTTTCAGCGGGGCTTGTTTACCAACGCCGTTCTGGACTACTCGGTGGAACGGGCCGAGTCGCAAGCGACGGCCAAGGCGCTTGGTTTCGATTTCACCGCCGACGCGGGCAGCGGCACGGAACGTCCGCTTGACCCGGAGGGTTTTGCCAACACGGTCGTTGTGCATCGCTTGGGCGAGTTCCCGTTTCCGGTAGAAGTCGAATTCTCCTTCGAGGACGGCAGTACCCGCGGAGAAACCTGGGACGGCCTCGGTATCCACAAAACCTTTCGCTTCCAATCCAAAAGCCGGATGACTTGGGCCCGTGTCGACCCCGATTGGAAGATTCCCCTGGATATCGACTTCCTCAATAACAGCAAGCGCGTGACGCCTTCCGGCAAACAGGCCTCCCGGGCGGCAATCAACGGGTTGGGCCTGCTTCAATTACTGTTCGATGTGATCTCGTTTTAGGGAGCTGATCCATGTTCGGCGCAATCATCGATGGATTTGGTTTGATCGTCAGGCGGCCCGGCCTGGTATTACTGCTGTACTTTATCAACCTGTTCGCCGCGATTCTGTGCATTGCACCGCTCTGGCTTTTCCTAAGCGAGATTACGGCCGAGAGGGTTGTGGAATTGCTGCCGGGAGGTCCTTTCGGCGCGGCATTTACCGGCGAAATCCTGGCGCGTCACTCCGAGGCCCTGTTTCCCGCGGTCTTGTTGGTTGCAATCGTTGCCTGCCTGTACATGATCATCGGCAGGTTTGTGAGTATGGGGGTCTTCTGTGTCGCCGACCGGCCGGAGGGTTCGCTGATTGCGATTTTCCTGGGTGGTATCGGTGCCTGGTTTTGGCCGATGGTCCGTCTTTTGCTGTTGTGCGTTCCCTTATTCATTTGTATCGGCCTGCTTGCCTACCCGGCCATGAGACTGGTGACCGCCTACATTCCCGATCCGGGGTTTTATCATCTGGTTCCGGCTGCCGTACTGGGTCCCGCGGCGGGTCTTTTTGTGCTGGGCCGGGTGATGGACTATGCTCAATTACACGCCCTCAGCCGAAATCAACCAAATATGAGCCGGGCTTTGTCACGCGGCATTCTGTTTATTTTTCGGTATGCTTACGCGGTTTGGCCCATGGCCTTGTTCTTCGCCGGATTTACCGCCGCGGTAAGCCTTGGATTCACTTTCCTGATTCAACGCCCCGAATTGGCCGGCTTCTCCCTCATATTGGTTCAGGTGCACATGCTGACGCGCCTGGCGGGACGGGTTGCATTCTTCGGTGGGGAATGGTCCCTCTATGACCGCTATCTACCGGCCGCTCCCCGTTTGATGAGAGATGGGGACGAACCGCCTGTCAGGCGCGGATCCGGTTTCTGGGAAAGAAACGAGGACATGGAGAAAAACCTGGTGCGAAGCGCGCCGGAACAAAAGCCCGATGCGCCGAAAACATACACCTTGTAATTGGGTTAATCGTTGACCGGTAACTTGTTCAGCCACTTCAGATAGTGGTTCTGACCCGGTTTCACTTGGACGCCGGCCCTGTCAAACGATTTTCCGTGACTGACCCACATGACCTTCCCGGAAACAGTCACCATCTGACCGTCCAGGTTCAGGGTAATGGTCAGATCATCGCCCCTGTCCACGGTCTTGGGCAGTTCCAGGTGCAAGCCTCGCGGGCTCATGTCCAGCGTTTTGGCCATACCGTCGTCAAAGATCTCCCGGCCGTCTCTCATTACGTCGTAGGAAAGCAGCGTTTGTTTCATCAGCCGCGGCGTACTGCGTTTCTCAATCATGGTTCGGCCCACCCTTTATTCAACTTCTTTCTGACTGGTTGCAAGGTAATTTGGGTTGGGACTCATATCGATAGATTCAGTCATACATAAAAGGTCCTTACTAACAATATGGCCGAATTGTTAGGGAAATGCAAGGGGTGAACCCGGGACGTCGGTATGATCCGCTGAAACCGTCTGGGAATGGAACCCAATTAGAACCGTATGCATCAGACACCTGAATAACGGGGCGGCAGATTGCAGATTTGGAAACCGGTTGATTTGCGGGTGAACCCGGCTTTGTTTTCCGGGCCCACATTGGTTTTGCATTGGGTTCAGGTGCATTTATGAGTGCCAACTGGTGCTGAATAGTGGTTAAATGATCTTGTTTTTAGGAGGCGGCATGGCTTCCAATACCCATGTTGAGAACAAGCAACGGCGACAGTTTCGTTTGCGGCTGGCCGCATTTCTTGTGCTTCATGCGTTAATCGGTTTGCATCTCCTGGCCTGGTATGTCTGGGACTGGCGGGTGATCGGCGCGATCGACATGCAGGAGCTTTTTCGGAACTGGATCGAGAAGAATATTCTCACCGCCGGCGCTGTTTTCTTCCTGTTTTTTCTGGGCACGACCATGCTGTGGGGTCGTTTTTTTTGCGGGTGGCTCTGTCATATCGGCCAGGTCTATGATTTGTCGGCTGTCGGTTTTCGGAAACTCGGTATCAAGTTGCGGCCGTTTCCGTTACGGTTCGGTCCGGTGGTTGCCGGCGGCATTTTGATCTACTACTTCGTTTTGGAGGCGGTGCAAAACCGCGGGCAGGCGGGCGAAACGCCCCTGGTGGTGGACATGGGCCTCACCGAACCCTGGGAATTATTGCCGGGGTGGGTGAACGGAACGATTACCCTGTTGGTGGTGCTGGTGGCGCTGCCGCTTTTCCTGGGGCCGCGCGCCTTTTGCCGGAATCTGTGTCCCTGGGGCGTGATGCTGGGCGCGGTCAATCGCTGGAGCGCCTTCAAGGTGAGACGAACCGGTGACTGCACCATGTGCGGGGCCTGCTCAACCGCCTGCCCGATGGATATCGACGTCTCACGCGACATCAACACCACCCTGTCCGTCGATCGACTTGACTGCACCAACTGCCTGCAATGCGTGGCCGCTTGTCCCAAGGATGCATTGTCGTTCAGCCCGCCCGGGAAGACGGCTCGCTATAAACAGACGGAACCCTTCCTGCCCGCACTCCAACTGCCGCCGCTGCACCATGAACTATTCTTCTGGTTGATGACGTGCACGGTGGGTTTTATCTATGCGGAACTTTATGGGATGGGTATTTTCCTCGCTTTCTGTATGGGCCTGTTGTTGGCGCGGCTTAGTTGGGCGCTGGGGCCTCGGCTACGGGGTAGGGGAGTGGTTCGGGCAACGGCGACCGGGCTTCTCTTGTTGTTTTTATGGGGCGTGGTGGCCAAGGACGGCGTGGCCGGACATCAGTATAATGCGGGCCTGACCGCGATGGCGGACGGCCGCTTTGATCATGCCGCGGCCCATTTCGAACGAAGCGATCGCCTGTTTTGGGTATCGCCGGACTTTTTGCTGTTGAACCTGAACCAGGTTTACCTGAGAACCGGTCAGGAAGAAAAGCGCAAGGAAAATGCGGCGCGATTCAACGAACGGCAGCGTCAACGCGGCCGCTTGTAACCAACGACTGCCTATATTTCTTGAGCGGCCGCATTAACTGAAAATTGACTTTAGTTCTGCAGGATAAGTCGTCAGCTCACCGAGGAAACCGGTTCAACGCCGAAACACTCACGGTAGATCTCAGCCAGGTCGAAGTTTGTCGATTTGGACTGGATCAACTTGGAAATACGCTGACGCCACCGGCGCGAACCCGGCTGGTTCTTGAACAGGCCGACCAGGTGTTTGGTGACGAAGGAAACCTTGTCGCCCAGTGCCATGCGTCGGTGGGTGTAGGCGTTGACCGCTTCCAAAACCTCGTGGGCGCTGAGCGGTCGGGATTCCGGTTCGCCGAAGACCTCGCTGTCAGCGCGTTCGAATAATTGCGGTTGGTGATAGGCCGCGCGACCTACCATGGCGCCGTCCACGTACTTCAGGTGGTGCAGGACCTGCGGCACATCCATAATCCCGCCGTTGATTTGGATGTTCAAGTGCGGGTAGTCCTGTTTCAGGCGATAGATGAAGTCGTATTTCAGCGGTGGTATCGACCTGTTTTGGGCCGGGCTGAGACCCTTCAACCATGCCTTACGAGCGTGGGCGATGAAAACATCACAGCCGGCCTTGGAGACAATGTCTACAAAGCGGTGCAAATGCTCGTAGTCGTCCTGGTCGTCCACGCCGATGCGGTGCTTGACCGTGACCGGGATCGATACGCTGTTGCGCATGGCGGCCACTACATCGGCCACGCGTTCCGGTTCTTTCATCAGGCAGGCGCCGAAACGACCCTTCTGCACCCGGTCAGAGGGACAGCCCACATTCAGGTTGATTTCGTCATAACCGAAATCTTCACAGACGCGGGCGGCGACGGCGAGCGTTTCCGGCTCGTCGCCGCCCAACTGGACCGCGATCGGATGTTCCACCGGATCGAATTCCAGGATGCGGTTCAGGTAATCGCCCTTCAGGTTGTGGGTAATCGTGCTGCCTACTACCATCTCGGTATACAACAAACTGCGCTTGGTAAACAGACGCATGATGTAACGGAAGTGCCGGTCCGTATACGCCATCATGGGCGCGATACTCAGACGGTAGTAGTTGCGCAATTTACTTCAAACCCGCCGGAAGATCGAACTTTGAGTCGGGGATGGGGACGTTGATTTCAAACGATTCCACTACCGTTTCGATCTGCATGTTCATCATGGAGGCCGTCATGGTTTTGGGGTATTTGAAACCTTCCGTTTCCCCGAATTCCTTGTAGGTGATCTCCATGGGAACCGTGCCCATCGGGGTTTCGGCAACAATTCTTTGCTTCACCATCAGGAAGGTTTGGGCGTCGATATAGCTGTCGGTGATCATACCGGCCTCGGTTTCCATGTAGACATGGTGCACCTTGCGGCCGTCCAGGTTCACTTCGCCCTTGTATTCCACCTTGGAATACATTTTGCGCCAATCCAATTGCGAGGAAGGATCGTTTTGCATCAGCAGGCTTTCCTTCTCCTGGCCGCCCAACAAGCGGACCCCCATGGGATCATTGGAGTAACAGTCCGTGCCGTCACAACCCATGGTCTGTTCCATCATGTTGGCAATCTTGTTGTGGACCAACACCTTGCCGCCTTCCTTGATAAAGGTTTCGTTGGTGGCGGCGCCCATGGGCATGGTCATGCTGCCTTTCATATAAATGGTCTTCACCTTGGCGGCCGCGTCCACACCCATGGCCTTTGACCATTTGTCCATGATTTCATCGGCGTTTTGAGCCGAGGCAAACGTGCAAGCCAATAACAGCCAGAGTAATTTACATACTTTCACTTTTCGCTCCTGCTTTCTTTTTGATCCAGGCTTTTGCGGCTTCCAGGGCCGCATCTTCGCCGCGCGCCATGGACTCCAGGGTATGTGGGGTTTTCTCATCGGGCGCTACGCCGATACCTTCCAGGTGGTGACCGTTGGTACTGACATAATCGGCGACAGCGTATTGGAATTGGTCGCCGTTGGGCAGGTCCACCACAACGGAGGGCAAGGCAGCCCCGGCGCTGTTGGTGCCGAACAAGCGGACGCGACCCAGGTCTTGCAGACCCTGGGCCAAAATTTCACTGGTGCTGGCGGACCCGCCGTCAATCAACAGGGCTACGGGTTTTTTATAATTACCGGGTTGGGGAAAGACGGGAAACTTCATGGTGCCGCCCTGGTTGGTCATACTGCCCAAAGATTTACCGGTTTCGCTGACCAGGCGCCCGGCGACATTATTGGCCATGATTGCCAGTCCGCCCGGGTTTCCGCGTAAATCGATAATCAAACCTTCCGTTTCCTTGAGGTGGGTGCTCAGATCCTTTTGGAAATCGCGACCCACATCGGCCAGGAATACATTAAAGGATATATAGCCCAGGTTTCCGTCCAGGACTCGAGATTTGTACTCGTAATTCATGCTTAGGCCGAACACCTGCTTGGGAACGGCGCGGGGCTCTCCCAGCTTGATATCCAGGTCGCGTTCTTTGTCGTCCGTGCGTACCTTCAACGACAGTTTGGAACCGACGCTGCCGCCGAATAACTCGTTGAGCGTTTGCTTTTGGTACATTTCACGGTTTTTATTGTCTTTATAGGCTTCTTTGATCCGAGTGACCATCCATTCGGCATCCTTGTCTTCCGCCTCCAAGATTTCGGTGCCGATGCCCAGTCCTTTTCGGCCGGCATCCGATTCCAGGTCGATTTTGACAATGAACACACGGTCTTCCACAAGCGCCAACTCAAATCCAGGGACACCGCGGCCGCCGGGAAAAACGGTAGATAATTCGCTCAACGCCTTTGAACTTTCCGAACCGATAATACCGAAATGACTTTGCCCCAACTCACCCAGCATTTCTTTAAGCAGTTTGCGGAGTTCGGTATTGGAATCGGCCGCCGCCACTTTCGGTTTGTACGTCTGGTAGACCTTGTCCCAATCAACCCCGGTTCCGGTCAGGTCCCAGTGTTTATCACGAATGGTTTCCCAAACCTGTTGGAAGGTGGCCATGCGTTCGTTTTCACCGCCGAATGCGGTAAAACAAACGAGTCCTACAATGATTGCCAGTTGTTTCATACTATCTCCATACGTCCCGTCAAAACCCAAACGCGCAATTCTAGCACGTTCCCCCTAACAGTAAAAGGTACGGGAGAATCGGTGGTGGGGTTGCCGTTGGTGATGGGGCTTAAGTGGTCTTCACACAAGATTTACCGGCAGGGTAGGGGAGAGGCTGCTTCTTGCGACTCTCAACGACAAACAAAGATTTTAAGGTTCCCGGTTCGGTTTCCCTGCTGCCGGCCGGTAATTCGGTGCTAGGCTTAATGTATTGTACCAATCCATCCTGCCGTTGCCGCCTGCCGGGATGGAGATCGATTTTATGGAG
>JAAUYB010013391.1_pt1 | contig 21486 bp, 19 predicted proteins | sample 7278071 | NCBI WGS metagenome assembly JAAUYB01 (sample SAMN14350121, study PRJNA611818) | marine sediment metagenome | isolation source: surface marine sediment (1.8m) | place: French Polynesia: Moorea | collected 2018-08 | reverse complement strand
TGAAGCCAGCCACCTTAAGGTAGTGAGTACCTATAAGTCCGTTGGGGCCGCTCGTCCTGTGGTTGCTAGTGGCATGGAAGTTTCCAGCACTTTAACGATATCAGGACAACGACCGATTATGGTTAGCCACTTACAAGTTAGTGAAACTTATACCGTCATGGGTAACCGTCCAGTTGCTCCTAATGACATCGATGATCCCGCTTTATTGATGGGATATCTTGACTAAGGTTATCATGCAATACTACTTACAAATATAACCGAAATCCCCAGGTATGACTAGAATACTTGGGGTTTATTTCTGTCTTTTTTCGCAGTTTCGCCAAATGGTATAATCGCAATAAGTCGCTTGACATTCAAATTCACAAACTGATAAACCTGTCGGAACTTCTTGCACAATGTGACGTTGAAACCATTGTTTGATGGCTGTTAGTGACCTTTGCATGATTCCTTTGATGTCTGTGTTAATTTCTTCATTAGTTTGACCATAAAACAGAACTTAAACATAATGCTTCCTTCTTCTGGGTGATTTTTTCACTGATCACCATAAATATCTAATTGGGAAAAACTTCTGAGGGGTTGCAGTTGTAATATTTTTTGGCGACTGGTAACATATTCGGTCAAATAATATTGATGATTAACGGGATCTTTTTGAGCATTAATGGTTTTATATTTTTGTTCACAATAATGGCAATATTTTTCTAAGTTTACTTTTTCCAGGGAAATTAAAGCAGCATCAATGATCAAATTTAAGCGATTATTATCTTCATATTGTTCAATTTCTCTAAAATTCAAAAGTTGATTGATCGTTTTAACTGCTTCGGATGACTGATCCATATTTGCTTCTAGTTGAGAAATCAATTGATTATTATCTTCATCATCTAGAGTTACTTCTATGTCTAATACATAACTCCAGATAATTCGATGTTCTGGCAAACTAAAATAAAGGCTTTTTTCTTCCAATCTTTCAGTAATCTCCTGACGATATTCTGGATAATGTATATAAACTTTCAAAAGAATAGTTTCTGCTTCTTTTAATAAGTTATTTTCTGCAATTTGTTCTGGCTTAATAAAAGTTTTTTTTGTTTGATTACGAGCAGATTTTGTCAGGGGTTTATTTAACTGAGCTTGTAAATTTTTGAGATAAAGCGGTAAGATTCTAGCATCACCTTGGGCAAGAATTTCCGCACAGTAGCTAATATAATAACTGCGTTGATTACTATCTGCTAGTTTATTGAGAAACTTTACCATTTTTTGGGCAACTTGTTCAAAATCATCGGCTTGTTTTAAGTTTTTATTGATTAATAATTGTTGAATTTGCCAGTTTAACCACAGGGGTGCTTTTTCAATGAGTTGTTGATACCTTTCAAATCCATCTACATGAGACTTAATAAACTCGTCAGCGTCTTTTCCATCAGGAATATTGAGAATTTTTAGGTTAACTTGTCCAGAATAAATAAGATTTTCTATTTCAGTAATTGCTCTCTCTGTTGCTTTGATTCCCGCTTTGTCTGCATCAAAATTGAAGATAACTTGTTTTGAATCTGTATATCTTAATAACTGTTTTAATTGACTTTCACTGAATGCTGTTCCTAGAGAAGCAACCGTATTTGTAATTCCTGCTTCATGAAGGGCGATCGCATCGAAATAACCTTCTACTACAATCACTTTATCTAAGGAACGAATACTATTTTTAGCTTGATTCAACGCAAATAAAGTCTTACCTTTATTAAATAATGGAGTCTCAGGAGAATTGAGATATTTGGGTTCTTCATCCGTTAAACTTCTTCCCCCAAACGCAATAATACGGCCTTGAATATCTTTAATGGGAATCATCAGGCGATCGCGAAAAGTATCATAATAACCATTGCCTTTTTTTCTCGGTTTAATAAGTCCAGCTTGTTCCACTAACGCAATAGGATAGCGTTTTTGTTCTACTAAATAACGATGTAAGGTTTCCCATCCACCCGGCGCATAACCTAAGTTGAATTGTTGGATAGTTTCTGGTTTTAACTGTCTTTTTTCACTTAAATAATTAAGTGCATTTTCTCCTAAATATTCCTGTAGTGCGTGTTCATAAAAATTGCTAGTTAAAGCAACAATTTCATAAAGTTGTTCTTTTATAGAAAGTTCTTTTTGGATTTCTTGTCGTTTTTCGGGTTCTAAGGTTTTGAGGGGAACTTGATAGCGTTTGGCTAATTCTAGAATCACCTCACTAAAAGATTGTTGCCCAACTTCCATTAAAAAATTAATACCATTTCCCCCTTCACCACAACCAAAACAGTAATAAAGTTGTTGACTTGGATTAACTGTAAAACTAGGGGTTTTTTCCTGATGAAATGGACATAATCCTACATAGTTTTGTCCTCTTTTTTTCAGTACAACATAGTCAGAAATAACGTCATAAATGTCAATTTTTTCTTTAACTTCTTCAATGGTATCTGGATGTAAACGAGGAAAATTCATAATCAATATTAATTACAGATAGTAGGGTGGGCAAATAATAGACTTATCTAGACTAATTATAATGTAGAAAAGTTTGCTTACCTGACAACCGTTTGACATTATATCTACATTAGTTGGTTATATTCGTGGTCTTGTTAATGCAATTTGGGTTATTGTTAAGAAATAGTCGATCATAGTATCATAAAATAGATACAACCAACTGCCATAACTGTTTATATTACTACAAACAATATCTTAATCCAAGAAAATATTTATCGATTTTCTAAACATAAAAATAATTTACTTCAACAAATTAGAGGAGTTCTAAAATATGAATTAGAACGAATTATTGTAACTTTAAACTTTAGGTTATTATCTACAAACGGTCAACAAAAAGTATTTGAACATTCATCAGGTGCTTTAATAATTTTACCTCATTATTTAGACAATCAGATAGTAAGTAAAACTCACTTAGTTATCATATCTCGTATTCTTGATGAATTTGATATTGTCAATAAATTAGATTTCAAAATTTATTTAGAAGAAGTTTTGAGTTCTCATCTAATATAATCATATTTAATACTACGTAACTAGATTATTTTATGAAACATGAACCTTTAATCTGTGAAGAAAAAGCCTATTTTACTGTTGGTAATACTTTCTATCGTCCCCAAAGTAAAATCACTAGAGATTTAGGGGTATTAGCTGCAAAAGTTTATAAACAAAGTCAAGGAAACTTACGGGTTTTAGATGTTATGACGGGGTGTGGTGTTCGTTCCATACGCTATTATTTAGAAAGCGATGCAAACTTTATTTGGGCAAATGATAGTAACCCCGAAAATCAATCGATTATTGAGTATAACTTGGGCTTTATGTTAGATAAAAATAAAGCTAAAATAAGCTATAAAAATGCTAATAACATCTTTTTTGAATGTTATAATAATAAGGATTACTATGACTTAGTAGATGTAGATGTTTTTGGTTCACCTAATCCTTATTTAAGTACCGTATTATGGGGGACTAAAATAGGCGGTTTAATCTATTTAACCTGTACCGATGGACGCACAGGAACCGGTCATTTACCCGAAAACTGTTTACAGGTTTATGGTTCTTATGGTCGATCTCATCCCGCAGCACAAGAACAAGTATTACGATTAATGATAGGAAGTACCTTACAACAAGCAGCAACTATCGGTTTAGGAATTGAACCAATTTTTTCTTATTTTACTGGTCAAACGTATCGAGTGATGCTGCGTTTATTGCCTAAAATCAATCTAAATTTAGATAACTATGGTTTTCTAGGATATTGTCATCAATGTGGAGAATATCAAACTATATCTTATCAAAAATTAGGTAAAATTAGATGTTTTAATCAAGAAGATAATAAGCATTATAATTATACAATTTCTGGAGCGATGTGGTTAGGAAACTTACATAATAAAGCCTATTTAGAAACTATGAAAAACTTAGCAAATAATTTAAAATGGACAAACGTAACTGATTTATTATCAACCATGATTAATGAGTCAAACTTTCCTCCTTATTTTTATACATTAGGAGAAATAGGAAAACGAGGAAAATTAGATATTCCCAAGCGATCACAATTAATTCAAGCTTTAGAAAATTCAGGTTTCCCAGCAACAAATACCCATATTAATCCCCAAGCAATTAAAACCAATGCTACGTTAAAACAATGTATTGATATAGCTAAAGGTTTATCTTTGTAGGGATCAACCGTGGCTAACCCCTACGAAAATATGTAGCTTTTTAGACTATTTAATTCCCAATAAAAATAGGACGTATGGAATCAACCCATTGACTAATACGTTCTTCAGTTTTCTCGCTTTGATTAACTTCATCGATGGGTAAACCCACAAATTTATCATTCAATAAAGCTGAAGAATACTGAAAATCATACCCTTCATTGGGAAATTCGCCTACAAGGGTCGCCCCCAATTTGTTAAAATGTTCGTACATTTTTCCTAGCGCACTGACAAATTCTGTGCCATGATCAACTTGATCCCCTGCACCAAATAAGGCAATGGTTTTCCCTGTAAAATCAGGTTTATCTAGTTCCATTTCAAAGAGAGGTTCGCGCCAATCATTTTGAACTTCTCCGGCCCCCCAAGTAGAACATCCTAACAAAAGATAATCATAGTCAAGAAGTTGATCGTATTCGTCAAAATCTTCTTCCATACTATAAATATCGCAGATGTCCTCACCTAACTTTTCTCGTAGTTTTAGGGCGATTTCTTCAGTTATTCCTGATGTACTGCCGTAAAAAATGCCAACTTTTGCCATAATTAAGGCTCCTAATTCATATTACACCGTCAAGAAACTGATGGGTTTGAAATTCAAGTTGTTACAACTAGAAAGTTTAATAAGTGCCGAAAGTATATCCTCTCTATTAAAAAGTATAGTTAGGGAATTGTAGAAAATCTGTATCCGTTGTACTTGAGAATAATTTTCTTTTGAGCGATAATTAATTGACCCTGATTTCCACAAAACTTAAAAGAATATATTGAAATAGCCAAAAAATTGATAACTTATGGTAAACAGGCAAAATTAATGATAATTCGTAAAATGGTGGGTTACCGCGCCCTTTTGGGCAAAGTAAAAAGGCAAAAGGCAAAAGGCAAAAATTTAGCCCAAAAGTTAGGTCTAAAGCTTCTTCATTTATGAAGAAGAAAAACAGAAAACTATCATTTATTGAATCCTCTTACTTCAGGAAGAGGTAAAAATGATTGACTTTTGACTTCTAACTTTTGACTTGTGAAGACGGATTATTATATTCTTGTAATAACCTAGATTATTACCGTCTAACCCACCCTACAGAGAATAATTATTATGGCTTATTTATTTTATACTGTTGATGTTTTTACTAATACGATGTTTGGGGGAAATCAATTAGCTGTCTTTCCTGATGCAGATGGATTAGCTTCTGAAACAATGCAAAAAATAGCAGCAGAATTTAATTTTTCAGAAACGGTTTTTATCTTACCTCCTACTGATAGCAATAATACTAAAAAGTTGCGTATTTTTACGCCAACTCAAGAACTACCTTTTGCGGGACACCCCACTTTAGGTGCAGCTTATATTTTAGGAATTACTGATGAATGGTTACAAAATAATAATGATTGTAATATTATTTTTGAGGAAGGGGTGGGTTTAGTTTCAGTTAACATTGAATTTAAAAATAAGCAACCTATTTATACAGAATTGACTTCACCTCAATTACCAGAATTTTCTGATGAAATTCCATCTATAGAAGAATTAGCATCAATTTTAAGCTTACAAGTAGAAGATTTCAGACAAGATAATTATACCCCTCAAGCTGTTTCTTGTGGACTGCCTTTTTTATTTGTTCCCCTACATAATAGAGAGGCATTAAAACGGATAAAATTAAATAGCGATCGCTGGCAAAAAATACTAGGAAATGCTTGGGCTTCTTCTCTCTATGTCTTCTGTTTCGATCCCGAAAATAAGGGATCACATATTCGGGCAAGAATGTTCGCGCCGGGGTTAGGAGTTACAGAAGACCCCGCCACAGGGTCTGCTGCCACTGCCTTTGGCGGATATTTAGGCATTCGTGAAATTGAAAAAAAGGGGCAATTTCACTGGCGAATAGAACAGGGGTTTGAGATGGGAAGACCCAGTTTTCTAGAAGTAAAAACCGAAAAAATTGAGGGAAAAATAAACAAAATTAGTGTGGGAGGATCTTCTGTTTTAGTAAGTCAAGGAACCATGAACATTGCTTAATCTAACGGGGTTCCTTCAATACAGGTTCCAGTTAATAATGTGCCTTCCATAATAGCTTGTTCAACTTGGGCGCATAAGAGGTTAGCATTGGTTAAATTAGTCCCTCTTAAAACTGCCCCATTTAACATAGCTTCTTCGAGATCAGCTTGGGATAAATCCGCCCCCGATAAATTGGTACTGCTTAAATCTGCTTGTTGTAAAATGCTTCCTGTTAGGGTTGCCCCACGCAGATCACAACCGCGCAGATCAACCCCGGTTAAATCTAAATGACTCAACACTGAACCGGCCAAAAATGCCCCGGCTAAACTAATATTTTTAGCTTGGATATCCGCTAAAATAGCCCCTCTTAAATCAGCATTACGGCAGTCTGCATCGGTTAAATTAGCCCCCGTTAAATCAGCCCCTCGCAGATTCGTTCTTAGGGTTGCCCCCGATAAATTAGCCCCGGTTAAATCAGCCCCAGATAAGTCCATTCTCGATAAATCTTGTCCGGCTAAATCCTTAATTTTTCCGTTACGAATATCTGATAAATTAATAGTTACACTCATGATAATTTCTTGTAAATTGGCATTGTTTGCTTAAAAAACTTCAGACTTCAGACTTCAAACTTCTGACTTCATTTTGTGGCTTCTTCTAGCCAAATAGCCGGGAGTTGACTGGGGCGATCGGGTAATACCATTAACCCCATTTCCACTAATCTAATAATGTTAGCTAAAGTATCAACTAACGTGGGATCGAACCAAGTGTCTCGGTAAGACTGGCATTTTTCTAAGGCTTCCCCTAAACTGAGGGCAGGGCGATCGCCTCTCGGTTGGATTAACTCTTGGAAGTAGGAAACTAACCCCAAAATTCTCGCTTCAATGCTGTTTTCTTCCCCTTTTAACCCCTGGGGTTTACCACTTCCGTCCCAATGTTCCAATTGATGGCCGACGATGTCCTTAATGGCTTTTAATTCGGGCATAGTGGATAATAATTGTGCGCCCAAGGTTGCGCGATCGCGCCAAAACCCATAACTCGAATCATTAAGCTGATCGGGAGTCTGCTTAAACACCTCTTTCGGGGCTTCTGCCAGTCCAATGCGATACAATACCCCTGCTAACCTTAGCCGTCTGAGTTGCAATGTGGGTAAGTCCAATAACTGTCCGATGGTTTCTGCAAGGGCCGATACTTGCAAAGAAGCAACGGAGTTATCTTTGTCCCTTTCATCTACCCGTTGGGCCATGCGTAAGAAAGCTTGTAACTTACTGGCCGCTAAATTCCGATTTAATTTTAGGGCCTGTCCTTCTAAGTCCACCAGTTCTCTTGTTTGACGGTTGATGGTGACTAACTGTTGCTGAGAGGTTTGTAAGTAGGTAACAATACGAGACACAACCCCCGTGAGATCGATAGGAACATCGTTAGGTGTGGCTGAAATGTTGTTTTGAATGTTTGTTAATTTATCTGCTAATTCTGGGTTATAAGACCGCATTCCTTCGATTAAAATTTTAGCTGATTCTTCTACGGGAAGGCGATCAAAGGTCCAAAGTCCGTAAAATTTTCGTTCTGTGTCGGTTTGCGGTTGGGTATCGGCCTTATAGTCTTCGGGGGACAGTTCCCGACACAACACCATGGCCGCATATCCTGGGGCTAAAATAATTAAATTCCATTCTTCTACGAGAGGATCATCGTGATTAAGATGGACAAGGGAAACATTATCTAATTGTCCTGTTTTATGGCTGTCAAACCCACTTTCAGAAACGGCGGCGATGGCAATATGATGAGAACATTGGGCAATATCATGATAGCGATCGGCTTCTTGTAAATACCATTTTCCCTGTTGAAACGTCACCAACACTAGGGGATGTTGTTGGGGATCATCGGGGGTACTTTTGAGAATATGGTCTTCTAAGGCGTGACAAAGGGCTACCAGGGTATTTTTGAAGTAAACCCCGTAACTGGGGGGTAATTGACCGTCTGGAAGCGCGTTTTTGAGTTGGTTTAGGGTTGACTCAGGTAACATTCAGAACTGTTAAAATTGGGACTTGATGATTAGTTTATCTTAAGCTATGCACAACTATAGCTTATCCGATTCGTGATTATTTCATCGGTTCGAGACGGATTAATTTACCATTGGGATCATCTGTTAAAACATAAATAAACCCGTCCGGTCCTTGTTTAACATCCCTAACCCGTTGCTCAAATTTTAGGGGATATTCTGCTACAATTTCACCCGTGTCATTTAAGTCGATACGAATCACTTCCCTGGCCACTAAACCCCCCGCAAATAAGTCTCCTTTCCACTCCCTAAACTGATCCCCATCATATACCGTTAGTCCCGATGGTGCGATCGCAGGAGTCCACACCACCAAGGGATCAACCATACCCGGAAGCGATCGCTGATCGGATATTTCACCCCCTGTATATTCCTTGCTATGAGTCACCACGGGCCAACCATAGTTTTCTCCGGCTACAATTTTATTCAGTTCGTCCCCACCCCTCGAACCGTGTTCCGTCGACCATATTTCACCGCTTTTCTTATTCACAGTTAACCCTTGGATGTTACGATGGCCATAACTCCAAATAGCCGGGTTAGCAGTTTCCTGACCCACAAAAGGATTATCATCAGGAATACTACCATCGTCGTTGATGCGGATAAGTTTACCGAGATAACTGTCCAACTTTTGCGCTTGTTTGCGACTTAACTCCCCGTCTATTTTTAACGGTGGGTTTCCTCCATCGCCAATGGACGCTAATAAGGTTCCATCCTTTAACCACTGTAAACGAGATCCGAAATGTTGTCCTCCTGTTTTCAGAGGGGAGACTTCAAAGATAACTTTGACATCTTGTAGTCCATTCTCCTTTAAAGTAGCACGGGCGATTTTGGTTTGGTTGCTCCCGCGATTGCCAGAAGCATAAGTCAAATAAATATAACCATTTTCACTAAAATTAGGGTGTACCGCCACATCTAATAATCCTCCTTGACCCACTGCAAAGACTTCTGGCACGCCTTGGATGGGTTGGGGTTCTAATTTGCCATTTTTGATAATGCGGAGTCTCCCAGGGCGTTCTGTGACGAGAATATCCCCATTGGGTAGCCAGTCCATGGCCCAAGGATGTTCTAACCCCTCTATAACTGTAACTTGTTTAACCTCTGGTTGGGTTGAGGATGCTTGACTGCTTTGATTGGTTGTAGGTTGAATTGTGGAATTATTAGAAGAATTTGACGAAGAAAAACAGCCTCCTATACCTAACAGAATCATCGCATTTAATATAGCTGGATAAAATAGTTTAGGGTTAATTAATCTCATCTTCTTATAAATAATTATCTATCGGTAAGAGTCAATAACTGTTGACCTCTACAATGTAGCAAATTTTCCTAATGTTTATTAGTTTTGTTGTTTATCTATGTTAATTATTTATACTAATACAGCTTTTTGTTGATCTTCCTTGGCTTCTGATACAATAAATACTACTATACTATTTTTATCAAAAAATGAGTGAAACTATGTCACAAGAATTAATCAATACTATACAACTGGGTGATTGCAGAGAAGTCATGAAAATAGTTCCTGATAACTATGTATCTGCTTGTATTACTGATCCTCCCTATAATTATGAGTTTATTGGTCATAAATGGGACAATGCGGAAATTCAACGGCGCATGAAAAGAGTTAATAATAAAAACAGTAAAACATTAGTTAAAAATATACCCTATGGTAGTGGGTTAGCTGGTGGAGTTCGTAATAAGAAATGGTATCAAAGAAATCGTGAGAATATTCTAGATTATGAGCATTGGTGTTTGCAGTGGGGAGAGCAACTTTTTCGCATTTGTAAACCGGGTGCTACTGTCTTAGTGTTTAATAGTACCAGAACAGTTGCCCATGTTCAAGTTGCTCTTGAAAATGCCGGTTTTTATGCTAGAGATATCATGGTTTACAGACGTTCTAGTGGTATTCCCAAAGGCATTAATATGAAGAAAAAATTAGAACAAAAAGGTTATAAGAACGCCGAAAAATGGGAAGGTTGGCATAGTTGTTTAAGAAATGAATGGGAAGCTATTTGTATTTTACAAAAGCCATTACAAAATAATTATACAGAAACAGTTTTAAACTATGGAACTGGTTTATTTTTTACTAAAAATGAGCATGGTTTTCAATCAAATATTTTGGAAAATATTCCACGAGATAAACATGAAGATTTTAATATTCACTGTACAGTTAAACCATTAGCTTTGATGGAAAAATTAGTTAAAATTTTTGTTCCTTCCGTAGATGATTCCATTGTTATTGATCCTTTTGCTGGTTCTGGAACCACTTTACTTGCTGCTAAGAAATTAGGAATTAATTATTTAGGAATTGAAATAGTACCAGAGTATATTGATATTATTAATCAACGTCTTAACGAGGTTATCTTTGTACAGAAAACTCTCCCTTTCGCTCAATCAGATGTTGCTTAAGTCAGTTATCTACGTTTATTGGGTAAGCTGAATGAAAATATTGATCGAAATGGGGTTTAAGAGATTGTTGCTAAAAAAGATATTAAGTAGGGTGCGCTCTAGCAAACTATAATTGTTTGGGTGATTCCTATACTTCTTTTATGCCGTAACGCACCAAAATTGTGTTTTTTTGTGTATTGATCTTTTTGAAATGCTATCATGATAATTGACAAGACAATATAATACCTAATAGTAACTTAAAATGATCAATCTTGGACAAATAATTTTTGGAGCTATTGCCGGAGCTATTGTTACTTTAATTTTGGCATATATTGCTAACTCTATTCAATCTAACGGTGCTTATCGTCGAGAACTTATGCGTTGGGCGATAGAAACTGCTCATAAAGATTTTACTGCGGATAATGAACTCTATAATGCCTCTCAGTCAGAAAATTTACATCCTTGGCCAATGAGTTCCTATATTCACTATCATTATAAATTTATTAACTTACTTGATGAGGGAAATTTGAATGAACAAACCCTTAAAGAGTTACTAACTTTACAAAAGAAACTACTAGAAACTTATACAGAATTCAATCTTCCGAAATACTTTAAGAGAGGCTATGAGGAATCTGATTTTAAGTAAGTTTCTGTACACTTTCAATACAAAAATGTATCTAATAGGAAATTAAATCATGTCTAAACACTTAAAAACAGATAAATATGGAGAACATAGTTGTTATGGAACGAGATAAAATAATTAGTATCTTAAAGATCAATGAAAAAAAGATACAAAGTTATGGAATTAAATCATTAGCCATTTTTGGATCAGTTGCTAGAAATGAAGCAACCGCTAATAGTGATGTTGATATTTTAGTGGAGTTTATTGATAAACCGACTTTTGATCAATATATGGAGTTAAAATTTTATTTAGAAGATTGTTTAGGGACTAAAGTTGATTTAGTTACTCACAAAATGTTAAAGTCTCAAATTCGTCAAACTGTTCAAAAAGAGGCCATTTATGTCTCGTAGCATTCGTCTCTATTTAGAAGATATTATGGTTAGTGGCAATAAGATTTTGAGCTATACTCAAGCTATGACTTATGAAGACTTTATTGCTGATCAAAAAACTTATGATGCAGTGATTATGAATCTGTTAATTATTGGAGAAGCAGTCAAAAATATACCTGCTGAAATTAAAGAAGAATATAAGGATATAGAATGGCATAAAATTGCAGGATTAAGGGATATATTAGCCCATGCTTATTTTAGTTTAGATGATGAAATTATTTGGGATATCATAATTAATAAAATTCACCCTTTACTTGAATCGATTCAAGCAATTATAAACACTGACAACTGATAACTAATAAATCTTATGATTGATAACGATCGCTTTTGGTTAAAAAATGCTCATATTCCTCTCTGTCTCTTAGAAAATGTTGCGATTAAACCCCAAACCAGAGAACAATTATGTCATGTAGATATAGAAATTAATCAAAACAAAATTATTTCTATTATCCCTCACACTTCTAATGTTTCTGAATCTCCCTATATTGATGTGAAAAAAGGCATTATTTTTCCTTGTTTTATTGATAGTCATACTCATCTCGATAAAGGACATATTTGGGAGCGATCGCCTAACTTATCAGCAACCTTTGAAGAAGCATTAAATACGGTCAAAAAAGATGCTCAAAATAACTGGAAACCTGAAGATATTTATCGCAGAATGGACTTTGGTCTACAATCTAGTTACGCACAAGGAACCATCGCAATAAGAACCCATTTAGATGCTTTTGGAGAACAAGCAAACATCAGTTTTAAGGTATTTGAAAAATTAAAAAATAAATGGCAAGATAAACTAACGTTACAAGCAGTTTCCTTAGTTTCTTTAGATTACTTTTTAAGCAAAGAAGGAGAAAAATTAGCCGATTTAGTGGCGAGTTATGGACAAATTTTAGGAGGGGTTGCTTATATGAATCCTCAACTTGATCAAGAACTAGATCGGGTGTTTACTCTAGCAAAAGAAAGAAATTTAGACTTAGATTTTCATGCAGACGAAACCCTCGATCCCGATTCTATTTGTTTAAAAAAGATTGCAGAAACTGCTATTAAACATAAATTTAACAACAAAATAACCTGTGGTCATTGTTGTAGTTTATCCCAACAAAATACTGAATTAGTTCAAGAAACAATCGAATTAGTTCAAGAAGCAAATATATCGATTATTAGTTTACCCATGTGTAACTTATATCTACAAGATAGAACACTAAAAACCACCCCAAAATGGCGAGGCGTTACCGATGTTCATCAACTGAAAAAACAAGGAATTCCTGTCGCTTTTGCCAGCGATAATTGTCGAGATCCTTTTTATGGATTTGGCAATCATGACGGGTTAGAAGTGTTAAAAGAATCCGTTAGAATTTGCCATTTAGATACTAATTATGATGACTGGGTTAGTAGTATCAATAAAGTACCAGCACAGTTGATGAACTTAACGAAATTAGGTAAAATAAATGTAGGGATAGACGCAGATTTAGTAATATTTAAAGCCCGTTATTTTAGTGAATTGTTTGCTCGTCCTCAAAGCGATCGCCAGGTGATGAGAAAAGGAAAATTGATCGATACAACTTTACCCGACTACAGTCAACTAGATGATTTGATTTTTTCGTATCAATCATAACAGAATAATCACCGATAATCTGAGTATATATCCCTAGTGTATTCTACTGTCATCATAAACTTTACAAAAATTAACAAAATCATGTAGTATTGTTAAGGAACCAAACCCAAAACTAGGAATTCATACCTAAATGGAGATGTACAGCCAGACGAATCCCCTATTCAAACGCTCTACCCTAACCATCAAAACCATGATTCCCTAACAAAAACCTGACAAAACAGCAACAATAGCCCAAATTTTGTTACCATAGGCTTTCCCTTTTATATATCACTATTACTTACTCTTCATTTCCTGACACTGAACTACTCGATAAAAAATCTCTTATGAAGCTAACTAAAAGTAATCCTGACCCAGTTCGGGCGTATCTCAAAGAAATTGGTCGTGTTCCCTTGCTAACCCACGAAGAAGAAATTCTTTATGCCAAGCGAGTCCAACGATTAGTTAATCTAGAGAAGCTACGAGAAGAAATCATCGAACAAACCGGAAAAGAACCCACAGATAGCCAATGGGCTAAAGCTGCTAAACTGTCCAAAAAAGAATTACACTCTGTGATGGAAGCCGGAGAAGCAGCCATGCGGATAATGGTAGATGGCAACCTGCGTCTGGTGGTATCCGTAGCCAAAAAGTATCTCACACGGAACTTTGACTGATTGGTTCTGATCCAAGTGGGAACCATTGGGATGCAGCGAGGAGTGGAAAAATTCGATCCCACCAAAGGGTATCGCTTTTCAACCTACGCTTACTGGTGGATACGTCAGGCCATTACAAGGGCGATCGCGGAAAAAAGCCGAACCATCCGCCTTCCCATCCATATCACCGAAAAACTCAATAAAATTAAAAAAGCCCAACGGGAACTATCCCAGCAAAAAGGCCGGGCCGCCACCGTTGCGGAATTAGCCGAAGAACTCGACTTAACCCCCAAACAGGTCCGAGAGTACCTCGAACGGGCCCGTCAACCCCTTTCCTTAGATTTACGGGTAGGGGACAACCAGGACACGGAATTAGGGGATCTCTTAGAAGATGATGGCCAGTCTCCAGAAGATTTTGCCACCCATTCCTCTTTACAGTTTGACTTAGAACGGTTAATGGAAGACTTAACCACTCAACAAAAAGAAGTGATTGCCTTGCGCTTTGGACTGTTGGATGGACAACCCTTAACCTTGGCCAAGATTGGTTCTCGTCTTAATATTAGTCGGGAAAGGGTTAGACAAATTGAAAGAGAAGCTTTATCCAAACTGAGAAAAAGAAAGGCGAATATTCAAGAATATCTAGCCAGTTAACCACCGAAAAAATACAATGGGGTCGGGGGATCGGAATTTACGGTTCGGTTCTACCGACTCCTATTTTGTTAAGAAACTTGTTACAGTGGAGAAGAAAGATAATTAACCAAATAGCATCAATTTCATTAAAAGCTAAATAAACAGCTAAATATCCACAGGAGGCCAACAGTGAATAATGATTTAAACCGTTCCCAGAATCTTTTTAACAGTGAAAATGAAGTAGGGGAAAGCTTGTGGAAGTATGTACAGTCTTTGAGTCCCGAAACTATTTCTCAACTATCCAAACCCGACTCTGCCGAAGTTTTTCAAGTGATGGAACGGAATATTATTGGCTTATTGGGTAATCTTCCTTCCGAACATTTTGGCGTAACCGTTAGTACCAGTCGCGATCATCTCGGAAAATTATTAGCTTCAGCCATGATGAGTGGTTACTTCTTACGCAACGCCGAACAAAGACTAAACTTTGAAAAGTCCTTACAAGCCATTAATAGCAGTACCGAAAACGAAGAATAAAGCACAATAAAATTGAGGCTAAAAGTAAACTGGTGGCTGATCAGATAACGTTGCCAGTTTTTAAGTTACTCGATCTCAGACAGTCTTTGTTAACTTGGTACAAGGAACAAGGACGACAGTTGCCTTGGCGAGATACCAGAGATCCCTACTTGATCTGGGTGTCTGAGATTATGTTGCAACAAACCCAGGTGAAAACCGTTCTTCCCTATTATCAACGGTGGTTAAACACCTTCCCCACCCTGGAAAGTTTAGCCTTAGCGGACTTACAAGAGGTCTTAAAGGCGTGGGAAGGGTTAGGATACTATAGTAGAGCCAGAAACCTCCACAAAGCGGCTCAAATCGTTTTTAATGGGTATGATGGGGTCTTTCCGCAACGACTGCCCGATGTCATCGACTTACCCGGTATTGGACGCACAACCGCCGGGGGTATTCTCAGCGCAGCGTTTAACCAACCAGTATCTATTTTAGACGGAAATGTGAAGCGGGTGTTATCCCGTTTAATGGCGTTGCCCGTTCCGCCAAAAAAAGGGCTAAAATTGTTATGGGAACTATCGGATCTTATTCTCGATCAGAATAACCCCAGAGATTTTAATCAAGCTTTGATGGATTTAGGGGCGGAAATTTGTGTTAAAACTAAGCCTAGATGTTTACTGTGTCCTTGGACATCTCACTGTTTAGCTTATCAACAAGGCCGACAAAATCAACTTCCCATGACTGAAGCAAAAAAACCCCTTCCCCATAAAAAAATTGGTGTGGCTGTCATCTATAATGACGCTGGTTTAGTATTAATTGATCGCCGTCTAGAAAAAGGATTATTAGGAGGGTTATGGGAGTTTCCGGGGGGGAAAATAGAAGCCGATGAAACCGTAGAAGACTGTATTAAACGAGAAATTAAAGAAGAAATTGATATAGAGATCGAAGTCGGAGAAAATTTAGTTACCCTAGATCATGCTTATACCCATTTTAAAGTCACCTTATATGTGCATCTTTGTCGCTATTTGACAGGGGAACCCAAACCCATTGAATGTCAAGAAATCCGTTGGGTAAGTTTAGAAGACATTGATCAATTTCCGTTTCCGAAAGCAAATACTAAAATTATTGAGATGTTAAAAAATAGAAAATCTGGGAAATTATGCAAATAAACCTTAATTGATCTAAATAAACATTAAAGTGCTGGTCTTTATAACTAAATTAGTTGACGTCCAAGAGAGACTAAAAAAGCAGCACTAAAAACAGTGCTGCTTAAAAAGTTAAATAAGGTTAAAACCCTAGACTAAAGTTGCCATTTTAACCTCATTAGTGGTTAAAATTTCTTGCAGTTCATCAGAGTCAACGGTTTCTTTTTCCACTAACATATCCGCTAAACTATCTAAGATGTGACGGTTACTTTCTAAGACATCTTTAGCGCGTTTGTAAGCCGTATCCACCAGTTGACGAACCTCTTCATCAATAGCAGAGGCGGTTTCGTTAGAAAAGTCCCGATCAGAGGCAATATCGCGGCCCAAGAAGACATTTCCGTTTTGCCGTCCTAAGGCCACAGGTCCTAAGCGATCGCTCATGCCAAAGCGGGTGATCATTTGACGGGCCACTCTGGCTACCTGTTGTAAGTCATTAGAGGCACCGGTGGTGACTTCTTCTTCACCGAAGATGATTTCTTCAGCCACCCGGCCACCTAAAGCCACAGCCATTTGATTTTGGAGGTAAGAACGAGAATATAACCCCGACTCCATGCGATCTTCGCTAGGGGTGAACCAGGTTAACCCACCGGCGCGGCCACGGGGAATAATGCTGATTTTTTGTACGGGATCGTAGTCAGGCATCAACGCACCTACTAAAGCGTGACCAGCTTCGTGGTAAGCAACTAAGGTTTTACGCTTCTCACTCATGACCCGATTTTTCTTCTCAGGCCCCGCTAAAACGCGATCGATAGCATCGTTGACCTCATCCATGGAAATTTCGGTCAAATTCCGACGAGCAGCTAAAATAGCCGCTTCATTCAACAGGTTAGAGAGATCCGCACCGGTAAACCCAGGGGTACGACGGGCAATTTTATCGAGATCCACGTCTTTAGAGAGGGTTTTGCCTCGGGCATGAACTTTGAGAATTTCTTGACGGCCGGCGTAGTCAGGACGATCGACCACCACTTGACGGTCAAAACGACCGGGACGCAATAAAGCTGCGTCTAAGACATCGGGACGGTTGGTGGCAGCAATAATAATGATACCGGTATTGCCTTCAAACCCGTCCATCTCCGTTAAGAGTTGGTTGAGGGTTTGTTCCCGTTCATCGTTACCACCCCCTAAACCGGCACCCCGTTGACGGCCCACTGCGTCGATCTCATCGATGAAGACGATACAAGGGGCGTTTGCTTTGGCCTGTTCAAATAAGTCGCGAACACGGGATGCACCCACACCGACGAACATTTCCACAAACTCCGAACCCGAAATGCTGAAGAAGGGAACACCGGCTTCCCCGGCCACTGCCCTTGCGAGTAGGGTTTTACCGGTTCCAGGCGGTCCAACTAAAAGGACTCCTTTGGGAATTTTTGCGCCAATGGCGGTGAAGCGATCGGCATTTTTGAGGAAGTCCACCACCTCAGTCAGTTCCAGTTTGGCTTGTTCGATACCGGCTACATCGCCAAAGGTGACTTGGGTTTGGGGTTCCATTTGGACTCTGGCTTTTGACTTACCAAAGTTCATGGCTTGGGAACCGGGTCCGCTTTGCGCCCGTCGCAACAGGAAGAATAATCCCACTAATAAGAGGATCGGTAGGAAGAGACTGCTGGCGACTCGGAACCAAATTCCTTCGTCACTTTGGGGTTGAACGGCAATGTCTACGCCGTTTTGAGACAAAATGTTGATTAAATCGGGGTCATTGGGTAGATTAACCAGTAACGGTGCGCCACCTTCGGGGTTAGGTACTTTGGCCTGAGTGCGATCGGAGCTTAGGGTGACTCGATCCACCTTGTTACTTTCTACGCGCTCAATAAACTCGCTATAGGTTAAATTTTCCCGACTTTGAGGGTTATTGTTATCCAAAAAGGCAGATGCTAGAGCTAAGACTACAATCAATAGAAGTGCGTATAGTCCAGCATTACGCCATTTTTTGTTATTTTTGTTCACGCTGTCGGCCTCTTCTTAAACTAAAACTAAAGGTGAAGATAGGGTTAACTTCAATATATCAAGGTTAATGATCTAACCGGATGATAACGCCTGATGATACAGGGATGGTTTCTTCAAAAGAAACACTTGTTAACTTATGTTAACGTTTCTCAGGAACGATTGACTAGGAATTTCTGAATGAATTGAATTTATCCCTTTCGGGTCTGTTTTGCCGTTTTTTGCTAACTTATTTCAATAAGAATTGGTTAAATGATAAAAAAATAGGGGAACCGTTCCCTGTGTTGCTAAACGATTCCACCTGCCGATCCATCCTTGAGAGGAGAACACTTATTGATTTCATCATAGGCTTATTAAAAATATTTGTCAATAGCTTTGAAAAAGATTGTCAATAATTGCGGACATTTAGACTGACATCTTGCACCTTCAAACTCAATCCTAAAAACAATTAACATTTTGGGGTGGGATGAATTGCGGGCATAGTTCATAAAATAAACTAGAAATCTTGTGTTATTATTTTTCCAGATTGACACGGCAATTAAATAGCGATAACCAAGCTATAGACAACATTAATATGAATGATTAACCGTGTATTCTGACCCGTGGGACAAGGGGCTAAGCCTATCGCCTTGATGTAAGACTCCCTATTGCCAGCAATAGAAAGCTATCGATTGGGTAGGAAGCCAACATCGTAATCTTTGATTCGATGTGGGTAGTTCACGATGAATGTAATAGCGGTATCTTCCCAAGAGAGCAAACAGAAACCATGAAATGGGATCGGCGGACTTTTTTACAGACCTTATTCACCTGGGGGGTCGCTCAAGAAAGCCTGACATGGCTAAATTCCAACCAGCAACTTCAAAAATACTATCGAACTTTAGCAGAACCAACCCATCGCAAACTAGCCTTATTGGTGGGGATTAATGATTATGGCTCGGGTTTTACCCTCAAAGGTTGTGTCACCGACGTTGAACGGCAAAAAGACCTTCTGATCCATCGCTTCGGGTTTAATTCCCAAGACATTCTGAGCTTGACCGATAAAGAAGCAACTCGTCAAGGTATCGAAACTGCCTTTGTAGAACATTTAGTCAAACAGGCCAAAGCAGGGGATGTGGTGATCTTTCACTTTAGCGGTTATGGGAATTATGTAAATATTCCCGCCGATTTGATCCCCACCGTCACCAAGGGTCAACTACCAGGGATTATTGCTAAAGATGGGATTGCCACCAGCAAAGGCAACCCCAACACGAATAACATTCTGCAAGATACCCTAAGTTTATTAGGGCGATCGCTTTCCACAGATAAGGTAACGATGGTATTCGATACCAGTTACCATAGTAGCGGTCAAACCCATCAAGGCCATCTCAGAGTCCGCTCTTTTCCCTATGCAACCGACACCGTTGCTCGAGAAGAATTTATTTTTCAAGCACAACTCAAAGAAAAACTCCCCAAAACCAAAACAGCAGGTCCTGCTGGTATTATTCTGACGGCTGCCGGTTCAGAACAAGTGGCCACAGAAATCAAGGGTAATGGTTTTAGTGCAGGACTCTTTACTTACGCCCTGACGCAACATTTATGGTCTACTATGCCGGCCAGTCGACTGACCATAACCCTCAATAAAACGACAGAACAAATTCTCCCCATTATGGGGGCCAAACAACAGCCGCAACAAGCACATAGTCCCAGTCAACCCCTGTTTACCTACTATTTGCTTCCCCCCGTATCTCAGTCTGCAGAAGGGTTTATCAGTAGCGTTGACGATTCCGCTACGGCTACCGTAACCTTAACGGGCTTTCCTGCTAATATTCTGCGCTATTATGGCGTTAATTCCATTTTTTATCCCCTGAGTCCCTCCCCTGATGGGACTCCTTTTCAACTGCGTTCCCGCAATGGTTTACAAGCCAAACTGCGACGGCTACCTTCCGAACAAAGTCCCAGCCAACCTTTAAGCGTAGGACAATTATTGCAAGAATCCCTTCGTTGTTTACCCCGCAACATTGGTCTAAATGTTGCCCTAGATCCTAAATTACAACGCATCGAACGAGTGGATGCCACCAGTGCTTTTTCCGCCATCGATCTTGTCTCCGATGTCTTGACCGAAGGAGAACAACCGGTAGATTGTATTTTAGGGTTGCGCTCCTCTTTTTCTACCCTATCGTCTCAACCCCAAGAAACAGACGGGTACGCTCTTTTTCTACCAGGGGGGGAACAACTTCCCAATACGATAGGTAAGTCAGGGGAAGCGATTAAATCTGCCATAGAACGATTGCGCCCGACTCTAGAGAAACTCCTGGCCATGAAATTATGGGGACTGACCCTTAATGAAGCCTCATCTCAACTCCCTTGGCGTGTTACCCTCGAAGGACTTGATCCCCAGCCTTACTCCATCGAACAACGGCAAACCACCAGAATCAAGAGCCAAACAGTACAACCCGAGGGGAACCCCAAAACCAACGAAACAGCAGCACCTAACCTTCCAGGGCTTCCGAAAGTCCCCCGAGGAACTCGCTTACGGTATCGCCTAGAAAATCTGGGAGAAAAACCTCTGTATTATCTCGTTTTAGGGATTAACAGCAGTGGGAAAGCGATCGCCTACCTTCCTCCTTATGAAGAGGAAGCAGAATCAACAGAGGAGGAGCCAGCCTATATTGAGCCAGGGATGAAGAATTTTATCCCCGCTACTTCTACTGGACTAACCTGGACAACCTCTAGCACCAAAGGATGGGAATATATTCTGGCGATCGCTGCGGCAGCCCCTTTTGAGAAAACGTTAGAAGCCCTCAAACACATCTCAGAGTTCAAAACGGATAAAGATCAAATTCTGACCCTAGAAAATCCCTTAGAAATGGCTCAAGCCCTGCTAGAAGACTTAGGAACAGCCGGTGACCAAACCAATACACTGCTCGAACCTAGCTCCGATAGCTATATCCTTGATGTTCAAGCCTGGTCAACTTTGAGCTTTATCTATCAGGTGATTTAAAACATGGAGAAACTTTATATTCTGTTATTCATTGTCCTAGAAATATGGAGAAACTTTATATTCTGTTATTCATTGTCCTAGAAATAAGGACGAAATCTTAAGATTGTCTCTTTTAGAGGCAATTTTTGTGGTTATATGACCAAAAAAAACAAAAAAATCTAAAACTACATGGTCATTGAGAGGGATAGTACAAGAAACTTCATGAAATTTTATAACTAATTCTAAAGTAGCCTAAACCAAGTTTACTAAATTTAGGTAGTTTGTAAACGAAATTAATCCCGAAAATAATAAATAGA